>Ga0182737_1000210_pt1 | contig 103233 bp, 96 predicted proteins | sample eDN5th30CBELigOP_FD_128878 | JGI IMG/M metagenome (GOLD analysis project Ga0182737, IMG submission 128878) | Enriched Organic Plus compost microbial communities from Emeryville, California, USA - eDNA 5th pass 30_C BE-Lig OP (version 2) (version 2) ... | reverse complement strand
TTAAGCCCGCCAGAGCCGATGGTACTGCGGTAACACGTGGGAGAGTAGGTCGGTGCCGGACCTTACGGGCCGTACAGCTGTGCTGTGCGGCCCTTTTTTTTGCCCCCAGCCCAACGGACATGCCCGCTTTCCTTTTGTGCTACTTTTTGCGTAAATCCCTCAAGAAATTACAACCAGCCCAAAATCTCTTGGCCATAGAATCGAGGGTATGATCGGATTTATCCTGAAAGGATTTAATTGAATACTTCATCAAAGAGCTCATGCAGGAGCTCATATAGATACAAACAGCAATCCCCAACCAGTCAAGGTCGGGGATTGCTGTTTGTATAACTTATATAGTTTTTTTGGATCTTATTTTATAAAGTGCTTCAATTGGATGAGCTCTTTTTCTTCTAAATAGCGCCATCGACCTCTGGGTAGGTCTTTCTTTGTAAGGTTGGCATAGATAACTCGATCCAGTTTAACTATTTCATAACCCAATGATTCAAATATCCTTCGTACAATTCTGTTTTTGCCACTGTGTATTTGGATGCCTACTTCCCTTTTACTTGCTCCTTGAATGTAGCTGATATCATCGGGTTTAATAAAGCCATCTTCTAATTCCACACCAAATTCTATTTTATTGAAATCACCTTGTGTTAAATTTTTGGATAATTCAACATGGTAAATTTTCATGATGCGATTTCTGGGATGAGACAGTTTCTCTGCTAAATTGCCATCATTGGTTAATAGCAATAATCCAGTAGTATTTCTGTCTAATCGGCCAACAGGATATATACGTTCTTTAGTGGCTTTTTCTACCAAATGCATGACAGTACGTCGTTCTTGCGGATCATCAGTGGTGGTAATGTAATCTTTCGGCTTGTTTAGCAATACATATACCATTTTTTCACGTTTCAGCTTTTCTCCGTTATAGCGAATTTCGTCTTTTATAGGATCTACTTTTGTGCCAAGCTCAGTAATAACGGTTCCGTTTACGGTAACTACGCCTGCTTGGATCAATTCATCAGCTTTCCGCCGAGAGCATACCCCAGAATTGGATATATAACGATTTAAACGAATTAAGCCGTCATCTCTTCGTTCTTGTACGAAATGCTTTGTTGAATTTTTGGTGTTTCGCTCCCGGTTGTAAACCTTTCGATTGCCTCTATCTGGAGAGAATGATGTTTTTTCCTCTGATGTACCTTTTTCCCATTTACGATCGGCTTTATGGGGACGATCCGTTCTGTTCTCACTTCTTTTAGAATCCCAGTTTCTGCTCTTCGTATTTCTATCAGATGAGAATGAGGCATCTTTTGTATTGCTGTCCTCTCTCTTTTTAAAAGGCTTATCCTTTTTGAAGGGCCTATCCCCACTTCTATTAGATGAATAAGAACGATTTGATTTTGCGGACTTGTCGTCTCGACTGTTCCTGTTGCTCCTGAATGGCATCATTTTTTACCTAAATATAAGGTTGCAAAAGTACTTAAAATAATCGTTACTATTTGGCTTTATCTTAAAATTAAATATAAAAATGAGACAAAAATGATAGGTAAAAAAAGTGATATATACAAGTGTTTTTTTGTAAGTGTTTGGAAAGTAGGTGAATAATTTTTATATTTGCGCCACTTTTTTGCATAACCAAAACAGAAAGGTAAAGAATGATAAAAAAACACCTATGTACGTGTAGCGTAGTTTTGGTGACATTGGTTCTTTCAAAGTTATTTTTGTACAGCACTCCTGTTGAAAATAATACAGCCAATACCATTGCTATTAACACGATTAGGAATGTAAACACCACCAAAAAGGATCGGTTGTTTGCTGACCTAAATTTTGCAAATGAATATCTTCCAAAAGAGAATAAGGAAGTCGAAAGGAAGATGAGGCGGTCGCTGAAGGCCCATTCTTTTGCGAAGCTTAAGACACATAAATTACATGAGCATGCGAAGAGTTGGTTTCCTGTTATAGAGCCAATTTTGCGTCAGTATGGAATTCCTGAAGATTTTAAATATTTACCTCTTGTTGAGAGTGGGTTGATCCAAGGTACCTCACATAAAGGCGCGTCGGGCCTGTGGCAGTTTATGCCAGCAACTGCCAGAGCATTCAATTTGAAAGTGAATGCAACGGTTGACGAACGCTTGGATGTTCGGAAATCTACAATTGCTGCCTGTAAATACCTGCGCGTATTGTATAAAGACTTTGGTAATTGGACACTGGTAGCAGCAGCCTATAATATTGGAGGTGGTAGCCTAAAAAAAGCGATGCATAGGCAAAATCAGGAGGATTACTACCGGCTTCGATTGAATAGGGAAACGGAGAGCTATCTGTATAAACTTATCTCGACAAAAGCTGTTATCGAAAATCCACGGGTGTACGGTTATAAAGAACGTACCGTTGATACCAAATTGGCTATGGAGGATATAGCTTCTGCCGAAGATAGCAATCGCTTGTAGTTCGGATTGACTGTTCCAAAAGGGTTATCTGGAAATGCATATGCATTTCCAGATAACCCTTTTGATATATTGCATATCAAGGCAACTTTGCATAAGTTTGTATAGGATACTCCGCAGGTTTGAAATGATGTAGTATACCGTAAATGCATGCATTGGAGCGTGATTTTGAAGCGAGATACGGTCTGATAGACTTCGATGCATTTTTATTCCGATTTTTATATATGAGTAGTAGGAACACACCTGATCTAGGAGAGCAAAATGAACTGGAAGTATTTGGTGCTCGGGTACACAATCTAAAAAATATTGATATCATTATACCCAGAAATGAATTGGTGGTAGTTACCGGTTTAAGTGGTAGTGGTAAATCATCGTTGGCTTTTGATACAATTTATGCCGAAGGCCAGCGTCGATATATGGAAACCTTTAGTGCATATAGCCGGCAATTTATGGGTGGCATGGAACGGCCAGACGTTGACCGTATCGTAGGCTTGAGCCCGGTGATAGCTATTGAACAAAAGACAACGAGTAAAAACCCCCGATCCACAGTAGGTACTATTACGGAAATTTATGATTTTTTAAGACTTTTATACGCTCGCGCAGGTGAGGCTTATTCATATGTAACAGGCAAGAAGATGGAACGTATGTCTGAGGATCAAATTATAAATCGAATACTAGAACAATTTGAAGGACAACCTGTCAATATCTTGGCACCATTGATTAAAGGCCGTAAAGGACATTATCGTGAATTGTTTGAGCAAATTAGAAAACAAGGGTTTGTGAAAGTGCGTGTTGATGGCGAAATTTTAGATGTAGTGCCTAAAATGCAAGTTGATCGGTATAAAATTCATGATATAGAAATGGTAATTGATCGCGTTATTGTTGCTGAAAAAGACAGAAAGCGATTACAAACCTCTATTCAGCAGGCAATGAAGGCAGCCAAAGGAATCATTAAATTAAGTGATAAGGATAATAAAGAGTATTTTTTTAGCCGGTATTTAATGGATCCTATTAGCGGAATATCATATGATGAACCGCAACCCAATACTTTCTCTTTTAATTCTCCTTATGGAGCTTGCGAACGCTGTGATGGATTGGGTTATGTATTCGAAATTGATAAGAATTCGGTTATACCCGATACTCGTTTAAGCATCATGAAGGGAGGGGTGGCACCTCTTGGCGAATATAAAGACAATTGGACTTTTCAACAGCTCAAAGCCGTTGCAAAGAAATACGGTTTTTCATTATCCGATCCCTTAGAGAAGTTTTCAGCAGAACAAATGGATGTGCTATTAAATGGAGCACCTGATTTGATAACAGTTCCCGTTTCATATAATAAATGGAACGTTAAAGAATATAAAATTACATTTGATGGTATCTTTAAACTGCTAGAGGAACAGACCGAAAGTAAACATGATGACTTGGATTTATTTCGAGTAATGAAGAAATGTCCGGTCTGCGAGGGTGCGAGACTAAAAAAAGAATCGCTCCATTTTAAGCTGGCTGATAAGAATATCTTTGAGTTGGCTAGTATGGATATTTCATCATTGTCTAACTGGTTCGCACAATTGGATAGTCAACTAAGCGATCGACAGCGGATTATTGCAGAGGAAATCTTAAAAGAAATAGTAAGTCGGCTCCGGTTTTTATTAGATGTTGGTTTGAGCTATTTAACACTTGATCGTACAGCAAAAACATTATCTGGTGGAGAAGCACAACGTATTCGACTGGCTACGCAAATTGGCTCACAGCTTGTTAATGTGCTTTATATTTTAGATGAACCGAGTATCGGCTTGCATCAACGGGATAATGAACGATTGATTCGTGCCTTGAAAGACTTACGCGATATTGGCAATTCTGTACTGGTTGTTGAACACGACAAAGATATGATTTTAGAGGCTGATTACGTGGTCGATATGGGGCCAGCTGCGGGTTTGAATGGAGGGCATGTTGTTGCACAAGGGAAACCGGCTGATATCAAACAGGCGAATACCTTGACAGCTGCGTATTTGAATGGAGACCGGGAAATAGCTGTGCCAATTACTAGACGCGCAGGCAACGGCTTTCATTTGAAATTAAGTGGTGCGACAGGTAATAATTTGAAGGATTTATCTGTTGACTTTCCATTAGGTAAACTGATTACTGTTACCGGGGTGTCTGGGAGCGGTAAGTCGACGTTAATTACCGAAACATTGTACCCCATTCTGAATCATCACTTCTTTAGAGCTAAGAAAACACCGATGCCCTATAAGAAAATTGATGGGCTGGAACATATTGATAAGGTCATTGAAATCGATCAAACACCTATCGGGCGTACACCACGATCTAATCCATCCACATATACGGGGGTTTTCTCAGATATTAGAAGTTTGTTTGTTCAGCTGCCTGAAGCAAAGATACGAGGTTATAAACCTGGAAGATTTTCTTTTAATGTAAAGGGGGGAAGGTGTGAAGTTTGTCAAGGTGCTGGAATGAAAGTGATAGAAATGAATTTTCTTCCCGATGTACAGGTACCTTGTGAGGCTTGCAACGGAAAGCGCTATAACAGAGAAACGTTGGAAGTAAGATATAAAGGTAAATCAATTAGCGACGTTTTGGATATGAGTATTGATGAAGCGGTACCATTCTTTGAGTCTATTCCCGCTATTTATCGAAAGATTAAAACGCTTCAAGATGTAGGTTTGGGATATATCACTTTAGGGCAATCGTCTGTTACCTTATCTGGAGGCGAAGCGCAACGAGTTAAGTTGGCGACTGAATTATCGAAAAAGGATACGGGAAACACCTTCTACATTCTGGACGAACCAACTACTGGCCTACATTTTGAGGATGTCAACGTGTTATTAAGTGTACTGAATCGGTTGGTAGATCGAGGTAATACCGTTTTGGTCATTGAACACAATTTAGATGTGATCAAGGTGGCGGATTGGGTGATCGATTTGGGACCCGAGGGTGGAGTTGCTGGCGGTGAACTACTCTTCTCCGGAACACCTGATGATATGGTGCGAAATTGCCAAAGCGAGACGGCGAGATTTTTGAAAATAGAATTGTTACAATATACAAAATAGAGAATCAGACCATGATTATATTAGATAAATTAGGTATTGCAGATAACATAAAAACGGTATTAGAAACCGTCTTTGACCCTGAGATTCCTGTTAATATTTGTGAACTGGGCTTAGTTTATGAAATTATTACAAAGGAAGATGGCACGGCAAAAATTATCATGACATTAACGGCACCCGCTTGCCCTGTTGCTGGAGAATTGTTGGACGAGGTACAGCAAAAAGTAGCAAAAGTGGAAGGTGTAAAGCAAGCACTTGTTGAGCTGACGTTTGACCCTAAGTGGGATAAAAGCATGATGAGCGATGAGGCTCGGCTGGAATTAGGTTTTATGTAGACATGCATGTTTTGTTGATATGTTGACTAACCAAGAGATTATGATTCGCTTATTGCTAGCCGCTATATTGGGAGCAGCGGTTGGACTTGAGCGAGAACGAAAGAATTGGACTGCAGGGATGCGAACCCATATGATGGTATGCTTGGGCTCATCATTGATGATGTTAGTGTCGTCATTTGGTTTTGTCGATCCATTAAAAAATAGCCACGTAGAGCTAGATCCATCGCGCGTGGCGGCACAAGTAGTAAGTGGCATTGGCTTTCTTGGTGCTGGTACGATTATGTTTTTGCGACAAGGGATCGTACGTGGATTGACAACTGCTTCGGGTTTATGGACAGTGGCAGGTGTAGGACTGGCTTGCGGCGGCGGCATGTACTTTGCTGCTTTAACAGCAACAGGGTTTGCGCTAACCATTTTATGGGTATTACAACCCGTAGAGAAAAAATTGGTGCAACGTTACACGCATCGAATGTTGCGCTTAACATTGATAGACACGGCTAATCCGATTCAGTTGCTACAGGATTGGTTTGACCAAAAAGAATTTAAGTTAACGAACTTAACCTTTGATAAAGAAAGTAAGGAAATCAGCGTTGAAGTTGAATTGGAGGGGCAAGACGCTCAATCTATTTTGGAAGCTATTAAGAAGATCAAAGACCACCCGTTAGTAAAAGAAATTGTTTGGGGTAAATAAGTAAAGTAGTGTTTTACTGCTGAATATTATCTTTAACGGAAGTATTTTCGTTGCTTTTGGCCTCTAGCGCTTCTAATGTTTTAATGGGTTGCTTATCTTTTGCATAAAGTCCACCACCAAAAATACCATGCCATATATTACGCGACTCTTTCGTTAAAATGGGAGCGACAATGGCGAGAATTAATACATAAACTACTACAAATGACTGAATGATTGGATTTAAACCGCCAGCTTTACCTATATTGGCCATAATAATAGAAAATTCTCCACGTGCAGACAGTGTGAATCCAATATCAAATGAAGTCTTTCTCTTTAAGCCTGCGAAACGGGACGCAAAATAACCAGAAGCTATATTGCCAATGATGGTTATCAAAGCTGCAATGGCCGCCCACATCACTGCACCACTCAAAGAAAAGGGGTCAATAGATAGGCCGAAACTAAAGAAGAACATCGCGCCAAAATAATCTTTGTAAGGCGATACCATCTGTTCAATTCGCTTTATATACTGCGAATCTGCCAATACCAATCCGGCCATGAGCGCACCAATGGCTTCTGCAACATGTATCGTTTCCGAAAAACCAGCTACTAAAAATAACAAAGAAAAGATGACTAAGATAAAGATTTCAGAAGATTTTACCTGAAGCACTTTGTCTATAAATGGAACCAGTTTTCTGCCTAAAATCAAGAAAATCAGAATGAAGCTAAGGGCTAGTAAAGATGTGCCCGCGACCGTCCAAAACGATCCGCCTCCTGTTAAAACTAAGCCTGATAAAAATGAAATATGCATGGCGATAAAAAGATCGTCAAACATAATCATGCCCATAATAACCTCTGTCTCGGGGTTAGCGGTGCGTTTGAGGTCTGTTAATACCTTAGCAACAATGGCCGTGGAAGAACTCGTCATAATACCGCATAGGATCATCATTTCTGCGAAAGGAAGTCCCATTAAGAAACCTACTAACAGGCCTGATAAGAAATTCAGAAGCACATATACAGTTCCGCCCGAAACAATAGATTTCCCAGACTTGATTAATCTGCCGACTGAAAATTCCAATCCAAGATAAAATAGCAAAAACAGCACGCCTAAACGCCCCATGAAATCGATGAAAGGCTTACTCGCTGTGAATTGAAGATCAATGAGGCCGATTTGCGGTGCATGTTCTCCTAATACCATACCAATCAGAATAAAAAAAGGTATGACAGAAAATCGGAGTTTATTGGCTAATATACCTACTAAAGCAACGAGCCCAACAGCAATTCCAATTTCTAATATCAGGGTTTGTGCATGCATATAATCACATGGGATTAACGAATTTATATATGGATTTGTTAAACAACTTGATAGCTGCGTAATAATTCTTTAAGTGCCTTGATGTTGCTGCGCTTTCCTGCTACAACAAGCGTGGTGCCTGGCGTAATCAAGTATTCCGGCCCAGGGTTGATCATGCTATCTTCGTTCTTGATCGCAGCAATGATAGAAGCACCGGTTTTTTGACGAACTCCTAATTGACCGATGGTCTGTTGATTAACAACGGCCTTTTCCTCGACTTTATACCATTCAATCACCAAGTCATTCACCGCTAGTTCCATGGTTTCAAGTGCTTTGGGTTTGTAGGATAGCCCACCAATAATACCTGCTAGTTGACGAGACTCTTCATCGTTCAGTGTCATCACACATTTTGTCTCATTTTCTTCTTCATCCAAACGATACAATTCACGATTACCATCATCATGAATAACCACCACCATATTGTCGCCAGCTCCGGTTTCAATTTGGTATTTTTTACCTATACCAGGTAAGTCACTTTCCCTAACGATAGACATTTTATCCTCAGTTTAATGTTGTAAATACTTCGCAAACAAGTTGCAAAGTTACTAAAATTATTACTAACTTTCGCTATGCGTAATTTATTAACGGCCTCCCAAATACGTGATGCGGATGCTTATACAATTACAAATGAGCCTATTGCATCCATAGATTTGATGGAACGGGCCTCACGTGCTTTTGTTGAAAAGCTGTTCAGTTTATCCATCGTGAAGAAAGAGCAGCCTATCTTGATTTGTTGTGGCACTGGCAATAATGGCGGAGATGGTTTGGCAATCGCACGTATACTTTATGAACAAGGGTTTTCCGCGCTCGAGGTTTGGGTTTTGTACTATAATGATCGACAGTCTGCTGACTTTAAAACAAATTTGGCGCGTATAGAAACTTTGGAGATAACCGTTCAGTCATTTTTTCCAGAGGATAGTTTACCCGTGCTTAGTCAGGATGTGATTATTGACGCGCTGTTGGGATCAGGTTTAAATAAGCCGCTTGCTGGTGCTTGGCTGAAGGCAGTCCAGCATCTTAATCAAGCAGGCAAGACAGTCGTTGCTGTAGATATTCCAACAGGTATGTTGGCAGATGGACAGCTAAAAACTTCAAGGGAAACTTTATACGCACAAGATGTCATTACGTTTCAACGACCGAAAATTAATTTCCTTTTTCCCGAGTCGGCGAGCTTCATGGAAAGCTTCCACGTAGTTGATATTGGGTTGGATGAATCATTTATTGCTCGTCAAGAGGTTGGTTTTTATGAAATTACAGATACCGACGCGCAACAGATATATAAAAAGAGGCGTCCATTTAGTCATAAGGGAACTTATGGGCACGCACTGCTTATTGCGGGAAGCGAAAACACCTTAGGGGCCGCTTTGCTCTGTGCCAAGGCTTGCTTATTTGCAGGTGCGGGACTAAGCACTGCCAGTGTTCCTATAAGTAGCTTCACTGCTTTGAATATCCGGTTGCCGGAAGTAATGACGATTGATCGGGAAGCACTCTTTCAGCAACCGTTAGATAAATATCATGCGCTGGCAATTGGCCCAGGATTGGGAACAGCTCATGAAGCTAGGGGGTTGATGAAATATATGATGGAACGATTTACTGGGCCTATGGTTGTTGATGCCGATGCACTCAATATTTTGGCAAACGAAAAAGAATTATTGGATCGGTTGCCTCTGAGAACTATTCTTACACCGCATATGAAAGAATTTGATCGGTTATTTGGCGCCCACAATACTTGGTGGCAAAGAGTTGAACATGCTCGATTAGAAGCTATGCGCAGAGAACTCATCATCGTTTTAAAAAATCGGTTTACATTTATTGCGGTGCCTGATGGTCATGTATACATTAATTTTACGGGCAATCCAGCTATGGCCAGTGGTGGAATGGGGGATGCTTTAACAGGTGTCATGGTTTCACTTTTAGCACAGGGATATCAGTCGGAAGAGGCTGCTATCTTAGGATGCTATGTTCACGGAAAGGCAGGAGATGTTTTGAATAAAACGGGAATGGCCGTTATTCCAGCCAGCATCCTCATATCCGAAATCCCGAAAGTAATTGGTAGATTTGAGTCTCATTTAACTCTTCGAGAAGAATAAGCCATCTGAACCACTTATTCCGCCGATTCGATAGTGCTATTGCATGTCAAATAAGTGCTTTTCAGCATGATAAGAAGAACGTACTAAGGGGCCGCTTTCTACATATTTGAATCCCATCTTTAAGCCAATTTCCTGATAATGTTTGAATTGTTCCGGTGTAACCCATTCAATTACTGGGTGGTGGGCCTTGGTTGGTTGTAAATATTGGCCCAATGTAAGAATATGTACCCCAGCATTGTATAGATCTTGCATGGCTTCTATTACATCTGCCTCCGTTTCGCCAAAGCCTAACATGATACCTGATTTGGTACGTAAGCCCGCTGCGGAGATTCGTTGCAAACATTCTAAACTGCGATCATATTTTGCTTGTATGCGCACTTCTCTAGTGAGGCGCCTAACCGTTTCCAGATTGTGCGAAACGACTTCGGGACGTACCGCTAAAACACGATCAAGGTTTTCCCAAATGCCTCTGAAATCGGGAATTAAAGTTTCTAATGTAGTCTCAGGACTTTCTCTTCTAATAGCATTGACAGTTTCTGCCCATATCGTTGAACCCCCGTCTTTTAAATCATCTCGATCAACCGATGTAATGACACAATGTTTTACCTGCATCAGTTTGACCGATGTGGCAACACGCATGGGCTCGTCTAATTCAACGGCTTTTGGTCGGCCTGTAGCTACTGCACAAAAAGAGCATGAGCGTGTACAAATATTTCCTAAAATCATGAATGTAGCTGTGCCCGCCCCCCAGCATTCACCCATATTTGGGCAGTTTCCACTCTCACATATTGTATGCAATTTATGCTCATCTACCAGACTTCTAACGTGTTTATACTCTTTGCCTACAGGTAGCTTTACACGTAACCAATCGGGCTTACGCTGCGTTTGGTTGGCGGGGATAACAGGTAGTTCAATCATGGAACAAAAATAACTAATAATTTTTTATTTTAGCGATGGATTCATCAGGGCTTTTCTTATACTGACATGAGAACGACATATATTACATTTAGCTAAGTTTGTATTTAACAGAAACATCAATATTTTACATATGGCAACTGCAGAAACTATTTATCTAGGTGATTTAAGAACGTCCGTAACGCACGTCCAATCAGGCAACCAACTCATTACAGATGCTCCCACAGACAATCAGGGTAGAGGCGAGGCGTTCTCGCCAACCGATTTGCTAGCAGTATCTTTAACGAGCTGTATGCTAACCATTATGGGGATTAGCGCGCGGGCACATCAAATCGCTTTGGGTGAAATCAGGGCGAGTACTACAAAATTGATGCAGGCCAATCCACGTAAAGTTGTAGAGATACAGGTTGTGTTTAATTTTCCGTTTGGTTTCTCCTACACCGATCAAGAGAAGGCTCTTTTAAAGAAAGCAGCAGAAACATGCCCTGTATATTTGAGTTTACATCCGGATATTAAAAAAACAATTAGTTTTAATTGGGCAGATTGATGACGATTTTGGCAACTTCAATGTCGTTATGTGATTCATGGTATAAACATTGATTGCCATGAAGAAGTAATACTTGTGGGGATTCATGTTTTACTTGCCATTTATGGGCTATTTCGTTGGATATTTCGCGATATTTAATGAGGTCTAGTAAATAAACGCGCACGTTGTCCGGAATCAGCGTAGATTCAAGTTCAAATCTCTTTTTTGCCATATTGCTCACGGCGCAGCGTATACTATGTTTAAAGATGATGACATGGTCTGATGTATGGGCTATTGTTTCTAGTTCATCCATATTTGTTAATTGCACCCACTTCATATTCATTTGCTATTATACTATGGTTTTAAAAATTTTTCAGATTCTACGTTGATCAATGCTGATACAATGGGATAGGTGATGAAAAATTCCGTTTTGGCATCGCGAAATGTGGTGGCCAGTATCAATCCCCCACCAACATCCTTAAAATCGGAACTCAAAAAATTATATAATACTGTTTGATTGTCAGATATGGCCTGCCATTGAAAAATCTTACCCGTATTGGTGTCAATAAACCATTTGGAACGATGGATGTCGGCGTTGGGCTGAGGTATATTGAGCTCCACAACATAATATCGTGCTGTACCAATAAGCTGAGGTTCTTGAATGGTCAAGCGAGATGGGTTAATCAGAATTTGCGGAATGAAGAGCCAGAAGGAATCATTAAAAAAAGCTTGTATGACCGGTTGAAGAACAGCGGATAAAGAATCGGTTGGCAATGGTTGGTTATTTAAAAAGGCGCGTCCCGTTTTATCTTTTGTATTGAAGAGTACAGTTAATTTTTCGTTGTTAGGAGAATAGCCGTCGAAACGACAATTGCCTGTCATGGTATCCCAAATATAGGTATGTGTGCCCGGTAATGTCTTAGGAAGGTTGCTGTTGTAACTAAACATAAAATAACGTGCATCAGCCCAACTTTGCTTCCCCCCCATACCTTGCCAGATCAAGGCCAATATTTCGTCTTTCGTTTGCGAAGCCGCAGGTGATATACCGATTAAAATACCCATTGTGCAGACAAGAAGTAGTCGTATTCCGGATTGCTTCATATAATGAATGGACATATTCTTATTTATTTAACTAAACCCCAGTTAGCTTGCTTTTTTGCTAGCTATTCGGCAACAAGTTAAAAATCAAATTGTTTTCATAACGATTAAGCGGGAGATATGCTATCTCATTCTTTTTGCTTTTGGATAAGAATTGTAAGCGGGACAAGTTTTGTGAGAACAGCTTTGAAGTAAAATGAGACCTAGAACTGCGGCAATAAGAAATACAGATAAATGTTTCATGAGCATCTTATTTACATAAACCATGTAAACATACTTCAAAAGTAGAAAAATACCAAGTTTTTTCCATAATACCCCTATTTAGCAGCATAGTTTCGGCTAATATGAGCCATTTGTATAGCCGTTACGGCAGCTTCCTCACCTTTATTGCCATGCTGACCACCAGCACGTGCCAATGCTTGCTCCAGTGTATCGGTTGTAAGTACACCAAAAATAACGGGCTTATTATATTTTAACGCAACGTTGGTAATGCCATGAGCCACGGCATCACAAATGAATGTAAAATGGGGTGTTTCTCCTTGAATAACACAACCTAAACAAATGACGACATCAATGGCTTGATTTCGTAACATGATATCTGCACCAGAACTGAGCTCATAGCTTCCTGGTACTTGGATAACTTGAATGTTTGTTTCGGAGGCACCCTGTTTAAGTAATAAATTATAAGCGCCTTCCAATAGGGGTGAAGTAACCTGTGCGTTCCATTGTGCTACAACAATAGCTATATTTAAATCAGTTGCAGAACCAATTTCAATATGCGAAAAATCAGAAAGGCTCTTTAAATTCGTTGCCATGCTATATATGTTACTTATGCGCAGTGCTTCGTGCGATATAACCGTCGATAATAGAGGCTTCGTAACTTTGTGGATAATCGGTCTTGATTTTCTGATAACTATCCAAAGCAGATTTAAAATCGTTCTGCGCTTCGTATACCAAACCCAATTTCTTTAAGAATAAGGGAGCTGTAAAGGAATTATCGCTCTTATTGGCCGCTTTTTTATATTGATCAACTGCTTTTTTATAATCTTTCAGCTCTACATAAGCATCACCGAGTAGACCGGCAACCAGTGGATCAAGTACCGGGCTGCCCGTATCTGAATATTTAGCCAGAGCATTCGCTGCTTCTTGGTATTTACCCTGACGTAAGTATAAGCCGCCCAAGTATGCATTGGCAACATTGGCCGATTTGGTGTTTGAATATTCTTCTGCAATTTCTTTAAAGCCAGGGTATGAACCGTCTCCGTCTATAGCCCGTTTTTGCAATGAATCTATCATGAGATACTCCTCGGCTTTAAACATTTCGTTTGTTGCCCGTTCTGCTCGTGGTGCAAGGTAAAAACGTTGATATCCTACATAAAGTAAGATCAAAACAACAATACCGATGGCAATAAATGCTAAACTTTTTTGATTGTCGCGGATGAAACTTCCTGTTCCGCTGCTACTTTTTGTGTTATTAACGCTCACGTTACCTTGGTTAATTTGATTTTCCCTTTTTATTTAAGATTGCAAACATAGATAAATTGTTTTTCATATGCAATACATGAGGCTTTGACTTCTTTTCGTTTTTCATGCACAAGCTATCCAAAGCTTATATTTGGTAGCTTCGCGAGCTGATTCTGGTAGAATAGAAAACTATTTATGAATTATAAGTAATCGTTAACAATGCTTTCGTTACTTTTGTTGATGTATGTGGGTTAAAGAATTAACAGTTATTCAATTTAAAAATTATGAAGAGGCCTCTTTGACATTTGCCCCGGGAGTAAATGCATTCACAGGTGATAATGGAGCTGGAAAGACAAACCTCTTGGATGCCTTACATTATTTATCATTATGTAAAAGCTATTTTAACCCAATTGATTCACAGCAGATTAGGCAAGGAGCCGATTTTTTTGTTGTACAGGGCGTATTCGAAAAAGAAGGACAGGACGATTTATTGGCGTGCAGTTTAAAACGAAATCAGAAGAAACAGTTTAAACGAAATAAGAAAGATTATCAACGCTTGGCAGATCATATTGGTGCTTATCCGTTGGTGATGATTTCGCCAAACGATGCGCTCATCATTAGTGAAGGTAGTGAGGAACGGCGCAAATTTATCGATAATGTTATCTCACAAACCGACAACCAATATTTAGATGATTTGATACGTTATAATAAATACCTTCAGAGTAGGAATACCTTACTGAAGCAACAAGCACAAACACGAACATATGATGATGTTTTACTGAGCATCTATGATGAACAACTCTGCGAGGTGGGCGAAAAAATTTATCAGAAACGAAAAGCATTTATAGCGCCTTTCATCGCTATTTTTAATAAGCATTATCAGTATTTAACGGGGAATCATGAAACAGTAGGATTGAGCTATGAATCTCCAGTGTCTCAAGGCTCTTTTAAAGAGCTACTAGCGGCTGCATTACCGAAGGACCGCATACTGGAGCGAACTACTGTTGGTATCCATAAAGATGATCTCAGTTTTTCCATCCACGATTTATCCTTAAAAAAATTTGGCTCACAAGGGCAACAAAAATCGTTTCTTATTGCTTTGAAATTGGCGCAATATAGTTTTTTATGTATGGAAAAAGGCTTTAAGCCCTTGCTATTATTAGATGATATTTTTGATAAATTGGATGATAAACGAACACGAAAATTAATGCAAATGGTATCTGAAGATGACTTTGGTCAGATTTTTATTACTGATACCAGTGCCAAGCGCATGCGTCAAGTGTTTGAGGAAATTGCCGTTCCGGTTCGTGTCTTCGAGATTGCTGACGGGCAGCTGCTTTAGAGATTTCGGAAGACGCTTTATGATTTGTTTATTTTGAATTTGATAGATGGGTAGAGTAAATGATAAAACTTTAAAGGAAGCAATTAATCAGTATTTAGATGCTTTGAAGCTGCGTCGTAAATTTGATGAAACAGCTATCTTGGCTGCTTGGCCTGAGCTGATGGGCAATGCTATTGCCAACAGAACTAGGCAATTGTTTATTCGTGATAAGAAATTATTTGTTAAGGTGGAATCTGCCGTTATAAAAAACGAACTGCTGCTCATGCGCAGTCAGATTATAGGGAAAATGAATGAACATGTTGGGCGTGTAGTTATTGAAGATGTTATTATCCTATAAACCGAGCTTTTGTATCAGATGATTGATATCTAGATCGACCACATTGACGTGATGATGGGCTTTTGCGTAAAATGGATGACGATGTTGCATACGTTCATTTATAAAATTCAGTATTTCATCTTCGTTGAGATGTTGGATTAATGGGCGTTTATGCCGTTTACTTGCAGCCAGACGATGGGCCAATGCCACGGCAGGTATTTGTAAATAAACAGTTATTCCATGGGTATTCATCCATTCCATATTATCAAAAAAACAGGGAGCACCACCACCTGTTGCGATTACTGCAGGCGAATAATTGATTAATTGTTGGATAATTTCGCGCTCCTTAAGACGGAAGTTCTCTTCTCCATGTGCCGTAAAATAATCGGTGATAGACATGCCTTCTTGTTGCACAAAAAGCTCATCCAAATCTATAAAATCGCTGTTTAGTGCTTGAGCGAGTTTTCTTCCGTTGGTGGTTTTTCCGACCCCCATAAAACCCACTAAAAAGATGTGTTTTGTTAACATGAAAAGATTTTAGGATTAGTCTATTTGTTCAAAATATTTTTTGGCTAATGTATCAAAAGATGGTACGGTGCGGTAAGGCCACTTTTTGATGACAATACCTTCTTTCAATAAGATAATGCCTGGATTTGCCCTTACCATACTCTTTAATGGTACGGCATCTGCATAGAAAACTTCGGTATATAGGTTGAGTTCCTTATTCAGCATTTCAACCTCTTGGGCCGCACTGGCGGTGAGCAATACAACACGGATATTAAACGCGGTTGCTGCTTCTTTGGCCAGATTGTTTAATTTTTTAAGCGCTTTTTTATTCGTCCGACTTAAATCATAGGCCACAAAAATGAGGTTATAATAAGGATTTTCAATTAATTCTTGGGTATGATCAACACCTTGTGCATCGGTAATGTTCAGGTCTTTAATGGGCGCTTGATAACCGAGTTTAACCAGCCGACTTTCAGGTTCACCCTCGATTTCCCATTGTTCATCTTTCCAGATTTCTTCTTTCAGATATACTTTATCGGTTACCTGCTTACTTTGATGCGTATTTTTATTGCGCAGTGTGTAAGTAACTTCATACTCGTCTAAAGGCGCGCCCTTAGGTACATGCATCAATGCAGGTAAATTGTTGCCTTCTTTATAGGGTAAAAAATCTATAAAGGGTAAAAAATTGTAGGTGTAGATGCCTATACCTAAGCTGATGACAATGGTGGCTGCTAAAGTTAATGCTTGACTAATTTCATTGGTAAATAATGGTTCTATGTCTTTTCTATAAATGAAAATGATACCAACAAAGATCAATAAGACCACATCTTTGCTAAATGATTGCCAAGGGGTTAACGGAATCGCGTCGCCAAAACAACCACAAGAAGTAACCACGTGGAAGAAAGCAGAATAGAAGGTTAGAAAAGTAAAAAATAGAATCAAGGCCAAGAGACCAATTGCTATCTTTTTTCCATACAAACCCAATAGTAATAAAGTGCCCAGCACCATCTCTAGGCTGCAAAGGATGATCGCAATTGCGACGGCGAGATTTGCTAAAAAACCCAAATGAAATACATCGAAATATTCTTGCAGCTTATAGCTAAAACCAATGGGATCATTTGCTTTAATCAGCCCAGAGAAAATAAACAAAATACCTACCAATACACGTGCTACTAGTAATAAGCTATTTTTTTTGCCCTGTGTTGCTGTATACATACCTATTGGGATTATTGTTCTGGTAATGAATAAGATAATTTAATTAACGCAAAAACAGCATAATTCAGCATATCCTGATAATTGGCTTTGACGCCTTCAGAAGCAATTGTTAGGCCGCTATTGTCTTCAATTTGTTTTACACGGAAAATTTTCATTAAAATCAGATCAGTTAATGAGCCAATACGTAAATCGCGCCAAGCTTCACCGTAATCGTGGTTTTTGGCCTGCATCAAATCTTTTGTTTCTTTAATATATTGATCATACAAGGTCTGTACCTGTTTAATGGGTAGATTTTCTTCTGCATCGGTGGGTAAAGACAATTGAATGAGAGCAATTACACAATAATTGATAATACCTATATATTCAGATGGGATGTCGTCTGCCACCTTGGATACTTGTGTGTCTTCAATCGTCCGGATCCGTTGTGCCTTGATGAAAATTTGATCTGTAATGGAAGGTAAACGCATAATGCGCCATGCTGTACCATAATCGGCCGCCTTTTTCAAAAATAATTCACGGCATGTTGCAATAATGGTATCGTATTCCTGCGAAGTGTTTATGGAGTTCATCTCGTCACGTATATTCATTGTTATGGGCAGTTCTCATGCAAACCTACTATAAAATTTTTTATTCAGGATAAATCTCTAAGGGAAATTAAAAATAAATCGGCAAGGTTAATCGCTTTTTATTTAAGTTTGCATAGACAATCTAAAGCTATTTGCGTAGTCAGGTTTAATATAGATAGCCATATGGAATTTTGTAATATTGGCGGTAAGTTGCTCGAATTTGATACGCCAAAAATCATGGGAATTTTAAACCTCACACCCGATTCTTTTTTTGACGGCGGTGTATATCATACTAAAGAAAAAGCCTGTGCACACGTAGATAAACTGTTAGCTGATGGCGCCGATCTGATTGATATTGGTGCGTACTCATCTAGACCCGGTGCTATGGAGCTTAGCGCACAAGAGGAGCTGGATCGCTTGATTCCTGTTGTAGACGAATTGGTGATACGTTATCCGCATGTTTTATTGTCCATTGATACTTTTCGATCGGAAGTTGCTAAAGAAGCTATCTTGCATGGAGCGCATTTGATTAATGATATCAGTGGTGGGAATTTGGACGACGCCATGTTTGCGACTGTTGCGGAACTGGGAGTGCCCTATATATTGATGCACAGTCGGGGAAATCCACAAACAATGCAAGCACAAACAGCTTACAACCACCTAATTGAGGATATTATTGCCGATTTTACGACCAAAATTGGTCAACTGAGGGCTCTGGGTGTAAAAGATATTATTATTGATCCAGGATTTGGATTTGCTAAAACATTAACGCAGAATTATGAGTTATTAAATCATATGGAAGCTTTGCACATATTGGGTGTACCTATATTAGGCGCTTTATCTAGAAAATCAATGATTTATAAGCTTCTTGATATTGAACCCTTAGAAGCATTGAACGGCACTTCAGTACTCAATACCATCTTGTTAACCAAGGGCGTACAACTCATCCGGGTACACGATGTGAAGGAAGCGGTAGAAGTAAGAACATTGGTTGGACAATTAAGGGAAAGCAATTTGTATTCATGAAACAGCTTTTTATATTGCTATGCTATTTGTTTTCCACTGGTTTTGTAGTGAAAGGGCAAACGTTTCATTTGATCAAGTTAGCGGATGGAAAAGATATCAGTTTGAGAGGGATGGCTATTGTTAATGACCAAGTTGCTTGGGTCTCTGGTAGCGGGGGTACCGTGGCGAAAACAGTAGATGGAGGTGCACATTGGCAATGGTTAACAGTAAAGGGGTATGAAGAAATGGATTTTCGTTCCGTTGCAGCCTTTTCAGAGCAGAAAGCGATTATCGTCAATGCCGGGAGCCCCGCTGTTATTCTTTTAACTGAGGATGGTGGAACGTCTTGGCAAAAGGTATTCAGTTATGATGTGGATCAGATTTTTTATAATGGCATTGGTTTTTGGAACGAGAAGCAAGGGATTGTCTTTGGCGACCCCATTGATGGTCAGTTGCAATTGCTGGCTACGGAAGATGGGGGCAAAAACTGGATGAACATCAGTGATGAATCGCATGTGGAGATGCAACCAGGAGAAGTAGCATTCGCTGCGAGTGGAACCAGTATCTTTACCAAAGATCAGGGCTTGGTATGGATCGGCACGGGGGGAACACAGGCACGACTTTTATTTTCATACGATTATGGGAAGACATGGACTAGCTACCGCGTACCTATAGAACAAGGGGAAGCTACTCAAGGTGTATTCTCATTGGCTGTTAACGGCCGAAATGAGCTGATTGCAGTAGGTGGTGATTATAAAAATTTTAAAAATAACAACAACGTCATCCAACTATCAGCGAATGGCGTAAGCTGGAAAGCTCCTAAAAATAGGCTCTCGGGTTATAAGTCTTGTGTTACTTACATAAGCGATACCTTTGTAGTAAGCACAGGAAGTTCAGGGACAGATTTTTCATTAGATGGTGGCCAAACGTGGAAGTTGCTTTCTGATCAAGCATTCCACGTGGCCAAAGCATCTGCGTCAGGTAAGTGGATTTTGCTTGCGGGGGAGGGGGGAGCTATTTATCGTATGGCCGCTGAATAATTTTGATAGTGGATAGGGAAGTACCTTTGGCGACAGTAAAGATAATCGATGTTATAGACCACGGAAAATCATCGGCCATAACATCGATTATTTACATTTGATTATTACTTAAAAGTCCGAAAATCTTGTCCGTCTTCAATTTTTAATAATGTCTCGTAAATGAGTCGGATGACATTGTCTACATCTTCTTTGTGAATCATTTCTACCGTTGTGTGCATATAGCGTAAAGGAAGGGAAATCAGCGCCGAAGGAACCCCGCCATTGGAATACGCGAAGGCATCTGTATCGGTTCCGGTTACTCGTGATGAAGCCTGGCGCTGGAAAGGAATCCCTTTTTCCGTAGCTGTGTCAATGAGCAATTTATTCAGATTGATTTGTACGGCTGGTGCATAAGACACGACTGGCCCTTTACCGCATGCCAAATCGCCCTGCGTTATTTTGTTGATCATAGGTGTCTGGGTATCATGCGTTACATCGGTTACAATGGCGACATGGGGTTTGATGGTTTGCGTAATCATTTCGGCTCCGCGCAATCCAACTTCTTCCTGTACGGCATTAACAATGTATAACCCAAAAGGGAGTTTCTTTTTGTTTTCTTTCAATAGGCGAGCTACTTCTGCAATCATAAAACCGCCAGCCCGGTTATCAAGTGCTCGCCCTACATAATATCGGTCATTCAATATGGTGAATTCGTCTTCATAAGTAATAACAGACCCCACATGAATGCCTAATGCCTCTACTTCTTCTTTACTTGTACAACCGCAGTCTAGGAAAATATTTTTAAGCGATGGTGCCTCTTCTTTCTCTCCACCCCGCGTATGGATAGCAGGCCATCCAAAAACCGCTTTCACTATACCTTTTTCGCCGTGAATGTTTACGCGCTTGGAGGGAGCGATCTGGTGATCAGATCCACCATTCCGTATTACATAGATTAAGCCTTCTTTGGTAATGTAGTTCACAAACCAGGAGATCTCGTCGGCATGTGCCTCAATGACCACTTTGTACTTTGCTTTTGGATTGATGACACCTACGGCCGTACCATAGTGGTCGGTAAATGTCTCGTCCACATACGGTTTAATATAATCCAACCAAAGACGCTGCCCTTCCCATTCGTAACCAGTGGGCGACGCGTTATTGATATATTTTTCAAAGAATTGGAGTGTTTTGGTCGTTACTACGGGTGCGTGTGATGCAGTATCTTTTTTCGATTTAGCCATTACAGAAAATAATTTTGGATTGTTAAAAATAAGCGATACAAAAGTACAACTTATTGTTCACATCCAAACATAAGCCGTACATGTCTGTTAATAGACAAACTGCATATATGACCTTTATAGAAAGAATTCATCCGGAAACGAAACAGCGCACGGTGCTTTGTTACGACGATATTGGCGATGGCCAACCCATTGTTTTTATACATGGATGGCCATCTAGTCGGCTCATGTGGGAACCTCAGATCAATTTTTTTGTTGAACAGGGTTACCGTTGTATTGCTTACGACCGTAGAGGCTTTGGCATGTCATCAAAACCTTTGCATGGCTACAACTACGATGAATTTACGGACGACCTATATGAGCTCATGAAACAATTGGATTTGCGTGATGTTATTTTGGTTGGATTTTCTATGGGGGGTGGTGAAGTAGCTCGGTATTTTAGTCGCCATAAAGGAGAACGCGTTAGCCGGGCTATTTTGCTGGGATCCGTTACACCGCATCTGATCCAAACTGAAGAAAACCCAGAAGGAATAGATCGGAAAGTATTTAATTCAATGATTGATGCCATACAGACTGATCGACCAGCTTTTGTTGAAGGTTTTTTTAACGATTTTTTCGGTGTTAATCTGGTGAATAAACCTGTTAGCAAAGCTATGTTAGAATATCAAAGATCTATAGCCCTAATGGCGTCGCCCATTGCAACACAAGCCTGTGTACATGCGTTTTCAGAAACCGATTTTAGTGCTGATCTATCGCATATCCATGTACCTACCTTGATTATTCATGGTGATGCGGATAAAATTGTGCCAGAAGATGTCAGTGCCAATTTAACTTGTACCATGATTAATGACAGTCAGTTTATTCTATATGCAGGAGCTCCGCACGGGTTTTTCTTAACGCACAAAGAGAAATTGAATAATGACATACAATTGTTTTTGAACAGCGCGCTTTAATCGAAATTAAAATTTTACCTTTGTTGTGTAAAAAATGGAACAATGCTCGACCAAGAAATACAGATTCCCCGTTTAGATTTATTAGACTTTACTGAAGGAAATGCAAACAAGCGGCAGCAATTTTCGCAAGCTATCGGTAAGGCATTCAATGAAACCGGCTTTGTGACTATTGCCAACCATGGTTTAAGTAAAACATTGATAAACGAACTGTATGCGGTAGTACAACAATTTTTTGCGCTTCCGGAAGAGAAAAAGCGCACGTATGAAATACCCGGATTAGCAGGGCAACGCGGTTATACCGCCAAAGGGAAAGAAAAGGCTAAGGATGCGAAGACTCCTGATTTGAAAGAATTTTGGCAGCGCGGGCAAACCATTGAGGGCGATGATGAACTCAAGGCAGTCTATCCGGAGAATATTGAAGTAATGGAATTGCCTGCATTTAACAATATCACTGCAGAAGTTTACCGCCGTTTGGAAAATGCAGGGCGCTTATTGCTCCGAGCCATTGCCTTATATTTAGATTTAGCCGAAGATTATTTTGAGGATAAAGTCTTAAATGGCAATTCCATTTTGCGAGCGATTCATTATTTTCCAATTGAGGATCCAGACAAGATAGCACCTGATGCAGTACGTGCTGGAGCACATGAAGATATTAATCTGATTACCTTATTGATTGGTGCAAGCGCCGACGGTTTAGAAGTGCTCACTAGAAAAGGTACCTGGTATCCTGTAAAAGCGCAAGGAGAGGATATTGTGGTGAATGTGGGCGATATGTTGCAGCGCCTAACAAACAATAAGCTCAAATCAACCACGCATCGAGTAGTGAATCCGCCGAAAGAAATGTTGAAAACTTCAAGATATTCAGTTCCTTTTTTCTTACATCCAAAGGCAGATGTGAGCTTAGCTACGCTTCCTAATTGTGTGGATAGTACAAACCCGAAGCTTTATCCGGATTGTACAGCCGGTGAATATTTAGATGAGCGTCTACGTGAGATAGGGCTGAAGATGTGAGCGTATTTAAAGTCCGAAACACAAATACTTCATTTCTGTATATTCATCCATACCATATTTAGATCCTTCTCTGCCCAAACCAGATGCTTTGATGCCGCCAAAAGGAGCAACAGTATTGGATATAGCCCCTGCATTAATTCCGATCATTCCGGCCTCTAATGCATCGGCAACCCGCCAGCATCTTCGCATGTTTTCACTGTAAAAATATGCTGCCAATCCAAAAGGAGTTTGATTCGCTAATTGGATACCTTCTTCTTCGTGCTTGAATCGAAATAAGGCGACAATTGGTCCGAATGTTTCTTCTTGAGCCATCTTGGCGGTTGTAGGCACATGCGCCAATACCGTTGGTTCATAAAATAGATCATGTAAGTGCTTTCCGCCAGCTAAAATCGTAGCCCCATGTTCAACAGCATCGTTTACATGCTCTTCTACCTTTGCTAAGCCTTGTTTATTAATGAGCGGTCCTACCGTTACATGCTTCTCCAAGCCATTACCTACTTTTAGTTGTTTAACCGCTTTGGTGATTTTTTCGGCAAAGGCATCAAAAACGTTGTCTTGTACGAGAAAGCGATTTACAGCAACGCAGGTTTGTCCCGAATTTCTAAATTTCGCAGCTATCGCTCCTTCTACAGCAGCGTCGATATCAGCGTCATCGAATACCAGAAAAGGGGCATTACCTCCAAGCTCTAAGGATACTTTTTTGATCGTAGAGGCTGCCTGTTCCATGAGCGTTTTGCCCACCGGAGTTGATCCTGTAAATGATAATTTACGAATACGATTACTCGTGCTCAACTGCTTGCCAATACCTGCTGAATCTTTTCCGGTAATCACATTGAATACGCCAGGTGGTAAACCCGCTTCTTTAGCTAGATGGGCTACAGCTATGGCGGTTAATGGTGTTTGCGATGCTGGCTTGAGTATAACCGAGCATCCAGCAGCTAGCGCAGGTGCAACTTTTCGTGTGACCATAGCTAATGGAAAATTCCAAGGCGTAATAGCAGCAACGACGCCAACCGGTTGCCGAATAATAACCATCTGTTTGCTTTTATCAGGCCATGGAAGTTGATCGCCATAGATCCGAGTGGCCTCATCGGCAAACCAGCTCACAAAAGAACTGCCATAGGCTACTTCAATTTTGCTTTCTTCAAGCGGCTTACCTGATTCGAGCGTCATTATTTCCGCTATTTCAGCCGTATGTTTGGTCATGAGGTCATGCCATTTTTTCAGTATGGCACTACGCGTGGCTGGAGTAGACAATTTCCAAGTAGACCATGCTTGTTCAGCCGTTTCTATAGCCCCTTCAATTGCTGCCGACGGAAGGTCAGCAACGGCAATGATAGCTTCGCCTGTAGCGGGGTTAACTACATCAAATGTTTTTTTACTTGTTACCTCTTGGCCGTTTATAAAAGCAGTGCCTTTTATGAGTCTATTTCGGTTGTTCATTTTTTGTATTCGTAATTACCTTAAATTTCCTTATGGGTAAACAGTTTTGGATGCACTTGGTTTGTTTGGATTGAAGTGCAGGTGATAAACTTAGTCTTTTATCTTTTAAAACAAAAGCGATACCTTTGCATTTCGCAAGAAAACCCGGATTGAAATGCTGCAAGTTAGATGGATGCTTTTGTTACTCTTTATGTTGGCTGTGGGGACGCTGTATGGCGGTATGCAAGACAGCACTGTAATGAAGAGGCCCCGCTATTCACCAGCTGTAGCTTTGAAATACCTGGTTCGGGATTCAGCGCGTTTTGCACGTGCTTTAGAGAAACAACGGCTCAAAGATTCGTTGAACAGGGTAGAGGACTCCTTACATCTCTTACGCGATTCACTTCAATTTCAATATTTAAGGCCTTTAACGCCTAATAGCAAGAACCAGTTTTTAGATAGCTTAAAGAAAATTTACATTAACCAAAACGGGAATACGTTGCAGTGGGGAAAACAACTGGATTACCAAGGAGATAAACAACTAGGAATAAGAAAGGTCTATCGGCCTAAGTGGATTTTATGGGTGGTGTTTGGCTTGTTTTTATTCCTTGGCGTTATTCGTATGTTTTTTATGAAGGATTTAGAAGCCATTGCCACTTCTTTTTATAGTAACCGTGTATTGTTACAGGTGAGTAAGGAAGATAATTTGGTCACTTCTTGGCCTTTTGTGTTTTTATATTTATTGTTTGGGTTTACCATCGGCCTGTTTTTGTATCTGTACGTTTCTTATAACCACATTCAAGTAGCCTATTTACACAATGGATTGTTTTTGAGTATTTCGCTCATGGTGCTGGTGCTGTTTATTTTTAAAATTGTCATTACACGAAGCATTGGATTTGTTTTTGGTATACAGAAATTGGTAAGGGATTATATTTCCATATTATATTTAAGTTATTTTAATGCGGCAATTATTTTTTTACCCTTACTTTTTATTCTGGTTTTAGTGCCTCTTAGCTATGTAAATATTTGGTTCATAGTTTCTTGCGCGCTTGTTCTGTTGGTGTTTGCTATGCAGTTTATCCGAGCATCGAACACGGTGCTAAAAAGCTATCAATTTTCAAAGTTTTATTTATTTATTTATCTTTGCACCCTCGAAGTTGGTCCAATACTTATTTTGATTAAGTTATTAGGCATTTAACCGAAACAAAAATAAACGCACGTGGCAGCAGCAGATAGAGAAAAAAAAGTAAAAAGTATCTTAGTAACTTTACCAAGACCAGAAAACGATAAGTCGCCTTACTTTGCTCTAGCAAACAAGTATAATCTTAAATTGGATTTTAGGGCTTTTATTCATGTTGAAGGAGTTCCTGCGAGGGATTTTAGAAAAGAAAAAATCAACTTAGCTGACTTTACCGCAGTGATTTTCACCAGCAGAAATGCGGCAGATCATTTTTTTAGGATATGTGAAGAGATGCGTTATGAAGTACCTGCTGATTTGAAGTATTTCTGTTTATCTGAGACGATTGCGCTCTATCTTCAAAAATATATTCAATACAGAAAGCGGAAAATCTTTTTTGGGAAACAGACAGCGCAAGATTTGGAGGAAGTGTTAAAGAAGCATGCGAAGGAGAAATTTCTTTATCCATGTTCGGATGTAGCAAGCGAGGAAACACAGAATTGGTTACAGGAGAATGGCTACGATTTTACTCCAGCAGTATTATTTCGGACAGTGGTCAGCGATCTATCTGATTTGGCCGATGTGTTTTATGATATCATTGTCTTTTTTAGTCCATCAAGTATCCAGTCGTTATTTGAAAATTTCCCAGATTTTAAACAAAAGGATACACGCATAGCAGCTTTTGGGTCAACTACCCATCAGGCTATTGCCGATCGGGATCTTATTTTAGACATTGGTGCCCCCACACCTGAAGCACCTAGTATGACCATGGCGGTGGAGCAATATATTAAGAGAGTAAATAAATAGCTTTTCGTTAGCATATAATAAAAGGCTGAGTCACCCATATGGCTCAGCCTTTTTTATTTTATACAATATGCGAACAACTCCTTGCGTTTCGCACGGAAAACCTGGGCATGCTGGGCTATTGAAATAAAATGCCATTAGTGAAAGAAGCGCATAAAATAATTAAATAATGAACAAACTGAACAGCACCTAGGCTAATGAGTCAAATTATCTTTGTTAGGCAACTGTATCCACAGTGATGCTGTTTTTTTAGCTGATAAAAAGGCTTTGGAGCCGTAGATTATACTTATGAAGAAAATTTACTTCTGTTATTTCGCGTTGGCATGGGTCGTGCTTGTTAGTGGATGTGGTAATCGGAAAGCCGGTGGTGAACTTACAGGTGTAAGATTAAAGGGCATCAAAACAACCAAGGCGCCCCGTGGAATGGTGTTTATTCCGGCCGGTTCATTTATCGCAGGCCAATCAGATGAAGATATCACCAGTGCGCAAATTTCTCAAAATAGACAATTTACCGAATCGGCATTTTTTATGGACGAAACGGAAATCTCCAATAGCCAATATCGGCAATTTGTGAATTGGGTGAGGGATTCTATTGCCATTACACAGTACCTCAACGACCCTTCTTATTTTATTGAAAACCCTTCAGGAGAAAATAACGGACAGCGTTTTATTGATTGGCAGAAAGTAGGCGATGGTAGTGGTATCTGGGGTAAAAAGAATGAAAATAAAGATGCGTTGAACCAGATGTACTATCAAGGTGATGATCGTATATTCGGCCGCGATGAGTTAGACGTAAGGCTGTTGAAATACCACTACGAAATTTATGACCACCGTCGGGCAGCTGCTAATAAAAATAATAAAGACATGCGGCGATCGGACTTCATTATTCGTGATACCATTGGTATTTACCCCGACACTTTGGTGTGGTTGGCCGATTTTTCCTATGCACAAAATGAGCCGATGGTAGAAGGGTATTTTTCGCATCCGGCCTTTCAGGATTATCCGGTTGTTGGCGTTAATTGGCGACAAGCAAGGGCTTTTGCCGTTTGGCGCACGCGACTATATGAAAATTATGCACAACGTGTTGGGCTATCACGTTTGGCTCGTTTATCTTATGAGTTGCCTTCAGAACATCAATGGGAATATGCGGCGCGGGGTGGTTTGAACGGAGCACCATATCCATGGGGAGGGCCAACCATTCGAAATGCACGTGGTTGTTTGATGGCTAATTTTAAGCCGGGTAGAGGTAACTACGCGGATGATGGGGGAGCTTATACCGTTCCGGTACATTCTTATTTCCCCAATGATTATGGTCTGTACAATATGGCGGGTAATGTGGCCGAATGGACGGCTTCTTCATTTGAAGAGTCATCGTCGTCGTTTATACATGATATGAATCCCACTTACTCTTACGAAGCAAAAGCAAATGATCCAGAGATTTTAAAAAGAAAAGTTGTACGGGGAGGCTCGTGGAAAGATATCGGTTATTTCTTGCAAAATTCAACTCGTACTTATGAATATCAGGATACAGCTAAATCTTATATCGGATTTAGATGTGTAACCTCATATGCGGGAAGGGATTTATAAATTAGGTGGCTAATGAAGCGTGTATTTGTTGTTTTTATCGGTGTATTGTATATAAGTTTAAGTTACGGCCAGCAAGAGAACTTGTCAAATAGTGTAACACCCATTCCTGAGGGCCCGCCTCTGGATGGCTATTATGCCAAGTCTGATATGGAGAACCGGAAAGTGATTCCTTATACACACATTCGAAGTGTTGATGTGATGTATAGCAAACGTGTTTGGCGGGAAATAGATTTACGCGACCGACTCAACGCGAGTTTCGCCTCGCCCAAATCGCGGCTAATTGATGTTCTCATGGAAGCTATCCAAGCAGGTGAACTTACTGCTTATGATCCCACTCCCACGAAAGACGACCCCAACGGAGATAGCTTTAAAACACCTATGGAGCCAGACAAAATTATGCGTAATTTGGCAGATAGTGTTTTTGTGCCAGAATTTGATAATGAGGGCAACCAGATTGGTGGAAGCTTTCAGTCTGGCGAATTTAATCCCGATAGTGTGTTGAAATTCCGGATTAAAGAAGATTGGATATTTGATAAGCAAAGATCTGTGTTTGAACCCCGGATTATTGGTATAGCACCTTTGGTTTCCATTAAAGCGGGTGATGTTTATTTGGATCCGCAACCGGCATTTTGGGTATATTTTCCGGAAGCCAGACATATTTTGGTAAACAAAGAAGTAGTTAACCGAAACAACGATGCTACTGGATTGAGCTACGATGATATTTTTATTAAGCGGATTTTTTCAAGTTATATCGTTAAGCAATCCAATCCTGAAGACTTACGTATAAAAGATTATAAAGAGGGGATTGATAAGTTATATGAATCACAACGCATCAAAGAAGCATTAATGAACTACGAGCACGATCTGTGGAGTTATTAGACAAAGTAAAAATTAAAAAATAAAAATTAAAAACCGAGCTCATCGATACTTAAAAACATACAGGATTACTAATAAAATAAAAAAACGTATAACCTGATCTCTTATACCGCTTACAACGTATTACTTAAGACTTATAACTCGAAAGCTCTAGGTTCTAGCTCTTTTCGTTATGGTTTTTCGTTAAAATACGTCAGTACGGCTTCAGCTTGTTTAGTATTTACTACTTGCAATAATGCTTCTTTCGTAGCTTCTCTGATCTTTTTTACAGATTTAAAGCTAATCAACAATTTTTGAGCGCTAGCTTTTCCCACACCGGGGATTTGTTCCAATTCAGTTTGAAATGTCTTACGGCTTCGTTGATTTCGGTGAAAAGTAATACCGAAACGATGCGCTTCATCCCGTAGATGTTGAATAATCTTTAACGTTTCAGAACGTTTGTCGAGGTACAAGGGGTACTGGTCTCCTGGATAAAAAAGTTCTTCCAGCCGTTTGGCAATACCAATAACGGTTACTTGGGTATCTATTCCCAATTTTTTTAAGCTCTTGAGTGCTGCAGATAATTGTCCTTTACCACCATCAATAATGATGAGCTGCGGTAAAGGGCTACTTTCATCCAGCATCCGTTTATATCGGCGGAAAACCGCTTCTTCCATAGTGGCAAAATCATTTGGGCCTTCTACCGTCTTCACATTGAAATGCCTATAATCTTTTTTCGAAGGTTTAGCATCTTTAAAAACGACAATGGCTGATACAGGATATTTTCCCTGAAAATTCGAGTTATCAAAGCATTCGATATGATGTGGAAGCACATTTAGCCGAAGATCTGTTTTCATTTTGTTTAAAATGCGTGCTGTCTTCACTTCGGGGTTCAATTTTTCATATTGATCTAAACGCTCCCGTTTGAAAAAACTAACATTTTTGTATGAGAGATCCAATAGTTTTTTCTTATCGCCCAGTTGCGGGACGGTTTGTTTAAATTCTGGGCTTTCTAAATCCAATTCAAAGGGAACAATAATTTCTTTGGCGGTACTTTTAAAACGGGTGCGAAGCTCTTGTACAGCCAAACTGAGTAATTCTTGATCGCTTTCATCTAGTTTTTTCTTCAATTCAATGGTTTGTGTTTGTGTAACGGTTCCATTCATTACTTTTAGGAAGTTTACAAACGCATATTGTTGTTCTGAAGCGATACTGAAAACGTCTACATCGCTTATCGTATGACTAACGATGGTCGATTTACTTTGATAATTACTTAGCAGCTCAAGTTTGTGCTTTAATCGATGAGCTTCTTCAAATTGAAGTGCTGCAATAGCACGTTCCAAGTTGCTTTTTAATTGTTTAAGTACGATGCCGATTTTACCATTCAAAATATCCTTGATGTGCTCTAGGTTTTCGTTATAGTCTTCCTCGGTCTGATAAGCTTGGCAAGGGCCCTTACAATTGCCGATCTGATATTCTAAACAAACTCGAAATTTGCCCCCATTGATGTTTTGTGGCGTTAGCGGTAAATTACAAGTGCGCAGCGGAAAAAGCTCCTTGATAACGCTTAAAATAGCATGCATCATGCCTACAGAAGCATATGGCCCAAAGTATCTCGATCCATCTTTAATGATTTTCCGCGTCCAGAAAATTCGTGGAAATCGTTCATTTTTGATGACAATCCAAGGGTAAGTTTTATCATCTTTCAATAATACATTATAACGGGGTTGATGCTTTTTAATGAGCGCGTTCTCTAAGAGCCACGCGTCCGTCTCCGTGTCAACCAGGGTGAACGTAATGCTATTAATTTTACGTACCAGTACACGGGTCTTTGCATTCTGTTGGTACTCCTCTTTAACAAAATAAGAGCTTACCCGGTTTTTAAGATCCTTTGCTTTCCCAATGTAAATCAAAGTCCCTTGTTTATCATAATATTGATAAACGCCCGGTTTGTGTGGTATTTTTTTTAGCGCTTCCCTATAATCAAACCCATCCATCCGCATTAGAAGTCTAATCGATCATCAATTTGTTTGTCGTTCTCTATGGGGGCATCATACTCGTATTTACTACAATCCAACTCTCGTTGTAGTCCGCCTTCGGGTAATTCGAAATCTCCTTGGCTATAATGGAGGCTGGTGTCTGCGTACACTTTTTGCATGTAAAGAGCAAACATCGGGAGGGCCGCGTTCGCGCCTTGTCCGATATGAGTGCTACTAAAATGAATACTCCGTTCTTCAGCGCCTGTCCATACACCACTCACCAACTGTGGCGTGATTCCAATAAACCAGGCATCTGAGTTTGCTTGCGATGTACCGGTTTTACCACCAATAGGATTTGTAAGCTTGTATTTCCAACGAATACGACCTCCTGAGCCTTTTTGTACGACGCCTTTTAGCATATCGACCATGACATAGGCCGACTGATCACTCATGACTACTTTCACTTTTTTGGTATGCTCATAAATCAAGGCACCATTTTTATCTTCGATACGTAAAAGATAGATGGGTTCTGTCCAAACACCGTGATTCACAAAAGTTGAATAAGCGCCTACCATGTCATAAACAGAAGCATCGAATACACCCAAGCAAATGGAAGGATAGGGTGGTACCTCCGTTGTAATACCCATATTTTTAATGAGGTTAGCCACATTTTGCGCGCCAACACGCTGAATAACATCAGCAGTTGCCCAGTTTTGTGAGTTGGCTAGCGCTGTTTTAAGTGTAATGGGGCCCGGTATAGTGCTTTCACTCCTCGGCTGCCAACCATCTACATTAATGGGCGTATTGGGAACCTTAAAACAAGGCGAATATCCATTATCAATGGCAAAAGCATAAGTAAAGGGCTTTGCAGTTGATCCTGGTTGGCGTGCACCCATCTTTACCTGGTCATATTTGTAATAGGTAAAGTCTGTTCCACCTACCCAGGCCCGCACGTAACCCGTCTGTGGTTCCATAGACATCATGGCATTTCGCAACATCAGCTTATTGTATTTGATAGAGTCCAATGGCGTCATGGTGGTGTCCAAATCCCCTTTCCAGCTAAATACCGTCATTGGAGTAGGGGTGTTGAAGTTCTTCTTAATTTCCGCGTCAGATAAATCACTTTGTTTCAGCCAGCGATAGCGATCAGATTGCTTAACGGCGCGATCCAATAAAGTTTCTAGTCCTTTGAATGGATCTCTCCCCTTATATTCGCGTAGTAGACTTGCTTGCAAATCTTTCATCATTTCTCTTTGTGCTTCTTCCGCATAAGTTTGCATGCGCGAATCAATGGTGGTATAGATTTTTAGTCCATCGCGATCCAGGTCATAAGGTGTGCCATCGGCTTTGGTTATAGACAATTTATTGAAAAGGCTCTTGATATCCGATTTCAATACAGCTCGGAGATACGGAGCTATTCCTTGACCATATACATTGGGTCTGAATTTCAGATTCAGTGGCTGTTCTTTATAAGTAGCCGTCTGCTCGGCCGTCAGAAAGCCTGCTTTGCGCATATTATCGAGCACTGTGTTCCGGCGATTAATCGAGTTTTTAGGATGGCGGATGGGAGAATAGATGCTTGGGCCTTTCAGCATGCCAACCAATACTGCTGCCTGTGGAGCTGTTAACTTACTGGGTGTAGTGTCAAAGTAAGTTCGAGCGGCCGATTTGATGCCATAGGTGTTGTAAGCGCCAAAATCAACCGTATTTAAATACATCGTTAGGATCTCTTCCTTGGTGTAATTGCGCTCCAGACGCACGGCAATGATCCATTCTTGTAGTTTTTGTATGAAGCGCTTTCTAAATGAGCGCGCTCGGCCTTCCTCCTGAAAAAGATTCAAGGCCAACTGTTGGGTAATGGTACTTGCTCCCTGTTTTTTGCCAATTAAATTGTAGAAAATAATGGTAAAGGTTCTTTTAAAATCGATACCTGAATGCGAGTTGAAGCGGATATCTTCTGTTCCAATAAGCGCTTGGATCAGCGCAGGCGATAGTTCCTTATAAGTTACATTAGAACGATTTTGTACGTAATAAGTTCCTAAGACAACACCATCGGCTGATATAATCTCTGATGACAAATTGCTTTTAGGGTTTTCCAAATCTCTAAAGGATGGTAACTCTCCAAATAAACCAAGCCCCACAGCGGTTAGAAAAAGAAAACCAACGACAATCAGGCCAATGAATAATTTCCAAAAGTTAAAGGTATAACGTTTAATATCGTCGCTTGTCAATTTATTGCTTTGTTTTTTTGTATTGCGTTGCATGTTTTTCCTGCCTTAGAGTTGTTCTTTATATTGCAGACTATAATCGTTTACTTGATCAAAATCACTCAGATTTTGCAAATTCTCTTCTGTAATAATAAACGTAGTATAGCTTTCTGCTGGTATTTTCATGATCGCATTTAGTTGTTCAGTAATCTGCATTTCATAATGATGAACTTCTTCGTATGACTTGAATTTGCCAATATAAATTAATTGTAGCTCGTCGTCTACTTTTTTAAGTTGATGCACCAGATGCATAGCAGCGTACTGACTACGGTTAAATTGACCGATGCCATATCGCGATGGACTCAGATTTACGCGCGGATGTGCCACATGAATTACAAAATAATAAATAGCCGAATCTGGCAGCAAAGTTAAGTTTCTAAAACTATTATTGTGTTCTCCTTTTACAAAATCTGCCACTTTAACCTGCCCTTGCAAACTTACAGACTGGTTAAACGGTGTTACCTTGATTGCTGCTTGATGTTGCGACAAATTTCCTGCCAAATTGCGACGAGGCGCTGAAACTGGTGCTTCGCGATGAAATGTTAACTCTGGCCATTTGGTTAAGGCAGGTTCATCTACAAAGCGTTGTCTGTCGGTCTCTATATCTGCTAATGCTGTTTCCCGCGCAGCCAGTACGGTATGATTACTATCAATATAGGCCAAATGCTCCTGAACTAAAGGTGTGATTAATTGGTCATTTGGATAATGACTTTTGATTTGTTGCAGCTCGTTTTCAAAAGCAGTAACGGGTTGGGTTCTTCCAATGGCCAAAGCCTTTAAATAAGCCAATTGTACTCCCATTGTCTGATTATTTTCTTGATCTGTTACTAAACGTATGCTATCTGTTAACGAGATTACCTGCGTATAATTCTTTTGGGTGTACAGATGATACACGCGATTGTATAGTTCATTTAATGTTTGCGTTGCTCGCCCCAGTTTATTCAGATAACCGGGGTCGCTGATGATTTTTGCATATAATGTATGAGGGGCAACTGTGAGTAACTGCGTTTTATAAAATTGATTTTTTTCATCATTCAGATCACTATACAGCCGGTATAGATTATACCAAACGAAATCCCTTTCAGACAAATTGGGAAAACGTTCAATAAGTGTTGTGTAGGCTTGTATAGCAGCTTTTTTGTCGGCTAGCTTATCTCGATAGATTTCGCTTAACTTTAGATAAGCCTGCATGATTTTTTTATCGGATTGCATGCGAGCTTCATCAGTAAGTGGGATCGCCTCAATAAACGCGCTTTTTTCTTCCAATCGGTGTAACTCTTGGCTGTCTTCATTTGCTTGTAGGCTATCTACGGTATTGCTGGAGTTTTCAGCTACCAATTTCTGTTTATTTTGTATACGCCAATTATCTTCTAAAGAACGGTTTCCCCAACGCTGTTTGAATGCAGAAAAACCGTCACTGATGGCACTTGGATTGTTGAAATAGAATGTTGCACTTTCCTTGCCTCGAGTTGCCGGCATGGCATTCGCCTGTTGTTGGAATGTTGCTGATACCGGTGCTTGCTGCTTACTTACATAAGCAATGCTGTCTTTGACTTTCTTGCGGTTAAATATGCTGTCTATTGCTTGCTGTCTTTCTGTTTCCGTTAGCTTAGCTAAGCGCTGTAATTCATCCTGTGTATGGATAATACTCAGCTGTAAGACCAATTCGTCCAAATGGACAATCTTAGTTCGGATCTGCTGATAATTAGGAAAGTCGGCATTTACGAGGGTTGCGGCGCTATCATAATAATGTTTAGCCGTTTCAAATTCATTGTCAGTAAAAAAGAGATCAGCTAAAGTTAAATACGTTGTGGCTTTTTGAAAAGAATTGGATTTATTTTCTCTAAGAGCGAGATTAAAATGGTGAATAGCATCTTCTTTCTTCTCATGTGCTAAATAGGTCTTGCCAATAATATGATAAATCTGATCAGTAAAACCTTGGTTCTTATCATCTTTGATCATGCGTTTAAGCTGGGTTACCGTATACATCCAGGCCGAGTCTCCACTACCTTGCTTCAGATACAAATTATTTAACGAAGCATTAAAAGCCATCTCGAAAGAAGCGTTGCTTTTTATCACCTGAGCGAAATGTTTGGAAGCAAAACTGTTATTGCCCTTTTTTGTCAACAATTGTCCCAGCAGATAATGCCAACGAATCTTTTCTTTATAGTCTTTACTGGCTTTTACTGCCATCGTGAGCGATTGAATAGCGCCAGCAAGATCGTTGGTTTGTAAATCATATTCGGCTTGGGTGGCCGATACCAATGCGGATGGATACTTATGGATACGGGATGTACGAAGGGCGGAATCTAATACCGCCTGTGTTTGTTGTAAGTAGCCAATTTTAATAAGTGAACGACATTTCCATGCCAATGCTGCTTCCAATAGTTTTTGTTTTTTCGGCTCGATGGTGTTGATTACATAAGTAAATAGCTCAGCAGCATTGTAATAATTTCCTTTTTCATAATTTGCCCTACCCATAATGAAATAAGCATCGTTCAGGTATTTACTGTCGCTTTTATCATTGATAATGGTAACTGCTTTTTGTATAACAGAATCCATTAAAGATGCATTGTTCGTGATGCTGCTTTCGCTTGGTTCTATAAACACCGGTAAAATATCCTGGTAATTTTCCTTGGAGGTCTCTACTCTGTTGTGTTCAGCATCTTGTAATAGCTTATTGGCATTATAAATAATATTGAACTTGGCTGTTACATTCTGCATAAAATCAGTTTTTCTGACCTGTACTTTCTTTTTATTGAAACAGCTTGAACATAAAGCGGTCGCTATAAGGAGCAGGATAACAGGATATGAGGTGTTGGATGGTTTCAATGGTATTTGCTTGAAGGTTTAAAAAAACAATTTTCTATCTGAGATTAACCATGCTTAAATATATAGGCAAACTTAGTTAAATTGCTTTTTATATGCAATCCTTGTGTATACTCCTAACTTTATCTAAGTTTGCAATAATGGTTCAATCAGATCATAAGCAGAAATCAGTTGAGACGAAGGTGAAAAAAGACCGATCAACTTATATTTATTATTCGGGTTTAGGGTTTCAAATGATTGCCACCATTGGTCTTTTTTCCTATATTGGTTATCGTATAGATCAATCAAAATCGGGCGAAGCGGGCTTGTATACAGCTCTATTCGCTTTAGGAGGTGTTTTTGTGAGTTTAATTAGCACCATACGTTCTGTAATGAAGAAGGGGTGAAATATGAGATGTGAGCAGTATTTAGTACTTAGTACATAGTATTTAGATATATGTAGTTGTAAGTATTAAGTTCTAAGTTATAAGTACAAACGTAAAGCGTATCACTTAAAACTTATAACCGAAGAACTTTCAGCTTAAAAGTCTTGATACTGATGTCTTGGTGCCATGTACATGAAGAATAATCAACAACTAGCAAAACTAAGAAAGAATAACAAAGAACGAACAACTTGCATGTCTTTATCCCGTTTTACATTACTTTATTTGGGTTATACCTTCGTATTGGCTTTGGGCGCAAAGCTTCTAAGTAAGTCCTTGCCGCAGGTGGAGATATTGGCAGAAAATTTTTGGCAAGCCTTTTTATTACTGTTCCTATTAACTTATGTGGCGTATGTTGTTTCTTATCGTGGAATCAAATTTGGTGCTCAAGGCGGGGTCATGACCATCCTGGGCTGTATTGTTTTAAAGTTGTTGTTAGCCTTGTCTTATGTGCTGTTTGTGATAACTAAAACGACTGTAAATCAGCTGGTTTTTGCTCTGGATTACTTTTCTTTATATTTATTATTTTCCCTCTTTGAAGTTATGTGTTTGTTACGTATCTTGCGCAACCAAAATAAAAAGTAAAAATCAGGGAATAAATGAAATTTAGCCACTTTTTGACTTCAAAAAAAACAGGAACACTTGCATTTCTCGCCGTTTTCTTCTCCTTTTTGAATGCCAATGCCCAAAATCATGATCATGAACAACTGAATGATTCGTTGGCAGTTGAACATACAGTTGCCGCTCATGAAGCGCATCATGATGAAAAGGAGTTTGAGATTACCAGCTTTATTTTTCATCATATTGGCGATTCGCATGAGTTTCGTTTTTGGGGGCATGGTGATAGTTGGACGGGCTTATATTTGCCCATTATTTTGTATACAGATAATGGGTTGGTGTGCTTCAGTTCTAAAGAATTTCATTTAAATGAAGATGGTAGTGTGGTGGTGGAAAAAGCGGGTATGCGTTTTGCTCGTGCGCATGGCAAGATTTACTATGCTGCAGATGAACCCGTACATGGTAGTTATGTTCATCATGAAAAGAATGCGAGTGGAGATGAAGTGGTTACCAATGTACGTCCATTAGATTTTTCAATTACCAAGAACGCTTTTACAGTTTTGTTCTCTGCTGTAGCTTTGGCATTGATATTTTTGACAGTGGCCAGAGGGTATAAAAAACGAGACGGCAAGGCACCTAAAGGCCTACAGTCTGTGATGGAGCCCCTGATTATCTTTGTAAGAGATGATATTGCCAAGCCAAATTTGGGCCATAAATATGAACGTTACATGCCATATTTATTGACCGCCTTTTTCTTTATTTGGTTTAATAACATGTTTGGATTGGTGCCCTTCTTTCCCGGTGGAGCAAATGTTACCGGAAATATTGCAGTAACAATGGTTCTGGCGCTGATTACGTTGGTTATTATCTTGTTTAGTGGGAATAAATACTACTGGGGACACATTTTTAATCCGCCCGTTCCTTGGTGGCTAAAGCCATTGATGATTCCGGTAGAGATTTTCGGTGTGTTTACAAAGCCGTTTGCACTGATGATTCGTTTGTTTGCGAATATCACCGGCGGACACATTTTGGTATTGTGTATTTTATGTTTGGTATTCATCTTCCAATCATTGGCCGTGGCCCCAGTATCGGTCTTCTTCGTAGTGTTCATTAGTATTATTGAGTTGCTTGTTGCATTTATTCAAGCCTTTATATTCACGATTCTATCGGCTGTATTTATTGGTATGGCGATAGAAGAGCATGCTGATCATTAGAATTTTAAACAAATATTGTTAAACTAAATATATAAATTAAATTAAAATGACTGGAACATTAGCTGCAATTGGAGCAGGTTTGGCTGCAATCGGTGCCGGAATTGGTATCGGAAGAATCGGTGGTTCTGCAATGGAAAGCATCGCACGTCAACCAGAAGCTACTTCAAAAATTCAAACTGCGATGTTGATCGCTGCTGCCTTAATCGAGGCTGTTGCGTTATTCGCGGTGGTTGTTTCCTTAATTGCAAAATAAGGAACAGTAAAAACAAAAGACCCATTTTCGGGATTGCCGTCAATGGGTCTTTTTAACAGTTTAACATAGAATTTATATATACAGCACGTAATTTATTAAACAAATCATATGGATTTACTCATCCCAGAAGTTGGTTTACTTGTTTGGCATACGCTTGCATTTCTGCTTTTGATGTTTATTTTAACAAAATTCGCTTGGAAGCCTGTTATGAAGGCTATCGGCGAGCGTGAACGTTCTATAGAGCAAGCACTTGATGCGGCTGACAAAGCTAAGCAAGAAATGGCCCGCTTAACGAATGAAAATGAGCAACTGCTCAAAGATGCCCGAGCGGAGCGTGATTTAATTCTAAAGGAAGCGAAAGAAATCAAAGAGCAATTATTAAAGGATGCAAAAGACCGGGCACAAGAAGAAGGAAATAGAATGATTGAAAAAGCGCGTATCGAAATCAACAATCAAAAGGCGATTGCGATGGCTGATGTTAAAAATCAGGTGTCTAAACTTTCTTTAGAAGTTGCACGTAAAGTTTTGCAACATGAATTGGCTGATCAATCGAAGCAAGAAGCATTGGTTGGTGAGTTGCTCAAAGATGTCAAATTAAATTAATCGAGATCTAGCCAAAATATATATGTCAGAATTTAAGGTTGCATCCCGGTATGCGAAAGCACTCATCGACTTGGCCATAGAGCAGCATGCGCTCGATGGCGTAAAGCAGGATGTCGAGCAGTTTATTGCTATTTTAAAGAGCAATAGCGAGTTGCAAGCTGTATTGAAAAATCCTATAATCAAACAAGATAAGAAGATCAATATTCTAACTTCGCTGTTTGAGAGCAAATTTCAACCCATACTGATCGGCTTTTTTAAGATCATGGTTAATAAAGGGCGTGCGGAGATTTTATACGGTACTGCGCTGGAATTTATTCGGGAATATAATGAATATAAAGGCATTGTTATAGCGAAAGTTACATCTGCCGCTGTGTTATCAGATGACAGCAAAAAGCAATTAACGCAAATCATCAAATCATCTACGGGGCATGATGTTATTTTGGAAAACAAGGTAAATCCCGATTTAATAGGAGGATTTATTGTGACAGTGGGTGATAAGCAAATAGATGCCAGTTTAGCTGGTCGCTTGAACAAGTTGGATCGTGCTTTTCATGCACGTTAGCCATTTTAATAAACGATTGATAAAGCAAAAATATAAAAGAAGATAAACATGGTAGAGGTAAGACCAGACGAAGTATCGGCAATTTTAAGAGAGCAGTTGTCGAACTTTAAATCAGAAGCCGAACTTGAAGAAGTAGGTACGGTACTCCAAGTGGGTGACGGTATTGCTCGGGTTTATGGCTTAACCAAAGTTCAATCAGGTGAATTGGTTGAATTTGAAAACGGATTACAAGGGATCGTATTAAACTTGGAAGAAGATAATGTAGGGGTGGTTCTTCTAGGGCCATCAGACGAGATCAAGGAAGGTGATACCATTAAACGCACCAATAAGATTGCATCTATCAATGTAGGCGAAGGCTTGTTAGGTCGGGTTGTAAATACATTAGGACAACCGATTGATGGTAAAGGGCCAATCACGGGTAAAACCTACGAAATGCCCATCGAACGGAAAGCTCCAGGTGTTATTTTCCGTCAACCGGTAAATGAACCTCTACAAACAGGTATCAAGGCGATCGATGCGATGATCCCGATTGGACGTGGTCAACGGGAGTTGGTTATTGGCGACCGTCAAGTGGGTAAAACAGCCGTTTGTATCGATACCATCCTGAATCAGAAAGAATTTTATGATGCTGGCGAGCCGGTATATTGTATCTATGTAGCTGTTGGGCAGAAAAACTCTACCGTGGCTAACATTGTACGTACATTGGAAGAAAAAGGAGCTTTGGCCTACACCGTTGTGGTATCTGCCTCTGCAGCTGACCCTGCGCCAATGCAGTTTTATGCGCCTATGGCAGGAGCTGCTATCGGAGAATATTTCCGTGATACTGGCCGGCCTGCTTTGATTGTATACGACGACTTATCGAAACAAGCAGTAGCCTACCGCGAAGTATCGTTATTGCTTCGTCGCCCTCCTGGACGGGAAGCCTATCCTGGCGACGTGTTCTATCTACATAGCCGCTTATTGGAACGTGCAGCAAAGATTAACGCCTCTGATGAAATTGCACGTAATATGAACGATCTTCCCGAATCTATTAAGGGTATTGTAAAGGGAGGCGGGTCTTTAACGGCACTTCCTATTATTGAAACACAAGCGGGTGACGTTTCTGCTTATATTCCTACTAATGTGATTTCGATCACAGATGGTCAGATTTTCTTGGAGTCGAACTTATTCAATGCGGGTGTACGGCCTGCCATCAACGTAGGTATTTCCGTATCACGTGTTGGAGGTAGCGCACAGATTAAATCGATGAAGAAAGTCGCTGGTACGTTAAAGCTCGATCAGGCACAATATAGAGAGCTAGAAGCATTTGCTAAATTTGGTTCGGATTTAGATGCGGCTACCAAAGGGGTGCTTGATAAAGGTGTAAGAAACGTAGAGATTCTGAAACAGGGTCAATTCTCTCCGGTTCCGGTAGAAAAACAAGTAGCTATCATTTATGCTGGTGTGAAGGGCTTGTTCCGTAATGTGCCGGTAAATAAAGTGAGAGAGTTTGAGGCGAATTACCTACAGCAATTGGAATTACGTCATCCGGAGGTATTGAAAGATTTAAAAGCGGGTAAATACACTGATGATATTACCGCAGTTTTAGATAAAGTGGCTAAAGAATTAGCTGCTAGTTATTAATTTGGGTATCAAGATATAAGTATCAAGAAATCAAACATGGTAGCAGATATTATTTGTTCTGCTACTCGTTACTTGCTACTTGCTACTAAATAAATATGGCTAATTTAAAAGAAGTAAGAAACCGTATTGCGTCTGTTAGTTCTACACAGCAAATTACTCGTGCCATGAAAATGGTGTCGGCGGCCAAGCTAAAGAGAGCAACGAATGCAATTACCCAATTGCGGCCTTATGCGGAGAAATTGAAGGATATATTGGCTAATTTATCTGCTTCCGTAGAAGGAACATCTTCTCCGTTCATGATTGTGCGCAAGCCAAAGAAAATTTTATTGGTTGTTGTTACTTCAAACCGTGGACTGGCTGGTGCTTTTAACGCCAATGTAATCAAAGCTACGAACCTACTTATTGCTGAGAAATACAGCGAGCAACATCGTAAAGGCAATGTGAAAATCATAGCCATTGGAAAAAAGGGACAAGATTATTACAAGAAGAACAGATACGAAGTATTGGGTAATCATTCGGAATTATTTACAAAATTAAATTTCGAAGAGACATCAAAGATTACGGAACATATCATGCACGGTTTCTTAGAAGGAGAGTTTGATCGCGTTGAAATTATTTATAATCAATTTAAGAATGCCGCTGTTCAATTTTTAAGAACGGAACAATTGTTGCCGTTGGTAGCAGCGAATAACGATCAAACGAAAACATCTTCTGTAGCTATCGATTATATTTTTGAACCTTCAAAAGAAGAGATTATCAAAGAGCTAATCCCCAAATCGATTAAAACGCAGCTTTATAAGGCCGTTTTAGATTCGCATGCTTCTGAACACGGAGCACGAATGACAGCAATGGATAAGGCTACAGATAATGCTGGTGAATTGCTGAAGTCGCTTAAATTATCGTATAATCAAGCACGTCAGGCAGCTATTACAACTGAATTGACTGAGATTGTAAGCGGCGCCGCTGCATTATCAAATGGATAATTTTTGGAATAAACTTATTAATCATTAATCACAAAATAAGCCCTTGCGTTAACAGCAAGGGCTTATTTTTTTACTGTATCTGGTTTTTATATGCCGATACCCATTAAACCAACTCGCTGTTGCTCGGTCTAAATAAGCATAACCGAATTTAAATAAGTGTATATGCCTAAGTATATTATTCTTTTCTTTATATGCTGTGTGCCAGTTCTCTGTCGAGGACAGATTCGCGGAAACTTTGCCGGCGCTGAGCTTGAACTGGGCGCATCGGTTTTTACCGATGATCATATTCGTGATGTTTTTCCCGTGGGTATCCATTTTTCTGGTGGCCCACTTTGGACGTTCGATACAAGCGAGAATTTCTTTATAAAAGGAGTCTTAGGCATCAAGTGGTATATGCATGACCTACCAGACGGTTATTTAGAACATTTGGGAACCATTAGGATTGGACCTGAATTTGCCTATCGGACATTTTCTACCGATTATTTTGCCTTGATTCCTACATTAAAGATTGACTTTGCATGGTGTACCAATTTCGATACCGAGGGAGGATTGGGGGAAGCTTTACAAGATGAACCTGCATATGTGCTTTCTGAACGCTATATGCGGGGCTGGGGGATAGGAAAGGAGGTGGGACTAAAGGCTTTATTTCGTGATAAATGGTTCATCCGCTTGAGTTATGAGTGGTTGAATCCAAGATTTAAGGTTCTGAATAGCGAATTACAAGGTGATTTAGGTAAAGATTATATGAATAGGCAACACAAAAGTTTAAATCTAAATACCATTAATCTGACCATGGGTATCAATTTAAATAGAATCTGATAGAAAGCCAGCTAAATATTTTTATTCCATCAAAAAAAGTTTATTTTTGCAGGCAAAGAAATTACTATGGCAAATTCAGTAGAACCCAGACCACATATCAGCACGGATAATAATGCAAACCAAACCCATTATTATGTTACATTGGCTATTGCAGTAGTGTTTGGTATTGCAGGTACTTTTTTCCGTTTTTTACAAGACTCGTTCCTGTTTACTTCTATTTCAAATATCTTGCTGATTATCGGTGCGGTGATTGCTTTTCGTACGGTATTCAGAATCATGAAATAACGGCATCTTACATCGGATGGATAGCGAAGCGCACGTGAGTAGCGCTTTTTTTGTTAATATCCAGATTTTATGGTCAGAAGGCGAGTAGTAAAGCTCTATTTTTACAGTAAGCGATATTACTCATGTCATAGGTTTACTCCAGAAGACTTATTAAACCTATTTTCTTTATCTTAGTCTAATTTCCTAAAATGTTTTCTAAAATATCCTACAGATTTAGAAAACATGATACAGGTAAAAATGGTTATTAAAATAACCAACTTAGATATAATGCTTATGAAAAGGCAATTTTTGTTAGCGATCACTACCATCTTCTTTTGGGCTGCTATTTCCACTGCTCAAGCACAAGATAGCGTACAGTATATCCCTAAACTGGAATTGGGTAAAAAGAAAAAGAAGACATTTACAGTGAATAGACGTGATTCATCTTTGGTGCTGCGGATCGATACATTGATTATGAAAGATAAGGCATCTTTGGTGTTTTATGGTAAAAAAAGAGTTCGCTTAGAAGTAAAGCATGCCATTATCCCCAAGCAAGCCTATATTATAGGTACGGATAGTAAAAATAATGGTTCGGATATGAATATTAGCATCCGGTTTGATGAGCTTGGCGCGCTGTACGTCTTAGCTGGTGGCCAAGATGCCAACAATGGTACGCGCACATTCCCCAACGGTAATGGTGGCGATGTGATTCTACATTATGATCGTTCTGGTATTAACCCACAGCAAACTGATGAAGATAAACCGGCATACTTGCGTGTAGATACCAGAGCAGGTGGTTACCACGTTAATGCACAAACAGATTTGCGAAATATTTATTCGCAAATAGGTATGGGCATCCGTTTAGGAAATGGCAGATTGGGCGGTATGCCGCAAGGTCAGGTTTATTCCGGTTCTCCAGGAACTGATGGTAAAAGTACCGTGGAGGCTATGCCGTAAGCGCTGTTTAAACTATCATATGGCCCCATGTAGACTTCAAAATTGTCAAACCAATTGGAAAGACGTGCATTTTTTTTCGGTAAAGCGTAAAATTCAGCAAAAAAACGCAAATATGCTATTAATTTCCTAAATTAGCTTCAATACCCTAATAAACAAATGATGCTGAAGCTTGCTTTTAAACCTTATAATCTCCAATTAAACCATGTATTTCGTATTTCTAGAGCAGCGAGAACGAGCACTCCTTTGGTGCTTACCCAATTAAACTACGAGGGGATAAGCGGTTATGGAGAAGCTTCTATGCCGCCACTCTATGGCGAGTCAGTACAAACAGCTACCACGTTTTTGTCCAGTATAGATCTATCGCGTTTTAAAGAACCATTCGCTATAGAAGAAATTATGGCTTATGTAGATGGAGCAGCACCGGGCAATACGGCAGCTAAAGCTGCCGTCGATATCGCCTTGCACGATTTGGTAGGTAAGTTACTTAGCATATCCTTACACCATTATTTTGGTCTTCCAGCTGTTCAGCATGCAACATGTATGACAATCAGCATCGACACACCGGAAAAAATGGCTATGAAAGCATTGGAATTTCCACAATATCGATATCTCAAAATTAAATTGGGTACTGATCGAGATCGTGAAATCATCCAAGCCATTCGTGGGGTTACAAAACAACTATTTTTTATTGATGCCAATCAGGGATGGACTAAACGTGAGGAAGCACTTGATTTTATTTATTGGTTAAAAGAGCAAGGAGCCGTATTTATTGAACAAGCCTTACCCAAAGAAAATAAGGAGGATCAAGCATGGCTGACTGCACGCAGTCCACTTCCTATCATTGGCGATGAGGGCGTACAACGTTTGGACGACGTTAAAGAAGCAGCAAATCTATATCATGGTATTAATATTAAACTCATGAAATCAACCGGACTAAGGGAAGCATACAAAATGGCCATTACCGCAAAAGCACTCGGCATGCGTATCATGTTAGGCTGCATGTCAGAGACATCTTGCGCAATTACTGCTGCTGCCCATTTAGGTGCTTTAGCAGAGTGGGTTGATTTAGATGGTAATCTGTATGTTGCCAACGATCCTTATAGAGGGGCAAAGGTAGATAATGGCATACTTAGTTTAACGGAAAAGCCGGGTATTGGCCTAATCGAATCGAATTGGGAGGGCATAGTTGTATGAAGGAAGTCATTAAAAATGCCCCGCTTATTACCAATGATGTTGTGATTTTTGGTATATTAATGGCTGTTCTAGCACTCGTCTTTTATACTTCAGCTCTTCCTAATCGCTTTTTTAAAAGGTTATATACGATTCTTCCTACCATCTTACTTTGCTATTTTATTCCGGGTCTATTCAATTCATTTCATGTTTTCTCAGGTACCGAATCCAAGCTATATGATATGAGTTCAAATTACCTTTTACCTGCCTGCTTAATTTTGTTTACATTAAACTTGAATTTTAAAGAGTTATGGAAACTTCGGAAAAAAGCCGGATTGATGTTTATTACAGGCAGCATGGGCATTTTAATCGGTGGGCCATTAGCCCTTTGGCTTGTATCCTTGTTTTATCCACCTATTATTGGTGGTGAAGGAGCGGATGCCACATGGCGAGGCTTGGCAGCTTTAGCTGGATCATGGATTGGCGGCGGAGCCAATGAGGCAGCATTATATAGTATTTTTAAACCCTCTCCACAGCTTTTTTCTGCCATCATTGCAGTAGATGTTTTTGTAGCTTATGGTTGGATGGCGTTATTGCTTTATGGGATAGGAAAAAACGCAAAACTTAATCGTTTTTTTAAGGCAGAAGACGAAACAGTGAATGAATTAACCGTGCGACTTGAAAAGGAACATAAAGCACGTGTTCGGATTCCGGAAACAAAAGATCTGATACTCATGACTGGCCTAGCATTTGGAGCTACCGGAGCTGCGCATTTTTTTGCAACCCCCATAGCGAGGTGGGTTGCTACCCATGCACCTGAACTGGAAAAATTTAATTTAACATCCTCTTTCTTTTGGGTGATACTGATTGCAACGTTTTTGGGTATTTTACTCTCATTTACAAGTGCAAAGAGGTTGGAGCATGCGGGTGCATCGCAAGTAGGTACTGTATTTTTATACATACTTATTGCTACGATAGGTATGCAGATGGATATATTTGCCATTTTAGCCAATCCGGCCTTATTTGTGGTGGGTTTTATTTGGCTATTGTTCCATAGCTTATTGCTGATTGCGGTTGGAAAGCTTATCAGAGCACCCTATTTCTTTTTAGCAGTGGGCAGTATGGCCAATGTGGGTGGCGTGGCATCTGCCACTATTGTATCAGCAGCCTTTAATCCTGCGCTTATCTCTGTTGGTGTTGTATTAGCGGTATTTGGCTATGCTATTGGTACATACGGTGGTTATTTATGTGCATTACTTATGCAACTTATCGGTTAGTCATACGTGATAAGGCGTGTCTAGGGTAGGCCTTTGTATCGCGCGTCTTTTAAGAATTTTTGTGCATCAGCTGTCTGTAACAATTGAGGTAGCGTAACATCGGGATGTTCTTTCATGTATTTCTTAACAATTTGCCATCCTAAAAAGATACCCAATTTTGGAGCAGATTGGTTATGTGTACCTAATTCAGGTGTAAAAGGTGCTTCACCCAAGTGTTTTTGGATTTTATAATAATCGGTTTCATACAAAAGATGTTCTTCAAGAAACCAGGCCCAAATATCTTTTTCATATGCGTTTGCCCATTCCAGTTGAGCCCTCGTGTAACCTATTTTTAGACTATCGGTAACATCGGGCATCATTTTATCCATCAGATAGAGCACCTTACCGTTGTAAATCATTAAGCTAAGCAAGTTGGGTGTTTTTGAATTGGGCTCAGGATAGAGCGTTTCGCGAATATAGGTTTCCATGGTACGCGGCACGATATTTTCAGGAGTGAAACGTTGGGAGATATACCGGGGAATACTTTGTATCAATGCTGGGTAGAATTTAGAATCGCTGCCTAAAAACATATCCAAACCTACTCCAATGTAATCGGTATTGATGGGCGATTGTACAGTAAAGCCCGAAAAGAAAGCGATAATACGCGGTACACGGGCTTGAGGAAAATAGTATTTCACATGTTTAAATGCTTGGGTTAATTGTTTTTCTTGTTCGCTTAAGTCTTTAAAAGTTGCTGCTGTAGCCTTCTTAAGGGCTTTAAAATCACGGTTCTGTAATATTTTACGGTAATTATCGAAAAGCTCGGCCGTGTCTTGTAGATTGCCGGCCATTAACATACGGCTTACATAATCCATATAAAATTGTCCGTATTTTTTTTGCCACAGCGCATGTTTAATAGCTATATTATGGCTTGTTAAACTATCCATAGATTGGTCAAAGCGCTCTATGCTTATGCTTAGATTAATTTGACTGGTATTTATATCTTTCCGCTGCGTACAGGCCGTGATGAAAGGAATAAAAAAAAAGAGGTAGATTTGTGCGCTTTTAATACTGTGAGCTAATTTCATGATACGGTTATCAATATACGAAATTAACAATATTAGTAGGATTTGTACAAGCTTGCCTGTATTTTCTTGAATATGCATGAAACAAATAATGAATATGTCGGTTAGAAGACTTTATGGTTTATTAGCGCTGATTATTGCGCTTTATCCTAAGAACGCAGCAGCCCAAGATTACAACACTTCGTCATACGATTATAAGCCCATTAGCTTGGGTATTGCAATTTCACCCAATGTAAGTTGGTTAAGATATGGTGATTTTGATGTGCAATCCAATACGCCGAAGATTGGGTTTAATTACGGTTTAGTGGCTGATTTTGCTTTTTCGGAGAACTATTACTTTTCCAGTGGATTGTTCATTGATAATTTACGGGCACAATCGGAAACTTACATGAACATCGACGATGTTCAGCAAGCATCGCAAACGAACAATTATAAACTACAGTATGCTACCATACCACTTGGTGTGAAGCTCAAAAGTACGCAACGCTACTATCGTAGTTACTATGGACAGTTTGGATTTACATTAGGCGTTAAATTGAGTGCAAAACAAGAAATTATGGACAGCAATCGGGTTATTGTGCAAGAATATGATAACTTGAAAGGGGGTGCCGATATTTTTAGGTTGGGTTTACAAATAGGGGGTGGCGTTGAGTGGCTGCTCGATCATAATTTGCGGTTTATGACCGGTCTAACTTTTAATAATGGTTTTACACAGGTAATTAAGCAAGGTGAAGCGAATAACTCCTTTGTGGCCTTCAATTTGGGGATATTATTTTAACAGTTTGCAGTAAAAATATGATTATAGCAGTTGCCCAGATAAACTACCATATCGGTAATTTTCCAGAGAATACAAAAAAGATAATTGCCTACATCGAACAGGCTAAACAAGCAGGTGCAGATTTAGTAGTGTTTCCCGAAATCACCATCGGAGGTTATTTGGCCAAAGATTTATTTCGATATACTGCTTTTTTAGATGCCTGTGAGGCTTGTGTGGCTGAAATTGCTAGTCATTGTACTACCATTGCCTGTATCATCGGTGCCCCTGTCAGAAGTCATCGCAACCAAGCAAAGCAATTGTATAATGCCGCGTTGTTTATTGCTTCAGGAAGTGTACAGCAAGTAGTACATAAAACTTTGTTGCCTGATTATGATGTGTTTGATGAATATCGATACTTTGAGCCCAATCAAATCTTTCAATGTGTCGATTATAAGGGGATGAAGATTGCATTGACCATTTGCGAAGATTTATGGCAAGCACAACTGCCAGCCTTATACAACCAAAATCCGATGGAAGAATTGGCCAAACAGCAGCCGGATGTCATGATCAATATTGCTGCTTCACCGTTTTCTGAAGATCATTTCCGTACACGTCAAGCCATTGTGAAAAACCATATTCAGGCATATCAGTTGCCTGGATTCTATGTCAACACAATTGGCGCGCATGCTGATATTATTTTTGATGGTCGATCGATGGTATACAACGGTGACGCGGAATTGATAGATGTATTGAATGCTTTTGAAGAAGACTTGCGCTATTATACCATAAACAATAAATCTATTGTACCATTAGCAGAAAAAACTACTGCGGTTGCTGACCTTTCATCGCTGGCTCGTGTGCATGAGGCATTGATATTAGGTATTCGGGATTTCTTTATAAAATCAGGTTTTAAGAAAGCCATATTGGGGCTTTCGGGTGGGATAGATTCTGCGGTAGTAGCTGCATTAGCTTGTGAAGCTTTGGGGCCAGAAAATGTGATGGGCGTATTGTTGCCATCCGTTTACTCAACGGAGCATTCTGTAAGCGATGCCATGGATTTAGTGAAAAACACCGGTTGCTTGCACGAAATTGTTCCCATTAAAACAGTAACAGCAGCTTTTGAGATGTTACTTGCGCCCGCATTTAAAGGGAAGCCGGCAGATATTACCGAAGAAAATATACAGGCACGTGTGCGTGCCGTGATGCTGATGGCGCTATCCAATAAACATGGTTACATTTTATTAAACACGTCCAACAAAAGCGAGGCTGCGGTTGGATACGGTACTTTGTATGGTGATATGGCTGGGGCGTTGGGGGTAATCGGTGATGTATTTAAAACAAAAGTATACGAGCTGGCTCATTATATTAATCGAAACAGCATCGTTATACCTGAAAATACAATCACGAAAGCACCTTCGGCCGAATTACGACCTGATCAGAAAGATAGTGATTCATTACCTGATTATACGATCTTGGACGCTATTTTACATCGCTATATCGAATTGGAGTGGAGTGCACCGGCCATTATAGCCGATGGCTTCGATGAGGCGCTGGTGAACCGTGTAATCCGGTTGGTAGTAGGGGCTGAGTTTAAACGTTTTCAATCCCCTCCTATTTTACGGGTTACCCGCAAGGCCTTTGGCGCTGGCAGGGCGATGCCCTTGGTGGCAAAGCATTTGTTTTAACAACAGGAGGAATGTACAGCCATTTGTAAAAATAGGTTAAGCAGTGTTAAATTTTGGCGATTTGTAGCAAAATGGCATTAAATTCGTTATTTTTATAGAGTCTACTAAGACAAAAAGAACTGGGAGGTACAACAAATGAAATCAAGAGGTCTTTTCTTAGCAGTTGCAGTGCTTATAGTAGCTGCTTGCTCGCCTTATAAATATTATACCACACAAAGCAAGAACAACGATTTTACCCATTACAGAACCTATGCGTGGTTGCCCGGCTTGGATTCGTTATCTAAGTCATATTATAATAACGCTATCGCGGAAGAGAATATCTATACGACGGCCGATGCCGCTTTGAAGGCACGTGGTTTAACAATGGATGAGGCAAACCCTGATTTATTGTTTCGATATAAAGCCATTGTGAACAATACAAGCCGTACGGTATTTGCACCGATGTACGGTGGTTGGGGATGGGGATGGGGCCCATACTGGGGTTGGGGTATGGGGGGTACTGTTGGTCGTGAACGCTATCGTGCAGGACACATTATCATTGAAGCCATTGATGCTAAAACCAAGAAAGTAGTCTGGCAAGGTCGTGGTAGTGGTGAGGTACGGAACCCTGAAAATGCCGTGAATGATTTACCGGTTGTGGTGCAGAATATCATGAAACAATATCCTGTGGTAGCACAGCAATAATTTTGGATCAAAAATGCAGTTAAATCAATAAGTAATTATGGCGTGCTGGCCTTGCTGATTTGAACAGTTTTGTCATACTTAGCAGGAGGCTACAGCACTACGGCTTTTTAATCCTGAAAGTACTGAGCAATAATACCAAATACACCAAGCATCCCAAGCAGGCTGCATAAGCCAGATAATCGCCCGTTGACGTATAAAACGTCATCGTATCATTTAAGTTAATATCTGCTTTGAGTGCAGCAGCTTGCCACCAAGGTGTTTGCGCTACCACATCGCCACGTTCGTTGATAAAAGCAGAGATTCCGGTATTGGCCGACCGTGCTACCCACCGACGATTTTCAATGGCCCTTAATTTGGCGTAAGCCAAATGCTGGTCTTTGCCGGCAGTATTTCCCCACCAACCGTCGTTAGTTACAATCGCAATGAACTGAGCACCTTCTTTGACATATTCGGCCACATAATTGCCCCAAATGGATTCATAGCAAATAACAGGTGCAGCACCGATGCCGCTTTGTGAATAGAATACACTGGGATGTTCTTGCCTGCCATAACTACCCGTGCTTCCTCCGAAAGCAGCAAATAGGGGTTTTAGAAATGACAAGGAAGCAAAAGGCATTTGTTCGACTCCTGCTACCAATTTGGATTTATGATAAAACTGTACCTTTGAAGAATTATCGATGAATACCGCGGCATTAAATACATCGAAATACTTGTTTACGTTACTGAACTTTCGAGCAGAGGGTGTTGCTAAAGTATCATATAGTAACATGGATTCGATGCCTGACAATACGTTACCATTGCGGTAATCTGCCAGAAATTCACGTATGGCTGTGTAGGTTGGATAACTTCTGATTGCTTCTTCATTAATACCCGGTGGAGGTTCAGGAATGGCCGATTCTGGCCAGATAAAGAATTCGGTGTTCGATTGGGCTTTTGAGCGAGATAATGCAATTAATTGATCTACCTGGTCTGTAACTGCCGTATTCCATTTGTCGTAAGGATTGATATTGGGTTGTACGACGACGACGTTGGATGGATTGATAGACTCTTCATAAGTATAATATCGAATTAGAGATGATGTGACCGGAATCATGATTGCGATGATAAAACCTACAAATGGTTTCATGACGCGGGTTGGTTGTGCTAAAATAATTTTATGACGAAGCGCTAAGAACAGTAAAATATTGCATATCCATATCCAAACGGTACCGCCGTATACCCCTGTATATTCATACCATTGTATCAATTGATGGGTGCTAGCAAAGCCATTGCCGAGCGTCATCCATGGAAACGCTAAATCCCAAGTTTGGTGCAGGTACTCATAACCTATCCAAAAGCAAATAAGACCGGTAAGACTACCTAAGATAGCATAACGTTTTCGTAATTGCGCATATAGCCAAAACGCCAAGGCCATCAGTAGTGCAGCTAGTCCATAGGGAATCAATGAAATAAAAATGGCGATGTACCAAGGCATGACTGCACTGATGGCATGATATACCCAGTAGATGGAAGCGGTATTCCAAATAAAAGCCGTAAAGAAAGCTAAGCCAAAAACCTTTCTTCCGTGTTTTGGTTTTTCGTCACGGAGCAGCGATTCTATCGCTAATAATAATGGAACAAAGGCAATCAGCAGTAATGGAGCAGTATAAGGGATAGGAGGCCATCCCAACCATAATAAAAAGGCGCTTAACAGCGCGAGGTAATACGGGTTCTTCACGTTAAAACTGAGATAAGATGTCGTTCTTTTTACTTTCGTATTCAGCTTGTGTAATCAGCTGTTTTTCGAAAAGTGTTTTTAATTTTTTAAGCTTAAGTGTCAATTCATCATCCTCTGGTTCTGATGGTTTGGAGTCTTGTTTTAGTTGAGGTTCTTCAATGGGTTTCAAAGGTGGCTCTGGAGTAGGTAAATCTGCCGATGATTTGAGCATGACGGGCGGCGTAGTAGCTTTTTTAAGCTCCAACTCGCGCAAGCGTTGTTCCTCCAGTTTTCTTTCGAGTGCTTCGCTTGCGAGTTGGTACAATTTACGCGCTTGGATTTTAGGTATGTATTCCACTGTAAGATTTTCGCCGTTTTGCGGAATGACGGTAAATTTAGCGCCAAAAAACTCTTCCTTAAATGCTACTTCTTTCACATCTTGCCACGCAAATATTTCAAAATTAGTGGTCAGACCAAGCTTTGCTGATTCGCACAAGATAATACGTTTCGTCGTAATGACAATACAATCAGGTAATAATGTTACTGCCGGTTTCTTTTGCACAGCTATATAAGTGATCACCTCGCCCGAAGTGAGCATATCCTTTAATTTACTCAAGAGCTTCTCAACCACTTTGGGATCTTGTTCTTCGTTTAAATATTGATCGATGTACATTTTAAAGTGAAAATTCAAATTAAAAAATAAAAAAGCAGACAGCAGACAGCAAAAAGTAAAAAGTAAAAAAGCGGAAAGCTTAAAGCCCTAAAACTGCCCGTGCTACGGCTATTGCAAACTATAACATCTCATATCTATTATGCTAATTTACGATTTTCCTGCCACACATATAACAAACTCTCCTTTGATAGGATTGTTTTCAAAATGTTGAATGACTTCTCCGATAGATCCGCGTACAGTTTCTTCATATATCTTACTGATTTCGCGCGATACACTGATGGAGCGATCCTCACTTAAATAGGAAGCGAGTTCATGCAATGTTTTGAGTAAACGATGTGGCGATTCGTAAAAAATCAAAGTGCGTTTTTCTTCTACCAATGATTTTAGTTTGGTTTGCCGCCCTTTTTTAACTGGTAGAAAGCCTTCAAATACAAAGCTGTCGGCTGGTAAGCCTGATAGAACCAAGGCTGGTACAAACGCGGTGGCACCTGGTAAACAACAAATGTCCAACCCTTCTTTAATTGCTTCTCGAACCAAAAGAAAGCCAGGGTCGGAAATAGCCGGTGTTCCTGCATCCGAAATGAGTGCGATGGTTTGACCTTCTTTTAAAAAACGAATAATTTCATTCAGTGCCTTATGCTCATTATGTTGATGATGCGCATACACTTTCTTATCAATGCCAAAATGTTTTAATAAGGGTGCACTGGTGCGTGTATCTTCGGCTAGAATGATATCGGCTTCCTTCAGTATGCGAATGGCCCGTAAAGTCATGTCTTCTAGGTTGCCGATAGGCGTTGGAACAAGGTAGAGCATGTTGGAGTTATAAGTTGTAAGCGTTACGTTATAAGTCAGGGGGTTTTACATATATTTTGAAGTTGCTTGTGTTGCGTGTGTTAAGGGCAATACACAACTTTTACTTTTGAATTTTTACTTTTTACTTTTGAATTATTGATGTAGTGTTCATTTTCAAAGATATCAATGAGCTCGCTTTGCTCGGTTTTTAATATCTTTGCTGCAAAAATATAAAATATATGTTGCAAATTAGTTATATCCGCGAGCACAGAGATGAAGTTATCCAGCGTTTAGCCGTGCGTAACTTTACACAGACCGAATTGGTAGATGAATTGATTCGTTTAGATGAAGAGATTCGTTCCATCAAATCGAAATCTGAATCTATTGCTGCGGAAGCTAATGCCGCAGCAAAGCAGATTGGCGATCTGATGCGTCAAGGGAAAAGGGAAGAAGCAGAAACTATCAAAGCTCAATCGGGTACTTACAAAGAGCAAACAAAAGGCTTACAAGAGCAACTGGTACAATTAGAACAAGATTTTCATCAAAAGTTGGTGCAATTACCTAACCTACCCTATAAAGATGTGCCTGCAGGTACTTCAGCTGATGATAATGAGGTGGTACTGGAATATGGTGAGAAGCCTGTTTTGCCTGAAGATGCACTACCCCATTGGGAGTTAGCGGCTAAATACAATATCATTGATTTTGAATTGGGTGTAAAAGTAAGTGGTGCCGGATTCCCGGTATATAAAGGGAAAGGTGCACGTTTGCAGCGCGCATTAATTAATTTCTTCTTAGACCAAGCTGGCGAGCAGGGTTACCGGGAAGTGCAGGTGCCCATTTTAATCAATGGCGACTCTGGCTTTGGTACAGGACAACTACCAGATAAAGAAGGCCAGATGTATTACGTAGGTGCAGATGATTTATACCTGATACCTACGGCCGAAGTGCCGGTAACGAATATGTATCGAGATGAAATCTTGAAAGAAGAAGATTTTCCGATTAAGAATACGGCTTACACACCTTGTTTTAGACGCGAAGCAGGGTCTTATGGGGCGCATGTGCGTGGATTGAACCGCTTGCATCAATTTGATAAGGTTGAACTGGTGCAGATTGTTCACCCCAATCAATCATATAAAGTATTGGAAGAAATGAGCACGTATGTGCAAACATTGCTGCGAAAATTGGAACTTCCATATCGTGTATTGCGCTTATGTGGCGGTGATATGGGGTTCACATCCGCCATGACCTACGATATGGAGGTATGGAGTGGAGCACAGAAACGTTGGTTGGAAGTTTCTTCTGTCTCTAATTTTGAAACCTATCAAAGCAATCGTCTAAAAGCACGCTTTAAAGGTCAAGATGGTAAAATGCAGTTAGCACATACCTTGAATGGAAGCGCATTGGCCCTTCCGCGTATTGTTGCCTGTATTTTAGAAGAAAACCAAAGCGATCGGGGTATCCGTATCCCATCCGTATTGGTGCCATACACTGGATTTGAATGGATTGATTAACTATCTATCAAAACCAAATACTTTCTCCCGTTTATCCTGCTTTCCTTGGATTTTATTCCGTATAAGTTGAGCTGCTATCATACTGAACGTGATACCATTTCCTCCGTAACCCAAGGCAAAAAAAATGTTTTTTTTGCCTTTATACTCGCCTATATAGGGCAGTCCATCTTTGGTTGAGCTAAAGGTGCCACACCAGGAAAAATCGGTTTCCATCGGTATATGGGGAAACAATTTTCGGAACTTCCGCTCCAGTGTTTTTGTTTTATCTGCGAGTTTGGCATCACGTAGCACAGCATTTTTGAAGGGTATATCTTCACCACCCATCATGATGCGGTTGTCTACCGTGGTACGTAAATAAAAATAAGGTTGATGCGTTTCCCATATCAAACAGCGTTCCGGCCACAGTTCGCTAGGTAAGAGCGGTTCGGACACCAAAGCATAGGTGGAAATGAGTTTCATGACTTTTTCAGGCAAGAACTTTCCTGCCTCAAATCCGGCTGCAATAACCATGTATGTGCAGGTGATGGTCAATCCTTTTTGCGTCTCCACCATGAAATGAGTGCCCTTACGTTTGTAGCCTATCACCTCCGTATAGGCATATAGTTGCAATTGATGATGTGTTTGGTGATAAGCAAATAAATGGGTAGCCATTCGGTAACAATCGACTTGTGCAGAGGCATTGTTCTTCAGCGCTCCGAAACGTTCGATGCCATATTGATTCTGTAGCGTATCGGCATCCAGATAGGTTACGGGTAACCGATGCTTTGTTCTTATTGCATATTCGTGTTTGATATTTCGTAGACCTTTTCTGTCGCTTGCCAATAAAAGCGTGGGGACTTGGGTAAATACTGCGTCTATGCCGGTTTGTTTTACTATTTTTTTTATGTCGGCTATTGATTTTAAGCTAGCATGATAGGCCAGCGCTGCCTGCGCTTCACCTACCTCTTTAACGAGTTTATGCAAGGGTACGTCTATTTCATACTGTAGTTGTGCTGTGCTGGCCGATGTGCTTCCGCCAGCAATGGCGCGTTTATCAACTACAGCACAACAGATACCCGCAGAACATAATTCATGAGCAACAAGTGCCCCTGTAATACCTCCACCAATAATTACCACATCTACTTCTATGTTGCTCCTCAAACTAGGGGCATTTTGAAAAAGCGGATTTTTCATTGCCCAAAAAGGAGAACCGGAATGTAAATCCATATTGTTTTGAGAACGATAGTTTGTATAGTACAACCACTTTTCGTCTAAAATGTTTTTAATCTATTTTTGCTGCTTCACGAATTTTTTACTAATTTAATGGGTACAAAATGGGGGTTATATGGCCAAATTGAATACCGATTGGTTTATCGAAATACCTTTAGACTTTGAATATAAGCAGTATCAACTGTTAGGATATTTACAGGGGATTAATCGCCATTTTCATAAAAATCAACTGTACCCGAATCTCCGCGATTTGATTTTCCATTATAATAATCTGCAAAAATTCAGACAAGATAAGGCCACGTTATGGGATGCGTTTCCAACGAAATTGACTTATGCTGATACAGAAGCGATTCAATTAACATACGAAAAATTGGTGAACGATGATGCATTTATGATAGAAATAGAACAAATCATCCAGTATGCATTGGGTAAATTGGGCAAGGCGCTGAAGGAAGGTAGAGAAATTTATGATTTTGTGGAAAGTCATCTGACTATTGAGTCCATTGGCCTTATGCCTTTATATGATGATAGTGGCTATTTATTACTGCGTAACGGCCATCAGAAAAGTACCTTGGTTTACGAATATCAAGTTACCCTGTTTGAGGGTACGGATGAACAATATCGTAATGTACATACTCATTATGTTGCTACTTACGATTGGTCGTTTATGTACAATAGCCCAGTATCTATCCGGAAAGACCTGATTCATCAACGGAAGACATTGCCGAATCCTGCAGTATATCATATAGAAAGCGACTTAACATTTCCTTTAGATCAAACATTGTTGCCCATTGCCAAACGAAGCCTGATGAAACAATTATCGCATGCGCGGTAATCTGCCAAAAAAGACTACCTTTACCTCCAGAAAAACTAGAACCACTTGTTATGAACAAAAAAATGAGCATGATGCTGTTGTCTGGCGCTTTGTTGGCCAGCGGCTTGTATTCCTGTAATCCTTCAAACAAAAAAACCGAACAAACAACAGACACGTTTAAAGTTTCAGTTGATGCTTTTGCAGATTTAGAAATTTTACGTTATCAAGTTCCCGGATGGGATCAATTGAGTTTAAAGCAGAAGACGTTGGCCTACTACCTTTATCAAGCTGCCTTATCGGGCAGGGATATCATCTATGACCAACGAGGTAAGTACAACTTAACCATCCGTAAAACCTTGGAAGCCATTTTTAATAGCCCTGGAACAGCTCAATCAGGTGCTGATTGGGAGCAGCTTAAGACCTATGCTGGTCGCTTTTGGTTTAGCAACGGCAATCACCATCATTACTCGAACGATAAGTTTGTGCCCGAATGTTCCTTTGAGTATTTTGCTGATTTAGTAAAAGCCTGCGACGAAGAAACGTTGCCCTTACAAGAGGGCGAGACGGTGGATGCTTTCCTTAGCCGGATGAAACAAGTGATCTTTGATCCAACATTTGAAGCCAAGATGGTTAATTTGACTGAAGGAATTGATCATGTTGCCAAATCGTCTAATAATTTTTATGAGGGTGTGACTCAAAAAGAAGTAGAAGATTTTTATAATGCCTTTCCGCATACGGGGCAAGATCCCGAATGGGGCTTGAACAGTAAGGTGATGAAAGTAGATGGCCAAGTACAGGAAAAAGTATGGAAAGTAGGGGGCATGTATGGGCAAGCCATCGAGCAAATGATCGGTTGGTTGGAGAAAGCTGTACCTTTTGCAGAGAATGAGCAGCAGCAAAAAACCTTATCTTTACTGATTGAGTATTATAAAACAGGCGATTTAAAGAAATGGGATGAATACAATATCTCTTGGGTACAAGATACCACCTCTACCATTGATTTTGCCAACGGGTTTATTGAGGTTTATAATGATGCTATCGGCATTAAAGGGAGTTATGAAGCGGTACTTTCGCTAAGGGATTTTGAAACTACCAAGCGTATTAAAGCCATTGCCGACCAGGCGCAATGGTTTGAAGATCATTCACCACTGATGCCCGAACACAAAAAGAAAAAAGTGAAGGGTATTAGTGCGAAGGCCATTACAGCTATCGTAGAGGCAGGTGATGCTGCTCCGAGTACACCCATTGGCATCAACCTACCCAATTCAGATTGGTTACGCAAGGAGTATGGTTCCAAGTCGGTATCGTTGAGCAATATCATTCATGCCTACAATGCAAGCAGCGCTAGTAGCGGATTCCTAGATGAGTTCGTGAACGATAAACAGAAACTGGATCGCATGAAAGAGTATGGTAATCTCGGTAGCGATTTGCATACGGATATGCACGAGTGTATTGGCCATGCCTCTGGTCAGATTAATGAAGGCATCGGCACACCTGATAAAACCTTGAAAAGCTATGCCTCCTGTTTAGAAGAGGCCCGTGCAGATTTGGTGGCGTTATATTATATTTTGGATCCTAAGCTGGTTGAGATAGGCGTAATGCCTTCGTTGGAAGTTGGGAAGGCTGAATATGATAGTTACATGATGAATGGTTTGATGACCCAACTCACGCGTTTAAAATTAGGAGATAACATCGAAGAAGCCCATATGCGTAATCGCGCACTCAATGCTTATTGGGTATACGAGCACGGCAAGAAAGATAACGTGGTGGAGTTTATAAAGGAGAATGGCAAAACGTATGTGCAGATTAACGATTACGAGAAACTGCGTGTGTTATTTGGCGACTTGCTCCGCGAAATTCAACGAGTAAAGTCGGAAGGTGATTATGAGGCGGGTAAAAACTTGGTAGAAAATTATGGTGTGAAGGTCAATCCTGAGTTACACAAAGAGGTACTAGACCGCTATGCCAAACTCAATCTGAAACCTTATAAAGGGTTCATCCAACCTAGATTGGTTGCTGAGGAAAAAGACGGCGAGATTACCGATGTCAAAGTGGAATATCCAGAATCATTGTATGAGCAGATGTTACAATATGGCAAGGATTATTCATTTTTGCCGGTGATGAATTAACATCATTTACATGTGCATATCATGTTAAAGTCCCAAACATATTCAAAATTGTTTGGGACTTTTTTTGGAATTTAAAGGTTGTTCCATTTTACTATCTTTGCCGCCATGAACAATCGGGCTGTTATTTTTGATATGGATGGCGTCATTTGCCATACCAATCCTTTCCATGCGGAAGCTTTTAAACAATTTTTTGATAGACGTTCCATTCCTTATACGGAACAGGAATTTGTAGATCATATGTATGGCAAGCACAACAGTTATATTATGCAGTATTTCTTAAAAAAGGAACTAAATGCTGTAGAAGTGAAGGTGCTGGAAGAAGAGAAAGAAAGGCTTTTTCGTGAAATTTATAAAAATCATGTTGAACCCATTAGCGGCTTTCTGGAGTTTTTAACTACCTTAAAACAAGCTGGATATAAAACCGGTGTTGCCACATCCGCGCCTAGGGCTAATCTAGATATGATACTCCATATATTGGGTTTTAAAAATCAGATAGAATCCATTTTGAGTAGTGAAGATGTAAATGCTCACAAACCCAATCCGGAGGTTTATTTAAAAACAGCTGGCAACCTATGTGTAGTCCCTACAAATTGCATCGTATTTGAAGATTCTTTTTCTGGCGTTACGGCAGCAATCAATGCGGGTATGAAGGTGATAGGTGTACTCTCTTCACATACTGAAAAAGAATTACCGCCCTGTAACGGTTATATTCGGGATTATCACGATATACACTTAGATGACATCGATGCTCTTTTCGCTTAAGTTCTAATCTGTTTCTTTCAAAGCATCATACTCTTGTTGCACAAAAGTGACCAACTCCCTCACATAATCTTGACTGAAATTAAAGGAAATACCAGCCGTTTGGTATATTTCAGGAATGGTCTTTGTATAGCCCAACTTTAAAGCTTCCATATATTGTCGTAAGCCTTGCTCCGGATTTTCTTTGTAGTTCTTCCAGACCGCAATGGCTCCCAATTGTGCCATGCCATATTCAATGTAGTAAAAGGGCACTTCGAAAATATGCAGCTGCTTTTGCCAAAGGTTTGCCTTCGCTTCTTCCAATCCATCCCAATCGGCAAATTGATGGCCAAATTGGTCGAAAATTTGATTCCATGCCTCTTCACGTTGCTCGGTGCTATGCCCTGGGTTGGTATATATCCAATGCTGAAACTGGTCTACCACAGCTACCCAAGGGAGCGTTTTCAGTACATCTTCCAATTGTTCTTTTTTTGCACGAATGAGGTCTTCTTCATCTGCAAAGAATAAATCCCAATGGTCCATCGAGATCAGCTCCATACTCATCGAAGCCAATTCGGCAATTTCGCTGGTTAAATGTTTAAAGTCATTTAGCTCTAAATGGGCAGAAAGGAAGGTATGTAGTGCATGACCGCCTTCATGTACCATGGTAGTCAAATCACGAAAGTTATTCGCCGCATTCATAAAAATAAACGGGGCTCCGCTCTCCGCTAACGGATAATTGTATCCTCCTGGAGCCTTGCCCTTTCTACTTTCTACGTCGAACAATTTGTTTTCTTGCATCACTTCTATGCAGCGCCCCATATAGGTGTCTAATCTACTGAAACAAGTAGCTGTTTTGGTAATAAGTTCTTCTCCGTTTTCGAAGGGTTTGAGTGGTGGTTTTCCGCTGGTATCTACTTCCATATCCCACGGTTTGAGTGCCTCGAGTTGGAGCGCCTCTTTTCTGGCGGCTGCTTTTTCTCGTAAGATGGGTACCACCTCTTTCTCAATAGATGCATGAAAAGCATAGCAATCTTGTGGGGTATAATCAAATCGGCCCATAGCCTGGAACATGTAGTCGCGGTAATTCTCAAAACCCGCATTGATGGCGACTTGATGACGCAGTTCGAGCAAGTGATTGAATAAGTTGTTTAGCTCATCTTTAGCCTGCAAGCGTACATCGGTTATTTTGTGCCAAACGCTTGCTCGCCTATCCCGGTCAACGTCTTTTAAAAATGTGGCAGCTTGGGGTAGGGTATAGGTTTGACCATCTACTTCAATTTCCATGGCCCCGGTAATCGACTGGTACTTTTGCTGCTCTACCTGTATTTTTGTGAGTAGCGAAACATTTTCTTCCCGGAATAGTTCCAATGCTTTTTTAACACTTCGCAGGTAAACAAAGTATTGCTCCTGATCGAGTGCGTCCATATATGGGCTATTGACTAGCTTTTTGTTTAGTTCATTGTTGATAGGAGCAATTTTAGGTTCAATTTCTGTGGCAAAATATTGGAAATCCTGTAATAGTTTTTCATCCAAAGTATTACAGGTCATGCGGATATAGCGCCAGGCAAAGTCTTCTTCCAAAGCTGCTTCCAGCTCACTCCGATCTCGCATCCATTGGGTCAGGTTTTCCGGCGAATCAATGGGGCGTTTTTGCAGGTCGTCAAAAAGAGGAGCTAAATGCTCCCAAATAATAGTCAGATCTTGCGGTACAAAGTGGCGTGCTTTCTTATTCAATGTCTGCATAAAATCATGTTTTTGCTGTATATGATAACGTCAGATGGGTCAGGTACATTGTTGGTGTCGGCTTAAAATTATGCTTACTAAAGAGAATTTTACCCAAAAAAGTAAATATCTAATAAAAAGAAAGCCGCAAAAATAACCGATGCAATACCATTGGTGGTCATAAAGGCACGATTTACCCGCCGTAAATCAGTTGGACTTACGATCAAATGTTGGTAAACCAGTAAACAGCAGTAAAATACCACTCCAATGATATAGAACCAACTTAAATGCATGTAAAACATGGGTGTGATGACACAAATAGCCGATAAGAAGTGAAATACTTCAGAAATACGCAATGCGCCCTTTTTACCAAAATAAGCAGGAATAGAATGGAGATGATGTGTACGATCAAACTCTTCATCTTGCAAAGCATAAATAATATCAAAACCACCTACCCAGAACAAAACAGAGAGCGCGTATAATACGGGTACGATATGGAAAACGCCAGTTACCACTAAATAAGCACCTAAAGGTGCCAGTCCCAATCCTACACCTAAAACTAAGTGGCAAAGGGGCGTAATACGTTTGGTATAACTATAGAAGAGTACAACAAATAGGGCTATAGGTGATAAGTAAAAACAAATGGGATTGATGAAAAAGGTCGCCGTAACAAATATAAGGCAATTGATAATCGTAAAAAACAATGCCCCTTTTGCGCTGATACGGCCTGCTGGTATATCGCGCATCGCAGTGCGTGGGTTCAAAGCATCTATATCCCGATCAAGGTAACGATTGAAGGCCATTGCCGCACTGCGTGCTGTGACCATACAAATGAGCATCAACACCAATAGAAACCAATTGAAAGGGTGGTTTGTGGTATGTACGGCTAAGAAAAAACCAATAAAAGCAAATGGAAGAGCGAAAATACTATGTGCAAATAAGACTAGAGAAAAATATTTCTTCATAAATCAACAGTCGTAGTTGGTGGAATAAATTTTAAATTAATTTCATGTATGAAAGTTAATAATTCCTCACATCCCATTCGATTTTCGGATGAGGTGAGAAAATGCGGTGGCACTTCTTCAAACCATTGCATCAGTGCTTTTTGAAATAAAGCGACGTTTTTGTCTGATTGATTACGCGATTGCTTATCTGCTTTGGTAAAAACGAGGATAAATGGAATGCCTTTTTCACCCAGCGTGTAGCAAAAATCGAGGTCAATCTTTTGTGGGGTGAGTCGACTGTCTATCAATACAAAGACACATTGGAGATTTTCCCTGGAAAATAGGTATTTACGAATAAACTTTTCCCATTCTGCCCGATTGCTGCGCGAGGTTTTTGCATAGCCATATCCCGGTAAATCTACGAGATACCAATCTTTATTAATGAGAAAATGATTGATTAATTGTGTTTTTCCAGGAGTTTGAGATGTTTTTGCCAAACTCTTGTGCTGAGTTAATGCATTAATTAAGGATGATTTGCCTACATTCGAGCGCCCAATAAAAGCGTATTCCGGTAAAGTAGGCGCGGGTAGCTTGTCGGCCCGGGTATTGCTACAAATAAATGTTGCGTTTTTAATCACCATAGCGCAAAGGTAATTATTTTTGGGTTTAGATATTAGATGTTAGATATTAGATTTGAGATTTGGGAAGTATTTAACCCAAGAGCTTTCCGCTCTTACAACGTATTACTTAAAACTTACAACTTCCAAATAGTTGTTCGTTGTTCGGATTTTATCTAAGTTTGCGTACACATGACATTAAAGACGATTACGCCATATAATGATCAACAGGCTGGCAAAAAGCAGCAGGTTGCAACGATGTTCAATAATATTTCGGGTACATACGATTTTTTAAATCATTTCCTTTCTTTCGGCATTGATATTATTTGGCGTAAAAAAGCAATTAAATCACTTAAAAGCTTACAACCTAAACAGCTGTTGGATGTAGCTACAGGCACGGGCGATTTTGCCTTTGAAGCTATTCGGATCTTGAATCCCGAACACGTTACGGGTGTGGATATTTCAGAAGGAATGCTGGCTGTGGCCCGCGAGAAGATTGCTAAACGCGGATTGCAAGACCAAATTCATGTTGTTTTAGGCGATTCGGAAGGTTTGCCATTTCATGATTCTACTTTTGATGCCGTAACGGTGGCATTTGGTGTGCGCAATTTTGAGAATTTGGAGCAGGGCTTGCGTGATATTCACCGAGTATTAAAACCAGGAGGCAAAGCGGTCATCCTAGAATTTTCCAATCCAAAAGCATTTCCGGTGAAACAGCTGTATCATTGGTATTCACGTACTTTGATGCCATTTTTTGGTCGATTGTTTTCCAAAGATAAATCCGCCTATAGTTATCTGCCTGAGTCTGTCGTTCAGTTTCCGGATGGTGAGCGCTTTACGTCCATCTTGCATCAGGTAGGGTTTTCAAAAACCGTATGTAGGCCACAAACCTTTGGAATTTGCACCATTTATATCGGAACCAAATGATAAAAAAATGGTCTATATGGCTCTGTTTGTCTTTTTGTGCACTGACTGCACAAGCGCAAAGACATTGGGGCATGCCATTTAGCGGATTATACGATGAAAATGAAATCCTGCATTTGGGTTTCTTTTTTACTTATCAAACATCGTATTATAAGGCTACGAAGAAGCCTGGTTGGGAAAATACCGATGGTGGCGCTGCAGGGCAACGATTAGTTGGTATTGCTACACCAGCAGCAATGGGAGGCTTGGGCTTTGGTATTCCAGTTGACGTACGCTTGGGCGAGAACACCAACTTTATTTTAAAGCCAACATACCTGATCTTTTCCAACCAAGCGGTAGAATATACGTTTGCGAAGACTCTTTATTCTGATGAAAAATTGCCCTATACCACGGTAAAAAAATACCATAAAGAAGATTTGCAAAACAATAGCCCTGATGGTTTAGATAGAAATTTCTTTGCTTTTGAAATGCCGATTCTACTGAAATTTAAATCGGATATGAAAAAGATTTATGGGCAGGATAAGTATCGCGGTTATGTGGTGGGAGGTGCAAAATTTACACGAAATATCGGACGGAATAAGTATTACGATAATTTAACAGAAAATCCAGCGGAATACATGCCGTTAATTGTCAAACCTTATTATTTTTCCTATGAAGCAGGGGTAGGGGTCGATCTCTTTTTCGATTATTTTAAAATGTCGGCTGAGTTAAAATGGTCGCAATCCATGAACAGCATTTTAGATAAAAAATGGAATGCGCGTCCCAATCCTTACATGGAGCCGTTGGATAAATTATTGTTAAGAAGTATCCAATTTAGTTTGATCTTTGAATAATATTCATTGTGTGTTAGGGGTTGTGAAGAGGAAGCTTTTCGTTTTCAACTTTGGGCTTCGCTCTTAGCAGATCTAAATACTGGGTACTAAGTACTAAATACTAAAAAATGAAAACTGTTTTTATTACAGGGGCAAGTTCGGGTATTGGTTATGCATGTGCGGAAGTGTTCGCACGTGAAAAATACAATCTATTGCTCGCTTCTAGGCGTATCGATCGTTTACATGTGATGGCTACTGACTTACAGAATAAATACGGGGTACAGATTCATGCCATAGGGCTCGATGTGCGCGATCATGATTTGGTGAAAAAGGTTTGGAGCGAATTGCCAGAAGAATGGCAAGCCATCGATATACTTATCAATAATGCAGGATTGAGCCAGGGTCTAGAACCCATTCATCAGGGCAACACAGAAGATTGGGATCGGATGATTGATACGAATATAAAAGGATTGTTGTATGTTTCGAGAGTGGTCGCACCTAAGATGCAACAACGTGGTAGCGGACATATCATTAATATTGGCTCTATAGCAGGGAAAGAAGTATATCCCAACGGAAATGTATATTGCGCTACAAAACACGCAGTAGAAGCGCTAACTAAAGCGATGCGGATTGATTTACTGCCATATCATATCAAGGTGAGCAGTGTGGATCCCGGAGCCGTGGAGACCGAATTTTCGATTGTTCGTTTCAAAGGCGATTTGGAACGGGCGAAAAAAGTGTATGAGGGGTTTACACCTTTAACAGCAGCAGATGTTGCTGAAACTATTTGGTTTGTTGCTTCTAGGCCTGCACACGTCAATGTAAATGATATCCTGTTAATGCCTACAGCACAAGCATCTGGAACGATTTTTAATAAAGAGGGATGAGGTATAAGGTGTAAGGTATGAGGTGTAAGGATAAGATATTGAGAAATGCTAATAACTAAATGCCAAAAGCTAATGGCTAATAAAAATGGCTAAAACTATGAAGCGTAAATACTTTGAGCGAATGCACCTGTTTTAGCTGCAAAATAATTAGTTTTGCCAAGAAGCAGGCACAATATGAATTAGTCAGTACAAAGGAAATAAAATAGTAGACGATCAGCATCCTATAAAATGCATGTGCTCAGGATGCAAAACACGATAGAAAATGGCACTTGAAGAGGTAATTAATCAAGATATAAAGACCGCCATGTTGGCGAAAGATCAGGTAAAACTCAGAGGCCTAAGGGCAATCAAATCTGCATTGCTTTTAGCCAGAACCGAAAAAGATGCAAGCGAAGCACTTTCAGAAGAAGGCGAGATCAAGGTCTTGCAAAAACTAGTCAAGCAACGAAGAGAATCTGCTGAGATCTATTTACAGCAAAATCGTACGGATCTTTATCAAATTGAAAAAGAAGAACAAGACGTAATTGAACAGTATTTGCCACAGCAATTGAGCCGTGAAGATATTGAACAGCAGGTACGTGCTATTATCGTACAGGTAGGAGCTGACGGTATGAAAGATATGGGCCGCGTAATGGGGCAAGCGAACCAAGCATTGGCTGGTCGGGCAGATGGTAAAACAATTGCAGAACTTGTCAAGCAATTGTTAAGCTCATAAGACGTAATCAGTTGGTTTTTGTAACAAGGCATTTCAGGTGATTTAAAGAATTCAAGTTAAACGAATATATGGATTATACCATTAAGGAAGATAAAGGGTTTAAATATATTGATGAAGGTGAAGGTGAAGTGCTCATCATGCTTCATGGTTTAATGGGGGCGCTGAGCAATTGGGAGGATACGATTGAGGCCTTTCGGGGAAAGTATCGAATTATTATACCGATGCTTCCGATTTACGATATGCCTATTATTTCGACTGGAGTGAAAAGCTTAGCGAAATGGTTTGAGAAATTTGTCAAACATCTCAAATTGCAACATTTTGTTCTTATAGGAAATTCATTGGGAGGCCACGTGGCGCTGATGTATGTGGTAGAGCATCAAGCAAAAGTAAAAGCATTGGTGTTAGCCGGTAGTTCAGGCCTGTATGAGAATTCTTTCGGAGGGTCTTTCCCCAGAAGAGAAAGTTATGACTATATTAAAGAAAAAGTAGAATTTACTTTTTACGATCCAAAAATAGCAACAAAAGAGTTAGTGGATGAGGTTTTTGCAACAGTAAATAACAAAGAACGGGTAATTAAAACCATCGCTATGGCAAAATCGGCTATTCGGCATAATATGGCAAAAGAATTACCCGGCATTCATATTCCCGTAGGCTTAATATGGGGAAAAAATGATCGGGTTACACCACCGGATGTGGCCGAGGAGTTTCATACGATGCTACCGAACGCAACGCTCACTTGGATTGATGCGTGCGGGCATGCACCTATGATGGAACAACCCGTGCAGTTTAATGAACATTTAGCTCATTTCTTAGCTAGCCTCAATCAATAGCTACGAGACGAGCGTTTTTTATAGACAATGCTTAGCGAAGTGCTAAAACAGTAGCTATGACAACAAGTGAACTTATAAAAAACGATATATATCCTGTCAGGCCGGAAGATACCTTACAATTTCTTCTGGATAGGATGGCAGAATATAGAGTAGCGCAATTACCCGTTGTAAACGATCATACCTATTTGGGCCTGATCATGGAAGATGATTTATTGGAACATGGGGATGATCTTAAACTGGAGGCTATTGCAACAAAACATGCACTTAAGCTTATTTTTGTTTTCGAAAATCAGCACATTTATGATGCGCTACGGTTATTCTATGTGCATAACCTGGATATATTACCTGTAGTGGATGAACAACAGCAATTTAAAGGAGTTATATCCATCCATAATTTGATGGCGTGTTTAGCCGAAAATCTGGTTGCCGATGAACAGGGAGGGATTATTATCCTAGAAATCGGTAATCGCGATAATTCCTTATCACATATTGCACAGATTGTGGAATCTGATAATACGCAAATCCTGAGTTCGAATGTGCGGCGTTTTCCTGATTCGACGCGATTAGAAGTCACTTTGAAACTTAATCGAACAGATATTTCGTCTATTGTGGCCTCTTTTTTACGCCATGACTATATTGTAAAAGCCATTTATAACGATAAAAGAGGATACGATACGACACGAGACCGTTATGACCAGTTGATGAAATATTTGGACTTGTAATTTAAAATGAAGATAGCAATATACGGTAGGCCCTTTCAGCCAGCAGTAATTCCATATGTACAAGAACTTTTCGATATATTGGAGCAGCAAGAGGTCGAAATTTGGGTCTATCATCATTTTAGTGAATTTTTGGAAGGAAAGATAGCGAGCAGACAGCATACACATGCATTTGCATCTTACAAAGATCTGCCATCCGATATTCGTTTTATGCTTAGTTTAGGTGGCGATGGTACCATGCTCGCTGCTGTTTCGATTATTGCCGATAGCGGTATTCCTGTAACAGGTATTAACTTCGGTCGGCTCGGCTTTTTGGCCAGTATTAATAAAGATAAAATCAAGGATGCTTTAGCGGCACTGTTAGAAGGAAATTACGATATTGAAAAACGGGTGCTATTAGCAACCTATAAAGAGATTGGAGGCCAACGTACGCTCCCGTCGTTATCTTTTGCATTGAACGATATGACGGTTATGAAAAAGGATAGTTCGGCGATGATTACCGTTCATGCCTATGTGAACGACGAATTATTAAACGCGTATTGGGCGGATGGTTTGATTATTGCCACCCCTACGGGTTCTACAGCATATTCACTCAGCTGCGGTGGTCCGATTGTGATGCCCGGTTCAGGTAATTTTATCATCACACCTATATCGCCACATAACCTCAATGTGCGGCCTATTGTATTAGGCGACAGCAGTTTGCTTCGTATTGAAGTAGAGAGTCGGAGCGATTCTTTTCTTTTTTCGTATGATTCACATACCGAAAGCGTTGATACCGGTGCCATCATTCATATCCGAAGGGCCGATTTTGCGGTCAATCTCATTCGATTAAAACAAGAGAGTTTTTTCAGTACCATCCGGCATAAATTGCTATGGGGATTAGATACACGGAATTATTGATTTTATGAGTTATAAGTCTTGAGTAATACGTTTTAAGCGTGGGAAGCTCTTGGGTTATAAGTTTTAAGTGATGCGCTGTAAATTTGTACTTACAACTTAAAACGTAATACTTACAACTACAGATATCTAAATACTAAGTGCTAAATACGAAGTACTAAATAAATTCTCTTATCTTTACGAGCTTTATCAAAGATGAATGCCTGTTACAATTAAAAACATCATTTTATTGTTTGCCGGAACACTGCTTTGCTTTCAGGAGGTGTGTGGTCAGGATTGGGAATTGGGCTTCCAGGGAGGTGGATCGGGTTATATGGGAGAGCTGAACCAAGCTAATCCATTTGCTTTTAATGATTGGACATTAGGTATACTGGTGCGTAAGAATCTGAGCCGTGATTGGGCTGTGCGTCTGAATGTGTTACGCGCAGGTGCCCGTGGTGATGCGAGTAAAAACGCAAACGAATTCATACAATCCCAAAAACTTTACTTCAAATCTCCTATGTTCGAGGCTTCGCTCGTGGGCGAATTTAATTTTTTTAAATTTGAGCCCTCGTATACAGATATTGCCTACACCCCATATGTATTTGCGGGCATAGGCGGTTTCCATTTTCAACCAAAGAGCTATAATTTTGAAGGAGATTTAGTTAATTTGCATGATTATTATACCGAAGATGTCAACTATAGCAGATGGGCTGTGCAGATACCTTTTGGAGTAGGTTTCCGATATAATTTGAGAGGGCCTTTAACGTTAGGTTTAGAGCTAGGGTACCGGGTAGCGTTTACAGACTACGTTGATGATATCAGTGGAAATTATATTGATGTAAATGCTCATCAATTGGAAACTGAAGGTGGGCAGGAACAACGGGCATATTTCATTGATCCCTCGGGGCAGAGTTACCCTCCGGGCATGCAGCGCGGCGATGGTAGAAAAAGAGATAGTTATATGTTGGCGTCTATAACAGTTACATACGCTATTTTTCGAGCAGGCTGTCCCGTTTATATAAAAAAGAATTAGGTTTTGAAATGACAACAATAGAACGTATAGATCGCAATAAATTGCCTCAGCATATTGCCATCATCATGGATGGCAACGGTCGATGGGCAAAGGAGCGGGGGAAGTTGAGGGTATTTGGTCATAAGAAAGGAGTTGAATCGGTTCGCGATATCATTGAAGGAGCAGTCAATATCGGGTTGCCATATTTAACTTTATATACATTCTCTACCGAAAATTGGAATCGGCCAAAGTTAGAAGTTGCTGCATTGATGGAGTTGCTCGTTTCATCTATTGCAAAAGAAACCAAATCCATGATGGAAAAGGGGGTGAAGCTCCACGCAATTGGTAACTTGGCTCAGTTACCATCAAAGGCACAAGAGCATTTAAGGCGCTGTATGGAACAAACTTCGGCAAATACCAAATGCACATTAACGCTGGCCTTGAGCTACAGCGCACGTTGGGAAATTGCGCATGCAGCAAAGTCAATCGCCCGCTTGGTGAAGAATGAAAAATTGGATGTAAATGCAATTGACGAACAGCTTTTCAGTCAACACTTGAGCACTTACCCCATGCCTGATCCGGAACTCATGATTCGAACTAGTGGAGAACAACGAATCAGCAATTATTTGCTTTGGCAATTGGCTTATGCCGAATTGTATTTTACAGATAAGTTATGGCCCGATTTTAGGCAGGAAGATTTGTTTGAAGCCATCGTCGACTATCAGGCTAGGGAACGGAGATTTGGATTAACAAGCGATCAAGTTGCACGATAATGTATAGCAATTTTAACGATATTTTTAAATAAATGTAGACGAGCTGCTGTTAGTGAAATAATTGAAAAAAAATACTTTAACAAAAATTAACAACTGTTTATTTTACTTTAGCGGCGATAAATAAATTCAATGAAGCGACTTTTTCTTTTAATAGGTGTATATTTTATAGGGGCTCAAATAGCTTCGGCTCAGTTTCGTTTGGGAAGCTCTCCCAGACAATCTGATGAAATCAGCTATTTGAATCCGAAAGATTATATCATTGGTGGGGTAACAATTAGTGGAACAAAGTTCTTAGAAAACGATGTATTATTAACGATCTCCAAACTTACCGTGGGCGATCGGATAGAAGTACCTGGTGAAGCTACTTCCGATGCCATCAAGAATTTATGGTCGCAAGGTTTATTCGATGATGTAGAATTGACCATAGACATGATTAAAGGCGATAGTATTTTCTTTAATATTGATGTGGTAGAAAGGCCTCGTTTAACAAGAATAGATGTAACTGGGTTGAGTAAAAGTCATACCGAAGAAATTAAAAAACGGTTAAACGAAAATACAGGAACCATTATCAATGAGAATTTATTTAATACAACACGTAATACCATTAAGCGCTATTTGAGAGAAAAGGGATTTTTATATCCTGATATTCAAATCAATCCGGTAAAAGATACCACAGAAGCGAATAATCAGATATTGAAAGTGGCTGTTAATAAAAATAAAAAGGTAAAGGCCAAAGAGATCAACTTTATAGGCAATAAGGCATTCTCTAATTACAAAATGCACAAGTACCTGAAGAAAGTGAAGCAAAAGCGGTGGTGGCGTTTTTGGGGACCAGGTAAATTTAATTACAAAAAATACGACGAAGGTAAAGAGGCACTTATCAATAAAATGAGAGGTAAGGGATATCGTGATGCATCGATTATAAAAGACACTGTTATTCAGTTAGATCGTAAGCATGTGCGCATTGATATCGAGGTGTATGAAGGGCCTAAATATTATTTCGGTAATATCTCTTGGTCTGGTAACGCAAAATATACCGATTCTGTATTGACTAAGATTTTAGGAATTGAAAAGGGTGAGGTGTTTAGTGAAGAAAAATTGAATACCAAATTACTGGGTGGTGCAAAACAAACTGGAGCTGACGTTTCGGCCTACTATATGGATGATGGTTACTTGACTTTTCAGGTAGATCCTGTACAAACGAAGATATATGGGGATACCATCGATTTGGAAATGCGTATGTATGAAGGGCCGCAATACGATGTGAACAGGATTATTTTAAAAGGAAACGATGTAACGAACGATCGCGTAGTGCGCCGTCAATTGCAAACCAAGCCCGGTCAGAAATTTTCGAAGACCAATATTATGCGTGATATCCGCGAAATTGCCACACTAGGTAACTTTGACGAATCGAAAACGAGCCCTGTACCGAAACCGAATCCGGCAGATGGTACAGTAGATATTGAGTACACCGTAGCAGAGAAACCTTCAGATCAAGTAGAACTTTCAGGTGGTTTTGGCGCCGGACGCATCATCGGAACCTTAGGTCTGACCTTTAACAACTTCTCTACCCGGAACTTATTCAAGAAGGGGGCATGGAAGCCGCTTCCGCGGGGCGACGGTCAGAAATTGAGCCTACGTGGTCAAACGAGTGGTAAGTCATACCAATCGTATAGCTTCTCATTCTCGGAGCCTTGGCTAGGAGGCAAGAAACCCATTTACTTTGGTGTGAGCGCATTCACATCCATGTCGGCTTATGGTGGTTATGATTATTATACAGGGCGCGAGTACATTACCGAAAGCACACCCCGTATCCGCATGAATGGATTGACCGTAAGCTTAGGTAAACGCTTAAAATGGCCTGATTACTATTTCCAAGTGAACTATTCGCTTAATTTGCAGCAATATAAACTGCGTAACTATGATGCGTATTTCTTGTTCAAGAACGGTACTTCATATAACATTAACCTAACGCAGGAAATTAGCCGTAACTCATTGAGCGATCCAATATTCCCAACCTCGGGATCTAACTTGAGGTTTACTGTTCAGGCTACGCCTCCTTATTCCTTGTTCAATAACATCAATTATCCTACCGCTCCCGATAATATCCGTTATCGTTGGGTGGAATACCATAAATGGAAGTTCGATTCACAATGGTTCCAAACGGTTGTTGGTAAGTTGGTGTTTAAAGCACAAGCGCAGTTTGGTTTTATTGGATCATATAGCAAGGTAACCGGAACTTCGGCTTTCGAGCGATTTAAGTTAGGTGGAGATGGTATGATGGGTTTTGATTTTCTACAAGGGTCAGAAGTGGTAGCCATGCGTGGATATGCCAATGGTTATGTGGTGCCCGAAACGCGTACCAATGATTATGATATTACCGTTGCCAGAAATTCAGGTAGCCCAATATATACTCGGTACCAAATGGAATTACGCTACCCAGTCATGATGAACGAACAAGCCAAAGTATTTTTGTTGGGCTTTGCCGATGCTGGTAATACATGGGACGCTTTTAAGGATTTTAATCCATTTAAAGTACGTCGCTCTGTGGGTATTGGTGCACGGATCTTCTTACCTATATTCGGTTTGCTAGGTATCGATTACGGGCACGCTTTCGATCCAATACCTGGAGTGGACAGGAGCCAGTGGCGCCAACCATTTACATTCAGTATCATGCAGCAAATGGGTGGATTTAATTAGGTTTAAATATGAGATGTTAGATATGAGACATGAGATGTTAGATATGAGATGTGGGAAGTATTTAGTACTTAGTACATAGTATTTAGATATACGTAGTTGTAAGTATTAAGTTGTAAGTTATAAGAAATAAGTGTATCGGGTTGAGCATACTTAGAACGTAATACTTAAAACTTACAACTATTAAAAAAGAGATTAAATTTCTGCCAATTGTCGTGTTATGGTATTATCTTTGGCAGGAATGTTGATGAAACATCATCTGCACTGTAAAGAGAGTGGATTTTAAACCTTAAAGGTAAAATCGTGTCAGATGGAATGAAATAAAGGAGTATATATATGAGTACTAAAAAGATATTATTGACGTTAGCCTTTGTATGGGGTTTGGGTGTTGCTGCGTTTGCACAACGTTTTGCCTATGTAGATAGTGAATATATATTGAAACATATTCCTGAATATCTATCGGCACAAAAGCAACTGGAAGATATGTCTGAAAAATGGCAGAAAGAAGTAGATGCACGTTATGCAAGTATCGAACGTATGTATAAAACATACCAGCAAGATCAAGTGATGCTAAGTGACGAAATGCGGAAAAGAAGAGAAGACGAGATTGTGCAAAAAGAAAAAGAAACAAAAGAGTTCCAAAAAAAGATTTTTGGTTTTGAAGGTGATTTATATCAAGAACGGCTAAAGCTCATTAAGCCCATACAAGAGCGGGTTTCTAAAGCGATTCAGGCCGTTGCCCAAAGTCAAAACCTGGATATTGTTTTGGATAAAGGTAGTGAGATTAATTTTCTGTATGCCAACCCACGTTTGGATAAAAGCAATGATGTGATAACTAAATTAGGTTATAAACCAGAGCCACTTGCAAAATAGGGAATACTTGCTTAACATTGCAGGTGTTTTTAAAAAACATAAATGTATACGGGTAATAAAAGCTTTAACAATAAACTTGTAGTAATTAACTTAAACAAAAATTAATTGGCCGCAGGCCTTAAAACAAATTTAGATTACGAATGAAACATTTATTAAAGTCGGTTTTAGTAGCTGCTGGATTATTTTTAACAGTGAGTGCGGTAAGCGCCCAACAAAAAATCGGTCACGTCAATTCGCAGGAAATACTCTTGCTGATGCCTGAATATAAAACGGCACAAGCAGGTCTGGAAACTTTTGTGAATACCAAACGTACCGAAATTCAACAAATGGATGCAGAACGCCAGAAGAAAATCAAAGAGTTTTTGGATAAACAAAAAACCAGAAGCGAAGCCAATAAAGAAACGGTAGATAAAGAATTGCAAGACCTGAATACGCAAATTCAACAAATGGAAGGTCGGATGCAAGATGTGCAACAGAAAGCAGAGCAAGAAGTAGCTGCTAAGAGAGAGGAGGTTTTTCAACCGGTGTTTGAAAAGGCCGAACAAGCTATCCATGCTGTTGCTAAAGAGAAAGGATATGCATATGTCTTAGACATTGCCCAGCAATCTGTGCTGTATTTTGAGGGGGGCGATGATATCAGTGCAGCAGTAAAAACAAAATTGGGCATTGATCCAAATGCAAAACCTGCAGCCCCAACAGCAACAGCGCCTGCAACAACCACTACACCAACAACTACTCCTGCAAAATAAGGAGATTGTATAAAATAAAAAACCGCCTCTGATTAACAGAGGCGGTTTTTTTATGATTGGTTGACGATAATTTATATGCATTCTAAATAGGTGTGTTTGACAAAGTTTTGACAGTGAAATACACGTATAGCTGTACTTTTGTCGCAGTATAATATAGAGAGGGTAAAACAACCTTGGAACATCTTAAAGTAATAGCATTTACACATAAGCATGTTGACCTAAAAGATTTAGGTAACCTAGTTATTTGTAATGAGGAGATTGAAAGCCGATTGGTTCAGGTTAAAACTTATTTTGACATTGAAGAATTGTTTTACATCGGTACGTGTAACCGCGTTGAATTTGTATTTCATGGAGCACATGAATTAACGGCCGATTTTGTTCGGTCTTTTTTGAGAGGATTGAATTTTTGTGTTCCTGACGAACAGTTCGACCAATTTTTAAATCAGGTTACTACATACGAAGGGATTGAGGCATTACAGCATCTCTTTAGGATGTCATGTTCTTTAGAAAGTTTAGTTGTTGGTGAGAAGGAAATATTAGCGCAGGTGCGTAAGGCTTATGAGCGTTGTAGGAAGTGCGGGTTGACAGGCGATTTCATGCGGTTAATGATGAATAGTCTGGTCAAGACAGCTAAGGAGGTTTATACGCATACCAAAATATCGCGTAATCCCGTTTCTGTCGTCTCTTTGGCATATCGTAAATTACGCGATTTGAAGTTTGTAGAAAACCCACGTATCCTACTCATCGGAGCTGGAGAAACCAACCAAAATATTTCCAAATACCTCCAAAAGCATAAATTTACCAATTTCGTTGTCTTTAACCGGACACCAGATAAAGCGCGACGGCTAGCCAAAGAGTTGAATGGACAAGCCTTTCCGCTTAGTGAACTAAGAAATTATAAAGGTGGATTTGATATTCTAATCACCTGTACCGGATCAACCGAACCCGTAATTACATCAGCTATCTACGAAAGCTTATTGAATGGCGAAACAACGAAGAAAATTGTTGTCGATCTGGCTATACCAAATGATGTGTCAGAGGAGGTGATTAATCAGTATGCGGTACATTATATTGAAATAAGCGGTTTACAGGCCATTGCAAATAAGAATTTGCAAGAACGATATAATGAACTGATTCATGCTGAAAAGATCATCACAAATAACGTAGATGAATTTTTACCCTTACTCAAGCAGCGGAAGGTAGAATTAGCCATGAGCAGGGTTCCTGAAAAAGTGAAAGAGATTAAATCGTTCGCACTGAATACAGTATTTGCCAATGAAGTAAATACCTTGGATCCGAATTCACGCGAGGTTTTGGAAAAGATTATCAACTACATGGAAAAGAAATACATTAGCGGGCCTATGCTGTTAGCAAAAGAAATTCTGATAGCAAATAGCAAGGAAACAACAGGAAATTAATAGCCTGCGTGTGTTTTATATCATCGCTTTTAGCATATCAACTTATTTTTTTAATTTTATGGCAATTCAAGATGGTTATTCATGTGCCATCTTTTTTGCTATTTATAGATCGGTATGGACAGAAAATTTATTATCGGAACCCGGGGCAGTGAGTTGGCCTTGTGGCAAGCGAATCATGTAAAAGACCGTTTGCAGGCTATTGGTGTGGAAGCTGAGCTGAAAGTCATCAAAACCCAGGGAGACTATATTCAACATTTACGCCTGGATAAACTCGAAGGCAAAGGTTTTTTTACAAAGGAGCTGGAAGAAGAACTGCTGTCGGGAGAAATTGATATTGCTGTTCATTCACATAAAGATTTACCTACCATTCATCCACCGGGCTTAACTATAGCTGCTGTTTCTGAACGGGAAGATCCTGCCGAACTGCTTATTATTCTAAAAGATTGTGTTGATTTAAAAAAGCGACTCTCATTGAAGCATAATGCTGCAGTAGGCACCTCGTCAAATCGTAGAAAAGCACAATTACTGGCATTTAGACCCGATTTAGAAATAGAAGATTTACGTGGTAACGTGAATACCCGTTTACAGAAATTACGCGACGAAAAGTACGATGCGATCATGCTCGCTAAGGCAGGGGTAGAGCGGTTGGCGTTGGATTTGACCGAATTTCATGTGGAAGTCATTCCTCCCAATGAAATCATACCCGCTCCAGCACAAGGCGTATTGGCCATACAAATTAGAGAGACGGACGGTGAGTTGCAGCAGCTTTTGCAACAAATCCATCAGCCCCAAGTTGCTGAGGTGATTGGTGTAGAACGCAAAGTGCTGAATCTTTTTGAAGGCGGATGCCATATGCCGTTAGGTTGTTATTGCAGAAAGACGCCGGATGGACAAATAGAAGTTTGGACGGCTAAGGCAAAAGATGGTGAAAGTTTTCCCTCACGTCTATATCTGAAAGCAGATACAACCGAAGGATTAGCAGAAACAATTAAATCAAAATTTGATTCAACGCGAAATTTGCCGCGCTCTGTTTTTATTACACGTGAATTGACTGAAAGTAGCTTTTTAAGAAAATCATTGGCCAATCACAACATGACGGTCGATGCCCGTTCGCTTATCAAAGTTTTTCCTATCATTAATACGCTTGATCCCTATATTCTGAAGTATGTACGCTGGGTGTTTTTTAGCAGTAAAAATGGCATCGAACATTTCTTTCGTTTAAATCCTAGGCTAAGTAAGCATGTGCAATATGCGGTAGTAGGACGGGGGTCAGAAGAAGCTTTAAGAAGCTATGGGATTATCCCCGCATTTACCGGAGAAGCAGAAGGCATTGAAATGGAGAAAGTGGGCGATGCATTTGCTGCCGTGGCCGCCGGGTCTACGGTATTATTTCCCAGAGCAAAAGGATCACTTAAAACCATTCAAAGTCGGCTAACAACCGATACCAAAGTCATTGATTTACCCGTTTACGAAACCGTTATTGAGGAGCAGGTAGAAGGATCGGGAGCCGATGTGCTGATTTTTACGAGCCCTACCAATGTAGAAGCCTACTTTAAAGATAATCTATTAGAGCCCGGACAACGCATTATCAGCATCGGTAACTCTACAGGGAGAAAACTGGCCGAAATGGGATTGACCTATCATTTGCCTTTCTCCCCGGATGAAGTAGGACTAGCAGAAGCAGTTTTTGGAATGGATGGTAAAAATACTTCTTCTTCAGGAAATGATCAACTACCTGAAACTGTCACCCCATTGCTATAATATAGAAGGATGTTCACGTATACCTTCTTTGATGCCTATCTTTGTACGTTTACAAGTGGTGCTTAAGTTTACGGTAGCCACCAAAAAACTTCATTTAAAGACTTAAGAAGATGATTTATCGACCAAGAAGGTTAAGGAAGAATGCCATTGTTAGAGAAATGGTTGCAGAGACACGTTTGTCAAAAGATATGTTTGTTTATCCCTATTTCGTTGTACTGGGAAAACAAATCAAACATGCTATTCCTTCCTTGCCGGGAATTCATCATTTTTCTATCGATGAGCTACTATCGGATGTCGCCTTAGGTCTTCAATTAGGTGTTAATAAAATTATGCTGTTTGGTGTAGGTGAAGAAAAAAGTGCAGATGCACATACAGCTTATGATAAAAACGGTCTAATTCCGCAGGCAATCCGTGCGCTGCGCCAGGCTTTTGGCGAAGATATTTATATCGTAACGGATGTATGCGTATGCTCTTATACAACCCATGGCCATTGCGGTATTCTAGAGAACGGCTATGTACAGAATGATGCTACTATACCCATCATTGTTAATATGGCACTGGCACATGCAGCAGCTGGAGCAGATATGTTGGCGCCTTCTGATATGATGGATGGCCGTGTGGCAGCCATCCGAAACGGATTGGATGAACAGGGATATGTGAATGTAGCCATTATGTCGCACGCAACGAAGTTTGCGTCTTCTTATTACGGGCCTTTTAGAGAGGCTGCCGACTGTGCACCCAGTCAAGGTGATAGAAAAGCCTATCAGATGGATTCTCGGAATCCAAAGGAGGCATTGAGAGAGGCACTGCTGGATGAACAGGAAGGTGCCGATATCCTAATGGTTAAACCAGCCTTGGCCTATCTGGATATCATCAGTCAGATTAAACAAACCTCACATTTGCCTTTGGCTTGTTATAATGTGTCGGGAGAATTTGCCATGGTTAAAGCGGCGGCAGAAAAAGGATGGATAGATGAGCAGAAAATTGTGATGGAAACGATGCATGCCTTCGTACGGGCAGGAGCTAGTGTGATCACCACTTACCATATCCGGGATATGGTAGAACAGAAATGGATATAGGTTTTAAGTTTTAACTAACAACGACATGTTAGATTCAATAAAGAAGATATTTTCAGGAAACGAAGAAGAATTACGACCTATTGGTAGTAAAGCAGATATTTCGAGGGAGCGATCTGCTGCATTATTTGAAAAAGCACAAAAATATTTTCCAGGTGGGGTTAATTCTCCTGTACGGGCTTTTAAATCAGTTTACGGCACACCGCTTTTTATAGAAAAAGGAGATGGCTGTTTTCTATGGGATGCAGATGGTAATCAATTTATTGATTTTTGTTGTTCTTGGGGACCTTTGATTTTGGGGCACAATCACACCAAAATCCGAGAAGCAGTTACAGCAGCATTGCAGCATGGGTTAAGCTTTGGCGCTCCCACGGCATTGGAAAACGAATTGGCCGAACTAATCTTAAAAAACAATCGTTATATAGAAAAGCTGCGTTTTGTGAGTTCGGGTACGGAGGCTGTCATGTCTGCTATACGTTTAGCTAGGGGATACACCAAACGCGATAAAATTATCAAGTTCGAAGGCTGTTATCACGGTCATTCCGATGCTTTATTGGTAAAGGCTGGTTCGGGTTTAGTTACTTTTGGCGAAACTTCTTCATTGGGTGTGCCCCAAGCATTTGCTGATGAGACCATCGTTATTGCACTAAACGATAAAAAAGCGTTGATAGAGGCTTTTGACACGTTCAAAGGACAGATAGCGGCCATTATTATGGAAGGTGTTCCGGCCAATAATGGCTTATTGATACAAGAGCCAGCATATATAGATTTTTTACGGGAAATAACTCGGGCTAACGGGAGCTTACTTATTTTTGATGAAGTAATCACTGGTTTTCGCTTAAGCTTTGAGGGAGCCGCTGCTTACTACAATGTTCACCCCGATATCGTTACTTATGGAAAAATTATCGGCGGTGGGATGCCCGTAGGAGCTTATGGTGCTTCGGCTGAAATCATGGCCTGTATCTCGCCAGATGGTGGGGTATATCAAGCAGGAACACTTTCTGGAAATCCCATTGCCATGGCTGCTGGTATCGCGCAATTAACAGAGCTCAACCGTGCAGGCTTTTATAAAGATTTGAATAAAAAAACGGAAGAGTTCGTAGCAGCTATACAACGTTATGCGAGTGCCAAGAATTACAAAGTGAAAATCTTTCAAGTGGCCTCCATCTTCTGGATTGCCTTTACCGATCAAGAACATATTCGGTCGGCACAAGATATTGATCCAACAAGTATGGAAAAATATAAAATATTGCACCGAGAATTATTAAATAGAGGAGTGTATTTAGGCCCGTCAGGTTACGAAGTCGGCTTTGTTTCGGCTGCCCATTCAAAAATAGAATTGGAGAAAGCCAAGCGGGCTATATTTGAAAGTTTAGACGTCGTTTTTAAATAGCGGAGTAGTGCTAACAAAACAAATCACAACTAATAAGGTATGCGTAAACCACTGTTTTTATTTTATTTTTTGGTCTTTTATGCTGTAGCCCAGATTATTTGGTGGGGTATGTTGCTGATGCAATTAGAGCCCATGCGTAAAGGCATGGTGATTGGCGAAGGGCTCATTTTCATGACGGTCTTCCTGATTGGTGCCATCAAATTGAAAAAGGCGTTCGAACATGAGCACAAGGCACACAAACAACAGCATAATTTTTTATTATCTGTTACGCATGAACTGAAATCGCCTTTGGCATCTATTAAATTGTATGTACAAACCATTTTAAAACGTGATTTGGATAAAGAGCAACGCGAGCAGTTTTTGAAAAACTCATTGAAAGATATAGAACGTCTAGATGATTTGGTTGAAAATGTACTTTTAGCGACCAAATTAGAACGGATCGGGAAAAGTGTGCCGAAAGAGGAATTTGATTTTTCTGAATTGACCAGTCGCATTGCCGATAGATTGCAGGTGCATTCCTGTACATCACAGATTATCAAAACGGAGATTCAGGAAGATATCCGTTATGTAGGAGATAAATTTGCTATCACTTCCGTGGTTACCAATTTAATAGAAAATGCCATTAAATACTCTCCACCTTGTGCGCATGTTCATGTAAAACTTCATCAGAATGAAAGTGGTCAGATTCGATTTTCGGTGGCCGATTTAGGTATTGGTATCCACGATGAAGAAAAAAAACGTATTTTTAATAAATTTTATCGTGTAGGGAGCGAAGATACCCGCAAAACAAAAGGCACAGGTTTGGGCTTATATATTGTAAAATCCGTATTAGATAAACATAACGCACAGATCAAAGTATTAAATAACACTCCTACAGGGAGCATTTTTGATGTAACATTTAATTGATTATGCAAGCAAAACAACGTATACTTCTAGTAGAAGACGAGGAGCACTTGCTCGAAGCCATCAAGTTAAACCTTGAATTGGAAGGTTATAAGGTTACCACGGCTACCGATGGTAAAAAGGCGCTCAAAAAATTTAAAGAGGAGCGGTTCAATTTGATTGTTCTGGATGTGATGATTCCGGAAATTGACGGATTCCAAGTAGCCGAAACCATTCGCCTAGAAAATACAGAGGTCCCGATCATGTTTTTAACGGCTAAGAATACGAGCGAAGATCGGATCACAGGCTTAAAGAAAGGTGCCGATGATTACTTAGTGAAACCTTTCAACTTAGAAGAGTTGATTTTGCGTGTAGGAAACTTGGTGAGAAGAGGAATGAAGGGCGATGATTTGAAAGAATTGAACTCTTATCAAATTGGGGATAAGACCATTTATTTCAATTCATTCGAGCTACACCATGCCGATGGAACGATTACTGCCTTAACGAAAAAAGAAACGATGTTACTGAAGTTATTGATTGAGCGTAGAAATGAGGCAGTATCTCGGGAACAAATTCTGGAAACCGTGTGGAATTATGATGTATACCCTTCTACACGCACCATCGATAACTTTATTTTAACGTTCCGGAAATATTTTGAGCCCGATCAGAAAAATCCCATTTATTTCCACTCCATACGCGGTGTAGGTTATAAATTTACCGATAATAAAGCACATTAGCCTATGATGACTTCCAAGGCCAGATGGGGGGTAATGCTACTTTTATTGTTGTTATTGGCCTACACAGTATATGTTAAGACCTATCAACTGACAGCTTTGATGGCCTGTTTGATGGCATATACCATTTGGAGTTATTATCGGGACGGCACTGTTTTATTAGCTTCAGAAGCCTTTAAGAAAAAGCAGTATGATTTAGCCCGTAATTTATTGGCCGATATCAAACATCCAGAATATTTGCGAAAAAAACGCCGGAATTATTATGAATTTATAGCCGGTAGTTTAGACTTGCAGTTGCTGGACTATGAAAGCGCTGAAAGGCATTTCCAGATTGCGAGCCGCTTACCTTTTAGACGAAAGAATGATAAAGCACTCATTTTTGTTAATCTGGCCAATATTAATTTAAGAAAAAAGGATTATGAGCGTGTTCGAGCCTATCTTGACAAAGTAAATGAATTAGAGGTAAGCAGTAGGATTGCGCAAATTGTAAATAGAATAGAAAACGAAATACCAAAATAACGTGACTAACACTATAAAAGATAGTTTATTTATTCGAGCTGCATTTTCACAGCAAACCGAGCGTCCGCCGGTATGGATGATGCGACAGGCCGGCCGATTTATGAAAGAATACTGGGATATCAAGAATAAATACACTTTCTTGGAGATGTGTAAAACACCCGAACTAGCTGCTGATGTAACGATGCTACCCGTTGATTTGTTGGGAATAGATGCGGCTATTCTTTTTTCTGATATTTTGGTTACAGCAGAAGCGATGGGAGGCGAATTGAGTTTCACACAAGGTATTGGCCCCCGATTTGCTAATCCGATACGTACCGAAGCGGATATCGATGCATTAGGAACAGATGTGTTACACCAATTACAATATGTAGCAGACGCTATTCGGGTTATCCAGCAACGGTTGAATGGCTCTATTCCCTTAATTGGTTTTGCCGGAGCTCCTTTTACAGTATTAAGCTATTTAGTAGAAGGTGGATCTTCCAAAGATTTCAAGCTCACTAAATTATTTTTGAATAACCATCCCGAGCTCGCCCATCGTTTGTTGGCCAAGATTGCTGACGTGACAACTGCCTACTTGAATATGCAGATTGCTGCAGGAGTAAATGCCGTGCAATTATTTGATAGCTGGGCTTTAGCCTTATCATGGGACGACTATCGTGAATTTTCCCATCAGTATAATGTACAGATTATTGGGCAATTAAATAGAAAGGATATTCCGGTTATTTCCTTTTGTAAAGGCAGTTCTGTTTTTGCACCATTGATGGCTGAAGCCAAACCGGATGTGATCTCAGTTGATTGGAATGCCGATTTGAAGCAAGTAAAGGAGCGTTTGCCAGATGGTATGGCCGTACAAGGGAATTTAGACCCTTTTGTACTCTATGCTGATAAACCAGTGATAAAAAAGAAGATTTTGCATTTGTTTGAGCGCATGCGTAACGAAGAAGGGTTTATCTTCAATTTGGGGCATGGCATTATGCCTGATATCCCGTTTGACAACGTAAAATACGCCATCGAGGTGGTGAAGGAGTTTAGATATTAGTTTAGTATCAAGATATCAGTATCAAGTATCAAGACATGAGTATAATGCCTAGTGAGTATGAAGTAGAAGAGCGCGTACATATCTCAAATCGATCTACGGTTTTGTGTCTTGTGTCTTGTGTCTTATGTCTTATGTCTTGTGTCTTGTGTCTTATGTCTTGAAAAAATGTATTTATACGCAAAAGCCATACATATTATTTTTGTGGTCTGCTGGATGGCAGGCTTGTTCTATATGGTTCGGCTTTTTATTTACCATACAGAAGCTAAATCGAAACCAGAGAACGAATATACCATTCTGCATAAGCAATTTGTGTTAATGGAACGGAAGCTATGGTGGGTCATTACCACACCATCCATGTATTTAACCATTATTGCAGCAGCCGTGATGCTCCATTTAAACCCAGCATGGTGGGTACAACCTTGGTTACACGTTAAGCTGGTTTTTGTGCTGGGGCTGATTGTTTATCATTTTGTTTGTCAACGGATGATGTTTCGTCTCGCTGCAGAGCAAAGTCGGTGGACCTCCATGAAGCTGCGACTTTGGAATGAACTGGCTACGGTACTCCTATTTGCCATTGTTTTTACCGTCGTGCTGAAAAGTGCTATTAATTGGATTTATGGGGTATTGGGGCTGCTACTCTTCGCCGTGATGTTAATGGTTGCAGTTAAGATTTATAAGAAATTTAGGGAGCAAAAGTAACGCCCAACCCTTTTTTACCGCTCAAACGCACTTATTTTCTGTTCCAGCATAGCATACTGATTGCCTAAATACTGCGCCATTTCCGTTTGCTTATATTTTTTAGAATTATTTAACATGGCAGTCAATAGTCCCATTCCTAAACGAATGGTGCGTTCATCGGCTGCTTGGGGTTTATCTTGGGCAATAGCTAGCTGATAATGGAGCTGTTCACTGATGTAATCGCCGTTCCGCTTCATGAGTTCATTTGCCTGTTGCCTTTCACCGACTTCATAGAGTGTATCAGATATAAAGTAATAATCGGCGGCCTGGTTCATGGTAAGCACTTGCTTTGGTAATACCTGCAAACATTTATTGGCTACCGCTTTAGCCGCTGCTGTCTGATTGGTGTCGAGTAATGCACGTGATAATAGGTTGAACTGATTGGTCATTTGGGGCACCATGTTTTTAGTTAAAGGATCCAAATATTTTAACTGACGCACATTTCCCCAAGTATATTTGTGCATGAGGTTATCATATAAGGCCCAACGGTTAGTTGCCTGAGATGCTGCCTTCTGATCCGAATTTGTGGCCTGTGGTAGCTCAACTGGCATTAATTGATACACCAGTCCTTCATTCACCAAATATTTGTCTAAGCCCATTAATGCGCTCGAAGGCATTTTGACAAAATAGATCGGCCGTTTCCATTGATTGTTAATGAGTATATCCAGAAATGCCAGATCGGCACGGGTCACATAATCCTTGTTAAAATCCCATTCCATGCTATCTGGTATAAAGTCATTCCACGCTTTGGGCACCATACCGCTGCTCATCACCTGACGCTTATTGATAGCAAACTTCATCTTTTTGGTAGGAAGGAAATTTTCGCCTGTTAACTTCGATTTATCATCCGGATGATCAGAAAGCATCACATCTAAAAGATCCTTTATTTCGACTCTTCCACTGAGGCTATAATCTTCGTAACGAATAAAATCGCGTACACCTTTCGCTACTTTGGCCTCTTCGATGGACAGTGGGAGTGGGGCGGACTGATTGATTCGATAACGCATTTGCTTCAGGTACCAATCCGAGCTGAGGTATCCGATATTCACAATGCGTACATCAGGTCGGATGTTTTCCACTTCTTGCGCATACCAGAGGGGAAATGTATCGTTATCACCAAACGTAAATAAGATCGCATTCGGTGCACATGACTCGAGGTAATTACGCGCATATAAATCACGCGTGGTGTACCGCTCTGAACGATCGTGATCGTCCCATCCCTCTTTTAACATCAAAAAGGGAGCTAGGATTAAGGTACAGGTGGCGATTAAGAGAACCGAGGCTTTTCCGTTCACTCGTTTCTTTAATAGATGAGACATGGCAATTACACTAAAGCCGACCCAAATAGAAAAAGTATAAAAGGCACCTACATATACGTAATCGCGCTCGCGCGGTTGTAAGGGGGTGTCGTTTAAGTAAAGGACAATAGCCAGTCCTGTAAAGAAAAATAGCAAAGAGAGTATGGCCATGTCTTTTCTATGCATACGATAGTGCCATATCAAGCCAATAATGCCCAGTAAGAGTGGAAGAAAATAGAATTGATTACGAGCAGGATCGTTTTTAGCAGCAGTAGGCAAAGCGTATTGGCCTCCCAACCGCATATGATCGATCGCCCGGATACCGCTCAGCCAATTGCCATCGGTCGGGTTTCCAAGCTGTCCGCTCTCATCGTTTTGCCGGCCAACGAAATTCCACATAAAATAGCGTCCAAACATGACTCCTGCCTGATAAGTAGTGAAATATTGAAGATTACTAATAAAAGAGGGATGCTCATTATGATCTAGGTGTAGCCAGTAGCGATAAAAATCAGCATCTTTTTCACTATGCACCCGCGGAAACAGGGTACTACGATCGTATTGGTATATCGGTTTGTGGTCAACAAGGGTGTAGTGATCTTTATCTTTACGATAAACAGGTGCACCATCTTCCATTGCAATAGGCTGCGAGTCGAAATATCTTCCAGTGATGAGTGGATTGGCCACATATTGGTCGCGCGAAATGTACTCCAGAAAGGAAAATACATGATCAGGTGCATAATTATTCAGAGAGGGATTAGCATTCGCTCTCAAGTACACCATGACGAATGAGCTATAACCAAAAAGAATGAAGGTAAAACAGAGCAAGATGAGGTTTAATCGAGGTTTATGTTGTTTGATGGAATAGCGAAAGCCATAAATTAGTACGCCGATAATGAACAGCGCAAAGAGTAAAATGCCCGACCCAAACGAAAAGCCTAGTTGATTTACCGTAAATAGCTCTACTTGAGCGGCCAGTTTGATCAGGTATTGAATGGTACCCCATAAAATGGCAGCCAAGATGGCAAAGCTCCATAATAAGGTCTGTATGATTCCTTTCGTGGTTACCTGTTTTGTCTTTTTAAAATACACTACCAAAGCCAGTACGGGGATGGTAAGCAGATTGAGTAGATGAACACCAATGGAAAGCCCCATAATAAAGGCGATGAGTACCAGCCATTTATCTGCTCGGGGCTCATTGGTGTGGTTTTCCCATTTTAAGATGAGCCAAAATACCAGTGCTGTACAAAGTGATGACATGGCATAGACCTCCGTTTCTACTGCTGAAAACCAGAAGCTGTCTGAGAAGGCAAAAGTTAGTGAACCTACAATGGCTGCACCGAAAATTTGATACAATTGTATGGTAGTTGGCTGCTGAGCTGACTGAAGCATTACTTTACGCGCAAGTAAAGTAATGGTCCAAAATAGAAAAAGGATGGCGAGGCCACTGCATAGTGCAGAACCTGCATTCATCCAATAAGCGAGGTATTCCTTATTCCCGAGCGCGAAGTTGGAAAAAATATTCTCTATCATTAAAAATAAGGGAGCACCCGGTTGATGGACGATTTGCAACTTATAAGCAGCGGCTAAAAATTCGCCACAGTCCCAAAAGCTAACGGTAGGCTCTTTCGTAATAAAATAAACGGTTGTGGCTAATAAACAGCAAAGCCATCCCAAAATGTTGTTGATTTTTTTATAAGTCATTTCCATAACCAGGTACTTGAATGCTTAAAAGTACCAGTAGAAAATGTTAAATGCAGGTAGTGAAATGTTAAATAATGGATTGTATATGTTTTTGTTACATATGTAGTAGGTTGTTTTTCATCTTATTGGGTAGACTGTTCAATACCAATGTATAGCTATGATCGATTAAATCGCATAATTGCTGATTGTTCAGCTCACCATTCACTACGATGGTATTCCAATGCTTTTTATTCATATGGTAACCGGGCAATACACTATGAGGATGGCGTTCGCGTAGCTCAATTGCCCGCTCGGGGTCACACTTCACATTAAAGGAAAGAGGTTGCCTATCCAAACCGGTGAGCAAGAAGATTTTACCACCGACTCTAAACACCAGTGTGTCTGGGCCAAAAGGCATGTCTTCCTCAACGCCGGTTTTGCTTAAACAATATGTTCTCAGTTCTTCGATGTGCATTTTTTTAAGTAAAAAGTAAAAAGTAAAAAGTAAAAAGTAAAAAGTAAAAAGTAAAAAAAGCACAAAGCTGAAAGCGAAAAGCTTCATTACCGCTACTGCCCGTGCCACTGTCACTTCAAATCTCACATCTGAAATCTCATATATCTCATATCTACTAGTATAGTATCGTAAACTTCATATCCAAGGGATTAAAATATTTCAATAAGTCGTTAAACAATTCATCTCCATATTTTACATACAGCAAGCCAAAATTTTCTACACGTTCTTGCAATTGGCCATTTGGAAAGAATTTTTCTTTTATTTTATCGATCTGCGATATAGCATCCTCAAAGTTTAATTTATCAGCTTTAACAAATTTTTTTTCCAAGTTGTTTATCGCTCTACAGAGCCGGCTTTTAATGGCCTCGGTACTTGGCCGTAGTGTAGGATCAATTTTCGCGGCCCGTTCTTTCATGCGTTCAAAAATTGCTTCCATTTCCAACCATTCTTCATTCAGGTTAAGACGGTGCTTGGAGTGCATCCGAACGTATTGTTTTTTTAACTCCTCAGCACTCCGAAAGAGGCTCTTGAATGTTAAATTCAATCTAAATATTTTATAATCGAGGTGTTCGTCTGATATGAGCGCCGAATTTCGGGGGAGCAGGATAGGGAAATCCACTCGATAATGATCGAAATTGTTCTTCAGCTGCAACCAGTAAACGATTTCTGAACCTCCACCTATATAGCACAGATTAGGTAAACAGATTTCTTGATAAAGTGGGCGCATGACCACATTCGGACTAAAGCGTTCGGGATATTGGTCAATTTCTTTGGCAAGTGTTTCAGCAGTAAAAAATAAATTGCGGTGCAAAACTTCGTAATGCCCATCTTTGGTTTGTACAATCCGTTCACGATATTCGTCTGTCAGGTAAAAGAAATTGATTTCGCGCGTGTGTACCTGGCTTTCAAAGCCTGCTTGCTCCAATGCAGTTGTCGTTTGGCTAATATGGAGATAGCTGTGTTGTTTCAGTATATCTTCCCGAATGTAGGGGATAAAATTTTTCTTTAACGCTATATGGTCAGCATCTAATACCACTAAGCCAAATTTTCCGAACAATCCATTTACTAAATATCGGGTGGCATCGGCCAAGTTGCTATGATTGAGGTAAGCATCTTCTATTAACTTAGATAGCTTATCTGAATTGTGTGTTAAACCCAACAGCCTTTGATAGCGTTTTACCGTACGGGCCATAGATAGCGTTTCCATACGCCCCGTGGCAGCTTGGCCTGGAACATCCCATTTAATCAGTTCGCCTTGTAATACCGTATGGTTAATTTCGGCAAAATCATGATCTTCAGTTGCCATCCAATAAACAGGCACAAAATTATAGGTTGGAAATTTTTCTTTTAGCTGTCTACAAAGCTTAATCGTGCTGATAATCTTAAAAATGAAGTAAAGCGGACCGGTAAAAATATTCAGTTGATGGCCGGTAGTTACTGTAAAGGTATTTTCATCGGCCAGCAGTTCGATATTGGCTTTTAGATTGGGCGAACACTGATCCCATGCGTGGTATTGTGCTTTCAATACCTGTACCAAGGTATCCCGATCGGTTTTTCCTTTCTTCTGTTTCAGCTGTTGCTCAAAACCATCCCAATCAGGCCGATTGTTAATAAAAGGAGCTAGTTTTTGATCGTTTGCTATATACGCTAATAAAGTGTCTGAAAAACTATGCGTGTCACTGTAGTGGATATAACTTGCTTTCACTGGTATTTTATTAGCTGTTGATGATTAGCATGAATAGTCTTTCTGCTTTGAGCTTTTCGCTTTAAGCTTTTTGCTCTATCGTTCCATATAAATCAAAATCCTCCGCTCTGTCAATCTGCACATTTACAAACCTCCCTACGGAAGCATAACCCTGGTTAGCGGCAATAAGCACTTCATTATCAACCTCGGGCGAATCATATTCCGTACGTCCGACAAAATAATCGTCTTCTATCCGGTCTACCAGCACTTTAAAAGTCTGGCCAACTTTTTCCTGATTGATCTCATAAGAAATGCCTTGCTGTAACTCCATTACCTGTTCCACACGAGCTTCCTTTTCTTCCTGCGGAACATCATCCTCTAAAGTATGTGCATGCGTTTTCTCCTCATGAGAATAAGTAAAGCAACCCAAACGATCAAAGCGTGTCTGCTCGACCCATTCCATCAGCTCGTCAAAATCAGCCTGCGTTTCGCCTGGGTAACCACAAATAAGCGTGGTACGTAAAGCAATGTTGGGCACCTTATTGCGAATATCGTTCACGAGGTCAATGGTTTTCTGTTTGGTAATGCCCCGCCGCATGGATTTCAGCATATTATCTGAAATATGCTGTAAGGGCATATCCAGATAGTTGCAGACATTGCTGCGTTCGTTCATGACATCCAGGATATCCATCGGGAAGCCCGAAGGGTAGGCATATTGCAAGCGAATCCATTCGATACCTTCTACATCCGAGAGATGCCGTAGTAGATCGGCCAAATTACGCTTGCCATAAATATCCAACCCATAATAGGTAAGATCTTGTGCAATTAAAATCAGTTCCTTGGTGCCGTGAGCCGCCAAATGTCTCGCCTCTTTGACTAACTCATCAATGGGTTTCGAAACATGTTTCCCGCGCATCAATGGGATCGCGCAGAAAGAACAGGGGCGATTGCAGCCCTCCGCAATTTTAAAATATGCATAATGGCTGGGTGTGGTTAGCAAACGTTCGCCCAAAAGCTCATGCTTATAATCAGCCCCAACCGAAGCCAAAAGCTGTTGCAGATCATTGGTGCCAAAATAAGCATCTATATTCGGAATTTCTGCTTGCAATTCAGGTTTGTACCGCTCAGATAAACAGCCCGTAACAATTACTTTCTCTAATTTGCCTTCTTCTTTTAAGGCACTGTATTGCAAGATGGTATCGATTGATTCTTGTTTGGCATTATCAATGAATCCGCAGGTATTAATCACCACGATATCATTTTCCCGAACCTGATTGGCTTCATGCACAACCTCCATCTGGTTGCCGCGCAATTGCCCCATTAGCACTTCACTATCATGGATGTTTTTAGAACATCCGAGGGTAACTACGTTCACCCGGGGTTTAACGGGTATTGTATCTAATTTTTTCGTTCTCATGCTCCTTCACGTACCCTATTTAAACAGGGAGTCTACAAACTCTTTTTTATTGAATAACTGCAGGTCATTGATGCTTTCGCCTACGCCAATATACTTGACTGGAATTTTAAATTGGTCGGATATACCAATGACCACACCCCCTTTTGCTGTACCATCTAACTTGGTTAAGGCTAGGGCGTTTACATCCGTAGCTTGTGTAAATTGCTTACACTGCTCAATAGCGTTTTGGCCGGTAGAGGCGTCCAATACCAGCAAGACTTCATGTGGTGCACCTGGAACCACTTTTTTCATCACGTTCTTGATTTTCGTTAGCTCGTTCATGAGCGCCAGTTTGTTATGTAACCTTCCTGCAGTGTCAATGATGACCACATCTTCTTGATTGGCTACAGCTGATTGTACCGTATCAAAGGCTACAGAGGCAGGGTCTGACCCCATTGATTGTGCGACTACGCGAACGCCTACGCGTTCGCCCCATAATTTAATCTGATCAACAGCTGCCGCACGGAAAGTATCTGCCGCTCCCAATACCACTTTATTGCCTGCTTCTTTCAACTTATGAGCGAGCTTGCCAATGGTTGTTGTTTTACCCACACCATTTACACCTACCACCATGATCACATAAGGTTTGTGATTGCCGTATTCAAAGTTTTCAAAATCATTGCTGTTATTTTCAGCAAGCAGTTGCTGAATCTCATCGCGTAGAATACCATGCAGTTCCGAAGTATTGATGTATTTATCGCGGGCAACGCGTGCTTCAATGCGTTCAATAATCTTTAGCGTCGTCGTTACACCTACATCGGAAGTTACGAGTACCTCTTCCAAATCATCCAACACCTCATCGTCAACGGTCGATTTACCTACAACCGCCTTGGTAATTTTACTGAAGAAACCTTCTTTTGTTTTTTCTAATCCTTTATCCAGCGCTTCCTGCGCTTCAGGGCTCTGCTCTTTCTTTTTGAAGAAATCAAATAATCCCATAATTGTTTATATACGAGCGTCTATGTTCAGTGGGTAAAGGTACTAATTTCCACGCTAAATTATTGTTTACGCAATATCAAGATTTTGCAGTAAGGGGTAATGGCTATAATAACGGACGGATCGGGAACGACAAGCTTCGAGTGTCCTTCGAGGTAGGTTCGAGACTGCTTCGAGATTCCTTCGGGACTGGTTTGGAATTGCTTCGGGACTGGTTCGGCAGAGGTTCGACCGGCTTTCAACGGCGCTTCGATGTTTCTTCGATGGTGCTTCGACAAGTGTTCGACTTTCTTCGACACTCCTTCGGCAAGCTTCGAGGATGTCCCGAACGTTTGTGGAGCAATCCCCGATGATGCCCGCCATGAGGGTCAGACTAAGCCGCTCGAATCCAGCCAGCTTGCTCATAGACTCTCGGTTCCTTTAACAGCCCGTTGGTGCCCGATATCCAGCACATCCAGTGCGGTTTCTTCATCAACTTTTCGTTCCTTTTTCGTTCTTTACTAAGCAATTCAAAGAATTTTTTTCTTACTTCTTCCTTCCCGTTGGAAGTGAAATTAAAAGTAGGCATGGCTGTCCGCCAGTTTAAATTGGGCGCAAACCAATGTAACACAGCATATGCAGATAATCGTGGCAAGTATAGGCCGTAAAAGAAATTTCATGATGTAAAAATAATAAGTGGTTTAAATTTAGTCATATTGATAGCGTGATTTATTTTATTTGTAACGTTAGTAGGGTTTACTTTAACGTAGACGTAGATTTTCGTTTTTCCCTATTTTTAAGAAATTCCTGTAGGTATTTCTCGCTCCGGTCTTTATAATCTTTTAATGTGGTGTTGAAATAGAATGGCAGCGTTTTATTATGGCAATTTATTGGAAAAATCAAAACTTGCCAAAATAAGGGATAAAAGCGTTTTTCGCAAAAAAATACTACCTTTGAGTAATTTGTTTTAGTAGCCAATTATGCAATCGATAAACATAGCTGATCAAGCCAATATTGTGATTAAAACCAAAATTAACTTTGAAGATCTGATGGCTTATCGCCTTTACGCACTATATCGTAAACCCATCATGTTAATTTTGGGGGGCTGGGGTATTCTATCATTAATACGTACTGCTTTTTCCTATCATAAAAATCATGAGTTTCCATGGGACGGTTTGTTCATTGTTATATTCTTTTTATTAGTTTTCCCTATATATATATATCTTCAAAAAATATATACTTAGGAGACCGCAAGGTTAAGGAGCCGTGTACTTATATTTTTTCTAAAGAAAGGATCCAGCTAATTGGTGCATCTTTCAGCAGCGAATTTACTTGGATAAATATTACGCGTATCGTAGAAACAAAAAGATTGATTTTATTTTACCATAATTCTAATAGTGCTAACCTAATACCAAAGAAGGGTGTGCCTGAGCAAGATTTGGTAAACTTACGAAAGCTCATCCGAACAAAGCCTTTAATTCCGTCGAAATTAAAAGGATAGGCGGCCACCAAAAATAGTATTCCTTTCCATTGAAGCTAAGCGTCGATATTTCTGGTAAATTGCTGTGTTTTTGTTGTCATTAATTGGATAGTAAGGTTCTCCGTCGTTAAATTTATTAATAGGATATTCCTTGGTTATTACAGTGTTTGGTTGCTACCAAAGTTAAAATGTTTATGTTCGTATATACGTGTGAAGGGAGTTGTTGGATAAGTAAAGTTAATGACCGATTTACCTTGGTGATTTTTGACATCAAACCTTCAGTTTAGGGCACAAATTGATCCACAGCAAAAAGTAATCTTTTTTGATACAACGCAACTCAAGCTTTGGAATGCAGATGTGGGCGCATTATATAGCATGGTGATGCAAAATAGGTATCAGGAAAAATATTCTAAATGTAAGGTGCTTTATTTGTTTAAGAGGAATCGTGGCGACGTCGTAATGTACTATTTTGGATTGAAAACCTATTCTGGCACGAAATTGCTTATCATTGGTTCCAGAAAAAGAGCCAGAAATCCCAAAAAATGAAATTACTATGCATTCATGTTACTGTATAATTGCTTTCTAAAAAGAGCAAAAAGTATAAATATTGCTTTTTATAATTAGCAAAATTGTTTATATTTGCTTTTTGTAAAAAGCAAAATGGAAAATTTATTATTAGAATTCCAAACAAAAATAGCGCGCGTCTCTTTAGGTATACAGCGTTATCTTATTTCTAAAATAGATTTAAACAACCAATTGATTGCGGTAAAAGGAGCAAGAGGAGCAGGGAAAACCACTTTGCTTTTACAGCTCGCTAAATTGCATTTACCGTTGCAATCAACACTATATGTGAGTTTAGATCATATTTATTTCTTTGACAACAAGCTGTATGATCTAGCGAAACAGTTTACACAGTTCGGAGGAACGCATCTATTGCTCGATGAAGTTCATAAATACCCTAATTGGTCAAGAGAAATAAAACTGATTTACGACAACTTTCCCGAACTTCATGTTGTTTTTACTTCTTCTTCGATGCTCGAAATCTATAAATCTGAGTCGGATTTAAGTAGAAGAGCGGTCGCTTATTATCTGAAAGAATTGTCATTGAGGGAGTTTGTTACGTTTGAAACGAAGCAAATATTCCGGGCATACCCATTTGCTGAAATTTTAGAAAATCACCATGCTATCGCAACAGAACTTTTAGGTAAAATAAAACCCTTGCCGCTGTTTGAAAAATATCTGAAAACAGGCGTATATCCATATTATAAAGAAAATGAAGACCTTTACATACAGAAACTACAAAATACCATTAATCTGATCATTGAAATAGATGTCAATGCGGTGGAAGATTTACAATACGACACTTTGGTAAAACTGAAAAAGTTGCTTATCACGGTTGCTTCCAGTGCACCATTTACACCCAATATCACGAAATTGAGTGAAAAAGTAGGGGTTTCCCGTAATGTGTTGGTGCATAGCATAAAAATTCTGGAACGTGCCGGATTGCTGAACGAATTGTATAAAGATACTTCGGGCATTGGTGTCTTAACCAAGCCCGAAAAACTCTATCTAAACAATAGCAACCTGATGTATGCTTTGGCAAAAGAAAACACGCATGTGGGGCATGTTCGCGAAACATTTTTCTTAAACCAATTCAAAGGCCTGCATGAAATAAATCTTTCAACGGTAGCTGATTTTATGATTGACAAAACCTATACGTTTGAAATTGGCGGAAAAAATAAAGCCAAAAAGCAAATAACCGGCGTAACGAACGCCTACATTGCGAAAGACAGTATAGAGATAGGTTTTGGAAATATCATTCCGATTTGGCTTTTTGGTTTTATGTATTAGGTTCAGAAGCACCCGCCAGTATCACTTTCTCATCAATTTGACGGTTTTCCCCCCTTTGAGTACGATGGCGTTTTGCATAAACATAAAATGCATACGTTATTGCCGTTGAAATGATTTCCGAACTACATGAATCGGTCGGCATGTCCTCGTAATCTCTCTACTTAATTTCTGCTATCTGAATGGTGTCAATCTGATACTTTCCATTGTTTTTTACCATACTCAATGTAATAACGGTGCTCACATCAGCAAATTTTGTGTAGTGCATCTGGTAAGTGTTTTCATCTATTTGCGTATATGTTATAGATGGAATCCATAAGCAATCAAAGTCAAAATTGGCTATTAATAGGTCATAATTCATTTCACCATCCAACTGAGGCTCTTTTTCTGCTTCCTCGAATTGAGCCAGTGCTTTAGACGTTAAATGCGCTTTGCGCAATCGCTCAAGTTGGGCTACTAAACCTTCGGGCATGCTGCAATACAAGGATACATAAGCAGTGTAGAAGGTTTTCAATAAAGAGAGAGGCGAAGAGGAGTCAATGGCTTTTTTAGGAAGCGTATTTAACAATAGACGATTCCCGTAAGAAGAACCGTTCCATTCTGGGGTAATATAGTCAATCATATAAAGACCGTCTATCTGAGCGACTCTAATCGGAATCTCCTGATGATTACTATTACCAGTGGGATTCCAATCATAGCTAACCATGTACCAGTTTTCTTCTAAATGCCGTACTTGTATGGTTTTGAGCATATGCTCATTTACATCTTGCGCTCGCAGAATGGGGTCGCTATTTGTTGCGGTACCCGTTCTTTTTATTTTTTCAATCAATCCTCTGGTCAAATACTTTTTTACAAGTGAATCGGTTGATTGGTTGCTAGGTTGAAGATAAAATCTAATGTATGCTTTGTAAAAAGTTTCAATTACGGGTATAGCTTTCTGATTGGCAACTGTATCAGTAATTACCGGAGCGATTTCTGCTTGTTGGGTTTGTATTTCATTTCTAATTGTCGGATCGTTATCCGTTTTTCCACTTTTATGGATGCATGAGGAAAAAAGAATAATACAATATAGAAATGGGAGGTATATAGGTTTTAATTTGATCATATTAGGAAGTTTTTATTTTGAAGATAATGTATGTGAAAATAATGGGGGAGGTAAGTCCGATAAAATATAATAGCCAACCCATTAGTTTGCCTTTTTTGCTATTGGCAAGTGGCTGTTTTTTGAAAATGATGTAAAATATAAAATCAAAACCGAAAAGTATTTGGTTTTGCAAGTTTTTCATTGGCCTGCCAGTTCTTCCCTGATCCACTTGTTCCATTTGTGCTGTTGTTTTAGGTTGCGGCCATGGGCAGTTTCTTCATCATATTTGGTGTTCGTTTTATGTTCATTACCCAATAATTCAAAGAATTTTTGTTTGACTTCTTCTTTCCAATTGGCAGTGAAATTAAAATCAGGCATCGCTTTTTCGATGTTATTGCCACATATATAAGCCAGATAGAAATGCCCTTGCTCATGGATCAGCATTTGTGTGGTATCTTTTTTAACTATCCGGATGGTATCCCAGTAACTTTCCTCCGGCCGCGGCTCAATCTTGGTCTTTACAAAGACCTGGTATCTGTTCTCCTTTTTTTGAATGACAGTATCTATCCGGTAATAAATCCTTGAGTTGAAATAAATGGGGAACCTCGCTTTTTCGGGCACGGGAGCACGAAAATCTTTCAGGGTGAGCATTGGGATTTCTGCCAGTTTAAATTGAGCGCAAACCGAAGAAGCGCAACATGCGCAGATAATTAAGGAGAATAGGAGCCGTAAAAGGAATTTCATGATGTAAAAATAATAAGTGGTTTAATTTATTGCGTTAGAATTTTTTTAAAATCGGCAAAACATTTGTCTTCGCCAAACTTTTCGGTAATCCAATTCCTGCTGGTTTTGCTTAGTTGGCGTCTAAGAGGTGTTTCTGTCGCTAGGAGGATTAATTTTTTAATAAAATCATCCATGTCGTCAGCAATTAAAAAAGCCTTACCTATACCATCTTCCATGCCGCTGGCACCGTGTGTGGTTGTCAGTAAAGGGATACCGTGAGCCAAAGCCTCCATGTTCTTAATTTTCAAACCAGCACCGAACCGGACCGGGTTGATAATGATATCTGTCTGTGCATATGCATCACTGACATTTCTAACAAAACCCTTCAATACCACATTGTCCATGTTGCGATATTTAGATGGTATTTTCTCGCAGACCATTCCATAAACGTGCAGTTGGAAATTGTGTTTTGCCGTTACATGAGGCCAAACATGTTTTAGAAACCAGACAATAGCATCTATGTTCGGCAAGTAATCACTCGCTATAAAGGCGAGAGTTTGAACACATTCTCTGATAGGATGTTGAACGGGTGTTACAGGATGGGGTGCTAATATTAATTTATTCATTGGCAACCATCGTTTCGAATGGTTATAGTCTTTCTCTGAAATCAGCGCTACATAATCATAAAGCTGATATATTTTTTGTTCCTGTTCTTGTGTAAGTGGGTAATCCCAATTCGAATAACCATGGGCTTGAAAGGAGCTGTTCCGTTCGCTAATGATATCGTGCGCATCTAATACCACAATAACTTCCTCGGGTATGCATTTTAGAAAATACGAATGGTTGATGTATTCAATGATGCATAATTTATAATAATCAAACTCAAACAAGCTGTTTACCAGTTTCAGATTGTGTGCCTTGTCATCACTGTTCTCATTTTCGAGAAAGATAACATGCAAGTTTTCGTGTATTGGTGTATAATATCTACCATGCTGTTTGCCCAATACAACAACCGTTAAAAACGTGTGCTTTATCAAGAAGTCAACCAAAGCCGAAATGCGTGCAATATGTCCTGCACCACTCATCCAAAAGGGTACGTCGGTTATGATCAATGTTTTTGTTATCATAGCATTTATATCTTTTTTCTCGGATGGTGAAGTCCTTTGTATTTCGTATCGAAAAGTCCGGTTGCACGCCAGCCTAACGATCGATTATAAACGGGATTCACTATCGGGTCGTAATTTAGCATAGTGGCAATAGTACCCAGTCGGAGTTCACTGTTCAAGCCCCCATATTCAGGTTTTAAAATCTCTTGGCCAATGGCATCCATAGCTACTTTTGAAAGTAATATACCACAAAGTGGTGTAATACCGGTAGCATGCAAGCGTGCAGATGCCGGTAATTTCGCTAAGGTATTGAACCAGTACCAATCATCCCTTTCGGGGTATTTTATGTTGGGTACCACTAGGTCGCAATCCCAAACACGGCTAAAGTAGTCGGTTAGATTACAATCACACCAACAGTCCCATTCTACGATAAGGTATCGTTTAGCAACATATTTGTCCCGATTGATCTGATACCATTCAAATATAGCCAGATCGGTACCCAACCATGCCTCTTTTTGATCGCTGAAGGGGTTCATGATTGTTAAAATATCGAGTTCCGGATTGTGGGTGATGAACGAACGTTTATTTTCTTCGAAAGCATGACATTTTGCCTGATCACTTTCTTGATGCCAAGCCATTAACACGATTAATTCTTTCATATATGTGTCGTTTAAAGTAATTCTTTCCACCAGCTACCCCAATATAAATGCACCGCATAAGCCCGATCAATTCGCTTCGCAAGTTCGGCATTCCACGTACCCGACAGAAATGTTGCACGTTCATCCGTAGCAATCGGATAAAAGAGGGATGAAGACAATAAGCTTACCAAATCCGTTTGATCAAAGCAGTCATAAGCCCGAGTCAGCAGAAAAGGGCCTGTGGTATTCAATACGTTGATTAAGCTACTTTGCTGCTTGATAGGAACCTGCATAAGTAGTTTAAATATATGATGGAAAAATGAGTGTTCGGGTGCGGCAGCCATAAAGGCATTACAGATAATTTTATCCTTGTTAAAGCGCTCACATTGCGCTGTTGGTTCTAGCCCGAATAAACACGTTGCATTTTCCAGCAGTGGTTCTATGTTTTTCAAACAAATCATGTCCAAATCGGCATACACGCCACCATATTTTAATAAGATAAGATACCTTGCGGCATCTGCCCGTTGGATATTTGTTGGATAACGTTTGTATCGCAAGAAGAAATCCGGATAATGAGTCGCTACAAAATTATGATTGTCATCGTCTGTCCAAAATCGGTACGTCCATCCGGGATGTTGTTCCATCCAAGTATCAGACATTTCTCTTATGGCAGGTGTTAATTGATTATTTTTCCATGATTGATGGATGATTTTGGGAATTTGGTTCATTTTATTTCAAGTTTTTTCTTTCAATTACTTCTCTAAAAAACTGAATCAGCTTATCGGTGTGTGTATCAAATGAAAAATGTATACGTGCTTGCCACGCTCGTTCGCGTATGGTATGTAAGTAATCCCGATCATTCAATTTGGCTGCTAATTCTGCATACGTTTCAAAAAAGATCCCAATATCCAATGCTTTGGTAACCATCTGTGATGCGACAAGGTGCATGGCGTTGTTCCGTTGGATCATGGGCAAGCCTGCCGCCGCATAGGTCGACATCCGGGCAGGTAGATTCAGGTCTAACCAATCGACTTGAACCAGATGCCCCTCATTAGAACTTTGAAAAATATGCAGCCAACCCGCATCATATTGAGATAATTCGCTCGTCCAATTTTCGGCTGCACAAGTTGGATGTAAATGCAAATAACCATTCGCATTTACTTGGGCGGCCTGTAGCCAATTGGCATGAGCCTTTTGGTTATAATCGCCATACCAATGCACATGAATTTTGTGGTTAGCTATTTTACCGATGTCCTCTGGTGTTAAACCGAATGGTCGTCCCGTAATCACGGTATGGGGCTCGTTATCGATTGCCGATAATAAAGTTTTCTTTTCATTTTTGAAATAGTCTACAGGAGGGAGGTCACCATCTAGAATATAATAAGGTGATTTCCGTCTAATGGTCTGTTCTATCCAGTTTTTATACAGCTCATGGATGTAAATGACACCATCGGCATTTTCATAAAGTTTGATCAGTTGGTTCCAGGTACCCTTCTGTCTACAATAGAACGGACTTTCTTTAAAATGCCATACAAACGGAATATCCGTATGCTGCAGCACTTCATGTGCGAGTGGTACAGCGGGATGGTTGAGCAAAGCATAAATAACATCGGGCCGTATGGTTTCGATGTGTTCTCTCCAGTGCTGTGGCGGAATGTCTTTTATAGAACTAAAAGGCAAAGGGCCTGTTGTATTATAAAAATAAGGCTCAGACATCCAAAGTCCGAAGAGCTGATGACCTTGTCTTTCCAGCGCAGCGATACGCTGCGGGTTGTAAGCCAATTCGCCAACTAATAAGATTTTTAATGGTTTTTCTATAGGCGTAACCGTTAACTCTTTAAAATTTTTATATTCATTGAACTCGTCAATCAGATTGCCTTGGCGTGACTGATAGCGGAGTGGTTGTTTTACACCATAGAACTGTTTATATTTATAGATGCCTCCACCTTTCAATTCATCGATGATACGGTGCCGTTGATGTGGATGCGACACCCATTCGGCGGTAATCCTATTGGTAGGTAAAAAAGCCCCATAAGTACGCAATTTTCCCCAAAACATTCGTTCAAGATCATCGGTTACGAGTTCGGCTCGTTCTGTCCATCGGTGTGATGATTTTCGATGGACTACTTGCACCAACTGTAACGACGAATTCGGTATTTGACCAAATGTGTAACGTCCAAAACTGGCATGGCTGTAGTCACCATAATCATACTTGAGACCGGAATGCGCCAATACAGCATTTTTATTTTTTTCTAAAGTATCATATAGCAATTGAAGGTGTTGCGGGTAGTACACATCATCCGCTGGCAAATAGGCAATATAGTTATGTTTGGCCAGCTCAATAGCCCTATTCAATGTATATCCCAATCCTTGGTTTGCGTCATGTTTTACATAAGTAATACGATCATCATGAAGATAGGGTGCTATGGCAGTATCAATAGCATCAGTAGAACCATCGTTTACAATGATGAGTTCCCAATAGATGTACGTCTGCGAGAATACGCTTTCTATCGCACGATGAATGAAAGATGCTTGATTGTATACCGGTGTGATGATGGAAATACGGGGTTTGGTCATTTTTTGATAGTCATGGTATATATTTTCTCAACACAATTAAACTTGATAAGCTATTTCAAAAGATAAGAAGACATAAAACCAGTATAGGCATGATAATAAATATAAATGATAAAATGGATATATAAAAAAAGCGGATCATACGGCTTAGCTTTAGAAAATCCTCCATCTTTTTCCTTTCATTTACTGGATTGTATTTTGCTTTTCTATAATAAGATATAAGCGGAACAAATACGGTCAACCCGATAATTACAGACAATATCCAGTTATGGCAAATAAAATGATATGCAAGTATGGTTAACGCAAATGCAATGAGGCTAGACATTGATCGAAGTATAATGTAACCACTCATATCATCTATAAGACCTCTAAATATTTTATATTGAAGGAGCATCCAAGCGCCTTCAATATGATAATACAATGTATATAGCTTTGCTAACATAAAATTTTAGAAATAACTGTTAACTAATTGACGAACTTGGGCTTTCACTACATCGTCGGCTCCAGATAAATCGTAGACTGTGGCGATGAAACCTCCTGCGAAAGGAATGCTTCCCAGAGCTGATACGATGACTTCGTCGGTGATTAAATCTATTACCTCGTCTCTAGTCAAGTTTCCATCTTCAAACGCTTCGTAAGCAGCCAATGCAATGTTTAGGGCAGCTGCAACCGGTCCTGCATAGCGGCCTAAACTTTTTAAAACATTTGTAGCTTCTTCAGCAAAATCTCCTATCTTAGCTAAAGATCCTATGTCGTGTATTGTGCCTTCAAAAGCACTTGCAGTTTTACCTGTTGCATCTAATAAATTTTGAAATTTCTCATCAATGGTGTACCAAGAGCCATAATCTCCATATCCTCCCATTCCATACCCACCACCAATGGGAGCATATCCACCGGTATCTCCTCCGGTTTCCGGCCAAGCAGGAGGGAACCATCCCGGCCATCCACCGTTATAACCGCCTCCGCCATTACCCCCGTAGCCTCCATATCCGCCGTCTATTTCAACTTCGTCCAGTTGTATAGGATTG
>Ga0182737_1000207_pt1 | contig 104052 bp, 100 predicted proteins | sample eDN5th30CBELigOP_FD_128878 | JGI IMG/M metagenome (GOLD analysis project Ga0182737, IMG submission 128878) | Enriched Organic Plus compost microbial communities from Emeryville, California, USA - eDNA 5th pass 30_C BE-Lig OP (version 2) (version 2) ... | reverse complement strand
AGACCGCGTCGCCGCCCTTGCACCCTGGCTCGAGCACTACAACACTGGACGACGCCACTCAGCCCTCGGAGGCCAGCCCCCGATCAGCCGACTGCAACCAACGTGACGGCCGGGTACAACTAGCGCCCCGTCCCCGGCGGCCCGACCCCGGCGTCCAGACCCCGGCGTCCAGACGCCCGCGGCCTGACCCCCGCGGCCTGACCCCCGCGGCGGCTCCGAATCAAGGAGATTCCGGCCCCCTCGCCGCGCCGCCGGCGCACACACCGGCTCCCTCCCCGGATCTCCTTGATTCGGCACGGGCACGCCACCCCGGCATCCCCTCCCCAGCGCGCTCGGTGCGGACTCGTCCCCGCTCCTTGGCATCAGCGACCCGGGACGGGCGCGAGCCACCACCCTGATCGCATGGGCATCGAGCGGATGCCGGACGCGTTCGGCGGGCTGGTGGCGACCCACGAACTCCACTCCGCCGGATACGACCGCGCCGCCATCGCCCACGCCGTGCGCGGGCGTCTGCTGCGCCGGGTCCGGCAGGGCTGGTACGCGCGCCCCGACCTGGCTCCGGAGCTCGCGCGCGCCGCCCGCGTGGGCGGTGTCGCGACCTGTTCGACGGCGCTGCGCCTCCACGGAGTGTGGGTGGCGGCCGACCGCGGGCTGCACGTCGCGGTGCCCCCGACCGCCTGTCAGCTCCGCTCGCCCGACGACCCCCGGCGGCGGCTACGTGACGGGGAGGCGGTCGTGCACTGGACCCTCGGCGCGGCGCGGAGCCGCCTCATCCACGATCCGATCGCCGGCCTCCTGGACTACGCCGCGTGCGCGCCCGCGATCCTCACCGCCGCGTCCGCCGAGTCGCTCCTGAACGGGCGACCGGATCTGGCCGGCGACTGGAGCGACGTGCGCGCGCTCTTCCCGCTCCGGCTCGCAGGAGTCCTCGCGCTCGTCGACGGCACGTGCGAGTCCGGCGGCGAGTTCGTCTTCTACGCCCGGTTCGGACGCGCCCGCCGCATCCTCCGCCGCCAGGTGCCGATCCCCGGCGTCGGCCGCGTGGACTTCCTCCTCGGCGAACGCCTCGTCGTCGAGGTCGACGGGTTCGAGTACCACGCGGACCCGATCCGCTTCGAGGCGGACCGGCGACGGGATGCCGCCCTTAGTGCACGCGGATACCGCGTCCTGCGCTTCAGTCACCACCAGGTGCTCGACCGGTGGCCGGAGGTCGAGGCCGCGGTCTGGGGCGCCCTCGCTCGCGGCGACCACTACTGATCCCGCATCCCGCCGTCTCGCCGCGCCCGTTCCGAATCAAGGAGATTCGAAGCGCACTGGCCCGCGCGCCGTGCCCCGACCGACCGTGGGCGCAGAAAGTCCTTGATTCGGAACAGCAGCGCGCCCGTTCGGGCCGACGCGGCGGGGCGGGTCAGCGCTGGGTGGAGGCACGCACGACGAGCTCGGGCCGGAACACCGTCTGCCGCGGGATGACGCGGGCGTCGGCGCTCTCCTCAAGCAGCATCCGCAGGGCGGTCTGCCCGATCGCGCGGCTCGGCTGACGCACCGACGAGATCGGCACGGCGGCCGCGGCGGCGAACGAGATGTCGTCGAAGCCGATGAGCGACATCTGGTGCGGCACGAGCACGGCGCCGTCGACGACGAGGGACTGCAGAAGCCCGAGGGCGACGAGGTCGTTCGCCGCGAAGAGCGCGTCGGGCCGGTCCGACGCCGAACGCTCGAGGATGCGGCGGCCGGCGAGCACGCCCTCCTCGACGGTGAGGGCGCGCGTCGCGATCACCTCGATGGCGGCATCCGCGTCGCTGGACTCCACCGCCCAGCGCGCGCCGTCGAGCCGTTCGCGCACCTGGCGGATGTCGAACGGCCCGCCGACGAAGGCGAGCCGCCGCCTGCCGGTCTCCAGCAGGTGCTCCGCCGCCATCCGGCCCCCGGTGACGCTGTCGGTGGCGACCGACGAGAAGGTGCCGTCCACGTTCATCCGGTCGACGAGCACGGCGGGGATGCCGCGGTGGCGCAGTTGCGTGAGGCGGCGCGTGATGTCGCCGTAGGGCGCGATGAGCACGCCGCGCACCTGCTGCTCCTCGAACAGGTCGAGGTACATGCCTTCGCGCGCGGGGTCTTCGTCGGTGTTGCCGACGAGCACGGCGATGCCGTGGCGGGATGCCTCGTCCTCGGCGCCGCGGACGACTTCGTTGAAGAAGGGGTTCTGGCCGTCGAGCACGACGAAGCCGACGGTCGACGAGACGCCCGCGCGGAGCCGCCGGGCGGCGTCGTTGCGCACGTAGCCGAGCCGGTCGATGGCCTCCTGCACCCGCGCGATGGACTCGGCCGACACCTCGTCGGGCTTGTTGAGCACGTTGGAGACGGTGCCGACGGACACGCCGGCGAGCCGCGCGACGTCGCGGATGCTCACGGCCATGCGGTCACCTCCTCGTGCCGGTCGGGTGCGGGGCAGGGGTGCAGGGGAGGGCCCGGCCGACGTTCCGGCCGGGCCCTCGGGGTTCAGCGGCTCCGGCTCAGAAGTCGAAGTCCCCGATGTTGTCGGCGTCGAAGGTGTACGGGTCGCCCAGGAGGACGGTGCCGTTCGCACCCACGGTGTACGAGCCGAGCTTGCCCGCCTCGAAGGTGTCGCCCTCGGCTCCGGTGATCTCGCCCTCGATGAGCGCCTTCGCGGCGTAGGCGGCGAGGTAGCCGAGGTCGGCCGGGTTCCACAGCGCGAACGCGACGACGGTGCCGTCGAGCACGTACTCGCGCATCTGGTTCGGGGTGCCGAGGCCGGTCAGGAAGACCTTGCCCTTGTACTCCGAGGTGGAGAGGTAGCGCGCCGCCGCCGAGATGCCGACCGTCGTGGGCGAGATGATTCCCTTGAGGTCGGGGTGCGCCTGGAGGAGCGCGGCGGTCTGGTCGAACGACGTCTGGTCGTCGTCGTCGCCGTAGACGACATCCACGAGGGTGATGTCGGGGTAGTCCGACGCCAGGTAGTCCTTCATGATGTCGATCCAGGCGTTCTGGTTCGTCGCGTTGGCCGTGGCCGACAGGATCGCGATCTCGCCCGCGCCGCCGATCTGCTCGGCGATGAGGTCGACCTCGATCTTGGCGATGCCTTCGGCGGTCGCCTGGTTGATGAAGACGTCGCGGCAGTCGGGGTTGGTGTCGGAGTCGAAGGTGACGACCTTGACGCCCGCGTCCCGCGCCTCGTTGAGCGCGTCGCAGATCGCCTCGGGGTCGTTCGCCGAGACGACGAGCCCGTTGACGCCCTGCTGCGCGGCGGTGTTGATGAAGCTCACCTGCGAGTCCGGAGTGGCCGTCGCCGGGCCGACCTCGGCGTAGCTGCCGCCGAACTCGGCGATCGCCTCGGCGCCGCCGGCGTCCGAGGTGTCGAAGTACGCGTTGCCCAGGTTCTTGGGAAGGAACGTGATCGACGGGCCGGCGTCGCCGCCGTCGCCGCCGTCCCCACCGGCCGCACAGCCCGTGGCGATGAGCGCCACGGAGAGGGCGATGCCCGCGACCGCGGTCGCGCGGATCTTTCGGTTGAACATCGTTGTTTCTCCTAGTGTGAGGGTGCCGGTGCTCGCGCTCCGGCGCTGTCGGGAGGGTTCCTCGCGATCCGAGTCGTCACTCTGCAGGTCGCGAGGAGCCCTTCTTCCCTCCCGGCTTGACCCGTCGTCGACGGGCCCAGGCCAGGAAGCTGGTGGTCACCACGGACAGCACGAGCAGTCCGCCGGTGACGATGCTGACGACGTCGCTGCCGAAGCCGCCGAGGATGAGGGCCCGGCCGAGCAGGCCGATGAGCAGCACGCCCGCGATCACGCCGTGCAGCGCCCCGCGTCCGCCGAAGATGGAGACCCCGCCGAGCAGCACCGCCGCGATGACGTTGAGCTCGAGCCCCGCGGTGTTGTCGGGGAGGGCGACGCCGGTGCGCAGCGCGTAGTACATGCCGGCGAGCCCGGCGACGCCGCCGCTCACGGTGAAGAGCGCGAACTTGGTGCGCTCGATGCGCACCCCCGAGAACCGCGCCGCCTCGCTCGACAGGCCGATGGCGAAGATGCCGCGCCCGGTCGGGGTCGCGTGCAGGACGACCGCGAAGACGATCGCGAGCAGGGCGACGACGACGATCGCGCTCGGGATGGGCGTGCCCGGGATGCGGGAGAGCACGACGTCGCGCAGCTCGTCGGGGAAGCCGCCCGCGCCCGCGTTGCCGATGATGCCCTGGGCGACGCCGCGGAACAGCGCGAGCGTTCCGATCGTCACCGCGAGCGACGGCAGTCCGAGCACGGTGATGAAGAAGCCGTTGAACGCTCCGGCGGCGAACCCGGTGACGAGTCCGAGCAGGGCCGCGAGGGCCGTCGGCACGCCCGCCTGGTTCGCCACTCCGAACACCCCGCCGGCGAGCGCGGCGGCGCTCGCGACCGAGAGGTCGATCTCGCCCGTGATGATGACGAGGGTCATCGGCAGTGCGATGAGGAGCACGGCGACGAGGTCGGGCAGGAGGTACTGCCAGGTGAGCGGGCTCGTGAAGTTCTTCACCGTGAACGCGGCGACGACGTAGACCAGCACGACGGCGGCGACGACCGCCATCTCGTGGGTCAGCAGCACGCGCCGCCACAGCGGACGGCCGTAGTCGCGGTACGTGCGCACGGGCTTGTCGGTGAGCGCGGTGTCAGCCACGGGTGGCACCTGCCTTCTGCTCGCGGGCGCGTTGATCGTCGAGTCGTCGCGCCGTTCGCAGCGCGAGGAGGCGGTCGAGAACGATCGCGCCGAGGATGAGGGCGCCGACCACGGCCCCCTGCCAGAGCGGCGGCACGCCCAGCACGGGGAGGGCGCGGCTGATGGTCAGCAGCAGGTAGGCGCCGATCGCGGCCCCCCACACCGTGCCGCTGCCGCCGAAGATCGCGACGCCGCCGATGACCGCGGCGCCGACGGCATCCAGCTCCCAGCCGTATCCGGCCTGCGAGTTCACGGTGCCGTAGCGGGCGGTGTAGAGCACCCCGGCGAGGCCGGCGAGCGCGCCGCAGAGGATGAACGCGGCGAGGGTGCGCTGCGTCACCTTGAGTCCGTAGAGGTGGGCCGCCGCCGGGTCGGAACCGATCGCGTACAGCTCGCGGCCGGCGCGCTGGGTGCGCAGGAACCATCCGGCGATGACGAGCACGACGAGCGCGAGGAGGGTGAGGTACGGGATGCCGGCGAGGCTCGACGTGCCGAGGGCGAGGAACTCGCGCGGCATGTCGGAGGCGTTGATGCGGTCGCTGCCGGTCCACAGCACGTTGATGCCGCGGAACGCGTAAAGCGTGCCGAGCGTGATGACGAGCGACGGCACCTTGGCGAGCGCGACGAGGGCTCCGTTGATGAGGCCGAGCAGGGCGCCGAACAGGATGCCGAGCAGGAACACGGTCGGCCAGGGCAGCCCCGGCAGGTCGATGAACACGCGCCCGGTCAGGTAGGCGGAGAGCCCGACGGTCGAGCCGACGGAGAGGTCGACGTTGCGCGTGATGATGACGATCGCCTGCCCCACGGCGACGAGCAGCAGGATCGAGGGCGTCAGGATGAGGTCGCGGAATCCGTCGTTCGAGAACAGGAATCGCGGGTTGACGATCGTGGTGACGGCGACGACGAGCAGCAGGGCGAGCAGGATACCCGTCTCGCGCGCCGTGATCAGCCGGGTCAGTCGGTGCAGCATCAGGCGGCCTCGGAGTGGGTCGCGGCGAACATGATCGCCTCGGCGGTCGCCTCGGCGCGGGGCACGTCGGCGGTGATGCGCCCCTCGTGCACGACGAGGACGCGGTCGGCCATCCCGAGCACTTCGGGAAGCTCCGACGAGATCATGAGGACGGCCATCCCCTGCTGCGCCAGCTCGGACAGCAGGCGGTGTACCTCGGCCTTGGTGCCGACGTCGATGCCACGGGTCGGCTCGTCGATGATGAGCACCTTCGGGTTGGTCGCGAGCCACTTGGCGAGCACGACCTTCTGTTGGTTGCCGCCGGAGAGGGTGCCGACGAGGGTGTCGAGGGCGGCGGTCTTCACCTCGAGCCGGCTCGCCCAGACGCGGGCGCTCGCGTTCTCACTGGCCTCCGTGAGGAGCCCCAGCCTGGTGAGCGAGCGGCGGATGGCGAGGGTCGCGTTGCGAGCGACGCTCGACTCGAGCACGAGGCCCTGCTGGCGGCGGTCCTCGGGGACAAGGGCGAGGCCGGCGCGCATCGCGGCGGCCGGGTCGTGCTTGCGCAGCGGCTCGCCCGCGACGGTGACCGATCCCGACGAGTACGGGTCGACGCCGAAGACGGCGCGCGCGATCTCGCTGCGGCCGGCGCCGACGAGGCCGGCGAGTGCGACGATCTCGCCCGACCGCACGGCGAAGCTCACATCCTCGAAGAAGCCGGTGCGGGTGAGGCCTTCGACGACGAGCACGTCGTCGCCGATCTCGGCCTCGAGCTTGGGGAAGAGGGTGGTGACGTCGCGGCCGACCATCTGGCGCACGATCTCCTCGACCGCCGTCGACTGGATGGGGCTGGTCGCGACGTAGGCGCCGTCGCGCATGACGGTGACGGTGTCGCAGAGGTCGAAGACCTCCTCGAAGCGGTGCGAGATGAAGAGGATGGCGCGGCCCTCGTCGCGCAGCGATCGGGCGACGGCGAACAGGCGCTCGACTTCGACGCCGGAGAGCGCCGCGGTCGGCTCGTCCATGATGAGCACGCGCGCGTCGAGCGAGATGGCCTTGGCGATCTCGATGATCTGCTGGTCGGCGATGGAGAGCCCGAGGGTGGGGCGGTCGGGGTCGATCCGCACGCCGAGCCGCTCGAACAGGGCGAGCGCCTCCGTGCGCATCGCGCGGCGGTCGATGACGCCGAGCGGTCCGCGCGGCTGGCGGCCCATGAAGATGTTCTCGACGACGGAGAGGTCGGGGAAGAGCGTCGGCTCCTGGTAGATCACGGCGATGCCCGCGGCCTTGGCCTCGGCGGTGGAGCGGAAGTCGACGGGCTCGCCGCCGAGCAGGAAGTCGCCGGCGTCGCGCTGGTAGAGACCGGCGACGATCTTCACGAGCGTCGACTTGCCGGCGCCGTTCTCGCCGACGAGGGCGTGGATGCTGCCGGGCTCGAGCCGGAGCGTGCCGTTGGTGAGGGCGATCACGGCGCCGAACGCCTTCGCGATGTGCCGGAGTTCGAGCGCGGGCGCGCCGGGGGCGTCTCGGAGGTCCGACATCGTCGTCTGCTTTCGGGGCGGTGTCTCGGTGGAACGAGGTGAATCGTTTCAGGTCGTGTTCAGTCACGATAGGACGCCGCGCCCCGCTCGTCAAGCGGCGGCGCGGACCCGGCTACGCTGGCGCCCATGGCGTCGCTCCTGGGTGAGGAACGGCGCGCCCGGCTGCTCGAGATCCTGGCGCGCGACGGTGCCCTGCGCCTCGACCCGGTCGCCGAGGAGCTCGGCGTCTCGGCGATGACGGTGCGGCGCGACCTCGACGACCTCGAGGCCGAGGGCCTCGCCCGGCGCGTGCGGGGCGGCGCGGTCGCCCCGGTGCTGCCGCGGCCGTTCGGCGAGCGGATGTCGACGCGCTCCGCCTCGAAGTCGGTGATCGCCCGCAAGGCGCTCACCCTCGTGCCCGCGACGGGCGCCGTCGCGTTCGACGCGTCGACGACGAGCGGCGTGCTGCTCGGCGAGGTGACCGCGCGCGACCTCGTCGTCGCGACGAACTCGGTCGACAACGCCGCGACCGCCCGCCGGCGCCCGGGCGTGCGCTCGGTGCTCATCGGCGGCGAGCTCGAGGAGCGCACCGGGTCGTTCGTCGGCGCGATCGCGTGCCGCGCCGCGGCATCCCTGCGCTACGCCCGCTTCTTCACGTCGGCCGCCGCCGTCTCGCCGGCGGGCACGAGCGAGGCCGCGATGGAGGAGGCGCAGGTGAAGGGCGTCTTCGCCGCCTCCGCCGAGTCGACGGTGCTTCTCCTCGACGCGTCGAAGCTCGGCCGCGACGCCGTCGCCCACGGGTTCGACTGGTCGGACATCGACATCCTCATCACCGACCTCGACCCGTCGGACCCGCAGCTGGATCCCTACCGGCATCTCACGGAGGTGCGCTAGGGTTACGTACTGTTCGATCTAACAGAATCTAACAAGGACGATCACCATGGCCTCCACGCCCGCCCAGGACCTCATCGCGCGCAGCAACAAGCTCGGCTCCGACCCGCGCGTCACCAACTACGCCGGCGGCAACACGTCAGCCAAGGGCACGGTCGTCGACCCGGTCACGGGCGACGAGGTCGAACTGCTCTGGGTGAAGGGATCCGGCGGCGACCTCGGCACCCTCACCGAGTCGGGCCTCGCCGTGCTGCGCCTCGACCGCGTCGAAGCCCTCAAGAAGGTCTACCCCGGCGTCGAGCGCGAAGACGAGATGGTCGCCGCCCTCGACTACTGCCGCCACGGCCTCGGCGGCGCCGCCCCGAGCATCGACACCTTCATGCACGCGTTCGTCGACGCCGCGCACGTCGACCACCTGCACCCCGACTCGGGCATCGCGTTCGCGACCGCCAAGGACGGCGAGAAGCTCACCAAGAAGGCGTTCGGCGACAAGGTCGTCTGGGTGCCGTGGGTGCGCCCCGGCTTCCAGCTCGGGCTCGACATCTCCGAGATCAAGGCGAAGAACCCGCAGGCGATCGGCTGCATCCTCGGCGGCCACGGCATCACCGCGTGGGGCAAGACCAGCGCCGAGGCGCAGAAGAACTCCCTCTGGATCATCAAGACCGCCGAGGAGTACATCGCCGCCAAGGGCAAGAAGAACCCGTTCGGCAAGCGCATCGCCAAGAACGAGGCCCTCCCCACCGAGGAGCGCCGCGCCAAGGCCGCCGCCCTCGCCGCCACCATCCGCGGCATCGCGAGCCACGACAAGCCGATGGTCGGGCACTTCAACGACTCGGACGTCGTGCTCGACTTCCTCGCCTCCGCGGCCGCGCCCAAGCTCGCCGCGCTCGGCACCTCGTGCCCCGACCACTTCCTGCGCACCAAGGTCAAGCCGATGCTCGTCGACCTGCCGGCGAACGCCCCGGTCGAGAAGGTGAAGGCCCGCCTCCACGAACTCCACGAGGAGTACCGCAAGGACTACACGGCGTACTACGAGAAGCACGCCACCGCCGACAGCCCCGCGATGCGCGGCGCCGACCCGCTCATCGTGCTCGTGCCGGGCGTGGGCATGTTCTCCTACGGCGCCAACAAGCAGACCGCCCGCGTCGCCGGCGAGTTCTACATCAACGCGATCAACGTCATGCGCGGAGCCGAGGCGATCTCGACCTACACGCCGATCAGCGACGCCGAGAAGTTCAAGATCGAGTACTGGGCGCTCGAGGAGGCGAAGCTCCAGCGGATGCCGAAGCCGAAGTCGCACGCCACCCGCGTCGCCCTCGTCACCGGCGCCGCCTCCGGCATCGGCAAGGCCATCGCCACGCGCCTCGCCGCCGACGGCGCGTGCGTCGTCATCGCCGACCTCGACCTCGCCAAGGCCCAGGCCGCGGCCGCCGAGCTCGGTGGCACCGACGTCGCGATCGGCCTCGCGGTGAACGTCACCGACGCCGCCGCGATCGAGAAGATGGTGCAGGATGCGGTGCTCGCCTTCGGCGGCATCGACATCGTCGTGAACAACGCGGGCGTCTCGCTCAGCAAGCCGCTGCTGGAGACCACCGAGCAGGACTGGGACTTCCAGCACGACATCATGGCGAAGGGCTCGTTCCTCGTCGCCAAGGCGACCGCGCCCGTGCTCATCGACCAGAAGCTCGGCGGCGACATCGTCTACATCGCCTCCAAGAACTCGGTCTTCGCCGGCCCGAACAACATCGCCTATTCGGCGACGAAGGCCGACCAGGCCCACCAGGTGCGACTCCTCGCCGTCGAGCTCGGCGAGCACGGCGTCAAGGTGAACGGCATCAACCCCGACGGCGTCGTCCGCGGCTCCGGCATCTTTGCCGCGGGCTGGGGCGCGAACCGCGCCAAGACCTACGGCATCCCGGAGGAGAAGCTCGGCGAGTTCTACGCGCAGCGCACCATCCTCAAGCGCGAGGTGTTGCCGGAGAACGTCGCCAACGCCGTCTCGGTGATCACCGGCCCGGACATGTCGCACACCACCGGCCTGCACATCCCGGTCGACGCCGGCGTCGCCGCCGCATTCCTGCGCTGATCGGGTCGGGCACGATGGAGGCATGGCGATGAGCGCACGGACGGGTGGAGCGGTCGCGGCCGTCGACCTGGGGGCGACGAGCGGCCGCGTGCTGCTCGGCTACGTCGGGCACGACGAGCTGCGGCTCACCGATGTCGCGCGGTTCAAGAACGCGCCGGTGCGCACCCTCGACGGACTGCACTGGAGCATCCTCGAGCTCTACCGCGACGTCGTCGAAGGACTCGCCGCCGCGGTGCGCCAGGAGCCCCAGCTCGCGGGCATCGGCATCGACTCGTGGGCCGTCGACTACGCGCTCATGCGCAACGGCCGGATGATGGGCGCGCCGTACTCGTACCGCGACGAGCGGAACTTCGCCGCGGTCGAGGCGGTGCACGAGATCGTGCCGCCGGAGGAGCTGTACCGCCGCAACGGCCTTCAGCACATGCCGATCAACACGCTCTTCCAGTTCACCGCCGACCGGCTCGCCGGGTCCCTGGAATGCGCCGACTCGTTCCTGCTCATCCCCGACCTGTTCGCCTACTGGCTCACCGGCACCGCCGTCGCCGAGCGCACCAACGCCTCGACGACGGGACTGCTCGGCGTCGAGACCCGGGAGTGGGATCTCGACCTCGCCTCGCGCCTGGAGCTGCCGCACCGGATGTTCCCGACCCTCGTGGACGCGGGCACCGAGCTCGGCGGGATCACGCCGAGCGCGCAGCGCGGCATCGGGGAGACCCGGGCCGTCGTCACCGCCGTCGGCACCCACGACACCGCGTCGGCGATCGTCGCGATCCCCGCGACGAGCCCGAACTACGCGTACATCTCGTGCGGCACGTGGTCGCTCGTCGGCATCGAACTCGAGAAGCCGGTGCTCTCCGAGGCCGGCCGCGCCGCCAACTTCACCAACGAGGGCGGCGTCGACGGGCGGGTGCGCTACCTGCACAACGTCATGGGCCTGTGGCTGCTGAGCGAGTGCATCCGCGACTGGGAGCGCGACGGCTCGACCATCTCGCTGCCGGCGATCCTCGGCCAGGCCGCCGCCGTCACCACCCCGGTGCCGATCTTCGACGCCGACGACGAGACGTTCCTCGCGCCCGGCGACATGCCCGCGCGCATCGCCGCGTGGCTCACCGCGCACGACCTCCCCGTTCCGCAGTCGCGGCCGGAGATGGTGCGCAGCATCCTCGAGTCGCTCGCGAAGGCGTACGCCGACACCATCCGCCTCGCCACCGAGGTGAGCGGTCACCCCGTCGAGGTCGTGCACCTCGTCGGCGGCGGATCGCAGAACGAGCTGCTGTGCCAGCTCACCGCCGACGCGACCGGACTGCCGGTGCTCGCCGGACCGGTCGAGGCGACCGCGATCGGCAACGTGCTGGTGCAGGCGCGGGCGCAGGGATTCGTCGCGGGCGACCTGGAGGACCTGCGGGCGATCGTGCTCCGCGCCTTCCCGCCGCGCCGGTTCGAGCCCTCCACCACCGCCTGACGCGGGCGGGTTCGAGACCCGCCTGACGCGGGCGGGGTTTCGACGCGCCGCGTCCCGGCTGCTTGACCGACGGGACGGTCAGGGCCGGGCGTAGATCGCGCGGGCGAGGGCGTCGAGCACGTCGGCGCTGCGCGGCCCGAACCCGAGCACGTCCCCGTCGGCCATGTCGACGAACCGCTCGTGCTGCCCGGCGGGCGTGAGCGCGATCGCGGGCTTCGCGGCGAGCAGCCCGGAGACGCCGCCGGAGGAGACGAGCCCCGTCGTCATGGTGAGGATGAGGTCGGGGTTGGCGGCGATGATCGCCTCGTCGGTCATCGGCTTCATGCCGGTCCAGCCGATCTCGCCGGCGACGTCGACCCCGCCGAGCGCGCGGATGAGGTCGCCCGCGCCCGACTCTTCGCCGAACAGGTAGTAGATGCCGGAGCCGCCGCGCAGGTAGAGGAACATGATCCGCACCTTGTCGGCCTCGTCGGTCGGCGCGATCGCGGCGATCTCGGCGATCTTCGCGTCGACGTCGGCGCGGATGCGCTCGGCGAGCAGTTCGCCCGTCTCGGGCACGCCGAGGGCGGCGGCGACGTCGCGCGCGAGCTGGGAGGCGCCGTCGAAGGAGGGCACGTCGTCGATGAAGACGACGGTCACGCCGGCTTCGCGCAGCTGTACGAGCACGTCGCGCGGTCCGATGGTGCCGTCGGTGAGGATGAGGCTCGGCCGCAGCGCGAGCACGCTCTCCGCGTCGATGGCGTGACCACCCGAGGTGACGAGGGGCAGGTCGACGGCGCCGGGGAAGGTCGTGGAGGTGTCGCGGCCGACGAGCAGTTCGCCCAGCCCGAGGCCCCAGATGGTGGCGGCGATGGAGCCGCTCATGTCGAGCCCGATGACGCGCGAGGTGTCGGTGATGGTGATCTCGCGCTCCCCGCCGGGGTCGTGCGAGACGACGGTCGCCGGCAGCGACTGCGCGGGGTTCTCGGCGACGGGCTCGACCTCTTCGCTCGCCATGACGGCGGTCGCCGCCCCGACGTGGTCGCGCGGGTCGGGGATGAGGTCGAGTTCGGCGAGGGGCCGGTCGTCGGCGACGGTGGGGGTCGGCGTGCCCGCGACCTCGGCCGGCACCCCGCAGCCCGCGAGGGCGACGACGGTCGCTGCGGCGAGCGCGGCGAGGATGCGGTGGCGGTCGGTCACGAGAGGCAAGCCTAGTCAGGTTAGGCTTGCCTCACAAACGGGCGGATCCCACTGGCTGGGACGGCCCGGGGGCGGGCAGTCCACCCCCGGGCGTCCGATTCTCAGTGGGACGGCTCGATGTCGCCCGAGCCCGTCACGCGGGAGTCGACGTCCGGCGACCCGGAGTAGCGGATGTCGCCCGAGCCGGAGACCTCGGCGCGCAGGGTCTCGGTGGCGTGCACGTCGACGTCGCCGGATCCGGTCACCTCGACGACGGCGTCGCGCACGACGAGGCCGGAGGCGTCGATCTCACCCGATCCCTCGAGCTCGACGGTGAGGCTCTCTGCGGTGCCCGAGAGCTCGACGTCGCCGGATCCGGAGACCTCGACGCGGACGTCGGTGGAGGCGATGCCGGTGACCTCGACATCCCCCGAGCCTTCGATCTCGATGCGCAGGGTGTCGGCGGAGACGGTCGAGCGCACGTCGCCCGACCCGTTGACCGTGATCGCCTCGAGGCTCGGCACCGTGAGCTGGTAGGTGACGCGGCCGATGACCGGCATGGGGCCGCCGGTGCGGCCGAGCACGAGGGTGCCGGCGACGACGTCGGCGGTCAGCCGGCCGATCACGCCCTCCGGCGCGGTGATGGTGAGCGAGGGCTCGCCCTCGGTGATGACGACGTCGCCGTTGGTGTCGAGTTCGACGGCGGTGACGTCGGCGATCTCGGGCGAGACGCTCGCGAGCGGGCCGGTGACGAAGGCGGGGCGGCACCCGGCGAGCGAGAGGGCGACGAGGGCGGAGGCGGTGACGAGGGCGAGGATGCGGCTGCGGGACTTCATGCCTTCGACGTTACGGTCGCCCGACCGCGCCGTCCCGGGGGGCAGCCCCCGAACCACGGGCGGGTCGCCCGCCGGTTCGCCCGCGCGCTTACTGCTCGCGGATTGTCTAACAATCCAGTAGATTGTCTGGCAATGTCCAACCCGGCCGCCGCGACGATGCCCGACGCGATCTACGAGACGCTGCGCGGGCGCATCCTCGACCAGTCCGAGGAGCCCGGCACCGCGCTCACCGAGTCGGCCGTCGCCCTGCGCTTCGGCGTCGCGCGCCCGACCGCCAAGCTCGCCCTCGAGCGGCTCGTCGCCGACGGGCTCCTGCGCCGCGAAGCGCACCGCGCCGCGCGCGTACCCGAACTCACCCGCGACGACATCGTCGACCTCTTCGGCGTGCGCCGGCTCATCGAGGCCGAGGCGACGGCATCCCTCGCCCGCGGCGGCACCATCCCCGCCGACGCCCTCGACGCCCACCGCTCGCTGCTCGACGCCGCCCGCGCCGACGGCCGCTTCGCCGCGCAGGACGCCGCCTTCCACCGCGCCCTCGTCGCCGGCCAGCCCAGCGCCCGCCTCGCCCGCATGCACGCCGGGCTCATGGGCGAGATCGAGCTGTGCATCGGCCAGGTGCAGGCCCACCAGCTCATGCCCGCCGCCGACGTCGCGGCGCAGCACCAGGCCATCCTCGACGCGGTCACCGCGGGGGATGCCGACGGCGCGGCCGACCTCGCGCGGGCCCACATCGACTTCGCCCGGGCGGCCCTGCTCGCCCACTACGACTCCACCCACTGAACCGAGGAACAGCAATGCCCCGCAAGCCGTACCAGCAGCGCCGCCAGGTGCCCCGCCCCACGCAGATCTTCGAGCTGATGAAGTTCAAGAAGCCGACCTTCGGCGCGACGAAGCGCCTCAACTCGGCGCTCACCATCTACGACCTCCGCCTCATCGCCAAGCGCCGCACCCCGAAGGCCGCGTTCGACTACACCGACGGCGCCGCCGAGATGGAGCTCTCGCTCGCCCGTGCCCGCCAGGCCTTCGAAGACGTCGAGTTCACCCCCGGCATCCTGCGCGGCCTGCCCGACGTCGTCGACACCTCGGTGAACATCCTCGGCGGCCCGTCGGCCCTGCCGTTCGCGATCGCGCCCACCGGCTTCACCCGCCTCATGCAGACCCAGGGCGAGCTCGCGGGCGCGAGCGCGGCCGGGGCCGCAGGCATCCCGTTCACGCTCTCCACGCTCGGCACGACGTCGATCGAGGACGTGAAGGCGGCCAACCCCGACGGCCGCAACTGGTTCCAGCTCTACGTCATGCGCAACCGCGAGATCTCCTACGGTCTCGTCGAGCGCGCCGCCGCCGCGGGCTTCGACACGCTCCAGTTCACGGTCGACACCCCGGTCGCCGGAGCCCGCCACCGCGACAAGCGCAACGGCTTCTCGATCCCGCCGGCCCTGACCCTCGGCACGATCGTCAACGCCATCCCGCGCCCCTGGTGGTGGTGGGACTTCCTGACCACGCCGAAGCTCGAGTTCGCGTCGCTGCAGTCCACGGGCGGCACCGTGGGCGAGCTGCTCGACGCCGCCATGGACCCGTCGATCTCGTTCGAGGACCTCGACGTCATCCGCGGCATGTGGCCCGGCAAGATCGCGATCAAGGGCGTGCAGAGCGTCGAGGACGCGAAGGCGCTCGTCGACCGCGGCGTCGACGCGATCATCCTGAGCAACCACGGCGGCCGCCAGCTCGACCGCGCGCCGATCCCCTTCCACCTGCTGCCGGATGTCGCGCGCGAGGTCGGCAAGGACGTCGAGATCGGTCTCGACACGGGCATCATGTCGGGCGCCGACGTCGTCGCGGCGCTCGCGCTCGGCGCCGACTTCACGATGGTCGGCCGCGCCTACCTCTACGGCCTCATGGCGGGCGGCCGCCGCGGCGTCGACCGCGCGATCGAGATCCTCAGGATCGAGACGGAGCGCACGATGAAGCTCCTCGGCGTCCAGTCGGTCGCCGAGCTGAACCCGTCGCACGTCACCCAGCTCGAGCGGCTCATCCCGCGCGCCCGGTAACCCCGGACCCGAGTCCTCCCGCGGCGGCACTGTGGCGGTTGCCGCCGCGGGATTCCTTTTTCCCGGCCCGCACGGAGCCGGAACGGAGAGGATGGATGCCGTGAGTCGCGACCACGTCATCGTGCTGCCGGGAGGCGGCTACCAGCGCATCTCCGACAACGAGTCCCAGCCGATCGCCGACTGGCTCGGCTCGCTCGGGCTCTCGGCGAGCGTGCACCGCTATCCCGTGCAGTCCCGCCACCCCGCGGTGGTCGAGTCGGTGCGGCGCGAGATCCGCGAGCGGCGGGATGCCGGCGCCGAGCGGATCGCGCTCATCGGCTTCTCCGCGGGCGGCCACGCCGCCGGGCACGCGACCCTCGCGCCGGGGGCGAGCGCCCGGGAGAGGGTCGACCTCGCGATCCTCTGCTACCCCGTCGTGTCGATGATGCTGCCCACCCACCGGCAGTCGCGCGAGAACCTGCTCGGTCCCGACGCGACGCACGCCGAGCGCGCCGCCGCCTCCCTCGACCTCCTCGTCACCCCCGACGCGCCGCCGTTCTTCGTCTGGCACACGGCCGAGGACGCCGTCGTGCCGGTGCAGCACTCCTACCTGCTCGGCATGGCGCTCGCGGGCGCGGGCGTGCGGCACGCGCTGCACGTCTTCCCGCGCGGCCGGCACGGCCTCAACCTCGCCCGCACGGAGGGCGACGGGGACGCCGCGCGCTGGACGGAGCTGTGCGAGGGGTGGCTGCGCGAGGAGGGGTGGCTGCCGCCGCTCGGCTGAGCCGGTCGCCCCGGCGTCAGCGGTTCGCGCGGTAGTTGCGCCGCGCCTCCTCGGAGTAGGGCGCGGGCGCCACGGTCGCGCGGATCTCCACCTGCCGGTGCGGTTCGACGGCGGGCTTGCGCGAGTTCGGCTCCTCGCCCCACAGCACCGTCACCTCGGTGCCCGGCGTCGCGTGCTCGAGCTCGATCGAGGCGAGCGACGCGAACGTCTGGTCGTTCACGATGTAGCCGCAGTCGTGCGAGATGCCGACCTGCCGGCCGCCGCGGCGCACCTGGTCGACCTGGTAGAAGCCGTAGCGCGCCTTCGGCAGGGCGATGTACTTCGCCGGCAGGCCCTCCTCGAACAGCGACCGCATCGCCGCGGCGACGTCGTCCTCGTTCCAGACGAGCGTCACCTTGGTGCGCGCCGGCTGCATCGCCTCGAGCGCCGCGCGGCCGACGAAGTCGTGGTCGAAGCGGATGCTCTTCTCGTAGCCGAGGTCCCACGGGGTCACGTAGTAGTCCTCGATGCGCTCCGAGTCCACGGAGCCGGCGATCGACCCGGCGCGCGCCGCGGGCAGCCAGGCGCGGTAGGCATCCATGCCCTCGCCGGAGAAGATCGCCGGCACGGGCGAGGGCACCCAGGCGGATTCGAGGTTCGCCGACGAGTACGCCATCGAGCCCACCGGGGTGATGCCGAGGTCGGCGCCCGCCTCGAGGATCGCCGCGCGGATCTTCTCGCCCTCGGCCCACGGCCCGAACAGCTCGAAGCCGGGCTGCCCGGCCATCCCGTGGCGCAGCGCGCGCACCGTCGTGCCCGCGATCGCGAACGAGGTCATGTGGAAGAACTTCGTCGGCGGCACGGGACCGCTGATGAGCCGTTCGACGATCGCGAGCGCGTTCGGGCCCTGCAGCTCGAAGCGGTAGAGCTTCGGCGGACCGGGCCGGACGATCGAGTTGCCGTCCAGTTCGAGGTCGACGTCGTAGTCGCCGATCTCCGCGTTGTAGCGCACCCAGTCGATCGCCATCGGGTGCCCGACGAGGTCGAGCGAGTCTTTCGCGAGGTGGAACAGGATGGCGTCGCCGATGACGTAGCCCTCGTGGTTGACGGCGACGAACTGCTTCGCGTCGTCGACTCGGAAGTTCGCGAACGAGTTGACGGCGAGGTCGGAGACGAGGCGCACCGCGTCCGGTCCGCTGATGAACAGGTCGGTCATGTGGTGCGACTGGTCGAGCAGCGCGCACGTCGTGCGCCAGGAGAGCTGTTCGCTGCGCCAATTGCTGAACTCGGGCGCGACCGGGAAGACGGTGGGCTTGGCCTGGGCGTTGCGCAGGTAGGCGACGGGTGAGCCGGCGGCGGCGATCGCGTCGGCGAGGCTGGGCGCGGCAGCGGGAGTGGTCGTCACGGTGTCCTCCATCGGACGGTCGGATCGCGCTGAACGATACGGAGCGCCGCGTCGGACGTCGACCGGCTTTCCATCCCACGGAAACGGCTACGGCCGGTGCTGGTCGCTCGGGCGGGTGCTGTGCAACGGCACGGTGTTCCAGCGCGCGGTCGCGACGCCGTCCGGCGTGCAGTGCACCCGCAGCGTGTGCGGCGCCTCGAGGAACATCGCCTCGACCGCGAGCGCGCCCGCGGTCCAGCCGCCCGACCCGGCGACCGGCACCGCGCCCTCGCGCACCCGCCACGACCCGCCGCCGATCGGCACGACGACCTCGCCGCCGTCGTCGACGAGGGTGAGCGTCCATCCGTCCTCGCCGGCCGCGACCCGCACCGCCGTGATGGGGCCGGATGCCGCGAACTCGCGGCCGTCCCACGCCTCGCCCGCGGGCGGCTCGGCCTCCCCCGCCGCGGGCGGCAGGCTCAGCACCGCGAGGCGCTCGGCGAGCTCGGCGTCGGCATCCGCGTCCCCGCCGGCGCCGATCGCGGGGATGACGTGCTCCCAGAGCGCGTCGAGCACCTCCTGCATGAACTCGGTCTCGGAGGTGATCGCGACGACGAGGCGCTTCTCGGGCACGACGACGCAGAACTGCCCGAACGCGCCGTCGCCGCGGTAGCCGTGCTTCGACATCCAGAACTGGAAGCCGTAGCCGCGCTCCCAGTCGGGCACGCCCGCACCCGCGGTGTCGATGTGGCGGCGCGTCGCGAGGTCGACCCACTCCTCGTCGAGGATGCGGCGGTCGCCCCACATCCCGCCGCGGCGGTACAGCTCGCCGAGCCGGGCGACGGCATCCGCCGTCGAATGCAGTCCGCTGAACCCGAGGTCGGTGCCGGGAGGTGCCTGCAGCCACACGGCCTCGCCGATGCCGAGCGGCTCGAACACGCGCGGGCGCAGGTAGTCGATGAGCGTCGAGCCGGTGACGCGCTGCACGATGCGCGCGAGGGCGTACGTGCACGGCTGGTTGTAGGCGAAACGCGACCCCGGCTCGGAGTCCGGCGGCAGCAGCAGGAAGCCGCGCACGAGGTCGGCGGGGTCGAGCTCCGCCGCGCGGTCGATCGTGTCGAGAGCGTGCCCGCTCGCCATCGCGGCGACATCCCGCACCCGCATCGCGCGGCTGCGCGGGTCGGTGATGTCGGCGTCGAGCTCGGGGAAGTAGGACAGCACCGTCGCGTCGAGGTCGACGAGTCCCTCCGCGCGGGCGAGCCCGACGGCGGTCGAGGTGAAGCTCTTGCTGAGCGAGTACAGCAGTTGCACGCGGTCGGGAGCGAACGGCGCCCACCACCCCTCGGCGATCCGCGCCCTGTCGTGCAGCACGACGAGCCCGTGCGGGCGGATGCCGGGATGGGTCTCGATTTCGTCGAGGAAGGCGAGGAGGCCGCGCGCATCCACGCGCTCCTCGCTCGGCGTCGCGACGCGGAGGCTCACAGCGGCCCCAGGAGGTTGCTCGCGACAGTCGCGTGCACGCTCTCGGTGTCGGACGGGTGGTAGATGCCGGCGAGCACGTCGCGCTGGAGCCGCGCGAGTTCGCTCGACGAGCGGTATCCCCCGCCGCCGGCGACGCGCATCGCCTGGTCGACGACGTACCGCGCGGTCTCGGTGGCGCGGTGCTTCGCGCCGGTGAGCGCCCGGAACCAGCCGGCGCCGCGGTCGGCGACGGCGTCGACGTCGGCCGCGAGCGACTCGAGGTCGGGGGCGAGCGCGTCGAGGGCGAGCGCGGCGTCCGCGAGTCGCCAGCGGATGTCGGGATCCTTGTCGTAGGTCAGCCCGGACTTGAGCGACGTGCGGCGGCGCACCGCCTCGACGCCGAGCTCGAGCGCGCGGTCGGCGATGCCGGCGTAGACGCTGCCGATGAGCAGCAGGAAGTTCGCGAAGATGCCGAACACGAACGGGTCGGCGTTCGGGCCGACCGGAAGGAAGCGCGAGATCTTGTCGTGGGTCACGACCGCACCGTCGAGCTTCGTCGTGTTGCTCGACGTCGCCCGCATCCCGAGCGTGTCCCAGTCGTCGAGGGTCGTGACGCCCGGCACGTCGGCCCCGGCGGCGTCGCGGAGGAGGAAGCCGTGCACGAGGCGCGGGCCGTCGGGACCGTCCTCCTGCTTGCCGAAGACGCCGAGCCGCGTCCACGCGGGGGCGAGCGAGGTGAAGATCTTCGTGCCGGTGAAGGCGAATCCGCCCTCCACCTCCTCGGCGCGGGTGATCGAATCCCACAGCACGAGGTCGTTGCCGGGCTCGCTGTTGCCGAACGCGAACAGCTCACCCCGCGCCGCATCCTCGAGCACCCAGTCGAGCGACGAGTCGCCGCGATCGTGCAGCACGCGCGCGACGCCCACCCACACGTGATGCATGTTGACGGCGAGCGCCGTCGCGGGGGCGTGCGCGGCGAGCAGGCGCTGGTCGCGCGCCGTCTCGAGCAGGCTGCGCGGCGCGAGGTACCCGGCGGCGCGCAGCTCGGCGAGATCCTCGGTGAAGAAGGCGTTGTCCCGGTCGTACCCGGGCGCGCGATCACGGATGCGGGCGAGCAGGTCGGCGGCGAGCACGGTCACCCCACCAGGCTAGGCGTCGGCCTCGCGCGGCGGGGTGCCGCGTCCCGGTCCATCGCCGGCGCCGGGTCAGCGCAGGTCGGCGAGCACCCCGGCGAGCGCATCCACCGCGAGGTCGAGGTCCGCGCGCTCGACGACGAGCGGCGGGGCGAACCGGATGGTGGAGCCGTGCGTGTCCTTCACGAGCACGCCGCGCGCCATGAGCCGCTCGCACACCTCGCGCCCGGTCGCGAGCCGCGGGTCGATGTCGACGCCGGCCCACAGCCCTGCGCCGCGCACGGCGACGACGCCGTGGCCGACGAGCGTCTTGAGCCGCGCCATGAGGTGGGCGCCGAGGTCGCGGGCCCGCGCCTGGAACTCCCCGGACTCGAGCAGCTCGACGACCGCGAGCCCGACCGCCGCCGCGAGCGGGTTGCCGCCGAAGGTCGAGCCGTGCTCCCCGGGCCGCAGCACCCCGAGGATGTCGCGATTCCCGACCACGGCGCTCACCGGCAGGATGCCGCCGCCGAGCGCCTTGCCGAGCAGGTAGAGATCGGGCACGACGCCCTCGTTGTCGCACTGGAACGTGGCGCCCGTGCGCCCGAGGCCGGACTGGATCTCGTCGGCGATGAACAGCACGTCGCGCTCCGCCGTCATCCGGCGCACCTCGGCCAGATAGCCGGGGCGCGGCACGATGATGCCCGCCTCGCCCTGGATCGGCTCGATGAGCACCGCGACGGTGTCGTCGTCGAGCGCCGCCTCCATCGCCGCGGCATCGCCGTACGGCACGCTCACGAAGCCGGGGGTGAACGGGCCGAACCCGTCCTTCGCCTGCGGATCGGACGAGAAGCCGACGATCGTCGTCGTGCGGCCGTGGAAGTTGCCGTCGGCGACGACGATCTTCGCCCGGCCGGGCGCGACGCCCTTCACGCGGTAGCCCCACGCGCGGGCGACCTTGATCCCGGACTCGACGGCCTCGGCGCCCGTGTTCATCGGCAGCACCATGTCCTTGCCGGCGAGGCGGGCGAGCCGCTCGAGGAAGGGGCCGAGCCTGTCGTTGTGGAACGCGCGGCTGGTGAGGGTGACCCGGTCGAGCTGGGCGCGCGCCGCGGCGAGCAGCGCCGGATGCCCGTGCCCGAAGTTCACCGCCGAGTACGCCGCGAGGCAGTCGAGGTAGCGGTTGCCCTCGGGGTCGGTGACCCAGGCGCCCTCGGCCGTCGCCGCGACGACGGGGAGCGGGTGGTAGTTGTGGGCGCCGAACTCCTCGACGAGTTCGATCGCGTGCTCGCTCGAGACGCCCGTCGTCGTGGTCATCGGCGCAGCTCCAGGGTGCAGCACTTCACGCCGCCGCCGCCGAGCAGCAGCTCGGAGAGGTCGACGCCGATCGGCTCGTAGCCGCGCTCGCGCAGCGACCGTTCGAATCCGGTCGCCCGGCTCGCGATGACGACGTGTCGGCCGTCGCTGAAGCTGTTGAGCCCGAGCACCGCGGCGTCGGCGTCGTCGACGACGACGGCATCCGGGTAGAGGCTCTGGATGATCGCGCGCGACGCGTCGTCGAACGCCTTCGGCAGGTAGGCGATGTTGGAGTCGTCGAGCACCGCGACGGCGGTGTCGAGGTGGTAGAACGACGGGTCGACGAGCCGGAGGGTGACGACCTCGCGGCCGAACAGGCGGCGCAGCTCGTCGTGACTCGCGGCGTCGCTGCGGAACCCGGTGCCGGCCAGGATGCGGTCGCCGACGAGCAGGAAGTCGCCCTCGCCCTCGTTGACGCTCACCGGCTCGGCGACCTCGAACCCGTGCTCGGCGAACCAGCGCATGTAGGCGGGACCCTCGGGACCTCGCTCGTCGTACTGGAACTTCGCGCCGTAGGCGATGCCGTCGAGCGTGAAGCCGCCGTTCGCCGCGTAGACCATGTCGGGCAGACCCGGGATCGGGTCGATCAGCTCGACGTCGAACCCGAGGTCGAGGTAGATCCGGTACAGCTCCTCCCACTGCCGCACGGCGAGGCTCGTGTCGGTGGGGTCCTCCGGATGCATCCACGGGTTGATCCGGTAGCTCACCGTGAAGTGGTCGGGGCGGCACATGAGCACGGTCTTCGCGACTGCGCTGCGCCCCGGCGCCGCGGGGAGCGTGGTGGTGGCGGCATCCGTCATCGTTCCAGCGTCGCACGCATGCATCCGGAGCTTCCCGGCTTAGTGCGCAAGCAAGGTGCGAATCGGGGTGCCGCTACGCAACGATCGAGCGTAGGCTCGCGCCCGTGGACAACCTGGACTACCGCATCATCGACCTGCTGCGCCAGAACGCCCGCGCCGGATACGGCGACATCGGCGACCGGATCGGCCTCTCCGCCTCCGCCGTCAAACGCCGCGTCGACCGGCTCGTCGCCGACAAGGTGATCCGCGCCTTCACCGTGCAGGTCGATCCGGTCGTCGACGGACTCGCCACCGAGGCCTACGTCGAACTGTTCTGCCGGGGCACCGTCGCCCCCGAGGAGCTGCGCCGCATCCTCGCGGCCGTGCCCGAGGTGCAGGACGCCGCGACCGTCACCGGCGACGCCGACGCGATCGTGCACGTGCGCTCCCGCGACATCCCGTCGCTCGAGGACGCGCTGGAGCGCATCCGGGTCGCCCCGTCGGTGGATCACACCCGCAGCGCGATCGTGCTCTCGCGCCTCGTGCACCGCTCCTACGACTGACCCACCGCATCGGCGGGTCGGCTCGCGCCGCGGCGGGCTCTGGTCACCCCACGGGGAGGGTGGCGAGGTCGCGATCAGGCACGCCGAAGCGGTGGGCGCTGATCGAGACCGACTGCTCCTTGAGGAACGGCAGCAGCTCGATCCGCCCCGCCCCCGTCACCGGCCCGCCCCAGACCGCGACGTCGACCGATCCGCCCGTCGCCGCGCGCAGCTCGGAGACCGATCCCCCGACGAGGCGGATGCGGGCGGGCAGTCCGCGCGCGACGCGCGCCTGGAACGCGGCATCCGACTCCACCGTGACGCCGAGGATGCCGAGCAGCGACCGCCCGAGCGGCGTGCCGTCGTCGACGTAGGGCAGCAGTCCCGCGGGGAGCGGCGTCGCGGTGCTGACGAGCATCCGCGCCCGAGCCCGCACGCCGGCGACGAGCACGCGCGCGAGGTCGGCGGGGTCGGCGCCTTCGGCACCGCGGATGACGACCTCGGCGGGCCGGTACCGCACGACGTGGCGCACGATCTCCGCGTCGCCGGGGTCGCGGTCGACGCCGAACTCGGTGCTCCACGCGCGCTCGTCGTCGAACGCGGCGCGGCGCACCCGGTCGTAGCCGTCGAAGTCGAGCACGGGCTGGAACGCCTCGATCGCGACCTGCACGCGCTCGTCGAGTCCGTCGAGTCCGAGGTCGTCCCCGGGGGTGTCGGGCACGGGCCGCCAGCCGCCGAGCGGCAGGAGCGTCGACGCCCCGCCCCACGCGGCACCCGGACCGACCGCCGAGCGCTTCCACCCGCCGACCGGCTGCCGCCGCGCGACGGCGCCGGTGAGCGGGCGGTTGACGGCGAGCATCCCGGCCTCGGTGCGCTCGAGCCACACCGCGATCTCGGCGGGGTCGAGGGAGTGGATGCCGGCGGCGAGCCCGGTCGCGAGCGAGTTCTGCAACTCGATCGCCTCGTCGAGCGTCGCGACGGCCATGAGCCCGAGCACCGGTCCGAGGAACTCCGTGCGGTGGAAGTCGCTGCCGGGTCGCACGCCGTCGCGCACGCCGGGCGACCAGAGCCGGTCGGTGTCGTCGAGCTGTCGCGGCTTGACGAGCCAGCTCTCCCCGTCGGCGAGCCGGGTGAGACCGCGAGCGAGCTTGCCCTGCACGGCCTCGACGACGGGCCCGACCTGCACCCCGGGGTCGGCGGGCCAGCCGACGGCGAGGCTGCGGACGGCGTCGTCCAGTTGCCGCCGGAAGCGCTCCGAGCCGGCGACCGATCCGACGAGGATGGCGAGGGATGCCGCGGCGCAGTCCTGGCCGCTGCGGCCGAACGCGCTCGACACGAGGTCGCGCACGGCGGCGTCGAGGTCGGCGCTCGGGGTGACGACGATCGCGTTCTTGCCGCTCGTCGCCGCGAGCAGGGGGAGATCGGCGCGCCAGGACGCGAACTCGGCGGCGGTCTCGATCGCGCCGGTGAGTAGCACGCGGCCCGCCTCGGGCGCGGTGATCAGGGCGCGGCGGGCGTCGTCGTCCGCCGCGACGACGAGGCCGAACAGGTCGCCCGGCACCCCGCCCTCGGCGAGCGCCTCGGCGAACACGGCGGCGGAACGCGGGGCCCGCGGCGACGGACTGAGCAGCACGGCGCTGCCCGCGGCGAGCGCGGCGAACACCTGCCGCGCGGCGTGGGCGACCGGCGCGACCCGCGGCGAGGCGACGACGGTGAGGGCGACGGGCTCGAACTCCGCCCCGCGGATGCCGTCCAGCTCCCGCGCGCGCGACGCGGCGTCGTACGCGGCGTCCACCGCCCGGCTCACCTCGGCGTCGGCATCCGCGAGGGTCGCGCCGGTCTCGGCGACGGCGATCTCGGCGAGCCGGCCGCGGTACGCGCTCAGCACCTCCCCGACCCGGTCGAGCGCATCGGCCCGCTCGGCGACCGGGCGGCGGCCCCACTCGGTGCCCGCCCGCACCGCGGCGGCGACCCGGGTCGCGACGTCCTCGGCGCCGGCGACGCGGGAGGCCTCGACCGTCGCGAGCCCCGCCTCCGTCGACGCGGCGCGTTCGAGCACGGATCGCGCCCACGCCCGGTTGCCCGGCACGGCCGGATCGGTGACCGGATCGTTGGCGAACACGCGCGGCGCGCGCGGCAGGGCGGGGCGCGAGCGGTCCTGCACGCGCAGGGTCGCGGGGGCGCTCTCGCGCACGACGCTCAGCGCCGCGGTGATGCGCTCCCCGGCGCGGGCGACGAGCACCGGATCGGTCAGGTCGGCGATCGGCGGCTCCGCGGCACCCCCGGCGAGGCGGTGGGCGACGGCGGAGGCCGCGGACCCGAACTCGCCGGGCGGCGCGACGGGCACGGCGAGCGAGACGCCGTCGACGTCGGCGTGCACGGCGTCGGCGAGCGGGCGGGCGAGGCCGGCCGGCAGCTCGAACCGCACGCGCCGCGAGACGCCGCGGGACTCGGCGAGCAGGTGGGCGAAGGCGAGCAGGAACGGGTCGTGGCCCGCGACGGCGATGCGCACGGCGTCGGTGTGCTCGGGGTGGAAGGCGACATCGAGCATCCGGGCCGCGTGGGCGTCGATCTCGGTACGGTTCGCCCAGGTCGCGAGCGGCCAGTCGTGCTCGGCGGCGTCGACGGCCTCGGTCGCCGGGGCCGCCCCCGTCGCGAGGCGCACGGTGAGCCCCGCGCCGCCCGCGACGACACGGTCGCGCGCCCAGCCGAGCAGCCGCTGCAGCGCGGGCAGCGAGTCGGGGTAGGCGGCGGGCAGCGCGATCCCCGCCTCGAAGAACTGCAGCTCCCGGCGGGCGAGCAGCCGGGTGAGCACCGCGATCGACAGCTCGAGGTCGCGATACTCCTCGACGTCCAGGGTGACGAGCTTCTTCGCGGCCGCGGCTCGCTCGAACAGGGGCGCGAGCACGTCGACGCCGCGCGCGACGGCGGCCTCGAGGTCCCACGCGGGCAGCGGCCCGGTGACCGAGCGCACGGTGAGCGCGACGCCGTCGACGTCCGGCCGGTCGAGCAGCCCGGCGACGTCGGCGAACCGGCGCGCGGCCTCCTTTTCGCCGAGCACCGCTCCCCCGGCGACGCTCGCCTCGATCCGCACCCGCGGCCGGCGCAGGCGACCGAGGGTGCGGTCGAGCGCGCGGGACGACCCGTCGAGCAGCACGGGGCGGGCGACGCGGGCGAACACGCGGCGCACGATGGGGATGACGGGGCGCGGCAGCAGCACGCCGAAGCCGCCGCCCGCGGTCATGGCGGCCCGCAGCACGGCGGGGATGGCGCTCGGCAGGTGCCGGGAGATGCGCTCGAGCTCGACGGCGGCGACGCGCGGGTCGACGGGCCGGATCACCCGGTCCGCGAAGCGCCGCGCGAACTCGCGGCCGTCGGCATCCCTCAGCAGGCGCTCGAGGCGTGCGGCGAGGGGGTCGGGTCGGACCGCCTCCGCGGCCCGTGCCCAACGGCGCACGAGAGCCGCGACCTCGGACGGCGCGGGCATCGTGCTCGGCTGCGCATCCGGCATGGAGTCGAGGATACGGCCCCCAACCGGGGGACGCCCCTCGACTCCGCCGTTTCAGGCTGCGGCGGGCGTCGCCTTCGCCTCGCGGACGCTGCGCAGCGCCGTCGCCCAGGCGACGACCTGGTCGAGCTGGGTGCCGAGCTGCGCCGCGAGCTGCGGGCCGGGCGTGAAGGTCGTGAAGTTCTCGAAGTCGTGGATGAGCGAGACGCCGACCCCCTGGCGCACGTCGGCGATCTGCAGTTCGCCGAGGATGAGGCGCAGGATCTCCGCGGCGCGCAGGCCGGACGCGGCGGCACCGTAGCTGACGATGCCGGCGGCCTTGTCGTTCCACTCCTGGTAGACGAAGTCGAGGGCGTTCTTGAGCACCGCCGACGGGGCGTGGTTGTACTCGGGCGTGACGAAGATGTAGCCGTCGTAGCCGCTCACCGCCTCCGCCCAGCGCTTGGTGTGCTCGAACTCGTACTGCCCGGACGACGGCTTGGCCTCGTCGAGGTGGGGCAGCGGGTAGTCGGCGAGGTCCAGCAGCTCGAACGCGGCGTCGCCGCGGGCGGCGGCCTGCTCGAGCACCCAGCGGGCGACGACCTCGCCCTTGCGGCCGGGGCGGGTGCTGCCGAGCACGACGGCGATGCGGACCTGAGTCACGAGGAATCCTTTCGATTGGTGATACGTCACCTTCAACGATACATGACACGTCAACTCAGCCGGAGTCGGTAGCATGACCGCCATGTCGACCGTGTCCGAGGTGTCCCCCGCGGACTGGGAGCTGTGGCGGTCGTTCCGTGCCATGAACCAGCAGCTCTCGCGCGAACTGGATCGCCAGCTGCAGCGCGACGCCGGCATCTCGCAGGCCGACTACGGCATCCTGCTCGCCCTCTTCGAAGCGGAGGGCAAGCGCCTGCGCACGGGCGAACTCGCCGAGCTGCTCGGCTGGGAGAAGAGCCGGGTCTCGCACCAGGTCGCCCGCATGGAGGCGCGCGGACTGGTCGAGCGCACCGACTGCGAGAGCGACGGCCGCGGCACCTGGGTCGGGCTCCAGGCCGACGGCACCCGGGCCCTCCTCGGCGCCATGCGCGAGCACGCCGCCGCCATCCGCGACCTCTTCCTCGACGAGCTCGAGCCGGGCGAGAAGGAGATCATGCGCAAGGCCGCGAAGCGGGTGCTCGACAAGCTCAACCCCGAGTCCTGCCGGCTCGCCGAGACCGCCCTGAAGCACGCGTGACCCGCGGCACCCGTACCGTCGACGTCGCCATCGTCGGCGGCGGGCACAACGCGCTCACCGCGGCGGCGTACCTCGCGTCGGCGGGCAAGGCGGTCACCGTGCTCGAACGGCTCGACTCCTTCGGCGGCGCGGCCGTGTCGGCGGAGGCGTTCCCCGGCGTCTCGGCGCGGCTCTCCCGCTACTCGTACCTGGTGAGCCTCCTGCCGGAACGCATCATCCACGACCTCGGCCTCGACATCCGCCTCGCCCGGCGCCGCTACTCGTCGTACACGCCGGACCCGGGCACCGACCGTGGCCTGCTCGTCGACACGGGGGATGCCGCAGGCACCGCCGCGTCGTTCGCGTCGATCGGCGCGCACCGCGACGCCGCCGCGTGGGAGCAGTTCTCCGTCGGCACCGGGCGCCTCGCCCGCGCCCTGTTCCCCACGGTGACCGAACCGCTGCCGACGCGCTCCGAGGCCCGGCGGCTCGTCGGCGACGACGCCGTGTGGGAGGCGCTCATCGAGAACCCCGTCGGCGCCGAGATCGAGCGCGCGTTCGCGAGCGACCTCGTGCGCGGCGTCGTCGCGACCGACGGGCTCATCGGCACGTTCGCCCCGCCCGTCGACGAGGCCCTCGACGCCAACCGCTGCTTCCTCTACCACGTGATCGGCGGCGGCACGGGCGACTGGGACGTGCCGATCGGCGGGATGGGGTCGGTCACCGGCGCCCTGTGGCACGCGGCGCGCGAGGCGGGCGCCGAACTGATCGCGGGCGCCGAGGTCACCTCCGTGACGCCCGACGGCGAGGTCGTCTACCGCCGCGGCGACGACGAGCACCGGATCGCGGCGGGCACCGTGCTCTCCGGTGTCGCGCCGTTCGAGCTGGCACGCCTGCTCGGCGAGCAGGCCCCGCGGCCCGAGGGCGCCCAGGTGAAGGTCAACCTGCTGCTCACCCGCCTCCCCCGGCTGCGCGACGCCGCGATCGACCCGGTGGCGGCGTTCGGCGGAACCTTCCACGCCAACGAGGGCTGGGCGCGCCTCGGCGAGGCGTACCGCGAGGCGGAGGGGGGACGCATCCCCGACCCGCTGCCCTGCGAGATCTACTGCCACTCCCTCACCGACCCGACGATCCTGTCGCCCGAGCTCCAGGCCGCGGGGGCGCAGACCCTCACGGTGTTCGCCCTCCAGGCCCCCGACCGGCTCGTCACCGAGGCCGACAACGACGCCCGCCGCGCCGAGCTGCAGGACGCGGTGCTGCGCTCCCTCGACGCGGTGCTCGGCGAGCCGCTCGCCGACCTCGTGCTCACCGACGGCGACGGGCGGCCGTGCATCGAGACGAAGACGACGCTCGACCTCGAGCACGCGTTGCGGATGCCCGGGGGCAACATCTTCCACGGCCCGCTCGACTGGCCGTTCGCCGAGGACGACGCCCCGCTCACCACCCCCGCCGAACGCTGGGGGGTCGCGACGGAGCACGCGCGCATCCTGCGCTGCGGCTCCGGCGCTCAGCGCGGCGGCGCCGTGAGCGGCATCGGCGGGCACAACGCCGCGATGGCGGTGCTGGAGTCCTCCGCGGGGTGACGAGCCGCGGAGCGCTGCGCTCCTCGACCGGCGATCCGCCTCACCACTCGTTCGGCGCCGGCGCCCTCGTCGAAGGCAGGGCGTTGTGCTCGGCCCACTCGACCAGCCACGCGGGTGCCGGGTGCGCCGCGATGTCGACGCCGACGACCTCGCCGACCTCGGACAGGGGCACGACCCCGCCGGCATCGCGCAGGAAGCGGCCCAGCACGTACGCCCGCGCGTAGATCTCGCCGCCGCGCACGAGCCGCTGCTCGATGAACACCGAGCGCCCGTCGTAGCCGATGATCTTCGTCTCGGTCGTGAACTTCTGCCCGAACTCGAGCGACTTGCGATACGAGATTGTCTGCGCCGTGACGACCGGGTACATCTTCGCGGCGCGCAGCTTCGCCCACGTGCCCGAGCGCAGCATGAGGTCGAACCGCGCGTGGTCGAGGAGCGACAGGTACACGCCGTTGTTCATGTGCCGCAGCTCGTCGTTGTCGGTGAGCCACACCCGGTCCTTCACGACGGAGACGTCGTCGAGGGTGAGCGCGGGGCCGCGCTTCGTGCCGAGCTGGATGCGCACCATGCGCCAGTACCGCCGGAACCAGTCCATGCCCCGACGCTATCCAGCGCCACCCGCCCGCGGTGAAGCGGTGTGCGGCGCGCACAGCGCGGGCCGCCGGATCAGCGGTGCCGGTTGTCGGAGATCGTCATCCGCGGCCCGTGCCGCTCGTACCCGATCCCGGCCGCCTCGATGAGGCGCACGACGCGCTGCCGGTGCCCGCGCCACGGCTCGAGCAGTTCGAGCATCCCGTCGTCGTCGACGCGCTGCCCGGCGAGCGCCCAGCCGACGCGCTTGCAGACGTGGAAGTCGCCGACGCTCACCGAATCGGGGTCGCCGTGTGAGCGCTGCACCGTCTCGGCCGCCGTCCAGACGCCGATGCCGGGCACCGAGCGCAGGCGACGGGATGCCTCCGCCGCGTCCAGGTGCGCCGTGCGCTCCAGGGCGTCGCCGACCGCGACCGCGCGCATGACGGTGTCCGAGCGCTGGGGGCCGACCCCGGCGCGGTGCCACTCCCACGAGGGCACGCGCCGCCAGACGGCGGGACTCGGGGCGACGCGCATCCCGGCGGGCGCGGGGCCGGGCGCCGGCTCGCCGTGCCGCAGCACCAGCTCGCGCCAGGCGCGCTTCTGCTCGACGCCGGTGACCTTCTGCCCGAGCACCGTCGGCACGAGGTAGGGCATGACGCGGGCGGCGCGGGTGAGGCGCAGTCCCGGGAAGCGCCGGTGCAGCTCGGCGACGAGCGGATGCCGCGACGGGTCGAACCCGTCGGCGTCGTCGCGTGCGCCGAGCAGGTCGGGCACGCCGGCGATCGCGTGCTCGGCGCCGGGACCCCAGGCCTCGGCGTCGACGCCGTGGCGCGACTCGCGCAGCCGGAGGGTGGCGGCGCCGGACGGCGTGGAGAGGGCGAGCCACCAGCCGGACTCGTCCCGGCGGGTGGTCGGATCGGTGCGGCCCTGGCGGAGCGGGCCGAGGATCAGCCCCAGGGCGACGCGGTGCGCGGGCGCGTAGCGCGTGCCCACGGCTGCCTCGATCATCTCGGGGCGAGGCTACCCCGCTCGGCTGACGGTCGCCCGGAGTCCGCATCGGACCCCTGGTCCGGCCGGGGGTGAGCCGGGGCGGGCATCGTCGACCACCCCGGCTCTCCCCCACCGGCTCCGGCGCTCAGCGCCGGAGGATTGCCGTCAGCGTAGCGTCAGCCGCAGGTGTAGGTGACGCCGTCGATCTCCCAGACGCCCTCGCCGTAGGTCGAGCAGATCTGGGCGATGCCCGAGAACAGCGTGCCGAAGGCGGTGAACATGAGGATGATCGTGATGAGGCCGAGCACCAGGAAGATGATGCTCAGGATGATGCCGGCGGTGGCCGGGCCGTTCGGGACGCCGGCACGCTTCGACTGGCCGCGCGCGATCAGGCTCACGATGAGGCCCGCGAGCGAGAAGACGAATGCGAGGATCAGGCCGACGATGCCAAGCGTGCGGCCGTCGGAGGCCGGAGCGGCGGCGGGAGCCGGAGTCGGGGCGGGGGTCGTCATTGATGTACCTCTTCGAGTGTGGATTCGTCCGGGCCCTGTGCCGGGACGACGCTCAACCTAGCGAGTCCGGCACCCCGAGTACCACTCCCCCCACCGCGCGCGGCGGGATACCGGCAGAATGTCCGCATGAGCGTCGGCATCCTCACCAGCGGCGGAGACTGCCCCGGACTGAACGCGGTCATCCGTGGAGCGGTCTTCATGGGCAGCAAAGTGCACGACCTCGAGTTCGTGGGCTTCAAGTGGGGCTGGAAGGGCCTCGTCGAGGGCGACACGATGCCGCTCGGGCGTCCCCAGGTCATGGGCATCTCGAAGCAGGGCGGCACGATCCTCGGCTCGTCGCGCACCAACCCGTTCGAGTTCGGCGGGGCGGAGCGCGTCGCCGAGGTGATGGAGGAGAAGGGCGTCGACTCCCTCATCGCGATCGGCGGCGAGGGCACGCTCGCGGCGGCGCAGCGGCTCGCGGATGCCGGCATCCGCATCGTCGGCGTGCCGAAGACGATCGACAACGACCTCTCGGCGACCGACTACACGTTCGGCTTCGACACCGCGGTGCAGATCGCGACCGAGGCGATGGACCGGCTCCGGACGACGGGCGACTCGCACGGCCGCTGCATGGTCGCCGAGGTGATGGGCCGCCACGTCGGCTGGATCGCCCTGCACTCCGGGATGGCGGCGGGCGCGCACGCGATCCTCATCCCCGAGCAGAAGACGAGCATCGAGCAGATCGTCGAGTGGGTGGAGAGCGCCCGTGACCGCGGCCGTGCCCCGCTCGTCGCCGTCGCCGAGGGCTTCAAGCTCGACTCGATGGACGACGCCCACTCCGAGCGCGGGCTCGACGCCTTCGGCCGCCCGCGCCTCGGCGGCATCGGCGAGATGCTCGCCCCGATGATCGAGGAGCGCACCGGCATCGAGACCCGCGCGACGACGCTCGGCCACATCCAGCGCGGCGGCACCCCGACCGCCTACGACCGCGTCCTCGCGACCCGGTTCGGGATGGCGGCGGTCGACATGGTGCTCCAGCAGCGCTGGGGCAAGATGGTCGCCCTGCGCGGCACCGACATGATCGAGGTGCCCTTCTCGGAGGCGCTCGGCCAGCTCAAGACCGTGCCGCAGGAGCGCTACGACGAAGCCCGGGTGCTGTTCGGCTGAGCCCGCCGGTGCCAGACTGACGGGCATGAACGCAGCGTTCGCGGTCATCGGATCGGTCCTCGTCTTCGTGGCGGCCGTCATCCATCTCGGCTTCTTCGCCCTCGAGAGCGTGCTGTGGAGCCGGCCGGCGGTGCAGCGGCTGTTCGGCGTGCGCGACGCGCGGGATGCCGAGGTCGCGCGGCCGTGGGCGTACAACCAGGGCTTCTACAACGTGTTCCTCGCGATCGGCGCGGGAGTCGGGCTCGTGTTCCTCGGCACGGGGACGTTCCCCGAGGCGGGGCTCGCCCTCGCCGTCTTCAGCCTCGCGAGCATGCTGCTCGCCGCCGTCGTGCTGCTCACCTCGAACCCGCGGCTGTGGCGCGGAGCCCTGCTGCAGGGCGTCGTGCCGGCGCTCGGCATCCTGTTCCTCGCGCTCGCGCAGCTCGCGTGATGGGGATCCGGATCAGCCGGTGACGTAGTCGACGAGCGCTGCGACGAGGGCGTCGGACGTGCGCTCCTCGGCGATCGCGTGCACGGGCAGCCCCGCGGCGCGGGTGTCGAACGCGGTGCGCGGGCCGATGCAGACGATGACGGTGCCGTCGGGGATGGGGCTGAGCTGGGCGGAGACCTGGCGCGCGACGCTGCCGGACGTGATCAGCAGCGCGCCGATGCGGCCGCTCGCGACATCCGCGGCGACCTCGGGGGAGACGGGCACCCCGACCGTGCGGTAGGCGGTGACGAACTCGGCCTCGAAGCCGAGCTTCGCGAGCCCCGCCACGAGGGTCGGCTCGGCGACATCCGACTGCGGCACGAGCACGCGCCCGTGGATCTCGCTCGCCGGCCACTCCTTGACCAGGCCCCGCGCCGAGTTGTCCGCCGTCGGCGCGAAGTCGACGCGGTACCCGGCGAGGGTGAGCGCGGCCGCGGTCGTCTCGCCGACGGCCGCGACCCGGGTGGAGTCCGGGATGCGCACGCCCTGGCTCACGAGCACGTCGACGGTGGTCGCGCTCGTCAGCACGATCCAGTCGAACTGGCCGTCCTGCAACTCGTGGAGGGCGTTGGCGAGAGCCGCCGGATCCTCCGCGCTCGCGAAGTTGAGCATGGGGGCGATCACCGGGATGCCGCCGAACTCGCGCAACCGGGCGGCGGCCGCGTCGCCCCACCTGCCGCCGCGCGGCACGAGAACGCGCAGCGAAGCAAGCGGTCGGGTCATCGATCCATCATCCCCCGTCCGGCGCGGTCGTGCTGCCGCACCGGGGAAGGCTCAGTCGTCGTCGTCGCTGAACAGGGCCCAGGCGACGGCCCCGACGGCGATGATCGCCACCGCGACGCCGCCGATGATCCAGGGCATCGGGTTCTTCTCGTACGAGGCGACGGCCTTGCGCCGCAGCTCGTCGACGCGCTTGGGAACGTTGAGGCGGTCCTCGAGCGCGTCGAGGGTGGCGGCCAGTTCGGCCCGGGCCTTCGCGGCCTCGTTCTTCGCGTCGGTGGTGCTCATGATGCTCCTCGCTTTCCGATTCCCTTGATGGCTCGCAGGTCGCGCCGCAGGCTTTCGATCGACTCCGTCGGCACGGGCGGGACGCCGCGCTTGAGCACGCGGAATCCGATAAGGCCCAGGATGACGGCGATGATCAACAGCACGCCGGCGACGATGAGCGCCGCGGCCCACCCCGGCATGATGAGCGACAGCGCCAGGATGACGGCCGTCAGCAGCACGCCGATCATCGCGGCGAGCACGGCGACCGCGCCCGCGATGAGTCCCGCGCCCACGCCGAGCGCCTTCAACTTGGCGGTCAGCTCCGCCTTGACCAGTTCGATCTCACGCTGGACGAGATCCCCGACGAGCGTGGGGATGTCGGCGAGCAGCGCGAACACCGACCGCTTGCGCGGAGCCCCCTCCGCCGTCCCGGGCGACGACATGCTCAGGACGCGGACGAGGTGGAGCGCGAGCCGCCCGCCGGCTTCTTCGCGGCCGACGACTTCGGCGCGGGCTTGCCCGCCACCTTGTCGACGACGCTCTTCGCCGTGCCGGTCACGGTCTTCGCGGTGTCGGAGACGAACTCGGCGACCTCGGGCGCCTTGTCCTTCACGAACTCCTGCGCGGCATCCACCTGCTTCTGCACCCGCGGGTCGTTCCAGACCTTGAGCGCGGCGGACTTGAGCTCCTCGTACTTCTCGCGCCCGGCACGGGTGCCGAGGACGTATCCGAGGCCGAGCCCGGCTACGAAGAGGATCTTGCCTTTCATGTGCGGCTCCGTTCGTCGGAATTCCCGGGGATCGCCCGGAGAGTCAGGAGCCCAGCCTAGCCCTGGTGCCCCGGGTCGGTCCCGGGGGTTGACAGCATCCGCACGGTGACGGAATAGGGGTGCCCCGCCTCCCCCAGGGTGGAGACGGGGCACGGGGCGCGCTCGGCGCGCCGGTAGGGAAGTAGCGAGGAGAGCACCCGCATGGGGCGAATCGACCACCCGAAGGGTCGACTGCCTCTGTACTCCGTCCCTCACCTCCCCGGATCCGGGGAGGTCCCGCCGCTCGCTCGACGCGCGCGGGTCGCGGCGGGACCTCTCGGGGTCAGACCTCCTGGTTCCTCATCTGGCGGCGGGACGCGCGGACCAGCGCGACGCCGAGCAGGGTCATGAGGCCGGCGATCGCCGCGAACGGCGAGGCGTTCGACCCCGTCAGGGCCAGGGTGTCGAGACACTCGATCTCATCGAACGCCTTGGAGAACACCAGCTCGGCGGCATCCCCGGGGAAGCCCGAGTCGGGACCGGGCGTCGCCGTGATCGTGACCTCGTCACCGGGGGCCGGCACCGGGTAGGTGCCGAGTTCGGTGAAGGCGGGGCCGCCGTTCACCGACCAGAGCACGGTGCCCTCGTCTCCACCGCCGATCAGCAGCGTGAACGTCGGGCCGGCCGCGCAGGTGTTCTCGAACGTCACGTCGGGCTCGACGAGACCGAACACCTCGCACAGGTCAGGCAGCAGCACCTCGAACACCCACCACTGGGGCTCCACGAGGAAGTACCCGTCGGTGGCCTCGGCGACGACCTTGATCGTGGTGCTGTAGGGCAGCTCGTAGGGGTTGCCCGGGTCGTCACCGGCGGGGTAGGTGCCCTCGGGCCAGATGCCCTTGTCCACCCAGTCGCTGCCGTCCCAGAAGTACACGCGGTACTGCACGCTGCCGGCCGGCTCGGCGTCCGACGTCGTGATCGTCAGGTACGACACCCACGAGGCGGTGAGCGCACCGAGCTGGCGCTGCCGCGCGTCGACCTCGACCTCCTCCTGGCAGAACTGGGTCATGACCGGGTCGCCGACGACCTTCACCGGGTCGTCGCAGTCGCCCTTGAACTTCTTGACCTTGATCTTGATCCACTTGTCACCCTTGGCTACGGCGTAGTCGTCGTTCGCCGGGACGACCTTCACCCAGTAGATGCCCGGCGGCACCGACGCGGCGCTGTCGAACTCTTCGTCGACGAGCTCGAGCCCGTTCTCGGTCCACTTCCACAGCTCGTAGGTCACGCCCACCTTGGTCGTGTCGGGGGTGATCGTCCCGTTCAGCAGGTCGCCGGTGGCCTGCTCGCACTGCTGGTGCGTCGGCGTCGCGGCACCGGTCACGAGCTGCCGGCAATTCTCGAGGTAGGCGAGGATCTCGACCTGGATCCAGGTGTTCTCCTCGGAGACGGTGTACTCGTCGCTCAGGGGGAGGACCTTCACCCAGTAGATGCCGGGATCGAGCTGGCCGGACTCACCCGTGAAGTCCTCGACGAGCGCCGGATCGGCGTCCTTGTCAGCACCGTACAGCTGGTACTTCACGCCCGTCTTGGAGGTGTCCGGCGTGATCGAGCCGCCGCCCACGTCGCCCGTGCGACTGTCGCACTCCTGGTGGTTCGGCGTCGCGGCGCCCGAGACGCTCGTCGGAGCCGGGTCGACCCAACAGACGATCACGTGGCTGATGTCCTTGCCGGACGGGTGGACGAACGACGTCGTGGTCAGGTCGACCGGGCCGTTCCAGTGGGTGTCGGCGATGTCGAACTTGTAGAGCGGGTCGCTGTAGTACGCCTCGTTCTCCTTGTCGACGCCGCCGTGCCCGCTCGAACCGGACTTGATGACGACCTTGGTCACCGTCTTGCCGGTGATGCCCTTCGAGGCGAACTGAGCGAGGAGCTCGGCGTACGTGAACGACTTCTTGTCGGACGTGAGGTCGTACTTGGCGCAGGTCTCGCCGTTGACCGCCCAGTTGACGGGGTCGTTGGTGTTGGAGGGGTTGTCGGCGAGCGCCGGGCTCGCCGCAGCGGTCGCGAGACCGATGCCGAGGACGAGCGTCGCGAGGCCCGCCAGGAGCTTCTTGAACATGTCGGGGGATCTTTCGGGTCGGGTGATCCCACGCGTGCCGTCGGAGCGCGCGGGCGCTCCGGCGACGGGTGCACGTTGCGGGGGCGGGGGAGCCTCCGCTTGTCCGGGGGATCGGGTTGTCGCCAGGCGGGGGACCTGGTCGCGCCTGATCTAACCCGTCCGCAGAAATGAGGACAAGGGGTTTTCGATGAGACTTCTCTCATCTGCAACGGACACTGGATCCATCGACGAAACCCCTGATCAGAGCAGGTAAATACAACGGGCCCCACCCCCACCCTCACGAGGAGGGCGGCGGGTGGGGTGGGGTCCGTCGGTTCCGGATGCCGGGTCAGACCGCCAGGTGGCGTCCCTTCGGCCGGCGGGCGCGCACGATCTGGATCGCGACCAGCGCGAGGCCGGCCTGCAGGAGCACGAGCGCGAGCACGAGCCATCCGCCGGGGGTCTCACCGGTGAGCGCGAGCGTCGTCAGATCGCCGCACATCACCGAGTCGTCGGCGCGCAGCTTGATGCGCCACTCCGATCGCGTCACCGTGTTCTCCGGGTCGTCGGCCTGCGCCGTGACGACGTACTCGCCGACCTCGACGCGCGTCGTCTTCTGCGTGATCTTCTGGCCGTCCAGGAAGTAGCTCACCCCCGGGAAGGGCGTGACCGTGATGGTCGGCATGACGCGACCGGCGGGCGTGCACTGCTCGTGCGTCCAGCTGACCGCCGTCGGCAGCTCGGCGTGCGTGGTGAGGTCGCACGGCAGCTCCGGTTCGGCGATCGTCACCGGGAAGGAGGAGGGGCCGCGGATGACGTATCCGTCGTCGGCCACCGCCCACACCGTGTACGACCCGGCCGGGTAGTCGAACACCCACGGGCCGTCACCCGGCGTCGCGAGGTCGTGCTTGACCTGGTCGGTGTCGCTGCTGATCTGCCAGGTCACGTGCGGCGCCGAGGTGATGGTGATGCTGCCGGGCAGCTTCTCCCCCTCGACCGAGCCGTCGACGCACTCCTCGTGCGAGCTCACGAACGGCTGCACCGGGATGTCGGTGCCCTCGTCGCACGGGCCGTCGGGCGCGGTGACCTCGATCGGGTAGGTCGCGGTCGAGCCTCCGCCCTTGATGTAGAAGCCGTCCGCCGCCGTCACCACGAGCTCGTAGCTGCCGGGGCCGCGCTCGAACACGAGGTGGTCGGCATCCACGACCTCGCCGTCGAAGACGTAGGAGAGGTTCTCGACGAGCGTGAAGGTGATGATCCCGCCGTTGACGCCGCCGTCCTCACGGTCGCACTCGGCGCGCTTCACGATCGGCGCGACGTACTCGACCGGGTCGTCGCACGCGTCGGGCGTCTCGACCGTGACGGGGTAGTCCTTCTCGGTGAGCAGCTCGGTGCCCTTGAGGTAGAACCCGTCGGCGGTGCGCGCGGTGATCGTGTGCGGGCCGGCGGTCACCGGCACGGAGACCTCGGTCTCGCCGTCGGCGAAGACGATCTGCACCCCGTCGAGGAAGTAGGTCAGGTTCGCCACGTCGGTGAAGAGGATCGAGGCGCCCTGGATCTCACCCGTGGAGGCGTCGCAGATCTCGTGGGTCACGACCGGGGCCACGTACTCGACGGGGTCGTCGCAGTCCGGGGTCTCGTCGATCGTCACCGGGAACGAGGTCGGCCCGACGAGCGTGTAGCCCTCGAGCGCCTCGGCGACGACCGTGTGGTCGCCCACCCCGAGCTCGACCTTCTGGCCGGCCGGGTAGACGGTGCCGTCGACGCGGTAGCGCACGCCCTCCGTGTCGGGGACGACGAGGAAGGCGCTCGTGACGACGCCGGTCTCGGTGGTGCAGACCGCCTGCGTCACCTCGGGCTCCACGGCCTCGGCGCAGTCGGTCCGCTGTCCGAGGTCGCCGGTGAACGTCACCGTCTGCGGGCCCTGGAAGTAGTGGTTCGTCGCGGGGGTCGCCACGACCTTCCACGGGCCGCTCTTCCCGTCGCCGACGGTGAGGGTGTAGACCACGCCCTCCGTCGGGCCGAAGGTCAGCGAGCCGTCGGTGTCGCACGCGGTGATCGGCGTCGCGATCGGCGCGACCGGGGCGACCTTGTTGCAGCCCGGGGTGTCGACCGTGTACGTCGGCTTCGGACCGGTGAAGCCCATGTCGTGGAGGAAGTGCTCCTCGAACGGGTCGTTCGGACCGTTGAGCACCGAGGTGGGCACGGGCTGCGCGTCGTACGAGGCGTAGATGTCGCCCTGCCCGCACTCGACGTCGGCGCCGTAGTGGTAGGTGCCGGGGTACTCGACGAAGAACGAGTCGTCCTTCGCCGGCATCGGGTTGTTCTGGTGCAGGTTCTGCGGCCACTGGCCCTGGCCCGCGAACTTCCACGAGACCGCGGTCACCCAGAAGCCGTCGCAGAGCTTGCCGCTCGAGCCGGCCGGGTTCGGCACCGTCACGGTGCCCGAGTTGGTGCGGGGGTCGTAGGTGTAGCTGACCTGGCTCGCCGCGATGCAGGGCGGGGGACCGCAGTCCATGCCGGTGCCCTTGGGCAGCACCTGGATGATCCACTGCTTCTTGCCGTCGCCGAGCGTGTAGCCCTCCGCGACGTTCGCCGTGATCGTGTAGGTGCCGGGGCCGTCGCCGTCGGTGCCGCCCTCCCAGGTGATGCCGGTCGGCGGGGTGGGCAGCACGAGGCGGCCGTCGGCGGAACAGGTCGGCTGCGTCGCGCTCGGCTCGGCCGTCACCGTGACGGGGGTGTCGCGCTGGCAGTTCTTGTAGTTGATCGCGAGGTTGTCCTGGTTGAAGTACTTGTTGTTGTACTGAACCCAGCGCACCTGCCACGTGCCGGTCCACTGCTTCGAGTACTCGAAGGCGAGGATGCCGGAGTTCTTCTGCGCGTTGGTCAGCGGCAGGACGAGGTCGCCGGAGTCCAGCCGGATGCGCACCACGAGGCCCGACTCGCTCGCCGGGTCCTGCGGCTGACGGATGTCGACGTTGGCGTTGACCTGGAAGACGCCGCCGCCGTTGCGCGTGACGTTCATGTTGATGTGGTCGCCCTCGCGCAGCGGGGAGCCCTTGATCAGGGACGCCACGTCGCAGGTGAGGGCGGTGCCGGCACAGGGGGCCCAGCTGCCGGTGAGGGCGCCGGCGCCGAGCTTGTCGTGCTCGTTGTGCTGCGCGTCGATCTCGAGCTTCCAGGTGTGCGCCGAGGTGCCGTCGACCGGGTACTCGACGGGCCCGAAGTTGTTGCCGAAAGCCACGTTGCTCGCGACGGCGGTGCCGTCGACGGTGAGCGTGAACGTGTTCGACGTTCCGGCGCCGTAGGAGCTCAGCGTGACCTTGATGCCGGTACAGGTCGCCGAGACGGTGGGGGTGTGGGCGGTGGCGGTGGTCGCGACGCCGACGGTGAGGCCGACGGCCAGCACCAGGGTCGTGAGCACGGCGATGAGTCGCTTGAGCACGGGGGATCCTCAAGGTTGCTCGCCGAGGGCATGCGCCGCCTCGGCGTGTTCGGGTGACGACGCGCCGGCGGGGGCCCGGACGGGATCGCGTCGTAGTGGGGGTTTTCAGTGGAGCCCCCTGGGGCGGCGCACGAGGTTTTCGGGTTCGCGCGCCGGGAACTCCGCCGTCGACTTTACCCGGTCCCCCAAAATGAGGACTCGGCCCCAGTTCGGGGGGTCCCCGGATACGGACGCGCGGGTCATCCTGAAAAGTGCGGCACCCCGCTCCACGTCTCAGCGTCCAGGAGCGGGGTGCCGCGGCCGGTTCTCCGAGCGTCCCGTCGGATCCGGCCGTGAAGGCGTGCCCCGCCCCGCCGAAGCGGGACGGGACACGGCGGGTTACTCGATGATCAGCTGCTCCTCACGACGACGGTTCGCCATGAGCAGCGCACCGCCGATCACGAGAAGAGCCGCGAGGCCGAAGCCGCTCCACGCGACGCCTCCACCCGTGAGGGGGAAGGTCTCGAGGCAGTCCTCCGGCAGCGTGTAGACGAAGGTCCACTCGCGGTAGTTGTCCTCCTCGCCGTCACCGAAGCCGAACTCCTCCGAGGAGGGGACGGCGGTGATGGTGACGACGGTCTCGCCCTCGACCGGCCAGTCGCCGACGGTGTTCGGCAGGCCGCCGGTCACCGTCCACGTCACGCCGTGCGCGAGGACCGCCGGCTCGACGGAGAGCTCGTAGCTTCCGAGCCCGGTGCAGGCGAGGTTCGTCTGCACCGCGAGCGGGACCACCGTCGGGAGCGTCTCGAAGTCGCCACACGGGTCGGCCTTCGGGATGACGACCTCGAACGACGTCGTGGCGCCCTCTTCGAACTCGTAGCCGTCATCCGGCTCCGCGGTGAGCGCGTACGTACCCGGCTCGAGGTCGTAGGTCTCGCCCTGCACGACCGACTCGCCCTCCAGGTAGTACTTGACGCCCTCCGCCACCGGGATCGTCACCGAGCCCTTGGCGTAGTGGCTGACTCCGTTCTCGTCGACCGTGCAGGTCTCCGGCAGCGGCGGCTGCGGGGCGACGGGCGTCGCCGTGCACGGGTCCGGCGTGAACGTGTGCGACCACTCGAAGACCGTCACGCTCTCGTCCCACGTGTAGTTCTCGGGGTCGGCGAGCTTCCAGCGGATCTTCACGGTCTCGCCCGGCTCGGCCTGGAAGGGCGAGTCGAGCGGGTCGATGACCTGCCAGTCGTCCTCACCGGGACCGATCCACTTCTCGTAGACGACGTGCTCGACCGGCTCGATCGAGTAGGTCCCGCCGTTCACGGTCGCCGCGGCGAGGAGACGGGCACGCTGGGTGTCCGGCCCCTCCTCGGCGTCCTCGACACAGGTGAAGTCGACGTGACCCGGGACCGTGGGCTGCTGCACGACGCCGCGGCAGTCCTTCCCGTCGAACGTGTGACTCCACGTCGTCTGGACCCCGTCCGCCCACTTGGTGATGGCGTCGTTGACCAGTTCGGCGAGGAAGTAGACCGTCTCACCCGGGGCCGCGTCGTACGACTGACCCGGAGTCATCGGGGTCCACGGACCCGTCGCCGACGGACCGTAGGAGTACGTCACTCCCGTGACCGGGGTCACCTGGAAGGTGCCGCCGGTCACCTCGCCGGCCTCCTCGGTGCAGGCGAAGTCGTTCCAGTCGGGCGTCTTCGGCTGCGGGATGACGGTCTTGCAGTCACCCGGGCTGGTGAACTCGAGGACGAACTCGGTCTGCGTGCCCGGCGGGAAGGCATAGCCGTTGTCGGGGTACGCGGTGATCGTGATCGTCTTCGGGAACGGACCGGTGACCGTGCGCCACGAGTTCTCCGGGATCGTGGTGCCGTTCACCTTGTAGTGGACGCCGGACGTCGTCGGGATGCGGTACTGCCCATCCTTGACCTGACCCGGGTGGCCCGGCTTGCACTCGGCCTGCTTGACATCGGGCGTCTTCGGGACGACGCACTTCGAGGGGTGCGTGCCGTTCTTGAACTCGTACTCGACGTACTTTCCGCCGCCGCTGCTGCCGGTCCAGCCGGAGCCCCAGCTGCCGTCGAACTTGTAGCCGTCGGCGATCTTCGCGCGGATCTGGATGAGGGTGCCGTGCGGGAACGACAGCTCCTCGCCCTGACCGACGGCGGTCCAGGCGGTCCAGTTGTAGTCGGAGCCCTTCGAGCCCGAACCCTTGTACGTGCGCCACTCGTAGATCACGCCGGTGACGCCGGTCGGGATCTTCGCGGTGCCCTCGGACGAGCCGACGGCGACGCAGACCGGGTTGGTGAAGGTCGGCGGCTTCGGCTTGTCGGCGTCGACCTTGCACTCGTTCGCGCTCTTCGCGGTGATCTTGAACTTCCAGGTCGTGGTGCCGGTGAGTTCGAACGGGCTGACCGCGACGGCCTTGATGTGCACGTACTTGTCCACGGCGACCTCGATCCACGTGCCGAGTTCCGTCGCGGGCTGCCAGCTCGACGAGCCCGAGCCGGGGACCGTCGCCGAGTCGGTGATCGCGACGAGATACGTCACCTTGTCCGACTTGGCGCTGGGGATCCGGTAGTGACCGGTCGTGCCGGGCACGCCCGGCGTCGCCGAGCACTCCGCCTTCTTCCAGTCGGGCACGTCAGGCGTGACCTTCTTCGAGCAGTTGTTGTCGTAGATCGCCTGACCCGCGGGCCAGTTCATGCTGTAGGTCTGCCCGTTGTACTGGAACGGCGGGATGATGTCCTTGTTGTTCTGGTGGTCCAGGTGACCGTTGTAGACCCCGCTGATGGGGAGCGGCGGAAGCGCCTGCCACCCGGCGGCACCCGTCGCGTGGCAGATCACGATCTTCTCCTCGCCGCAGTCGCCGGTGAGGCCCTCGATGCGGGTGTCGTGCTTGGTCGCGCCCTGGTGGTTGTTCGACCACGGCGTGTAGGCGTAGACCCACGGCCCGTTGCCGACGGTGGTGCCGGGCAGCGATTCGGTCCACGAGACGGACCCGGAGGCGCCGCTCGTCGTGCCGCGGCTGGTCCACTGGTTCGCGGGCCACGTGCCGTAGCTCCACCCGTTCTGGAACGAGGTCGATCCGGTGCGGGTCGAGATGGGCGCGCTGACGCCGTCGGGGATGTTGCTCCAGGAGAGCGTGTAGGTGACGTCGTACTGCTTGGTCGTCGGGTTACAGACGGCCGACGCCGTGATGTTGCCGGCGTGCGCCGAGGCCGGAGAGGCCGTCAGCGCCACCATTCCGAGCGACAGCACGATGGCGGTCAACCCGGCGATGAATCTCTTGAACATTTCGATTCCTCTGCTGAGAAAGGGGAAACGCAAGGGGAACGGGCGCGCGAAAGCGCCCGGCGTGACACCAGGTCCGGGCGCGCGAAAGCGCCCGCGAGGCAGGCGCCACGCAGGGTGCCCCGGCACGGGGGATTGACGACCGGGGAGAGGGGCGGTGGGAGGCGCTGGAGGGGGGATCTTCGGGTCGGCGCGTCCGCGCGGGTGCGACTCGGGTCGGGTGGTCGGGGGTCGGGTACTCCTCTTCTGGTCCCATCGGGGGAGCCATGCGGGGGGATCGGCATGGGACCGAGGCCGAGAGTAGCAGTCCCCCTATTGGGGGACAAGAGGTTCCCTCGAATCCGTGGGGACCTGGTGTAGGGCCCTAGTGCACGTATTCCAGGATGTCGAGACCGACCGTGCGGAGGGCGTCGAGCACCCGGAGGCGCGCGGCCAGCTCGCGGTCGTCGAACTGCACCGAGACCGCGTACGCGACGGCGGCGCGGGGTCCGCGGAAGACGCCGGCCTCGGATCGCACCCCGGCATCCGTGCCCGTCTTGTTGACGAGCAGCACGCCGTGGTCGACCCCGCGATGAGCGAGGGGATCGAGGCCGAAGGCGCTCGCCACCATCGACAGGTCGGTGTTCAGCGAGAGCCAGCCGAGCACGCGCGCCGACGTGGGGGCGTCGACGACGTCCCCGCGGGCGAGGGCCGCGAGCAGCCAGGAGAGCTCCGCCGTCGAGCCGACCGAGAGCTGCGGGGCGTCGTCCGGGCCGCGGGTGTCGCGGACGAGGTCGAGGAGCGCGGTGCGCTGCAGCCCGAGCGACTCGGTGCGCTTGCGCACGGCCTCGAGCCCGACCTGGCGCAGCAGCACGTTGGTCGCGAGGTTGTCGCTCGTCGCGCCCACGAGGGCGGCGAGGTCGGCGACCGGCAGCGACGGCGCCTGCAGGTGCTGCCAGATCCCCGAGTCGCCGACGGCATCCCGCGGCGTCTTGTCGAGGATGCCGTACCCGGTGAAGTCGCGATCGGTGAGCCGGGCCGACACCTCGACGAGCAGCAGGATCTTGCCGATGCTCGCCGTCGGCAGCACGATGCGCTCGTCGATGGCCACGAGCGTGCGGCCCGTCTCGAGGTCGAGCACCGACGCCGAGACCTGGGCGCCCTCGTAGGCGATGTCGCCGAGCGCGGTGAACGTCGCCGAGAAGTCGTCGGTCGCGTGTTCGCCGCGGTGACGCGGAGGACGGGGCGCGCGGGAGCGGTCGCGACGCTGTTCGGTCGCGTTCACCTCTCCCACTGCGCCTTCTACCAAATGGTGACTCTGTCTTCCGGGTCGAGCCAGAGGGCGTCGCCTTCGGTGACGCCGAACGTGGAGTAGAACACGTCGATGTTACGGACGATCTGGTTGCACCGGAACTCCGCGGGCGAATGCGGGTCGATCGACAGCAGGCGCAGCGCCTCCTCGTCGCGCATCTTCGTGCGCCAGGCCTGCGCCCAGCCGAAGAAGAAGCGCTCGCCCGCGCTCAGCCCGTCGACGACGGGCGGCGTCTCGCCGTCGAGCGAGAGCAGGTAGGCCTGCCAGGCGATGCCGAGTCCGCCGAGGTCGCCGATGTTCTCGCCGATGGTGAGCGCGCCGTTGACGTGGTGGCCGGGGAGCTGCTTCGGCTCGAGCGCGTCGTACTGCGCGATGAGCGACGCGGTGCGCGCCTCGAACGCGGCGCGATCCTCGTCGGTCCACCAGTTGGTGAGCCGGCCGTCGCCGTCGAACTGCGAGCCCTGGTCGTCGAAGCCGTGGCCGATCTCGTGGCCGATGACGGCGCCGATCGCACCGTAGTTGGCGGCGGCATCCCGGTTCACGTCGAAGAACGGCGCCTGGAGGATGGCGGCGGGGAAGACGATCTCGTTGAAGCCGGGGTTGTAGTACGCGTTGATCGTCTGCGGCGTCATGAACCACTCGTCGCGATCGATCGGCTTGCCGACCTTGCCCAGCTCGCGGTGGAACTCGAAGCGCGCGACCGCGCGGACGTTGCCGATGAGGTCGTCGGCCGAGATCTCGAGGCTCGAGTAGTCGCGCCACTTCACCGGGTAGCCGATCTTCGGCGTGAACTTGTCCAGCTTCTCGAGCGCCTTCTCGCGGGTCGCGTCCGTCATCCACTCGAGGCGCTGGATGCTGCGGCGGTACGCCTCGACGAGGTGGGCGACGAGGTCGTCCATCGCCTCCTTCGCGCTCTCCGGGAAGTGCCGCTCGACGTAGATGCGGCCGACCGCCTCGCCCAGGCCGCCCTCGACGACGGAGACGCCGCGCTTCCAGCGGGCGCGCAGCTCGGGGGTGCCGGTGAGGGTGCGGCCGTAGAAGTCGAAGTTCGCCTCGACGACGTCAGCGGTGAGGTAGGGCGCCGACGCGCGCACGACCTGCCAGCGCAGCCAGTCCTTCCACGCGTCGAGGTGCGCCTCGACGAGGAGGGTGCCGAGTCCCTGGAGGTAGCTCGGCTCGCGCACGACGACCTCGGCGAAGGCGCCCTCCGGCAGGTCGAGGGCGGCGAGCCAGGTGTCGAACAGCTCGGGGGCGCCGGTGAGCGCGGCGGCCTCCGCCCACGACATCGGGTTGTACGTCGCCTGGGTGTCGCGGGTGCGCACGTTGTCCCAGTGGTGCGACGCGATCGCGGTCTCGAGGTCGAAGACGCGCTGCGCCGCGGCGGCGGCATCCGCGTGGCCGGAGAGGCCGAGCATCCGCTCGAGGTGCGCGCGGTAGGCGGCGCGGATCTCGGCGAAGGTGTCCTCGCGGTAGTACGACTCGTCGGGGAGGCCGAGGCCGCCCTGCTCGAGGAAGGCGACGTAGCGCTCGGGGGCGCCCGGGTCGTTGTCGACGAACGCGCCGAGGAATCCGCCCACGCCGTCGCGCTCGAGCCGGCCGAGGGCGGTGAGGAACGACGGGATGTCGGTGGGCGCGGCGGCCGCGTCGAGGTCGGCGGCGACGGCGCTCCAGCCGAGCTGCTCGATGCGCTCCTCATCCATGAAGGAGGTGTAGAGGTCGCCGATCTTGCGCTCCTCGGTGCCGGGAGCGGCGTCGCGGGCCTCCTCGATGATCTCGCGCACCGCCTGCTCGGCCTCTTCCGCGAGCTGGTAGAAGGAGCCGTAGCGCGCCTTGTCGCTCGGGATCTCGGTGCGCTCGATCCACCTGCCGTTGACGTGGCGGAAGAGGTCGTCCTGCGGGCGCACCTCCTCGTGGAGCTCGCTGGTGTCGATTCCGGAGGTCAGCGCGTCGGTCACGGCAGCCAGCCTAAGCGGGCTCGCCCGATGTCTGCGGCGCGGCGGCTCAGCTCGGTGCGGGGCCGGTCGTCGTGCCGATCCGCAGCTCGCTGCGCAGTTCGACGGGTGCGGGCTTCTCCCCGGCGAGCGCGGCGAACGCGGTCGCCGCGGCGACGCGGCCCTTCTCCACCGCGGGCTGCACGAGCGTCGTGAACACGTGGCCGCCGGCGTCGTCGAGGCGGATGCCGTCGAACCCCAGGATGCTCACGTCGCCCGGCACGTCGAGACCGAGTTCCTCCGCGGCGCGCAGCACGCCGAGGGCGAGGAGGTCGCTCTGCGCGACGATCGCCGTGGGGCGCTCCTCGGCGGGCAGGCGCAGGAGGTGCATCCCCGCCTCGACTCCGCCGGCGACGGAGGAGCCGTGCGCCGACCAGGCGGGCCCGTCGGGGAACACGTCGCGCAGCCCGAGCAGCCGGTCGCGGGCGGTGGCGCCGGTGATGCGCGCCGCGCGCCCGGGCGTGATCGGGCCCGGCGTGCGCGCGGGGTCGAGGGGGAGCGTGACGACGCCGACCCGCGAGTGGCCGAGGTCGCGCAGGTGCTCGGCGCCGCGGCGGGTCGCGTCGCGGTTGTCGAGCGTCACGATGAAGACATCCTCGAGCGGGTCGGCCTCGACGGCGACGATCGGGATGCGACGCCGGCGCAGCGCCTCGACGCTGCGCTCGACGTCCTGACTGCAGCCGAGCAGGATGGCGGCGTCCATCGGCGCGGAGGCGAGGTCGGCCCCGGGGTCGCCGGTGAGCGGCACGACGAGCAGGCCCGTGCCGTCGTCCCCGAAGCCGTCGGCGACGCCGTCGAGGAAGGCCAGGTTCATCGGGTCGCGGAAGGATTCGGCGAGGCGGTCCTCGGTGATGACGGCGATGACGCCCGACCGTCCCCGGCGCAGGGACCGCGCGGTCGGGTCGGGCCCGCCGTAGTCGAGTTCGGCGGCGGCGGCGAGCACGCGGTCGCGCGTCGCGGGCGCCACGGGACCGGCTCCGCTGAAGACGAGGGATGCCGTCGAGACGGAGACGCCGGCGCGGGAGGCGACGGCGGCCAGGGTCGGCCGCGCGGTTGTTGCCTCCGTGTCCATGGCTTGCTAGCGTACTCGAAACGATTCGATCGAATCGATTCGACTCCATCGCCTCGCCACCCGGAGCACCATGTCCGCCACCACCCGCACGCCGGCCCTCCGCCGCGCGATGTTCGGCGTCTTCCTGACCTTCGCGCTCAACGGCATCGCCGCCGCCACGTGGTTCTCGCGGCTGCCCGCGCTCAAAGAGATCCTCGGGCTGAGCGTCTCGGAGATCGGCATCGTCATCTTCGGACTCGCGGCCGGCTCGATCCTCGGCCTGCTGAGCGCCGCCCAGGTCGTGCACCGGCTCGGCGCGCGACGCACCATCGTCGTCTCGCTCCTGGTGCTCGGGGCCGGCCTCGCCGTGCTCGCCCTCGCCACGACCCTCCTCCCCTTCTTCGCGCTCGCGATCGGGGGCGGGGTCGTCTACGGTATCGGCACGAGCGTGTGCGACGTCGCGATGAACGTCGAAGGCACCGAGGTCGAGCGCGAGATGGGCCGCAACCTCATGCCGTGGTTCCACGCGTCGTGGAGCCTCGGCTCCGTCGCGGGCGCCGGGGTCGGCGCGCTCCTCGCCGGCCTGCACGTCGCCCCGGGCCCGCACTTCTTCGGCGTCGTCGCGCTTCTCGTCGTCGCCGCGCTGCTCATCCCGCGACTCCTCCCGCGCGCCCTCGACGAGCACGCCGCCGCCGTCGACGAGCAGACCGGGGCCGCGCAGAAGAGCGGGTTCCGCGCCCAGCTCGCGGCCTGGCGCGAGCCCCGCACCATGCTCATCGGATTGCTCGTGCTCGGCATGGCGTTCACCGAGGGCTCCGCCAACGACTGGCTCGCCCTCGCCATGGTCGAGGACCGCGCCTACACCGACTCCGACGCGGCCCTCATGTTCACGATCTTCAGCGTCGCGATGACGGTCGCGCGCATCGCGGGCGTCCCGCTGCTGGACCGCTTCGGCCGCGTCCCGGTGCTGCGGGGCTCGATCGCCGCCGCCGCGGTCGGGCTCGCCGTCGTCATCCTCGTGCCCTCCCCGCCCGTCATGATCGCGGGCATCGTGCTGTGGGGCTTCGGCGCCGCACTCGGCTTCCCGGTCGGGATGTCCGCGGCGGGGGACGATCCCGCGGGCGCCGCCGCGCGGGTGAGCGCCGTCGCGACCGTCGCGTACTGCGCGTTCCTCATCGGCCCGCCCGTGCTCGGCTTCGTCGGCGAGCAGGTCGGCATCCTCAACGCGATGTGGATCGTGTTCGCGCTCATCGTGCTCGCCGGCTTCGCCGCCCCCGCCGCCCGGGAGCCGCAGAAGGCGGCCGAGGCGGAGGTCCCCGCCGACGCCGAATAGGCTGACCGGGTGCGTCTCGTGGTGGCCCGGTGTTCGGTGGATTACGCCGGACGCCTGTCGGCGCACCTCCCGCTCGCGACTCGCCTGCTCGTGTTGAAGGCCGACGGCAGCGTGCTCGTGCACGCCGACTCGCTGTCCTACAAGCCGCTCAACTGGATGTCGCCGCCGTGCACGCTCACGGTCGAGGAGGTCGACGAGGAGCGCGCCGCGGCGGGCGTCGTCGAACTCTGGCGGGTGAGCCAGGCGAAGACCGCCGACATGCTCGTCATCTCGATCCACGAGATCCTGCACGACTCCACCCACGACCTCGGCGTCGACCCGGGCCTGCAGAAGGACGGCGTCGAAGCCGACCTCCAGCGCCTTCTCGCGGAGCAGATCGAACTGCTCGGCGAGGGCTTCAAGCTCGTGCGCCGCGAGTACATGACGGCGATCGGGCCGGTCGACATCCTCGCGACGGATGCCGACGGCGGGCACGTCGCCGTCGAGATCAAGCGCCGCGGCGGCATCGACGGCGTCGAGCAGCTCACGCGCTACCTCGAGCTGATGAACCGGGATCCGCTGCTCGCGCCGGTGACGGGCGTGTTCGCGGCGCAGCAGATCGCGCCGCAGGCGCAGACCCTCGCGGCCGACCGCGGCATCCGCACCCTGCTCCTCGACTACGACGCGATGCGCGGCCTCGAGACCGGGCACGCCAGACTGTTCTGACCATGGCCGAGCATCCGTCCCCCTACACCGCGGTGCTGTTCGACCTCGACGGGACGATCGTCGACTCCGCCCCCGGCATCACCTCGAGCCTCGCCTACACGCTCGAGGCGATGGGCGAGCCGGTACCGACGCCGGCGCAACTGCTCGAGTGGGTGGGGCCGCCGATCATGGACTCCTTCCGCGACCTCGCCGGGTTCGATCCGCTCACGTCGGCGCGCGCCCTCGCGATCTACCGGGAGCACTACGTGCAGACCGGCGTCTTCGACGCGAAGGTCTACCCCGGCGTGCCCGACGTGCTGCGCGAGATCCACGAGAGCGGCATCCCGCTGTCGCTCGCCACGTCGAAGCCGGAGTCGGCGGCGAAGCTCATCCTCGACCACTACGACCTCACGAAGTACTTCGACGAGCTCACGGGAGCGAGCGAGGACGAGGTGCGCAGCGCGAAGGCGGATGTCGTGGAGGAGGCGCTGCGCCGGCTGCGGGAGCGCGGCGTCGACCTCTCGCGCCCCGTGATGGTGGGGGATCGCAGCCACGACGTGCACGGCGCGGCCGAGCACGGGGTGCCGACGATCTTCGTGACGTGGGGCTACGGGGCGCCGGAGGAGACGGCGGGCACCGTGGCCGTCGCGGACACGGCGGCGCAGCTGCGGGCGGCGCTCGGGCTCTGACGCGCGGCGGTCCTTCGACAGGCGCAGGCAGCGGCACCGGGGTCAGCGGGCGAGGCGCTCGACGGCGGCGGCGAAGGCCCCCGGGAGGCGAGCGGCCGCGGGCACGACCGCGGCGCGCAGGGGAGAGGCGGCCGCGCGGACGAGCGCGCCGGTGAGGCGGCGGAAGTCGCGGGACTCCCGCTCCCACGCCCGCTCGTACGACCCGGGGTCGTCCGCGGCGATCGCGGCGAGGGCCGCCCGGGCGTGGGCGAAGCCGAGGCGCATCCCCTCGCCGGTGAGGGCGTCGACGTATCCGCTCGCATCGCCGACGAGCAGCACCCGACCGGCGACCCGGGCGCGCGTGACCTGGCGGAACGGTCCCGCGCCCTGGAGGTCGCTCGCCGGGGTGGCGCCCGCGAGCCGCTCCGCGACGTCGGGCGCGACGCCGAGCGCGTCGTCGAACCGCACCCCGCGCCGGGCGAGAACCGCGACCCCGAGGAGCCGCTCGCCGACGGGCGTCAGGTACAGCTCGCCGACGGGCGTCCAGACGACCTCGACGAACTCCGACCACGGCGCGAGCGCGAAGTGCCGGCGCTGGCCGAACCGCCGGCGGGCTGCGGGAGCCGGGCGGGCGAGCCCCGCTTCGCGCGCGACCGTCGAGTGCAGCCCGTCGGCGCCGATGAGCCACGACGCCCGCAGCCCCGCGGCCTGCACGAACCCGGCGCGCTGGTGCACGGCGTCCACCCGGCCGGCGTGGATGCGCACCCCCAGCTCCTCGGCCCGCTCGCGCAGCGCGGCGTGCAGCACCGTGCGCCGGACCCCGCGGCCGGGCCCGCCGCGGAACCGGTGCTCGACCCGGTGCCGGGCGTCGCGGTAGACGATCCCGGCGAACGGCATCCCCGCGGGGTCGACGCCGAGCCGCGAGAGCTCGGGCAGCGCGCCGGGCATGAGCCCCTCGCCGCACGCCTTGTCGATCGGCGTCGGGCGCGGCTCGACGACCACGACGTCCTTCCCGGCGAGCCGCGCCTCGATCGCCGCGACGAGTCCCACCGGGCCGCCGCCCGCGACGAGCACCTCGGCGTCGGTCGTCATCCGGCCGCGCGCAGCGCGCGCTCCTCGGCGGGGATGCGGAAGCCCAGCAGCAGGATCGCGTTGAGCACCGTGAAGACGAGGGCCGTGATCCACGCGGTGTGCACGAGCGGCAGCGCGACTCCCTCGATCGCGACGATCCAGTAGTTGGGATGCCGCAGCCCCGCGAACCGGTAGGGGCCGCGGCGCACGAGCGGCATCCCGGGCACGACGATGACGCGCGTGTTCCACTGCCGGCCGAGCGACGCGATCACCCAGTAGCGGCCCGCCTGGCAGAGCACCGCGAGCACGAGCATCGGCCAGCCGAGTCCGGGGAGGAAGGGCCGGTCGAGCAGCCACACCTCGGCGAGCGCCCCGACGAGGAGCCCGGTGTGCAGGGCGACCATCGCGGGGAAGTGCCCGCGCCCCGACTCCACCCCGCCGCGCGCGAACGCCCACGCCGCGTTGCGTTTCGAGATGACCAGCTCGACGAGGCGCTCGACGCCCGTCGCGAGCACGAACGCGGTGAACAGGATCGCGCTCACGCCGCCCACCTCAGCAGCACGTACTCGCTCGTCACGCCCGGGCCGAGCGCGAACAGCACGCCGTGGGTGCCGTCGGGCTGGTCGAGCACGTCGGCGAGCACGTGCAGCACGCTCGACGACGAGAGGTTGCCGACCGCGTCGAGGGAGGCCCACGACGCCGCGAGATCGGAGCGCTCCAGCCCGAGGCCCCGCTCGAACGCCTCGAGCACGCGCGGGCCGCCGGGGTGAGCGATCCAGGCCCCGATCTCGTCGCGGTCGACGCGGTGGTCGGCGAGGAGGCCTTCGACATCCCCCGCGATGTTCGCGTCGATCGTGTCGGCGACGGCGGCCGTGAGCACGATGCGGAACCCGGTGCCGCCGATGTCCCAGCCGATGGCCGACTCGCTGTCGGGGTAGATCGCGGTGCGGCTGCCCAGGATCTCGGGGCCGGGCAGCCCGAGCTCGGCGGCGCGCTCCGCGCCCGCCACGACGACCGCCGTCGCGCCGTCGCCGAACAGCCCGCTCGCGACGAAGTTGGCGACCGAGTCGTCGTCGCGCTGGAGGGTGAGCGAGCACAGCTCGACCGAGACGAGCACCGCGATGTCGCGCGGATGCCCCAGCAGGTAGTCGTGGATGCGGGCGAGCCCCGACGCCCCGGCGACGCAGCCGAGGCCGAACGACGGCAGGCGCTTGACGTTGGTGCGCAGGCCCACCGCGGGCACGAGCCGCGCATCGATCGACGGCGCCGCGATGCCGGTGACCGACGTGAAGAAGAGGTAGTCGACATCCTCGGCGGCGAGGCCTGCGGTCGCGAGGGCCGCGTCGACCGCGCGGGCGGCGAGGGAGGTGCCTTCGCGGATCCAGATGTCGTTGGCCTCGTCGAACGAGGCGAGGTCGCGGTAGCTCTCCAGCGGCAGCACGGTGTGCCGGGTGCCGATGCCGCTCGCCGCGTGGAACCGCTCGAGCACCGCGCGCTTGGTGGCGTCGTGGGTGATCAGTCCCGACAGCTCCGCCGTGATGTCGGACTGCCGGTAGGCGTGCTCGGGCAGCGCCGGCGCCACCGCCACGATCCGCGACATGTCGGGACGGTAGCACCGGGCGCCGCCGGGAAGCTGGGGCTTGTGGAACTAGGCGAGGTGCCGTTCATCGACGCCGGCGTAGGCCGAGAGCGGGCGGATGAGCGAGTTCGCCGACTTCTGCTCGATCACGTGCGCCGTCCAGCCGGTCACTCGGCTCGCCACGAAGAGCGGCGTGAAGGTCGGGGTGTCGAAGCCGAGCAGGCGGTACGCCGGGCCCGACGGGTAGTCGAGGTTCGGCTTGATGCCCTTGCGCGCATCCATCGCCGCCTCGAGCCGGTCGTACAGCTCCGCCATGTCGGCGCGGCCGTGCTCGGCGATGAGGAGGTCGAGCGCCGCCTTCATCGTGGGGACGCGGGAGTCGCCGTTCTTGTAGACGCGGTGCCCGAATCCCATGATCTTGCGCTTCTCGGCGAGGGCCTGGTCGAGCCACGCCTCCGCCTTGTCGGCCGAGCCGATCTCGTCGAAGACGTGCATGACCGCCTCGTTGGCGCCGCCGTGGAGCGGCCCCTTGAGGGCGCCGATGCCCGCGACGACCGCGGAGTAGAGGTCGGACAGCGTCGAGGCGACGACGCGCGCGGTGAAGGTCGAGGCGTTGAACGAGTGCTCGGCGTAGAGCACCATCGAGATCCGGAAGACGTCGGCCTCGACGTCGGTGGGCTCCTCGCCGAACGTCATCCAGAGGAAGTTGCGCGAGTAGTCGAGGTCGTCGCGCGGCGGGACGACGTCCTGTCCGCGGCGGCGGCGCTGGTCGTAGGCCACCATCGCGGGCACGGCCGCGAAGAGCCGCTTCGCCTTGCGCAGGTTCGCCTCGGGGGAGTCGTCCTCGGTCTCCGGGTCGTTCGCGCCGAACACGCTCACGGCGGTGCGCACGACATCCATCGGGTGCGCGGTGAGCGGCGTGAGGTCGATCGCCGCCTTCACGTTGTCGGCGAGCGCCCGGCCCGCGCGCTCCTCCTTCTCGAACGCCGCGAGCTCCTCGGAAGTCGGCAGCTCGCCGTTCCAGAGGAGGAGGGCGACCTGCTCGAACGAGCACGTCGCGCTGAGCTCCTGCACCGGATAGCCGCGATAGAGCAGCGAGTTGGTCTCGGGGTTGACCTTCGAGATCGCGGTGGTGTCGGCGTAGACGCCCGCGAGCCCCTTCTTGACGTCGATGTCGGTCATGACGGTTCCTGTCTGCTGGTCGGTGGTCAGGAGCGGTTGGTGGAGAGGTCGAACGTGAACACGTCGGCGTCGAACGCGCCGTACGCCGCATAGTCGACGACCTCGTAGAGGCGGGCGCGGGTCTGCATGAGCGGAACCTGGGACTGCAGCGACCCCTCGGCGAGGAGGGCGTCGAGTCCGCGCTCGATCGCGCCCATCGCGATGCGCTGCAGCGACACCGGGAAGATCACCATGTTCACGCCGACGTCCTGCAGCTGCGCCACGGTGAAGAGGTCGCTCTTCCCGAACTCGGTCATGTTGGCCAGGATCGGCACGTCGACGGCCGCACGCATCGCCTCGAACTCGGAGAGGTCGGCCATCGCCTCGGCGAAGATCGCGTCGGCGCCGGCATCCACGAGGGCCTTCGCGCGGTCGAGCGCCGCCGGGAGTCCTTCGACGCCGCGGATGTCGGTGCGCGCCATGATGACGAAGTCGGGGTCGCGGCGGGCCTGCACGGCGGCGCGGATGCGGTTGACCGCCGTCTTGGTGTCGACGACGTCCTTCCCGTCGAGGTGGCCGCAGCGCTTCGGGTTCACCTGGTCCTCGAGGTGGACGCCCGAGACCCCGGCGTCTTCGAGCAGCTGGATCGTGCGGGCGACGTTCATCGGCTCGCCGAACCCGGTGTCGCCGTCGATGAGCGTCGGCAGGTCGGTCGTGCGGGAGATCTGCCCGCCGCGCTGCGCGACCTCGGTGAGCGTCGTCAGCCCGATGTCGGGCAGGCCCAGCTCGTTGGCCATGACGGCGCCCGAGACGTAGACGCCCTCGAAGCCCTTCTCCTGGATGATCCGGGTGGAGAGCGGGGTGAACGCGCCGGGGAAGCGCTGGATGGTGCCGGAGGCGAGGCCGGCGCGGAACGCCTTCCTCTTCTCCGACGGGGTCGTGGTCGTGTGCAGCATCAGAACAGTCCCTTCGGCGGGGTCGGGAGTCCGGTCGCGACGACGTTGAGTCCGGCGAGCTCGGCGGCCGAGAGCTCGGGGAGGCGCTGCGCGACGTCGAGGAAGCGCTCGATCTCGGCGGGGGCGAGGACGCCCTCGGCGAGGGTGCGGAACTTCTGGATGTACTGCGGGCGGGCGAACGGCCGGGCGCCGAGCGGGTGCGCGTCGGCGACGGCGATCTCCTCGACGATGCGCGACCCGTCGACGAGGTCGATCTCGACGCGGCCGCCGAACGCCTTCTCGGTGAGGTCGTTCGAGTGGTAGCGGCGGGTCCACTCCGGATCCTCGACCGTCGACACCTTGTGCCACAGCTCGACGGTGTCGGGGCGGCCCGCGCGCTCCGGCAGGTAGGAGTCGACATGGTGCCACGTGCCGTCCTGGAGGGCGACGGCGAAGATGTACGGGATCGAGTGGTCGAGCGTCTCGCGGCTCGCGGCGGGGTCGAACTTCTGCGGGTCGTTGGCACCCGAGCCGATCACGTAGTGGGTGTGGTGGCTCGTGTGCAGCACGACGCGCTCGACGTTCTCCGGGTCGGTGACCTCGGGGTGGCGCGCGTGCAGGTCGCGGGCGAGGTCGATCCAGGCCTGCGCCTGGTACTCGGCCGAGTGCTCCTTCGTGTAGGTGTCGAGGATGGCGCGCTTGGCCTCGCCGGCCTCGGGCAGCGGCACCTCGTAGCGGCCCTCCGGCCCGTCGAGGAGCCAGGCGATGACGCCGTCCTCGCCCTCCCAGATCGGGCTCGGCGAGGTCTGGCCGCGCAGCGCCCGGTCGATCGCCTCGACCGCCATCTTCCCGGCGAAGGCGGGGGCGTACGCCTTCCAGGTGGAGATCTCGCCCTTGCGCGACTGGCGGGTCGCCGTCGTCGTGTGCAGCGCCTGCCCGACCGCCTGGTAGATGACCTCGGGGTCGAGGCCGAGCAGGGTGCCGATGCCCGCGGCGGCCGACGGGCCGAGGTGGGCGACGTGGTCGATCTTGTGCTTGTGCAGCGAGATCGCCTTCACGAGGTCGACCTGGATCTCGTAGCCGGTCGCGATGCCGCGCACGAGGGCGGCGCCGTCGACGCCGGCGTGCTGGGCGACGGCGAGGATCGGCGGGATGTTGTCGCCGGGGTGCGAGTACTCCGCGGCGAGGAAGGTGTCGTGGTAGTCGAGTTCGCGCACGGCGACGCCGTTGGCGAAGGCGGCCCATTCGGGGCTGAAGCGGCCCTCGACGCCGAAGACCGTGGCGCCCTTCCCGCCCGACACCGGATGCGCCTCGGCCTGGCCGCGCGCGGCGACGGCGGGCGCCCGGCCGATCGACGCCACCGCGACCGCGGCGTTGTCGATGACGCGGTTGACGATCATCTCGGTGACGTCGTCCTCGACGGCGACGGGGTCGGCCGCGACCTGGGCGACCTTCCAGGCGAGCTGCTCCTCGCGGGGCAGGTTCTCGTCGGAACGGTAGGTGCGGACGGGGTGGAGCTTCATGCGGTGCCCTTCTGGGGTGTGCGGGGGTTCGGGGAGAGCGCCTCGAGGGTGTCGAGGATGGTCGTGAGCGAGGCCTTGAGGTGCACGGTCGTCGCGGAGGCGGCGAGCGCGGCGTCCCCGTCGCGGATGGCCGTGCAGATCAGGCGGTGCTCCTCGGCGGAGCGCAGCAGCCGCTCGGGGTTGTCGGTCGCCATCCGCCGGGCGCGCGCGAGGTGGAGGCGCACGCCGTCGAGCGCGCCGCGGTAGACGGCGTTGCCGAGGGCGGCATCCAGGGCGTCGTCGAACTCGGCGACGAGGTCGTAGTACGCGTCGGTGCCCGCGTCGGTGATGAGGCGCGGGGCGTCAGCGAAACGCGCGGCGAGGGCGTCGAAGACGGCGGGGTCGCGGCGGCGGGCGGCCAGGCGCGCGGCCTGGGTCTCGAGCGCCTCGCGCAGTTCGAACAGTTCGGTCACCGACTCGGCGGAGACGTCCGACACGACGCCGGTGCGCCCGCGCGAGGTGTCGACGAGCCCTTCGAGCGCAAGGCGGGAGAGCGCGGCGCGCAGCGGGGTGCGGGAGACCCCGAGGCGCTCGGCGAGCTCGATCTCGGAGAGCGGCGTGCCGGGTGGCAGCCGCCACTGGAGGATGTCCTCCTTGAGCTGCCCGTAGGCCCTGTCGCTCGCTCGCACGTCTCGTACGTTAGCTCGGGTTGCCGAGTTCTGTATACAGAACGAGGAGAAGGGATGCCGCCGCGGCAGTCGAGGGTCTCATTCGGTATGCAGAACGCGGCTCCCCTCGCGAATCTTGCCGCCGAAGTCCCGTCGGTGCAGGCGTCGCCGGGTCTTCGGTCAGCAGTCGCAGCTGATGGTGCCGCTGCCGGAGCGCGGGGCGGTGAGGGTGTCGACGGCGCGGGTGATCTCCCCGGCGTCGTCGACGATCGGAAGGCCCTCGCGCGCCCAGTACTCGAAGCCGCCGATCATCTCCTTCACGGCGTAGCCGAGGCGGCTGAACTGGAGGGCCGCGCGGGTGGAGCCGTTGCATCCCGGCCCCCAGCAGTAGACGACGACGGGCGTGGTGATCGGGATCTCGCCGGGCGCCCGCTCGGCGATCTCGGCGTGCGGCAGGTGGATCGCGCCGCGGATGCGGCCCTGGTGCCACGGCGCGTGCCCGCGGGAGTCGACGAGCACGAACTCCTCACCCGCGGCGAACGCGGCGGCGACGTCGGAGGGGTCGGTCTCGAAGCGGAGCTTGGCGGCGAAGTGCTCGACGGCGGCGTCGCGCTCGGCGGCGGAGATCGGACTCGTGAGGGTCATGCGACGACGGTAGGGCGGCGGGGGAGGCCGGGTGAGGCGGCGGGCGGTCAGCGGACGACGGCATTCCGCCAATCGCCCGCGGCGGGTCTACTGTCGATCGAGTGACTGACGTCGACACCGAGGCCCCCAAGCGGCGCCGGTTCGTCGACCTCACCCCCCTCCGCGTCTCGCCCGCCTTCGCCCGGCTCTGGATCGGCGGCGCGATCTCCGGCATCGGCTCGTGGCTGACCCTCGTCGCCGTGGGGCTGCAGGTCTACGAGATCACCGAGTCGACGTTCGCGGTCTCGCTCGTCGGCGGGATCGGCCTGCTGCCGATGATCGTCGCGGGCCTCTGGGGCGGGATGCTCGCCGACGCGTTCGACCGCAAGCTGGTGCTCCTGGTGAGCGCGCTCATCGGCTGGTCGTCGACGATCGGCCTCGCCCTCATCGCGTGGTTCGACACGACGCTCGCCCACCCGCCGGTGTGGCCGCTCTACCTGCTCGCCACGCTCGGGTCGGTCGCCTCGACCGTGCAGATGGCGACCCGCGCGTCGGTGACCCCGCGACTCCTGCCCGGCGAGCTCGTCCCCGCGGCGAGCGCGCTCAACGGCATCGCCTACGGCGTGCAGATGACCGTCGGCCCCGCCCTCGCCGGCGTGCTCGTCGCCTCGGTGGGCTTCGGCTGGACCTACCTCATCGACGTCGTGCTGTTCACGACGATGTTCCTCGGCATCGTGACCCTGCCCCGCCTGTCGCCCGCCGAGGGCGTCGAGCGCCCGGGGTGGCGCTCGCTCAAGCAGGGCGTCGCGTTCCTGCGCTCCGCCCCCAACATCCGGATGTCGTTCCTCGTCGACATCGTCGCGATGACCTTCGGTCGCCCGCACGTGCTGTTCCCCGCGCTCGGCGCCGTCGTCTTCGGCGGCGGCGCGATCACCGTCGGCATCCTCACCGCGGCGATGGCGGTGGGAACGTTCCTCGCGAGCCTGTTCTCGGGGCCGGTCGGCCACGTCACCCGCCACGGCCTCGCCGTCGAGCGGGCGATCATGGTCTACGGCGGCTTCGTGCTCCTCTTCGGGCTCACCGTGCTCGGCATGGAGTCGGCCCACGCGGGCGGCTGGGTCGCCGCGGTGGGGGAGTCGATCGCCGAGGTCAACCCGGTCGCCCTCGGGCTCGCCGCTCTCGCGATGGTCGGCATGGGGGTGAGCGACGAGATCAGCGCGATCTTCCGCAGCACGATGCTGCTCATGGCGGCGCCGGACGGGATGCGCGGTCGCCTCCAGGGCATCTTCGTCATCGTCGTCACGGGCGGCCCGCGCGTCGGCGACCTCTACATCGGCGTGCTCGCGACCGCCGTGGCGCTGTGGTTCCCGCCGGTGCTCGGCGGGGTGCTCATCATCGCGCTCATCGCGCTGCTCGTGCGGCTCCAGCCGGGATTCCGCGCGTACGACTCCCGTCGCCCGACGCCCTGACCCGGCGGCCCCGAGCTGCCGGGCGTAGGGTGCTCGCATGAAGCGCCCCCGGCTGCTTCCCGCCCTCGCGGGGATCGCGGCGGTCGCGTTCGGCCTCGGCGTCGCCGAACTCGTCGCCGGGGTGTTCGCGCCGCGGGCGAGTCCCGTCGTCGTCGTGGGCGCGGCGCTCATCGACCTCGCCCCGCCGTGGGCGAAGGATGCCGCGATCGCCCTGTTCGGCACGGCCGACAAGGTCGCGCTGCTCGCCGGCATCGCGCTCGTGCTCGCCGGCCTCGCGGCCCTCGCCGGGGTGCTCGAGTTCCGCCGGCCGATGCTCGGGCGGGCGATCGTCCTCGGCGGCGGGCTGCTCGGGCTCGCCGCGGCCGTCACGCGCGCCGGGGCCTCCCCGCTCGACGCGACCCCGGCGGCCGCGGCGACGATCGCGGCGGTGCTCGCGCTGCCCGCGCTGCTCGACCGCATCCCGGGCCGGCCGGCCGCCCCAGAGCCCGGCGACGTGTCGCGCCGGCGTTTCCTCGGCTGGGCGGGCGGGGCCGCGGCGGCCGGGGCCCTCGCCGCCCTCGCCGGGTCGGCACTCCGCGCCGGCGTGCGGGCGACGACGGCCGCGCGCGACGCCCTCCGGCTGCCCGCGCCGGCGGTCGCGCTTCCCCCGGCGCCCGCTTCGGCGTCGCTCGACGTGCCCGGGATCAGCCCGGTCATCACGCCGAACGCGCAGTTCTACCGCATCGACACCGCGCTCCAGGTGCCCGACGTCGACCCGGCGGGCTGGTCGCTGCGCATCCACGGGATGGTCGAGCGCGAGGTCGTGCTCACCTGGGACGAACTGCTCGCCCTGCCGCTCGAGGAGAGCCGCACGACCCTCTCCTGCGTCTCCAACCCGGTCGGCGGCGACCTGATCGGCACCGCGACCTGGCTCGGCTACCCGATCCGGCACCTGCTCGAGCGCGCGGCTCCGCTGACCGGCGCCGACATGGTGCTCTCCCGCAGCGTCGACGGCTTCACGGCATCCACGCCCCTCGAGGCGCTCACCGACGACCGCGCGGCGATCCTCGCGGTCGGGATGAACGGCGAGCCGCTGCCGTTCGAGCACGGCTTCCCCGTGCGGATGGTCGTGCCCGGGCTCTACGGCTACGTGTCGGCGACGAAGTGGGTGAGCGAGCTCGAGGTCACCCGGTTCGCCGACGCCGAGGCCTACTGGACGACGCGCGGCTGGAGCGAGCGCGGCCCGATCAAGCTGCAGTCCCGCATCGACGTGCCGCGCGGGCGGGTGGAGCCGGGCGACACCGTCATCGCCGGTGTCGCGTGGCATCCGCACACGGGCGTCGCCCGCGTCGAGGTCTCGGTCGACGAGGGGCCGTGGCGGGAGGCCGAGCTGGCGACGCCGCTCTCCGCCGACACCTGGGTGCAGTGGCGGCTCGACTGGCGCGCGACCCCCGGCACCCACGTGCTGAGCGTGCGGGCGACGAGCGCCGACGCCGAGGTGCAGACCGCGCAGCTCGCCGACGTCGTTCCCGACGGCGCGACCGGCCACCACACCGTGACCGTCGTCGCGGGCTGAACTACTTCGACTGACCGGTGACGGCGAGCACGCCGCCGAGGCCGATCATCATGACGCCGCCCGTCACCCCGAGCCGCTCGACGCGCTTCGGCGAGCGCGCGAACCAGTCGCGGGCCGACCCGGCGAGCAGCGCCCACGCGCCGTCGCTGAGCAGGGCGAGCACGACGAAGATCGCACCGAGCACGAGCATCTGCCCCGGCACCCAGCCCGCCTCCGGGGCGACGAACTGCGGCAGCACCGCGACGAAGAACGCGATCGTCTTCGGGTTGGACACCCCGACGAGGAACCCCTCGCCGAGCATCCGCAGCGTGCTCTTACCCTGCGCGCCCACCTGCACCTCCTCGGCCCGGCGGGAGCGGTGGCGGATCGCCTGCACGCCGAGGTAGACGAGGTACGCGGCGCCCGCGATCTTGATGACGGTGAACAGCACGACCGACTGGGTGACGATCGCGCCGACGCCGAACGACACCGCGACGATGATCGGCACCAGGCCGATCGCGTTGCCCACGACGCTCAGCAGGCCTCCCCGGCGGCCGAGCGCGAGCGAGCGCCCGACGACGAACAGCACGGTCGGACCCGGCATGATGACGAGTACGATCGCGGCGGCCAGGAATGCCAGCAGGTTTGGCAGCGGAAGCATGGCGTCAGGCTAGCCCCGCACGACAGCATGGGATGCATGACAGCATCCGCCGACCCGCGCATCGTGATCCTGCACGGCTGGGAGAACCGCCGCCCGCCCGAGCACTGGGAGCACCACCTCGCCGTGGAGCTCGGCGAGCGCGGGTTCGCCGTCGACTACCCGCAACTGCCCGACCCCGACACCCCCGACCTCGACACCTGGCTCGCGGAGCTCTCCGCCCTCGTCGACGGCGACGGTCCCGACGTGACGCTGGTCGCGCACAGCCTCGCCACCTCGCTCTGGCTCACCCGGCTCGCCCGCGGCGCCGGCCCGGGTCGCGTCACCCGGCTCGCGCTCGTCGCCATCCCCGCGCCGTCGGTGCTCGCCGACACCGTCGTCGAGTCGTTCACCGACCACCCCGCGCGGATCGACCCGATCCCCGGCGTCGAGCTGCACATCTTCGAGGGCGAGGGCGACCCGTACCTCCCCGGCGGCACCGCCGCGTCGTACACGGTCGACCCGGCGATCCCCGTCGAGGTCGTGCCCGGCGGCGGGCACCTCATCCCCGACTCGGGGTTCGGGCGCTGGCCGCGCATCCTCGACTGGGTGACGGGGGGCTGAGCGCGCGGCCCGCATAGGGCATGCTGAACGCATGACGGAGAACGGACTTCGCTGGGGCATCCTCGGAGCGGGCGGCATCGCGCGGCAGCAGGTGTCGGACATGAAGAGGCACGGCTTCGAGATCGTCGCCGTGGGCGCCCGGGAGCAGGCCAAGGCGCAGGCCTTCGCCGACGAGTTCGGCATCCCGCACGCGCACGGCAGCTACGAGGAGCTCGCCGCGGACCCCGGGGTCGACGCCGTCTACATCGCGACCCAGCACCCGTGGCACGCCTCCGCCGCGCGCATCGTGCTCGAGGCGGGCAAGCACGCGCTCGTCGAGAAGCCGTTCACGATGGATGCCGCCCAGGCCGCGTCGATCGTCGACCTTGCCCGGTCGAAGGGCGTCGTCATCCTCGAGGCGATGTGGACGCGGTTCCTGCCGCACATGGTGCGCATCCGCGAGATCCTCGCCGAGGGGCTGCTCGGCGACATCCGATCCGTCATCGTCGACCACGACCAGAAGATCGACCACGTCGAGCGCCTCGTGCGCCCCGAGCTCGGCGGCGGCGCGCTGCTCGACCTCGGCATCTACCCGGTGTCGTTCGCGTGGGACGTGCTCGGCGAGCCCTCGTCGGTGCTCGCCCACTCGACCCTGTTCTCCACCGGCGTGGATGCGCAGACCTCGATCATCCTCGGTTACGACTCCGGCGCCCACGCCGTGCTCCAGACCCAGATGGACGCGATCGGCCCGAACCGCGCGGCGATCAACGGCACCGAGGGCCGGATCGAGATCGACGGCATCTGGTACAACCAGACGACCTTCACCCGGTACGCCGGGCGCGAGGTCGCGGAGCGCTTCGAGGAGCGCGCCGAGGGCCGCGGCATGCACTTCCAGGCGGCCGAACTGGAGCGCATCGTCGCCTCCGGCGAGCTCGCGGGCGAGATCCTGCCGCCGTCGGAGTCGGTCGCGATCATGGGCCTCATGGACGAGATCCGCAGCATCATCGGGCTCGAGTACCCCGGGATCGACTGAGGCTCCGATGACCGGCCGGCGCACCATCCAGGCGACGGTCGTCGCGGCCCTCGGGCTCGCCCTCGCCTCGTGTGCGGCGGTCGGGGACGGGCCGCTGAAGGGGTCGGAGTGGGGCGGGCTGACGTGCGCGCCCGTGGCGCTGTACCCGCACCCCGCGTTCGGCATCCCGCTGCCCGGCGACCTCGACGAGACGATCGCGATCCTCGCGGTCGAGCCGATCGGCGGGCACGGCATCGAGGTCGGGTCGCTCCACCTCATGCCGGTCGAGCCGGCGCTGCGGACGGCGTTCGTCGAGTTCCCGCCGACGGAGTCCTTCCCCGACGCGTGGGCGCACGCCGTCCCCGCCGCGGGTGCCGAGGTGCGCCCGGGGCAACTCGTCGACGTCGTCGTCGAGCTGCGGCCGGATCCCCGGGGCGGGTCGTTCGAGGGCCTGCACGTGCTCTACACCGCCCACGGCCGCGTCCACGACACGACGTACGGGATGCGACTGGACCTGGCCGAGTCCTGCGACTGACCGGGAACCCCGGGATTCACCCTCGACGCGGCCGCGCGGTTCCGCCAGCATGAGCGCATGTCAGCGTTGACGACCATCGGCCTCCCGGTCGCCCTGGGCATCATCATGCTCGGGCTCGGCCTCTCCCTCACCCCGGCGGACTTCGCCCGGGTCGCCAAGCACCCGAAGGCGGTGATCGTCGCCCTGCTCTGCCAGCTCGTGCTGCTGCCGGCGATCTGCTTCGGGCTCGTCGTGGTGTTCCAGCTCCCGCCGATCCTCGCGGTCGGCATGGTGCTGCTCGCGGCGTCGCCCGGAGGCACGACCGCGAACCTCTACTCGCACCTCTTCCGCGGCGACGTCGCCCTCAACGTGACGCTCACGGCGATCAACTCGATCCTCGCGCTGTTCACGCTGCCGCTGCTGACGAACCTCGCGATCTCGATCTTCCTGCCGGAGTCGACCGGCCTCGGCATCCAGTTCAGCAAGGCCGTCGAGGTGTTCGTCATCGTCCTCGGCCCGGTGCTCATCGGCATGCTGATCCGCCGGCTCGCGCCGAGATTCGCGGATGCCATGGACAAGCCGGTGCGCATCGCGTCGATGATCATCCTCGCCGTCGTCATCGTCGGCGCCATCATCGCCAACCGCGACATCTTCTTCCCGAACCTCGGCTCGCTCGCCGGCATCACGGTGCTGTTCTGCGTGCTGTCGCTCACCGTCGGGTTCCTCGTCCCGCGCCTGTTCCGGGTGGAGCCGCGGCAGGCCGTCGCGAGTTCGTTCGAGATCGGCATCCACAACGCGACGCTCGCGATCGTCATCGCGCAGACGGTGCTCGGCAGCGTCGAGATGTCGCTGCCCGCGGCGGTCTACGGCGTGCTCATGTTCTTCGTGGCGCTCGCGTTCGGCTTCGTCATCCGCCGGGTGGTCCCGGCGAAGGCGGGAGCGGATGCGGCTCAGTCGCCGAGCGTGAACGCCGGGTAGCTCTCCCCGGCGCCGAGCACTTCGACGCTCGCCGTCGCGGCGCGCACCGCGTCCCCGACGGCGGCGTCGAGGTCCCGGCCTGCGGCGAGGGCGGCGGCGAGCACCCCGACGAACGCGTCGCCCGCGCCCGTCGTGTCGACGACGTGGGAGGGAGCCGGCGCTGGCACGTGGCGGACGGTCCCGTCGGCGACGACGAGGGCTCCCTGCGCGCCGAGGGTGACGACCGCCGAGCGCGCGTGCCCGGCGAGTGCGGCGACGGCGTCCCGGGATTCCGGCCCCGTGACGAGCACGCCGAGCAGTTGCGCCGCCTCCACCTCGTTGAGCACGAGCGGGTCGGCGTCGCGCTCGGCCCCGCCGAGGTCGACGACCGGGGCGAGGTTGACGACGACGCGCACCCCCGCCTGCGCCGCGGCGCGCACGGCGGCGGCCGTCGCGGCGGCGGGTGCCTCGCCCTGCACGACGAGCACCGATGCTCCGGCGATCGCGGGCGAGAGGGCGGCGACGTGACCCGGGGTCAGTTCGGAGTTCGCCCCGAGTGCGACGACGATGACGTTCTCCCCGGCGTCGTCGACGAGGATGACGGCCCGCCCGGTGGGCGCGTCGAGGTCGAGCACGTGTTCGGTGGCGACGCCGGCCGCGTCGAGCGTCGCGCGGATGCGGGCGCCCTCGGCATCCCGGCCGGTCGCGCCGAGGAAGGCGACGTCGGCGCCGGCCCGAGCGGCGGCGATCGCCTGGTTCGCCCCCTTGCCGCCGACCGCGACGAGCAGCCCCGTGCCGAGCACCGTCTCGCCGGCGGCGGGCAGGGCGGGGACGCGGTGGAAGGTGTCGACGTTGGCCGAGCCGAACACGACGACCCGGGGGAGTGCGGGGCTCATCCCGGGTACCGTACCGGGTTCAGCGCGTGCCGGAACGGCGCAGCAGCGACGGCACGACGACGGCGATCACGGCCGCGAGCAGCGCGATCGCGAGCCACACCGCGATGCGCGCGACGACGAACCAGCCGTCGCCGAGCACGAACTCCGCGCCCGCGACCGGCACGCCGAGGGCGAGGAGGATGCCGGCCCACACGTTGACCGAGCCGTTCACGACGGTGCCCGCGCCGGGGAGCGCGACCGCGACGAGCAGCACCGGCAGGAACGCCGAGAGGAGGTACCACGGCAGTCGCCGACCCGCGCCGGGGCGGCGGCTCGCGCCGATCGCGATGCCGACTGCGGTGCAGAGGATGAGCGACGCGACGGCGCCGATCGCCCAGCCGGTGAACCACGCGATGGCCCCGATGAGCACGAACAGCGGGAGCAGGATGATCGCCCCGATGTTGAACAGCCCGAACGCGGCGACCGTCGCGGGGAGGGCGAGCGCGACCCCGCCAATGAGCGAGCCCCACAGCCCGTCGCCGATGACCCCGCTCGTCGCGGCGGCACCCTCGGCGCGTTGCTCGGGGGAGAGCTGCTCGGTCGGATCGGCGATGCGCTCCGCGTACCCGGAGTAGAGGTCGAGGAACCGGCCGCCCGAGATGAGCCCGGCCAGGACCCCCGGCGCCATGGTGCCGACGAGGAGCGTCGTGACCGCGGCGTCGCTCGGGCCGTTCCCGGCGAACTGCTGCCCGACGAGCAGGAGCACCGCGATCATCACGGGGATCTCGAGGAGTCCGGCCCAGGCCGTCACCTTGCGGGTCAGATCCCACTTCGGCTTCGGCCTCGGGGCCTGGACGTCGACGTTCATACTGTGTGCGCGAGGGGGGACTTGAACCCCCACGCCCTTGCGGGCACTGGTACCTGAAACCAGCGCGTCTGCCATTCCGCCACTCGCGCGCGCGACGGCAACGGTATCACGGACATGCTCACCTCCGGTTCCCGGGAATGCCCGACTAGCATCGTCATGACCGTCCCGGCGCCCGTCTCGGGTGCCGCATCCGCCAGAGAGGGGCCGCGTGGGGATCCTCGACAGCTTCGAGAGGGGTCTCGAGCGCGTCGTGAACGGCGCGTTCGCGAAGGCCTTCAAGAGCGGTCTTCAGCCCCTCGAGGTGACGGCGGCGCTGCGCCGCGAACTCGACACGAAGGCCGCCGTCGTCGCGCGCGACCGCATCCTCGTGCCGAACCGCTTCAGCGTGTACCTCGCGGCCGGCGACTTCGAGCGGATGACGGCGCTCGGCCCCGCGCTCATCGACGAACTCACCCAGCAGGTGCAGCAGCACGCGACCGCCCAGCACTACGTGTTCGCCGGCGGCATCTCGATCAAGCTTCTGCCGGACCGCAACGGCACCGTCGGCACGGTGCGCGTCGAGTCCGAGAACGTGAAGGGCGCGGTCACCTGGAACCCGGTGCTCGACATCGGCGGCAAGCGGTATCCGCTCACCAAGTCGCGCACCGTCATCGGGCGCGGATCGGATGCCGACATCACCGTCGACGACAGCGGCACCTCGCGCCAGCACGTCGAGATCCTGTGGGACGGAAAGCGCGGCCAGGTCAACGACCTCGGCTCGACGAACGGCTCCAAGCTCAACGGCCGCCCGGTGACGAAGGCGCCGCTCCCGCCGGATTCGGTCATCGAGATCGGTCGCACCCGTATCGTGTTCCGCGTGCTCGCGCAGGCTTCCGACGTCGACCAGTTCGCGGATCTGAGGTGACGCCGTGAGCGAGCTGACCCTCCTCGTCCTGCAGCTGGCGTTCCTCCTGCTGCTGTGGGGCTTCGTCTTCTTCGTCATCTACTCGCTGCGCTCCGACCTGCTCGGCACGCGCCCGCGGCGGATGCCCGCCCCCGCCCCGCAGCCCGCGCAGGCCCCGGCCTCGCCCGCCGCCGCGCCGAAGAAGCCTGAGCCGGAGCCGATCACCGAGCCGGTCACCCGCGCCGACCCGCACGCCACCGCCGAGACCCCGACGCGCCTCGTCATCACCTCGGGCCCGCGCGAGGGACTCGAGATCGACCTCCCGGCCGAGCAGCTCACGATCGGCCGCTCGAGCGAGTCGGGACTCGTCATCCGCGACGACTACACCTCGACCCACCACGCGCGGCTCATGCTGTGGGGCGAGAACTGGGTCATCCAGGACCTCGACTCCACCAACGGCACCTACCTCGACGGCACGCGCGTGACGCTGCCGACGGCGGTCCCGGCGCAGACCCCCGTGACGATCGGCACGACGACCTTCGAGCTGCGACGGTGAGCCCGGCGTGACCCGAACGATGAGCGCCGCGGTCTCCCACGTCGGGAAGATCCGCAGCAACAACCAGGACTCCGGATACGCGGGGCGCCGGTTGTTCCTCGTCGCGGACGGCATGGGCGGTCACGCGGGCGGCGACGTCGCGTCGGCGATCGCGACGAAGCGGATCGCGGAGGCCGACGAGGAGTACGCGGCCGCGGTCGACGCCGAGCAGGCGCTCGAGCGGGCGATGATCGCCGCGAACTCGCTGCTCGCGGAGACGGTCTTCGAGCACAGCGAGCTCACCGGCATGGGCACGACCGTGAGCGGGCTCATCCGCGTCGGCGACCAGGTCGTCATCGGCCACATCGGCGACTCACGCGTCTACCTCTTCCGCGACGGCGAGCTGCGGCAGATCACCGCCGACCACACCTTCGTGCAGCGCCTCGTCGACTCCGGCCGCATCACGCCCGAGGAGGCCGCGGTGCATCCCCGCCGCTCGGTGCTCATGCGCGTGCTCGGGGATGTCGACGCCTCCCCGGAGATCGACACCCACGTGCTCGACACCCGCCCGGGCGACCGCTGGCTGCTGTGCTCCGACGGGCTGTCGAGTTACGTGTCGGAGGAGAAGCTCTCCGCGATCCTCGGTTCGGTGCATCCGGCGCAGGCCGCCGCCGATCGGCTCGTCAAGGAGAGCCTCGACCACGGCGCCCCCGACAACGTCACCGTCGTGCTCACCGACATCGCGGAGGATCCCGACGCCGGCGCCGCCGACCCGTTCTTCGTCGGCTCGGCCGCCGCGCCCCTCATGTTCGAGGGCGCGGAGAGCGAGCGCCGCCCCATCCGCCTCCCCACCCTGCTGCTGCACCCGCTCAAGGCGACGCAGCCGGAGGACACCCACTTCGAGCCCGAGCGCGAGGAGTACCTCGAGCAGCTCATCGAAGAGGACGAACGCCGCCACCGCCGGCGCCGCATCATGTGGCTCGTCGGCCTCGCCCTCGTCATCGTCGCGATCGTCACCGCCGTCGTGCTCGCCTACCAGTGGACGCAGACGCGCTACTACGTCGGCGCCAACGAGGACGGCACGGTCGCCATCTTCCAGGGCGTGCAGCAGACCATCGGGCCGATCCGGCTGTCGCACGTCGAGCAGAGCTCCGCCATCCGCGTGGAGGACCTGCCGACCTTCGACCGGCTCCAGGTCGAGGCGACGATCAACGCCGACAACCTGCGTCACGCCCACGAGATCCTCGACCAGCTCGCGCGAAAAGCCGAGTTGAGACAGAACAGCGGATGACGGGGCGCCCATGACCGAAGCGACTCCCCGCGTGGTGGCGAGCCCGCCGATCGAGACGTCGGCGCCGCCGCCCCCGACCTTCACGGGCACGATCAGCATCCGTCTGCGCACGCCGTCGCGCCGTCGCAACCTCGAGCTGATCCTGCTGCTCTTCGCGCTCGGCATCGGCGTCGTCGCCTCGGTGCTCGTGCAGCTCGGCGCCCTCCACCGCATCGACCCCGTCGGGCTCACCCTCGTCGGCGTCGTCTGCGTGCTGCTGCTGGCGATGCACGTCGTGCTGCGCGTCGTCGCGCCCGACGCCGACCCGTTCCTGCTGCCGATCGCGTCGGTGCTCAACCTCATCGGCATCGCCGAGATCACGCGCATCGACATCGCCCACGGCGACACCGGGTGGGCCGCCTACGGCAACCGGCAGATCGCCTGGACGGCCCTGGCGATCCTCGGCGCCGCGGCGCTGCTGCTCATCATCCGCAACCACCGGGTGCTCCAGCGCTACCGCTACCTCGCCGGCTTCACCGCGATCGTGCTGCTCATCCTCCCGTTCCTGCCGATCATCGGCCGCGAGGTGAACGGCGCCCGCGCGTGGATCTCGCTCGGCGTCGCCACCTTCCAGCCCGGCGAGATCGCGAAGATCGCCCTCGCGGTGTTCTTCGCCGGTTATCTGGTGACCGCGCGCGACTCGCTCAGCATGGTCGGCAAGCGCGTGCTGTGGATGACGTTCCCGCGCCTGCGCGACCTCGGCCCGATTCTCATCGTCTGGATCCTGTCGATGGCGGTCATCGTCTTCCAGCGCGACCTCGGAAGCGGTCTGCTCTACTTCGGGCTCTTCCTCGTGATGATCTACGTCGCCACCGGGCGCCTGAGCTGGGTGCTGCTCGGCGTCGTGCTGTTCGTCGGCGGCGCCTTCGTCGCGGCGCAGTCGCTCACCTACGTCGGCAACCGGTTCTACGGCTGGCTGCACACCCTCGACCCGGCGCTCTACGACCAGGGCGGCGGCAGCTACCAGCTCGCCAACGGACTGTTCGGGCTCGCCGACGGCGGACTGCCCGGCACCGGTCTCGGCCGCGGCAACCCCGACATCACCCCGCTCGCGGAGAGCGACTTCATCGTCGCGAGCCTCGGCGAGGAGCTCGGCCTCATCGGCCTGTTCGCCCTGCTCGTGCTCTACATGGTGTTCGTGTCGCGCGGATTCCGCATCGGCTTCGCGGGCCAGGACGACTTCGGTCGCCTCCTCGGCGTCGGCCTCGGCTTCGTCGTCGCGCTCCAGGTGTTCATCGTCGCGGGCGGCGTGACGCGCGTCATCCCGCTCACCGGGCTCACCACCCCCTTCCTCGCGGCGGGCGGATCGTCGCTCGTCGCGAACTGGATGATCGTCGCCCTGCTGCTGCGCCTCTCCGACTCGGTGCGCGCGCAGTCGCGCCTGGTCATCGACTCCGAGCCCCGGGGGGTCGCGTGAACAAGCAGATCCGCCAGGTCACGATCGTCGTGACCCTCATGTTCCTGTCGCTGTTCGTCTCGACGTCGATCATCCAGTTCGCGCAGCGCGAGTCGCTCCAGTCGGACCCGCGCAACGCGCGCACCTACTACGCGAGCTTCGAGACCGAGCGCGGCCAGATCCTCGTCGACGGCGAGCCGATCGCGTACTCCGCGCCCGTCGACGACCGCTACAACTACCAGCGCGTCTACCCGGCAGGGCCGATGTACGCCGCCGTCACCGGCTACGTCACGGTGCAGCCGTCAGCCGGCGGGCTCGAGTCGGAGCTCAACTCGGTGCTCTCCGGCAACTCCGACGAGCAGTTCTTCGACCGGCTCAACGCGATCCTCACCGGGCGCGACCCGCAGGGCGCCTCCGTCGAGCTGACGATCGACCCCGCGGCGCAGAAGGCGGCGTGGGATGCCCTCGGCCGCAACCGCGGCGCCGTCGTCGCGATCGACCCGAAGACCGGCGCCATCCTCGCCCTCGTCTCCAAGCCCAGCTACGACCCGAACGACCTCGCCGTGCACGACGGCGACGCCGTCGAGGCGCGCTACCAGGAGCTGCTCGCCGAGCGCGGCGACCCGCTCATCAACCGCGGCATCGGCGGCGCGCTCAACCCGCCCGGGTCGACGTTCAAGCTGGTCGTCGCGGCCGCCGCGCTGCAGAGCGGCCAGTACCAGGCCGACTCGACCTTCCCGAACCCGGTGACGATCGACCTGCCCGGCACGACGACGCCGATCACCAACTCCGCCGACTCCAACTGCGGCGGCGCGTCGACCGCGTCGATCGCGACGGCCCTGCGGCTGTCCTGCAACATCCCGTTCGCGCAGCTGGCCGGCGCGCTCGGCCAGGACGTCATCCGGGCCCAGGCGGAGGCGTTCGGGTTCGGCTCGTCGTTCGCGCTCCCGATGGCGAGCGAGCCGAGCGTGTACCCGCGCACCGAGAGCGAGGCGGAGACCTGGCTCACCGGATTCGGGCAGGCGAGCGTGCGCGCGTCGCCGCTGCAGATGGCCATGGTCTCGGCCGCCATCGCCAACGACGGCGTGCTGATGTACCCGAACCTCGTCGAGAGCATCGTGGCTCCCGACCTGTCGATCCTGCAGTCGCTCGAGCCGACTGTGTACTCCACCCCGCTGAGCCCTGAGAACGCGGAGACGATGACTCGGATGATGGTCGACGGCGTCGCCAACGGCGTCGCCAACAATGCAAGAATCAGTGGCGTCGAGGTCGCGGGAAAGACCGGGACGGCCGAGAACGGGGCGGGTCAGCCGTACACCGTCTGGTTCACCGGTTTCGCCCCGGCGGATGACCCCCAGGTCGCGGTCGCGGTCGTGATCGAGAACAGCCCGTGTTGCGGCAACACGCTGGCCGCCCCGATCGCCAAGAAGGTCATGGAGGCGGTGCTGAACAGATGAGACCGACGAACGGCCTCACCTTCGGAGGCAGGTACCAGCTCTCGACGCGCGTCGCCATCGGCGGCATGGGCGAGGTCTGGCAGGCGACCGACCTCGTCATCGGGCGCACCGTGGCCATCAAGATCCTCAAGGACGAGTACCTCGGCGACCCCGGCTTCCTCGAGCGCTTCCGCGCCGAGGCCCGGCACGCCGCCCTCGTCAACCACGAGGGCATCGCCAACGTCTTCGACTACGGCGAGGAGGACGGCTCGGCCTACCTCGTGATGGAGCTCGTGCCCGGCGAGGCGCTGTCGACGATCCTCGAGCGCGAGCGCGTGCTGCCCACCGACAAGGTGCTCGACATCGTCGCGCAGACCGCGTCGGCGCTCCAGGCCGCCCACCAGGCCGGCCTCGTGCACCGCGACATCAAGCCGGGCAACCTGCTGATCACGCCCGAGGGCCGGGTCAAGATCACCGACTTCGGCATCGCGCGCATCGCCGACCAGGTGCCGCTCACCGCGACCGGCCAGGTCATGGGCACCGTGCAGTACCTCTCGCCCGAGCAGGCGAGCGGCAGCCCGGCCTCCCCGACGACCGACATCTACTCGCTCGGCATCGTCGCGTACGAGGCCCTCGCCGGCCGCCGCCCGTTCACGGGCGAGTCGCAGGTGGCGATCGCGATGGCGCAGATCAACGAGACGCCGCCCGAGCTGCCGGTCACCATCTCCGAGCCGGTGCGCAACCTCGTCTACGCGTGCATCGCGAAGAAGCCCGCCGACCGGCCGCAGACCGCGGCGCACCTGGCACGCGCGGCCCAGGCGCTGCGCCGCGGCGACCTCGCGGGCGCGATCGCGGCCGTCCCGGGTCTCGCCAGCCGCGACGCGAGCTTCACGTCGATCATCGGCACGAGCGGATCCTCGACCTCCGCCGTCACCCGGGTGCTCCCGGCGGGCGGCGCGGTGCCCGGCGAGGAGGGCGCGGTCGACACGCCGCGTCGTCATCCGCTGACCTGGCCGCTCGTCGCCGTCGTGTCGGTGCTGCTCGTCGCCCTCATCGCGACGGTGCTCGTGCTCGTGCTCCGCCCCGCCGGGCCGCCGACCCCGACGCCGTCGGACACCCCGTCGGTGACGCCGACGACGCCGACCCCGACGCCGACGCAGACGAACGACCTCGTGCTCGTGGTCGAGAACGACTACCTCGACCGCCCGTTCAACCAGGTGCGCGACGAGCTCGTCGCCCTCGACCTCGTCGTCAACCGCGTCGTCGGTCCCGCCGCCCCCGAGCCGTCGCTCGAGGGGTTCGTCGCCGGCGTCGACCCGCAGGGGAACGTCCGCAAGGGCCGCGACATCACCGTCACCGTGTACGGGCCGTACGCCCCGCCGCCGGCACCCGCGACCCCGCAGGCGAGCCCCGCCGGTCCGCACAACCCGGGCGACGAGGTCACCATCACCGCCCCGGCCTATAACGGATGCCCGAGCGGGCACGCCCTCGAGGGCTACACGTTCTCGCTCGGCAACGCGTCGTTCACCAGCGGCGGCAACCCGGTGGGCCCGGGCCCGATCTCGTTCAGCATCACGCTCGGCGGGTCGGGCGAGGCGACGGTCAGCTATGTCGCGAACTGCGGCGGCGGGCACACCTCGTCGTCGTCGAACACGCTCACGCTGACCATCAGCTGACCGTAACCACCCGGAAGCTACACTGAGCCAGTGACCGAGACCTCCGCGGGACCGCGCCTGCTCGCCGGTCGCTATCAGATCGGCGAACTCCTGGGGCGCGGCGGCATGGCCGACGTGCATCTGGGACTGGATGCCCGTCTCGGCCGGCGCGTCGCGATCAAGCTGCTCAAGCCGTCGCTCGCCAACGACCCCGCCTTCCGCACGCGGTTCCGCCAGGAGGCTCAGGCCGCCGCCCGCATGGCGCACCCGACGATCGTGCGCGTCTTCGACGCGGGCGAGGAGATCGCGCGCGACTCCGCCGGCCGCGAGCTGCAGGTGCCGTTCATCGTCATGGAGCACGTCGAGGGTCGACTGCTCAAGGACCTCGTCGCCGAGGGCCCGCTCCCCGCGGAGCAGGCGGTCGAGATCGTCTCCGGCATCCTCACCGCGCTCGAGTACTCGCACCGCGCGGGCGTCGTGCACCGCGACATCAAGCCCGGCAACGTCATGATCACCTCCGCCGGTCAGGTGAAGGTCATGGACTTCGGCATCGCCCGCGCGATCAGCGACTCGTCGGCGACGATCGCGCAGACGAGCGCCATCCTCGGCACCGCCCAGTACTTCTCGCCCGAGCAGGCCCGCGGCGAAGCGGTGGATGCGCGCACCGACCTGTACTCCACGGGCGTCGTGCTCTACGAGCTGCTCACCGGCAAGCCGCCGTTCGAGGGCGAGACCGCCGTCGCGACGGCGTACCGTCACATCTCCGAGGCGCCGGTGCCGCCGAGCCGCGTGAACCCGGCCGTCACCCCGTCGCTCGAGGCCGTCGTGCTGCGCGCCCTCGCCAAGGACCGCTTCGAGCGCTACCAGTCGGCGGCCGAGTTCCTCCAGGACCTCGAGGCCGCCGTCGCGGGCAAGGTGCTCGAGCGCCGCCCCGCCGCCGACGACTTCAGCGCCACCCTCTTCGGCGTCAACCCGAACACCGCCGCCGCGTCGGACGCCGTGCTGCGCCGCCTCGCCGACGACGAGGAGGACGACCGGGTGCCGCGCACGCAGAGCCGGCCGCCGGTCGCCTGGATCTGGGCGGGCGTGCTCGTCTTCATCGTCATCCTCGGCGCCGCGACCTACTGGATCCTCAACCTCCAGTCGGAGCGCCTCGTCGGCTCGGGTGCCGCGATCGACGTCCCGAAGGTCGTCGGGCTCCCGCTCGAGCAGGCGGAGGCGCAGCTTACCGAGCTCAACCTGCGCGTCGCGAGCACCACGCGCGCCGACGACTCGGTCGAGGCGGGAGTCGTGCTCGAGCAGAAGCCGACCGCCGGCACCACCGTCGGCCCCGACACCGTCATCGACCTCGTCGTCTCGGCGGGCCGGCCGCTCGTGCAGGTGCCGAGCTTCGTCTACCAGAAGGCCGAGAGCGTCCAGAAGAAGCTCGAGGAGCTCGGCCTCGTCTACGGCTCGACGTCGACCCACTACTCGCCGAACGTGCCCAAGGGCCAGGTCATGGGCATCCAGATCGAGGGCTCGGACGAGGTGCTCACCTCGTCGACCCAGGTCGAGGGCGGATCGATCGTCAACCTGCTCGTCTCCAACGGCAAGGTGAAGGTGCCGGATGTCGTCGGCAAGCCGATCACGGAGGCGCGCAGCCTGCTCGCGGGCGGGACGCTCCAGCTCACGGTGCGCATCGAGCCCGACAGCACGTGCTCGGGCGAGAAGGTGACGTCGCAGTCGAAGAAGGGCGACGTCGAGCAGGGCACCGTCATCACCCTGCGCTACTGCGCGGGCTGATCAGCCGAGCTTGACGAGCGGGCTGAGTGCCGTGGCGCGCTCGGCGGCTCCGGCGAGGCCGGCATCCGACAGCCAGTTGCCGAGCATTCGGTAGCCGCCCTCGGTGAGCACCGACTCCGGGTGGAACTGCACGCCGAAGACCGGGGCCTCGCGGTGCCGCAGCCCCATGATGACACCGCCCTCGGTGCGCGCGGTCACCTCGAGCTCGTCGGGCACGGTGCCGTCGACGACGGCGAGCGAGTGGTACCGGGTGGCGCGGAACGGCTGCGGGACGCCCGCGAAGAACGGGCTGTCGTCGTGCCGGATGAGCGAGGTCTTGCCGTGCATGAGCTCTTCGGCGTGGGTCACGGTCGCGCCGAGCGCCTCGGCGATCGCCTGGTGGCCGAGGCACACGCCGAGCAGCGGGGTGCCGGAGGCGAGGGCGGCGTGCACGACCGGGATGGAGACGCCTGCGGCCGCCGGGGTGCCGGGGCCGGGCGAGACGAGCACCGCGTCGTAGCCGGCGATGCGCTCGGCCGCGTCCTCCGCGGCGAAGTCGTCGTTGCGCACGACCTCGGTCTCGGCGCCGAGCTGCTTCAGGTAGCCGTCGAGCGTGTAGACGAAGCTGTCGTAGTTGTCGATGACGAGCACGCGGGTCATGTTCCGACCGTCACTTCCTGGGGCGCGAAGTACTCGTCGATCGCGGGGAACACCCAGAACACGAGCGCGGTGAGGATCGCCGCGGCCGCGACGAGGAGGATGAGCACCCGCACCCACCAGGGTCCGGGGAGGATGCGCCACAGCGCCGCGTACATCACGCCCCCCGCTTCACGTTGGACTCGATCTCGGCCGGGACGCCGCCCGACCGCGGGAAGAAGGTCTCGAACACGCCGTACGCGATGAGGCGCTCGGCCACCGAGAAGAACGGGTTGCACGTGGTCATCGTGATGTAGCGCTCGTCTCCCGCCGGGCCGTCGACCTGCGGCACCGGGTTGAGCACGCCGACACCGGTCGGGGCCACGTACTCGATGTTCCGGAAGACGTAGAGGTACCAGCCGTCCTTGGTCTCGACGTAGATGTGGTCGCCGACCTCGAGCTCGTGCAGGTCGTGGAAGTTGCCGCCGCCGCTCGAGCGGTGGGAGGCGAGCGCGAAGTTGCCGCGCTCGCCCGGCATCTGCGTGGTCGGGTAGTGGCCGATGTTGCCGACGTTGAGCACGTCGGTCGTGCCGATGCCCTCCGCGATCGGGCGGTTGTAGCGGCTGCCGAAGCGGGGGATGATCAGGTTCGCGAAGCGCTCCGCGTTGGCGGGGTTCCCGCGGAACACGACGGGCTCGACCGGAGTGACGGGCTCCTGGGGGTCGGGGACCTCGACGGGCGGCACGTCCTCGAAGCCGGCGTCCCACTCCTGCGACTGCTCGCTCGCCTCGCCGTCGAGCTGGTTGCCGACGATGATGTCGCCGAGCCAGATCTGCCAGCCGAGGAAGGCGAGCACGAGCACGCCCGCGGTGATGAGCAGCTCGCCCAGGACGCCGACGACGGAGACGCGGCGGCGCGGTCGCTCCGCGGCGCGACGGCCCCGACGGCGGGAGACGACCGCGACCTCGGACATGCCCCTGATTCTATGCCGCGGGGTGGCGGGCGGCGCCCGGGGGGCTCGGCGGACCGAATCGACTCGGAGAGTCGACCGTTAGACTGCTCCGCATGGCCCGACCCCGCACTCCCGCCCCGCGCACCGGTGACACCCCCGAGCCCGAGGGCCGCGAGAACCTGCCCAACCCGGTGTGGTTCAAGCCGCTCATGTTCGGCTTCATGCTCGTGGGCCTCGCCTGGATCATCGTGTTCTACCTGTCGAACACCGCGCTGCCCATCCCGCAGCCGTTCGGCGCGTGGAACATCGCGGTCGGCTTCGGGCTGATCATCATCGGGTTCTTCATGACCACCCGCTGGCGCTGACCCGGGATCCCCACCGAATTACACCCGTGTGATTCATCCACACTCTGTGGATGAACCTGTGGAATACCCGGCCTCGACCGGTCGGCGGTGAGTCGTCGGCTCAGCCGAACGACAGCCGCACGAGCGCCGCGACGATGAACGCCGCAACCGCCGCCCCGATGATGAGGTACGGCGTGCGCTCCGAGCCCGGCCTGTCGTCGTAACGTTGGAACAGCCACGTGCTGCCGGCGCCGCCGATGAGCCCGCCGACGATGAGCGGCAGGTTGTACGCGCCGAGGAACAGCACGACCAGGAAGTTGATGCCCATGATGACGAGCGCCTGCACGCGGGCCGGCGGGTAGTCCCACACGAAGATCAGGTAGGCGCCGAACATCCCGAACAGGACGGCGGAGAGGCCGAACGGCGCGGCGCCGGTGAGCACCATGCTCGCGCTGCCGAGCCCGGCGGCGGCGAGCACCGCGACGAGCGCGCGCCGTCGCCCGAGGCGCTGCTCGACGAGCGGGCCGGTGAGCAGCAGGAAGACCGACGTGAGCAGCAGGCTGAAGAAGAGCACCGACGGGTAGGTGACCGCGGCGGTGAAGAACCGCCAGATCTCCCACGGCGCCGGGATGGTCGCGAAGCCGAGCAGCGCGATCGGCAGTCCGTTGGTGAACAGCCCGACGATCCAGAGCACGACGGCGAGGCCGACCGCGCCCCACGTGATGAGCGGGGCATCCCCGCCCGGCCGCAGCATCTGACCGATGCGGCCCCAGCCCTCACTCGGACCGGAGGCCGCCGACGCCCGCGCGGCGCTCGGCCGGCGGCGCGGGGCGGCGCGTTTGGTGAGGTTGCGCTTCGGGGCGGGCGCCGCCGCGGGGCTCGACCAGGAGACGGAGCCCCCCGTCTCCTGCACGCAGGTCGGGCAGCGCACGCCGCTCGGGGTGAGGATCTGGCACTCCGGGCAGATGGTGCGCCCGCAGCGGCCGCACAGCGTCCAACTCTCCCGCTGCGGATGCCGATAGCAGACGTCCGGGGAGGTCTCCTCCGTCACCGGGCCTCCGGTCAGACCGGGTCGACCGTGATCGAGGAGATGACGACATCCTCGAGCGGCTTGTCGCGGCCGTCGGTCTCGACGGCTTCGATCGCGTCGACGACGCGCTTGGACTCCTCGTCGGCGACGGCGCCGAAGATCGTGTGCTTGCCGTTGAGCCACGGGGTCGGCACGGTCGTGATGAAGAACTGCGAGCCGTTGGTGCCGCGGCCCATCTGGATGCCGGCGTTCGCCATCGCGAGCAGGTAGGGCTCGGTGAAGTGCAGCTCGGGGTGGATCTCGTCGTCGAACTGGTAGCCGGGGCCGCCGATGCCCTTGCCGAGCGGGTCGCCGCCCTGGAGCATGAACTCCTTGATGATGCGGTGGAAGATGACGCCGTCGTAGAGCGGCGTGGTCTTCGTCTCGCCGGTCGCCGGGTCCTGCCACTCCTTCGTGCCCGTCGCGAGGCCGATGAAGTTCTCGACCGTGACGGGGGCGTGGAATCCGAAGAGGTTGACGCGGATGTCGCCGTGGTTGGTGTGGATGGTGGCGACGGCGGTGGTCGTGGACATTCAGCCATTCTGTCACGCCGACCCCCTCCGAGCCCGGGCGTCAACCCCTAGGGAGGTCCCGTGCCGCATGGCAGGATGGGGGTTCCGACACACAGGAGGTCAGGATGGCTCTCTCCCGCAAGCGCCAGCGCGAACTGCGTCGCCTCAAGCGCGAGGCCGAGCAGCTCTGGGATGAGCAGCGCGAAGCGATCGAGCACGCGTCCGTCGTCCTGAAGGAGGCGCGTCGCCAGGCCGCCGCGTTCGGCCGCGAAGAGGTGAGCCCGCGCATCCGCGAGGGCGTCGGCGCCGCGCGGCACGCCGTCGGCTCGGCCGCCTCGACCGCCCGCGAGCGCTTCACCGACGATGTGCTGCCCGCGATCTCGGGCACCATCGGCTCCGCCCTCGCCGTGCTCGAGGCCGCGAAGAACCCGCGTGTGCGCGAGGTGGTCCGCAAGGTCACCGCCGCCGGCACGAAGGCGGGCGTCGTCGCCCCGAAGAAGTCGTCCGGTCCCGGCCGCTACATCCTCATGGGCCTCGGCATCGTCGCCGTCGCGGGCGTCGCCTACGCCGCCTGGCAGACCCTCCGCGCCGACGACGACCTCTGGATCGAGGACCTCGGCGACCCGGGCAGCGCCGACATCGACGACGACGACTTCTGAGCCGTCTCCCTCCCGTCCCGGGAGGTGATCGGGGGATGAACTCCCCGGTCAGTTTGTCCCCCGAAAGGTGACGATTCCTACCCGTATCGCTACGGTACGGAATGGGGGAACGTCGTCTGCTCGGATGTCCCCCTGTGCCCGCGTGCGAGCAGGGAGGAACCGAATCGATGTCGATCCGGCGTGAGACCATTCGTCCGACCCGAGTCCTCGCCGGTATCACCGCCGCCGTGCTGGGTCTTGCCGCAGCCCTCGTCCCCGTCGCCGCGTACGGCGCCGACCTCGTCGACGACTGGGATGACCTCGTCGCCGCGGTCGCCGTCGGCGGCGAACTCGAGGTGACCCTCGACGCCGACCTCTCGGCACCCGCCGGAGCCGACCTCGGGCTCGTGGCGGGCGACGACCTCACGCTCGACCTCAACGGCCACCACCTCCAGATCGGGCAGGACGGTGCGCCGACGATCGCGCCGGCATCCACGTGCCCCTCGGCGCCGAAGTGACGATCACCGACTCCGCGGGCGGCGGGAGGCTCACCGTGACCGGTGGCGACTCCGCACCCGCAATCGGTGCGAAGGGCGACGTCGGCACGATCCGCATCCAGTCCGGCACGATCGTCGCGCGGGGAGGACGGCTCGGCGCCGGCATCGGCGGCGGGCACGCGGGGCCGGCCGGCTGGGCACCGCTCGCGGCGCTCCCGACGATGGCGACGACGGGTGGCGCCGTCGCGTTCGGCCTCCTCGGCGCGGCCGCGCTGCTCATCCTGGCCGGGCTCGGGATCGCGCTCGTGCGCCGGCGACCCGGAGTCGCGTGATCCGATCGCCGGGCGAAGCAACGAACGCGGTCCCGCTCCTCACCCGGCGGGATCTGCTGGCGCTCGCGGGCGCGGGTGCCCTGAGCGGCATCCTGTCGTCCTGCTCGCCGAACGTCCCGGAGTCCGCGCGCATCCCGCCGCTCGCCGAACTCCTGGAGCGGTACGCCTCGCTGGGTCTCACGGATGTGCACAACCATGGCGCCTCCCGCGGCATCGCGGCGCTGCGGCGACTGTGGGCGGACTACGCGCTCGGTCGCGTGGTGCTCTTCGGGAGCGTCTCGGAGCCGCAGGCCGTCGCGGACGACGAGCGCACCTGGGACGCCTACCTCGCCCACCCGGAGCTGATCGTCCCGTTCTTCTCCGGCATCGACCTGCACGACCCCGCGTCGCTCGACGTCGCCCGGGAGCGACTGGAGCGCGGCTTCGTCGGCGTCGGAGAGATCGCGGCCGCGTCCCGCTCGTCTCCGGTGGTGTCGGGCGTCGCGTGGAAGGCCGACCATCCGCTGGACGGGATGCTCCCGCCGTTGTACGAGCTGTGCGCAGAGTTCCGCGCCCCGCTCCTGCTCCACATCGATCCGCTCAGCGGGGCGACGCTCGCCCGTCTCGAGGAGGCACTCGACGCGCATCCGCGGACGACGTTCATCGTGGCGCACGTGAACGCCTACACGCCGTCGGCGACCGCGGCGACCCTGCTGGAGCGCCACCCGAATCTCTACGTCGACTTCTTCGCCGGATTCTCCGATCACGACGCCGACGGCCGATCTTTCGACGACTTCGTCGCGATCGCGCGCGCACATCCGGACCGCTGGCTGCTCGGCAGCGACTCCGGCTACGGACTGGAGAGCGAGGCGGCGGCGCTCGAGTCGATGTACCGGTTCCTCCATCTGCTGGGAGACGACGACCTCGCCCGCCGGATCGCGTTCGAGAACTTCGACGGCATCCTCGCCCGGCGACGGGGCGACTGAACGCCGAGGAGAGTCGCGCTGGCTAGTCTCGGAGCGTGAGCGTCACGGATGCCGCCGCGCGCGGGTTCGCGGGTCGGCGCGCCCTCGTCACGGGCGCGAGCAGCGGCGTCGGCCGGGAGATCGCCCGCGGCCTCGCGGCGCGCGGCGCCGAGCTCGTCCTTCCGGTGCGCGACCTCGAGCGCGGGCGCCGAGCCGTCGACGCGATCCGGGAGTCGGTGCCGGACGCTCGCGTCGAGCTCCGGGAGCTCGACCTCGCCCGACTGGGCTCGGTGCGAGCGCTCACCACCGCCCTCCTCGCCGAGGACCGGCCCCTCGATCTGCTCGTGCTCAACGCCGGGGTCGCGCTCGTCGGCGATCCCGTGCGCCGGGTGACGCCGGACGGCTTCGAGCTGCACTTCCAGACGAATTTCCTCTCCCACGCCGCACTGTGTCTGGGTCTTCTTCCCCTGCTCGAACGCGGGCGAGCGCGGGTGGTGGTGCAGGGCAGTCTCGCGAGCGCGTTCTTCGACGTGCGCTGGGACGACCTGCGGTTCGAGCACCGGTACGGTCCGCTGCGTGCGTACGGCTCGTCGAAGACCGCGCTCGGGCTGTTCGGGGTCGAGCTCGCCCGCCGCGCGCCGGCCCTCGCCGTCGGGTTGAGCCATCCCGGCGTCGTGCCCGGTTCGGCGATCGCCGCCGAGATCCGCGAGCGCGTCTGGGGGTGGCTCCGCGACGCGGTGGTGCACCGGGTCGGCAACTCGCCGGCCCGCGCCGCCGAGACCGCGCTCGTCGCGCTCGAGACGGCGCGGCCGGGGATGCCCGGCGACATCCCGGTCGGCATCGCGCCGGGGAGGTGGGCGCAGATGGCCGGCCCGCCGCGGCCGCGGCGCCCGTTCCGGCGGCTGCTCGACGCCGACGCGGCGGGGCGCGTGTGGCGGCTCGCCGCCGAACTGCTCGAGCGGGAATCGGAGTGGAGCCTAGGGGAATCGAACCCCTGACCTCCTGCTTGCAAAGCAGGCGCTCTACCAATTGAGCTAAGGCCCCGCGTCGCCCCGGCGTGCGCCGGAGCTCTCGCTCCAGGGTAACCGCTAGGACCGGAGCGCCGCGTCGACGTAGCGGAGGGCCTCATCGTCGGGGATGCCGAGGGCGCGGAGCCGGGCCACGAACGCCGCCGCCGCTTCCTGCGCGCCTCGCGTCGCCGCGTCGGGGGAGAGCGCCACGACGGTGCCGTTGCGGCCGCGCGTCTCGATGACGCCGGCCTGCTCCAGCTCCCGGTAGGCGCGGGCGACCGTGTTCGGGGCGAGGCCGAGATCGCCGGCGAGCCGGCGCACGGTGGGGAGGCGGGTCCCGCCGGCGAGTTCGCCGGAGCGGATCTGCTCGAGCAGCTGGATCCGCAGTTGCTCGTACGGGGCGACCGCGGAGGCCTGGTCGATCTCGATCGCGGTCATGCGGTCGCCACCGCGACGCGGGGGATGCGCGCCCGGCGCGGCGCGACGCTCAGGGCGTAGACGAGCAGCAGGACCAGCGCGAGCCCGAACGCGAGGAGTTCGGCCGACGTGAGAATGGTCGTCGTCCACTGCGGCACCGACCGCGCGAACGAGTCGATGATGCGCATGATCCCGATATGGACGCCGAAGAGTCCGAGCAGCACGGGGGCGAGGCACAGGGCGCGCAGATCGGCGGCCCGGAGCGCGGCATCGAGCGCGAGCGACGAGTCCGTCGCAGCGAGTGCCCGGCCCGCGACGATCACCCGCGCGACGATCTCGAAGGCGACCGCGGCGAGCACGGCGAGCGCCGCCGGGATGAAGAAGCTCCACATCGGCGGGAAGCCAGGGATGTGGAAGGCCTGCGCCCCCGTCTCGATCACGACGACGAAGGCGAGCACGACGGCCGCGGCGGGGAGGAGCCGGGCGGTCAGCGCTTCCCGCGGCGCGAGGTAGTCGCCGAGCCCGAGAGTGCGCACCGGCGCCACCCGCACGCCGGTGTCCCGGGGCCGTCCGGCGCGCGATCCGGCAAACCCGCCGAGCGCCGCCCCGAGCAGGACTCCGGTGAGCACCGCCCCGCCGTCGAGGAAGATCCCGAGCATGAACAGTCCCACAGCGCGGACCCCGAGGATGATCGCGACGACGGCTCCCGCTCCGAGCGCGGCGCCGAGAGCGGCCGCCCGGGAGCGGCGGAGCACCCGCCGGCGGAGCACCTCCCCCTCGCCGTCGGGCTCGAGTCCCGCACGGCGGGCGAAGCGGACCGCGATCGCGTCGCCGATCGGCGGGACGAAGGTCGCCGCCGCGTAGGCGAGGGCGACCCCGCCGAGGATGAGCGCGAGCCACTGCGTCTCCGGTGCCACGAGCACTCCTTTGTCCGAGGTTTGTCGCAAATGTAGCAATACAAACGCCCGAGGGCAACGGGTCGGGGGAAAGAAGAACCCGCGCCGCAGAGTGTGCGGCGCGGGTCGAGTGGTGGGGCTACCAGGACTTGAACCTGGGACCTCTTCGTTATCAGCGAAGCGCTCTAACCGCCTGAGCTATAGCCCCGACCGGCCCGAAGGCCGACAGCAACTGTATCAGCGTTTATTACGAGTTCTGGAATCCGACCAGGAGCCCGCCGGTGAACCGGACGCTGAGGTTGTAGAGGAACGCGGCGATGGCCCCGAGGGCGGTGCCGACGATCGTGTTGAGCAGGCCGATGACGACCGAGAACAGCACCACCTGGCTCAGCCCGAAGCTCGACGCGATCGAGAACTCGGGCTGGGCGAGGATGTCGCGCAGCGTCTCGTCGAGGGTGTCGAAGATGCCGGTCGAGTTCAGCACGACCCAGATGAGCGCGCTCGCGACGATGAGCACGATCGCCAGGCACAGCCAGACGAGGAACGACAGCTTCACGACCGACCACACGTCGAGGTAGACGAGCTTCAGGCGGACCTGACGGCTCGTGGTCTGACGGGCTTCCTTGCGCTGAAGCTTCTCGGCGACGCTCACTCGGACTCGTCCTCTCCCTCGGCACCGGGCTCCGCGGGGATGTCCGCCTCGGTGGGCTCGTTCTCGATGTTGCGTTCGCTGTTCTTCGCGACCGCGATGATCTTGTCGTCGTCCGCGAAGCGGGCGAAGACGACGCCCATCGTATCCCGGCCCTTGGCAGGAACCTCGGCAACGGCTGAACGTACGACCTTGCCGCTCGCGAGCACGACGAGCACCTCGTCGTCCTCATCCACGATGAGGGCGCCGGCGAGGTCGCCGCGCGTCTCGCTGAGCTTCGCGACCTTGATGCCCAGGCCGCCGCGGTTCTGCAGGCGGTACTGGTCGACGCTCGTGCGCTTGGCGTAGCCGCCCTCGGTCACGACGAACACGTAGCCCTGCTCGCCGACGACCGACGCGGAGAGCAGCGAGTCGTCGCCGCGGAAGTGCATGCCGATGACCCCGGAGGTCGCGCGGCCCATCGGGCGCATCGCGGCATCCGACGCGGTGAACCGGATCGACATGCCGTGGCGCGAGACGAGCAGCACGTCGGTGCCGTCCTCGACGAGCAGCGCCGAGACCAGCTCGTCGCCCTCGCGGAGGTTGATCGCGATGATGCCGCCGGTGCGGTTCGTGTCGTACTCGGTGAGCGCGGTCTTCTTGACGAGGCCGTTCCGGGTCGCGAGCACGAGGTACGTGGCGACCGAGTAGTCGCGGATGTCGAGCACCTGCGCGATCTGCTCGTCCGGCTGGAGGGCGAGCAGGTTCGCGACGTGCTGGCCCTTCGCGTCGCGGCCGGCCTCCTGGATCTCGTACGCCTTCGCGCGGTAGACCCGGCCCTTGTCGGTGAAGAACAGCAGCCAGTGGTGGGTCGTGGTGACGAAGAAGTGCTCGACCACGTCGTCCGCCCGCAGCTGCGCGCCCTTCACGCCGCGGCCGCCGCGGTGCTGGGAGCGGTAGTTGTCGCTGCGCGTGCGCTTGACGTATCCGCCGCGGGTGATGGTGACGACCATCTCCTCTTCGGGGATGAGGTCCTCGACGCTCATGTCGCCGTCGAAGCCCATGAGGATCTCGGTGCGGCGGTCGTCGCCGAACTTGGCGGTGATCTCGGTGAGCTCGGTGTGGATGATCTCGCGCTGCAGCGTCTCGCTCGCGAGGATCGCCTTGTACTCGGCGATCTCGCGCTCGAGCTCGGCGAGGCGGTCGAAGATCTTCTGCCGCTCGAGCGCCGCGAGCCGGCGGAGCTGGAGGGCGAGGATCGCGTCGGCCTGCAGCTCGTCGACGTCGAGCAGCTTGATGAGGCCCTGGCGCGCCTCGTCGACGTCGGGGGAGCGGCGGATGAGCGCGATCACCTCGTCGAGGGCGTCGAGCGCCTTCGCGTAGCCGCGCTGGATGTGGGCATCCGCCTCCGCCTTGTCGAGACGGAACTGCGTGCGGCGCACGATGACCTCGATCTGGTGCTGGATCCAGAGCGAGATGAACTGGTCGATCGTGAGGGTGCGGGGCACGCCGTCGACGATCGCCAGCATGTTGGCGCCGAAGTTCTCCTGCAGCTGCGTGTGCTTGTACAGGTTGTTGAGCACGACCTTCGCGACGGCGTCCTTCTTGAGGACGATCACGAGGCGCTGGCCGGTGCGGCCGGAGGTCTCGTCGCGGATGTCGGCGACGCCGGCGAGCTTGCCTTCCTTGACCAGGTCGGCGATCTTCACCGCGAGGTTGTCGGGGTTGACCTGGTACGGCAGCTCGGTGACGACGAGCGCCGTGCGGCCCTGGATCTCCTCGACGTTGACGACCGCGCGCATCGTGATCGAGCCGCGGCCCGTGCGGTAGGCGTCCTGGATGCCCTTGACGCCGAGGATCTGCGCGCCGGTGGGGAAGTCGGGGCCCTTCACGCGCGCGAGGATCGCGTCGAGCAGCTCCTCGCGCGTCGCCTCCGGGTGCTCGAGCGCCCACAGCGCGGCGTCGGCCACCTCGCGCAGGTTGTGCGGCGGGATGTTGGTCGCCATGCCGACCGCGATGCCGACCGAGCCGTTGACCAGCAGGTTCGGGAACCGCGCGGGGAGCACGGTCGGCTCCTGGGTGCGGCCGTCGTAGTTGTCCTGGAAGTCGACGGTGTTCTCGTCGATGTCGCGCACGAGCTCCATCGCGAGCGGCGCCATCTTCGTCTCGGTGTATCGAGGGGCGGCGGCGCCGTCGTTGCCGGGGGAGCCGAAGTTGCCCTGGCCGAGCGCGAGCGGATAGCGCAGCGCCCACGGCTGGACGAGTCGCACGAGGGCGTCGTACACCGGGCTGTCACCGTGCGGGTGGAACTGGCCCATGACGTCGCCGACGACGCGCATCGACTTGGAGAAGGCGCGGTCGGGACGGTACCCGCCGTCGTACATCGTGTAGACGATGCGCCGGTGGACGGGCTTGAGCCCGTCGCGCACGTCGGGGAGCGCGCGGCCCACGATCACGCTCATCGCGTAGTCGAGGTAGCTGCGCTGCATCTCCAGCTGCAGGTCGACCTGCTCGATGCGGTCGCCGCCCGGAGTCACATCGCCGGTCGTCGTGTCGGTCACGGGAATCCTTAGATGTCGAGGAAGCGAACGTCTTTGGCGTTCTGCTGGATGAAGGTGCGGCGCGCGTCGACGTCGTCACCCATGAGCGTCGAGAAGACGCCGTCGGCGATCGCCGCGTCGTCGAGGGTGACCTGCAGCAGGGTGCGGGTCTCCGGGTTCATCGTCGTGTCCCACAGCTCCTGGTGGTTCATCTCGCCGAGACCCTTGTAGCGCTGCACCCCGTTCTCCTTGGGGATGCGCTTGCCCTCGGCGAGACCCTTCTCGAGGAAGGCGTCGCGCTCACGGTCGGAGAACACGTAGTCGTGCTCGGCGTTGGACCACTTGATGCGATAGAGCGGCGGCTGGGCGAGGTAGACGTAGCCCATCTCGATGAGCGGACGCATGTAGCGGAACAGCAGCGTCAGCATGAGCGTCGTGATGTGCTGGCCGTCGACGTCGGCATCCGCCATCAGGACGATCTTGTGATACCGGGCCTTGTCGCCGTCGAAGTCCTCGCCGATGCCGGTGCCGAACGCGGTGATCATCGCCTGGATCTCGGCGTTGCTCAGCGCCCGGTCGAGGCGGGCCTTCTCGACGTTGAGGATCTTGCCGCGCAGCGGCAGGATCGCCTGCGTCTCGGGGTTGCGGCCCTGCACGGCGGAGCCGCCGGCCGAGTCGCCCTCGACGAGGAAGATCTCGCTCTCGGCGGGGTTGCGCGAGCTGCAGTCCTTGAGCTTGCCGGGCATTCCGCCGCCCTCGAGCAGTCCCTTGCGGCGGGTCTGTTCGCGCGCCTTGCGCGCCGCGATGCGCGCGGTCGCCGCCTGGATCGCCTTGCGGATGACATCCCGCGCCTGGTTCGGGTTGCGGTCGAACCAGTCGGTGAGCTGGTCGCCGACGACGCGCTGCACGAACGACTTCGCCTCGGTGTTGCCGAGCTTGGTCTTGGTCTGACCCTCGAACTGCGGCTCGCCGAGCTTCACCGAGATGACGGCGGTGAGACCCTCGCGCACGTCGTCGCCGGAGAGGTTCTCGTCCTTCTCCTTGAGCAGGCCCTTCTCGCGGGCGTACTTGTTGACGAGCGTCGTGAGCGCGGCGCGGAATCCCTCTTCGTGGGTTCCGCCCTCGTGGGTGTTGATCGTGTTGGCGTAGGTGTGGACGCTCTCCGAGTAGGCGGTCGTCCACTGCATCGCGACCTCGAGCGCGATGCGGCGCTCGGTGTCCTCCTGCTCGAAGGAGATGATCTCCGGGTGGATGACCTCGCTCTTCTTGGCGGAGTTGAGGTACTCGACGTAGTCGACGAGTCCGCGCTCGTAGAGGAAGACGTCGCGGCGCGGGCCGTCCTCGGTCGCCTCGTCCTCACGCTCGTCGGTCAGCGCGATCTTGAGCCCCTTGTTGAGGAACGCCATCTGCTGGAACCGGGTGCGCAGGGTGTCGTAGTCGAACTCGACGGTCTCGAAGATGTCGGCGTTCGGCCAGAAGGTGATGGTCGTGCCGGTCTCGTCCGAGGCCTCGCCCTTGGCGAGCGGCGCGTCGGGCACGCCGATCGCGTACGACTGGCGGTAGACGTTGCCCTGACGACGCACCTCGACCTCGAGCCGCGAGGAGAGCGCGTTGACGACACTCGAGCCGACGCCGTGCAGGCCGCCGGAGACCGCGTATCCGCCGCCGCCGAACTTGCCGCCGGCGTGGAGGATCGTGAGGACGACCTCGACGGTCGACTTCTTCTCGACCGGGTGGATGTCGACGGGGATGCCGCGGCCGTTGTCGACGACGCGGACGCCGCCGTCGGCGAGAATCGTCACCTCGATGGCGTCGCAGTATCCGGCGAGCGCTTCGTCGACGGAGTTGTCGACGATCTCGTAGACGAGGTGGTGCAGGCCGCGCGGGCCGGTCGACCCGATGTACATGCCGGGACGCTTGCGGACCGCTTCGAGGCCTTCGAGGACCTGGATGTCTCCGGCGCCGTAGCTCGCGTCGGACCCATCCTGTCGGGACGTGCTGCTCATGAAGTGTGGGCTCCTGCCGCTGAAGCTGCCGAACCCGGGAAAGGGGTGGCGAAGTCGGTCTCGATTCTACCGTGCGCGGGCGCGCGAAACCGGGAGAATCGGCGATCTGAGGGCTTTTCTCCGCTCGGTCGACCGATTTTGCCTACTCAGCCGTAGGTATCGCGTGGACCGCGCCCCCGGACCGCCTTGGGGCCGTGTTTCCAGGAGGGGGCGTTGGGTCCGAGAAAGCGTGCCGACTCCACCCCGGCGTCGGGGTATCTCTCGGCGATGCTGTTCAGCACCCCCGCCTGCACCCGCCGGAGCTCGGTCGCCCAGGCCGTCGAGTCGCACTGCACGGTGAGCACGCCGTCCTCGATTCCAAGCGGGGTGGCGTGCGCCGCCGTCTCCGGACCGACGATGTCGGGCCACGACGCGAGGAGCTCCGCGCGGGCGATCGGCGACTCCCAGCCCCGCGCGGACGCCATCGCCGCGAGGACGTCGCCCACCCCGCGCGGGTCGCGCCCGAGCCCGAAGGGCTCGCTCGTCGCCGCGTCAGCGGCGCGACGCCGGCGGCGGCCGTCGCGGCTGCGCAGCTCCGGGTCGCCGAACAGCCGGCGGAGTCTCCGGTAGAGCGCCAGGTGCTCCGGCACCTCGCGCGGATCCGCCGCGTCCGGGGCGTTCGGGGCGGTGGGCAGGGTCGGGTCGGTCACGCGTCCTCCCCGGGGTCGAGGATCTTCCCGGCGCGGATGTGCACGGAGTGCGCCCGCAGCTCGTCGGGCACGTCCTCGAGCACGGCCGCGGTGATGAGCACCTGCTCGTATCCGGCGATCGCGGTCGCCAGTCGGCCGCGCCGCGCGACATCCAGTTCGGCGAACACGTCATCCAGGATGACGACCGGGTCGCCGAGCGGCGACTCCGCTCGCAGCACGGCGGCCGCCGCGAGCTTGAGGGCGAGGGCGAACGACCACGACTCCCCGTGGCTCGCGTACCCGCGCGCCGGCAATCCGTTGAGGGTGAGCACGAGGTCGTCGCGATGCGGTCCGACGAGGGTGAGGCCCCGGTCGAGCTCCGCGCGGCGCACCCGCGCGATCGCCGCGGTGAACGCCTCGCGCGTGCCGGCGGCATCCACCGCGTCGGTGGGCAGCCCCGCCTCCTCGGTCTCGTCGTCGGGGACGTCGCCGAGGATGCTCAGCCGCATCGCGAGCTCGGCGCGCTGGTCGTCGCCCGCGATCCGGCGGTAGGCCTCGGCGACGTGCGGCGCGATCCGCTCGACGAGGGAGGCGCGCTCGACGATGATCTGCGAACCGAGCTCCGTGAGCCGCTCGTCCCACACCTCGAGAGTGGAGAGCTGGGATTCGGAGACGCGCGCTGCCTTCACCGACTTGAGCAGGGTGGTGCGCTGGCGCAGTACGCGCTCGTAGTCGCCGAGCACTCCCGCCATCCGCGGTGCCAGCTGCACGAGGAGCTGGTCGAGGTAGCGGCGCCGGCCGCCCGGGTCGCCGCGGACGAGCGCGAGATCCTCGGGCGCGAACAGCACGCTCGCGGCGTAGCGGGGGAGTTCGCGCGGCTTCGTCGCGACGCGGTTGACCTGCGCGCGGTTCGCGGACCCCCGGTTGAGCTGCGCCTCGACGAGCACCGACCGCTCGCCGTGCTCGAGGCGCGCCCGGATGATCGCCGAGTCCTGCCCCGCCCGGATGAGCGCCTGATCCGTGGCGACGCGGTGTGAGCCGAGCGTGCTCAGGTAGCCGATCGCCTCGACGAGGTTGGTCTTGCCCTGCCCGTTCGGCCCGACGAACAGGTTCGGGCCCGCGACGAGGGCGACTTCGGCGTTCTCGTAGTTGCGGAAGTCGGAGAGCTGGAGGTGGGCGACGATCACGGGATCGTCGTCACGCCTTCCGCACGGCGTGCCCGCCGAACTGCTTGCGCAGCGCCGCGACCGCCTTCATCGACGGGGAGTCCTCCTGGCGCGACACGAAGCGCACGAAGATCGCGGCGCTGATCGTCGGCACCGGGACGGCGTGGTCGAGCGCGTCGTGCACGGTCCAGCGACCCTCGCCCGAATCCTCGACGTAGCCCTCGATGTCGGCGAGCTCGGGATCCTCCTCGAGCGCCCTCACGAGCAGCTCGAGCAGCCAGCTGCGCACGACGGTGCCGCGCTGCCAGGCCTTGAAGATGCCGGTGACGTCGTGGATGAGGTCGTCGCGTGCGTCGAGGAGCTCGTAGCCCTCCGCCCACGCCTGCATGAGCGCGTACTCGATCCCGTTGTGCACCATCTTCGCGTAGTGCCCCGCGCCGACGTCGCCGGCGTGGACGAATCCCTCGTCGCGCGGACCCTCCGGCCGCAGCGCGTCGAACACCGGAAGGAGCTCCTGGATGTCGGCCGCCTCGCCGCCGGCCATGAGCCCGTAGCCGTTCTGCAGCCCCCAGATCCCCCCGGAGACGCCGCAGTCCACGAAGCGGATGCCCTTCGTCGCGAGCCGCTCGGCGTGGATCTTGTCGTCCGTGAACCGGGAGTTGCCGCCATCGATGACGAGGTCGCCCGCGGCCAGCACATCCCCCAGGTCGGTGATCACCTGATCCGTGATCGGCCCCGACGGGACCATCACCCAGACGACGCGCGGACTCGGCAGGGCCGCGGCGAGAGCTGCGAGGTCCGGCACATCCGTGACCGCGGGGTTGGGGTCGTAGCCCGTGACCTGGATCCCCCCGCGCCGAAGGCGCTCGCGCATGTTTCCGCCCATCTTGCCGAGCCCGACGAGCCCGATGTGCATGGCGGCCTTCTCCGCGTCGGCCATGGGAGCCCCCGTCCGGATCAGCGCAGCAGGAGGTTCGGCTGCAGGAGGTACTTGTAGTTGTCCGCGCCCGGCTGGTCCTTCGACGACTGGCTCGTGATGAGCACGGGGCCCGGCTTGTTCGGGTTGTCGGTCTTCGTGAACGAGATGCGCACGAACTCCGAGTGCACGGCGCCCAGTCCGTCGAGGAGGAACGACGGCTTGAGCGACACGACGGTGTCCTCGCCGTGCAGGTGACCCTCGATCGTCTCGGACGCCTGGGCCTGCTCGGAGCCGGCGGCCTCGAGGGTGACGCCGTCGATCGAGAAACTGAAGCGCAGCGCGGCCTCGCGCTCGAGCACGAGCGACACACGACGGGTCGCCTCGACGAGGTCGGCGGTGTTGATGACCGCGTAGTTCTCGACCGATTCGGGGAAGAGGCGCTTGACCGGCGGGAAGTTGCCCTTGATGAGCAGCGACGTGACGGTCTTCTTGTCGGCGCTGAACGCGATGAGCTCGCGGTCGTCGCCGCGCGAGATGGTCACGGAGATGGTGCCGCTGTGCGCGAAGGTCTTGCCGACCTCGGCGAGGGTGCGGGCCGGGATGAGGGCCGTCGTGCCGGCGACGCTCGCGTTGCCCGAATCCCAGTCGACCTCGCGGACGGCGACGCGGTAGCGGTCGGTCGCGACGAGGGAGAGGCTGTTGTCGCCCACCTCGAGCTGCACGCCGGTGATGACCGGGGTGACGTCGTCGCGGGACGCGGCGACGGTGACCTGCGCGACGGCGTCCGCGAATTCCTCCGCCGGGAGCACGCCGGTGCGGTCGCCCACCTGGGGGAGGGTCGGGTACTCCTCGACGGGCATGCTCAGCAGGGTGAACTTGGCCGAGCCGCACTGGACGGAGATCTTGCCGTCGACGGTCGAGAAGGTGACGGGCGCGTTGGGGAGTCGGCTCGCGATGTCGGCGAGGAGCCGGCCGGAGACGAGGGCGGTGCCGGTCTCGGCGACGTCGGCCGCGATCTCGGTACGGGACGAGACCTCGTAGTCGAACGAGCTGAGGGTGAGTGCGCCGTCGGTGGCCTCGAGCAGCACGCCGCTCAGGATCGGCTGGGTCGTGCGCTGGGGCAGGAGCTTGACGGCGAACGAGACCGCCTCGCTGAAGACGTCCCGGTTGACCTGGAACTTCACGAATGCACTCCTTGTGCCGAACGACGACGGGGGGATCCCGGGTCCGCCATGATCCCACGTCGATACTCGCACAGGAAGAGGGAGGGCGATTCAGCAGGGGGAGAGCGAGCGGAGAGGTTGTCGAACTCGAGAAGAAGAGAGCTAGAGATCTTCTTCTTAACCTCGTGGGGATTGTGGAGAACTCGGCGGCCGGCCTGCAGCTTCCGGGGAACTACACGCGTGTGAGTTGCCGATGGGGTGTGGATGACGCGGGGCCGATCCGTGGAGAACTCGTCGAGGCCGGTTGTCGATCCACAATCGGGCGCCGAGATGTCCACAGTTCGTTGCGGCGCGTCGAGGACGTTTTCCACAAGCTATCCACAGCGTGTGCAATCGTGATGGTGCAGACGGATACTTCTAGTCCCCCGTTCGGGGGCGACGTGGAGAAGGCGGCTCGGCGGGGCCGGGAGGTCAGATCTTGTTGAAGCGCTGCGTCTGCTTGATGCGGTTGGTCAGCTCGGTGACCTGGTTGTAGATCGAGCGCCGCTCCTTCATGAGCTCGCTGATCTTCTTGTTCGCGTACATGACCGTCGTGTGGTCGCGGTTGCCGAACAGCTGCCCGATCTTCGGCAGCGACAGGTTCGTCATCTCCCGGCACAGGTACATCGCGATCTGGCGGGCGGTCGCGACGGCCTGCGAGCGGGACGAGCCGTAGAGGTCGTCGACCGAGAGTTTGAAGTAGTCCGCGGTGTGGTTGATGATGTCGACCGGCGCGATGACGTTGTCCTCGTCGAGCGTGATGAGGTCCTTGAGCACCGTCTGCACGAGCTGCAGGTCGACGGGCGTGCGGTTGAGATTCGCGAACGCGGTGACGCGGATGAGCGTCCCCTCGAGCTCGCGGATGTTGCTCGACACCTTGGTCGCCATGAACTCGAGGATGTCGTCCGGCACCTGGAGCTTCTCGCTCTGCGCCTTCTTGCGGAGGATCGCGATGCGCGTCTCGAGGTCGGGCGCCTGCACGTCGGTGATGAGACCCCACTCGAAGCGCGACCGCATCCGGTCCTCGAAGCCGGTCAGGAACTTGGGCGCGACGTCGCTCGTGATGACGACCTGCTTGGCGTGGTCGTGCAGCGTGTTGAACGTGTGGAAGAACGCCTCCTGCGTCTCGACCGCCCGCTGCAGGAACTGGATGTCGTCGATGAGCAGGATGTCGACCTCGCGGTACCGGCTCTGGAACGCGGCCGCGCGGTTGTTCTGGATCGCGTTGATGAAGTCGTTCGTGAACTCCTCGCTCGACACGTAGCGCACGCGGATGCCTGTGTAGAGGTTCTCGGCGTAGTGGCCGATGGCGTGGAGGAGGTGGGTCTTGCCCAGTCCGGAGTCGCCGTAGATGAAGAGCGGGTTGTACGCCTTGGCCGGCGCCTCGGCCACGGCGACGGCCGCGGCGTGGGCGAAGCGGTTCGAGCCGCCGATGACGAAGTTGTCGAAGTTGTACTTCGGGTTGAGCCGCGAGTCGCTGCGGCGGGCGGAGATCTCGACGGCGGTGGCCGGCTCGCCGTAGGCGGGGAGGTCGTCGGCCGGCTCGCTCACCGGGGTGAGGGTCGCGGTCTGCATCTCCGGGTTGACGACGATCGCGAAGTTGGTGACGTCCTCGGCGACCGTGGTGAGCGCCTCGATGAGCGGGACGCGGATGCGCTGCTCGAGCATCCCGCGCGTCAGCTCGTTGGGGACCTCGAGGTAGAGCACGCCGGCCAGGACGCCCTTGGGCTCGACCAGATTGACGAACCCGTGGAGCTGCGGGGTGATGCGCTCGTCGGCACCGAGCTGGGTGACGACCGAGGTCCACAGCTCGCGAGTCGGATCGATGTCGTTCATTGCCTCTTCATCATGGAGTGCGGAAGCCGTTGTGCACAGGGTTATCCACCGGCCTGATTCCTGTGGATTCATGGTGCCGTCGGTGTCTTGCGCGGGCTCGGACGACGTGCTCAACCTTAGTTCTCCGTGCGGGAGAGGCGTCAAGCGGCGGTCACGGGGCGACCCGGGGAGAGGCGGGCGGAGGTCGGCCGTTTGACGCCCTGGAAGTCGGCCCGTATCTTTAATCAGTTCACCCGCGCCGATTGCGCGGGAACTTTCTGATCTTCCCGGTCCGTCATGACAGACCACCGGGCGTGGAGAACAATCATGAGCAAGCGAACCTTCCAGCCGAACAACCGGCGCCGCGCCAAGGTGCACGGCTTCCGCCTCCGCATGCGCACGCGTGCGGGTCGCGCCATCCTGGCCGCCCGCCGTCGCAAGGGGCGCACCGAACTCTCCGCCTGAGCCTCGTGCTCGCACGGGCGAACCGGGTGGTGACGGCCGCGGAGTTCCGCACCGTCGTGCGCCGGGGCCGTCGCGTCCCGACCTCGACCGCCGTCTACCACCGGCTCGCCACCTCGCCGGAGCGCCCGCTGCGCTTCGGCGTCATCGTGTCCAAGGCGGTCGGGAACGCCGTCGAGCGCAACCGCGTCCGCCGGCGGCTCAAGGCTCTCGGCCGCTCCGTGGTCGACGCCGGCCGCTCCGGTGAGGACGTCGTCATCCGCGTCATCCCCGGGGAAGCCCAGCGCAACTGGGATAGTCTCTCCGCCGACATGCACGACGCGCTCGCGACCCCGGCGTCCCGGTGACGGTGACGCGATGCTGACGCGTGCCGCGATGTCCCTCTGGCTCCTCCCGCGCAATCTCTGCGTACTCGTCCTCCGCGGGTACCGCGCGGTGATCTCCCCGCTGTACGGCGACGTCTGCCGCTACTACCCGAGCTGCTCGGCCTACACCCTGGGGGCGATCCAGCAGCACGGCGTGATCAAGGGCGTGGTCCTCGGAGCGTGGCGCATCGCGCGCTGCCACCCGTGGGCGAAGGGCGGCGTCGACGACGTGCCCGAACCCAAGATCGCGCGCTACTCCATCACGAACTTCGGCTTCGTCATCCCGGCGGGCCACGGAAAGGGCTGACACACCCGTGGAATTCTTCAACACGATCCTCTGGCCGATCCGCTGGGTCATCGAGGCGATCCTCGTCGGCTTCCACTGGCTGCTGACGAACCTGGGCATGGACCCCGCCGCCGGCCTCACCTGGGTGCTGTCGATCGTCGGCCTCGTCCTCGTCGTGCGCGCCGCGCTCATCCCGATCTTCGTGCGCCAGATCCGCAGCCAGCGCAAGATGCTCGAGGTCGCGCCGCAGCTCAAGAAGATCCAGGACAAGTACCGCGGCAAGCGCGACCAGTTCTCGCGCGAGGCCATGCAGCGCGAGACCATGGAGCTGTACCGCAAGGCCGGCACCAACCCGTTCGCGTCGTGCCTGCCGCTGCTCATCCAGATGCCGATCTTCTTCGGCCTCTTCACGGTGCTCAACGAGGCGAACAACGGCCGCCCCGGCGTCGGCCTGCTGACCGGCTCGCTCGCGTCGAACTTCGGCGAGGCGTCGCTGTTCGGCGTCGCGCCGCTGCACCACAGCATCCAGAGCGCCCTCGCGCAGGACCCGGTCGAGGCGGTCGTCATCATCATCGCCGTCGTCATGGTCGTGCTCATGACCGCGTCGCAGTTCATCACGCAGCTGCAGATCATGTCGAAGAACCAGTCGCCGGAGATGAAGGCGAGCCCGATGTACCGCCAGCAGCGCGTGCTGCTGTACCTGCTCCCGCTGGTGTTCGCGTTCTCGGGCTTCGCGTTCCCGATCGGCGTCATGTTCTACTGGCTGACCTCGAACTTCTGGACGATGGTGCAGCAGTACATCGTCATCCGGAACTCGCCCACCCCGGGCAGCGAGGCGGCGCTCGCGCGTGAGGCGCGCCTGGCGAAGAAGCGCCGCGCGAAGATGGGCGAGGACGCCGAGGCGCTCGAGGCGGAGATCGTCGTCGAGGAGCCGAAGAGGGCCCAGCGGCAGCAGCCGGTGGGGAAGAACCGAGCCAAGAAGCAGGGCGGACGCCGATGAGCGACACGACGCAGACCGACGCGATCAGCGACGAGGTGGAGGCCGCCGAGGCCCCCGCGACCGAGCAGGACCTCATCGACGAGGGCGACGCCGCGGCCGACTACATCGAGGAGCTGCTCGACATCGCCGACATCGACGGCGACATCGACATCGACGCGCGCGCCGGCCGGGCCTACGTCTCGGTGACGGCGTCGGGGGAGTCGAACCTCGGGCTCCTCGCGAAGCCCGACACCGTCGCGGCGCTGCAGGAGCTGACCCGCCTCGCGGTGCAGTCGCGCACCGGGCGGTTCTCGCGCCTCATCCTCGACATCGGCGGATCGCGGGATGCCCGCGCGGCCGAGCTCGCGGCGCTCGTCGACCACGCCATCGCGCGGCTCGAGAGCGGTGCGGCGTCGGCGTCGCTTCCCCCGATGTCCAGCTACGAACGCAAGGTCGTGCACGACATCGTCGCCGAGAAGGGCTACCACTCGGAGTCCGAGGGCGAGGGCCGCGACCGCCACACGGTGATCACGCCCCGCTGATCCACCTCGCCTCCCGCGGGCGACGTTTCACGTGAAACATTCCGGAGACACCGTGACCCCAGAGGAAGAGCCCCCGTACGCGGCGGAGCTGTTCGGCGACCGCATCGACGTCGCCCGCGCCTTCACCGCGGACCTCGCGCGCTACGGCGAAGAGCTCGGGCTGATCGGCCCGCTCGAGGTCGAGCGGCTCTGGTCCCGGCACATCGTGAACTCCGCGCTCGTCGCGCCGCTGCTCCAGCCGGGCCGCGTCGGCGATGTCGGCAGCGGCGCCGGCCTGCCGGGCCTCGTGCTCGCGATCGCCCGCCCTGACTCGCACCTCGTGCTCATCGAGCCGATGGAGCGTCGCACCGAATGGCTTTCCGCCGAATCCGAGCGGCTCGGCCTCACCAACGTCACCGTCCTCCGCGGCCGCGCCGAGGAGGTCAGCCCCACCCCGTTGCTCGACCAGGTGACCGCACGCGCGGTGGCCGCGCTGAGCAAGCTCGTCCCGCTGTGCGCCCCCCTGCTCAAGCCCGGGGGAGAGCTCATCCTCATGAAGGGCGCGCGGGTCCAGGACGAGATCGACGCCGCGCAGAAGGCCTTCCGCAAGGCCGGCGTGCGGGATGTCGAGGTGCTCGTCCTCGGGGAGGGGATCGTCCCGGAGGTGACCCGCGTCTTCCGGGCTAAGGTGGACTGATCTCCGCGCGGCCGCAGCCGACGCCGATGAGATGTTTCACGTGAAACACCCCCTCTGAAAGGCACCATCCTCGTGAGCAGTTTCGACGAATCGACCCCTCTCGCCCGAGAGGTCGCCGATCTGACCCGTCGCCGGCTCGCCCTCGCAGACGTCGAGCTCCCGCTTCCCGCGGAGCCTCGCATCTTCACCGTCGCGAACCAGAAGGGCGGCGTGGGCAAGACGACGAGCACGGTGAACCTCGCCGCGGCCCTCGCCAAGACCGGCGCCCGCGTGCTCGTCATCGACCTCGACCCGCAGGGCAACGCGTCCACCGCGCTCGGCGTCGAGCACCGCTCCGACACCCCGAGCGTCTACGACGTCATCATCGGCGACACCCCGATGGACGACGTCGTGCAGGCCAGCCCCGAGTTCCCCGGCCTCGCGTGCGTACCCGCCACCATCCACCTCGCCGGCGCCGAGATCGAGCTCGTCTCGCTCGTCGCGCGCGAGCAGCGCCTGCGCACGGCGCTCGAGACGTTCCTCACCGAGAACGCCGCCGACCCGTACCACTACGTCTTCATCGACTGCCCGCCGTCGCTCGGCCTCCTCACCATCAACGCGTTCGTCGCCGCGAAGGAGGTGCTCATCCCGATCCAGTGCGAGTACTACGCGCTCGAGGGGCTGAGCCAGCTGCTCGACAACATCAAGCTCATCCAGCGCCACCTCAACCCCAAGCTCCGGCTCTCGACGATCCTCCTGACGATGTTCGACTCCCGCACGAACCTCGCCAACCAGGTCGTCGAGGAGGTGCGCCAGCACTTCCCGACCGAGACGCTCGACACCGTCATCCCGCGCTCGGTGCGCATCTCGGAGGCGCCCTCGTACGGGCAGAGCGTCATCACCTACGACGGCAACTCGCCCGGTTCGCTCTCCTACCGGGAGGCCGCCGCGGAGATCGCCCGCCGGGGCGCCGCCTGATGGCCGCCCCGAAGCGCAGCGGCCTGGGCCGCGGCATCGGCGCGCTCATCCCCACCTCCGAGGAACCGGATCGCCCGGTCGACGTGTTCTTCGGCGGCGAGGCGCCGCAGGCCGCCGCTCCGCAGCTCGTCACCGTCCCGGGAGCCCGGCTCGCCGAGATCGAGCTCACCGACATCGTCCCCAACGCTCAGCAGCCGCGGAAGGAGTTCCGGGACGCGGAGCTGCAGGAACTCGTCGTCTCGGTCCGCGAGTTCGGCGTGCTCCAGCCGATCGTCGTGCGCCCGCGCGCCGGCGCGGCGCCGGGGGAGCCGCAGTTCGAGCTCATCATGGGCGAGCGCCGGTTCCGCGCCTCCGGCCTGGCCGGTCTCGATCGCATTCCGGCGGTCATCAAGGACACCGCCGACGAGGACATGCTCCGGGACGCCCTCCTGGAGAACATCCACCGCGCGCAGCTGAACCCGCTGGAAGAGGCGTCGGCCTACAAGCAGCTGCTCGAGGACTTCGGCATCACCCAGGAGCAGCTCGCCGACCGCATCGGCCGCTCGCGCCCGCAGATCACCAACACCATCCGCCTGCTGCGCCTGCCCGAGCCCATCCAGGCGAAGGTCGCGGCCGGTGTCCTGAGCGCGGGCCACGCGCGCGCCATCCTCTCGGTCGGCGACGAGGAGGGCATGCGCCGCCTCGCCGACAAGATCGTCAACGAGGACCTCTCGGTGCGCGCGGCGGAGGCCGCGGCCGGGATGCTCGCCCCCGCGAAGCCGAAGCCCGCGAAGCCGAAGGCGGGAACCCGCCAGCAGCAGCTCGGCGAGCTCGCGGAGCGCCTCGGCGACAAGCTCGACACCCGCGTGAAGATCGCGCTCGGCTCGTCGAAGGGCACGATCACGATCGACTTCGCGACCGTCGCGGATCTGCGCCGTATCCTCACCGAGCTCGGCGTCGACCCCGACGTCGGCTGACCCCCTCACCCCGCTGGCTGTTCGACCAGCAGAGGTGAGCGCGGCTCAGGCGTCGTCGTGGGCGGCCTCGGCGAGGGTCGTGTAGACCCAGCCCAGGTCGTGCCCCGCGGCTTCGAGAGCCTGGGGGAGGAGCGAGGTCTCCGTGAGCCCGGGCAGCACGTTCGCCTCCAGGAACCAGGGGGTGCCGGCGCCGTCGACGATGAGGTCGACGCGCGAGAGGTGGCGCAGTCCCAGGGCCTGGTGCGCCGCGAGGGCCGTCTCGGCGGCGCGAGCGGCCGTCTCCGGGCTCAGGCGGGCCGGGGTGTAGAAACGGGTCTCCCCGGCGTTGTAGCGCGCCTCGAACGAGTACACGCCCGACAGGGGCTCGATCTCGACCGCGGGGAGGGCGACGGGACCGTCTCCGGTGTCGAGGATGCCGACCGCGATCTCGGTGCCGGTGATCCGCTGCTCGACGAGCGCGACATCCCAGTACGTGTAGGCCTCCACCATGGCGCGGGGCATCGCGGCGCGGTCCTCGACGATCGTGACGCCCTGCGCGGAGCCGCCCTGGGCGGGCTTCACGACGAGCGGGACGGGCAGTTCGTCGTCGATCGCGGCGAAGACGGCATCCGCGCCCAGCTCGCGGAACGCGTCGCGGCCGAGGGTGATGGATCGCGGCGTGGCGACCCCGGCCCGGCCGACGATGATCTTGGCGGTGGGCTTGTCCCAGGCGAGGCGGGCGGCTCCGGAGCGCGCGCCGACGTAGGGGACGCCGAGGAACTCGAGGAGGCCGCGCAGGGCCCCGTCCTCGCCGCTCGCGCCGTGCAGGGCCGGCCAGACGACGTCGGGGCGCTCGTTGCGCAGGTAGGCGAGCAGGGTCGCGTCGGGGTCGCGCAGCTCGACCCTGACGCCGTGCTCGAGCAGGGCGTCGGCGACCTGGCGTCCGCTGCGCAGCGAGACGTCGCGTTCGTGGGAGATGCCGCCCGCGAGGACGACGACCGTGCCGAGCGCCATCAGCCGGCGAACGGGGGCAGGACGCCCTCGGGCTCGGCGGGTGTGGTGGCGACGGGACCGGTCTGCGCGAACTCGTTGAGCAGGCTCAGCTCGCCGTTGATGACGATCGAGAGCCGGCGGATGCCTTCGCGGATGAACTCCGGCGTCGGGTAGCAGAACGACAGCCGCATCGCGTTGCGACCGGCGCCGTCGGCGTAGAAGGCGGTGCCCGGCGTGTAGGCGACGAGCTCCTTGACGGCGCGCGGGAGCATCGCCTTCGAGTCGAGGTGCTCGGGCAGGCGCAGCCACACGTAGAAGCCGCCGTTCGGCACCGTCCAGGACAGCGTCGGCAGATGCTCGGCGAGGGCGCTCAGCATCGCGTCGCGCCGCTCGCGGTAGACCCCGCGGAACGTGTCGATCTGGCCGCGCCAGTCGGCGGTCGACAGGTACTCCGAGATGACGGTCTGCGAGAAGGACGACGGCGACAGGACGGCGGCCTCGTTCGCCAAGATGAGTTTCTCTCGAACGGCGTGCGGGGCGACGGCCCAGCCGACGCGGAATCCGGGCGCGAGCGTCTTCGAGAAGGTGCCGAGGTAGATGACGCCGTCCTCGTCGACCGAGCGCATCGCGTGCGGCGGCGCCTGGTCGAAGTAGAGCAGGCCGTACGGGTTGTCCTCGAGCACGAGGATCTCGTTCTCCCGCGCGATCTCGAGGATCTCCATCCGCCGCTCCCACGGCAGCGTCACGCCCATCGGGTTGTGGAACGACGGGATCGTGTACAGGAACTTGGGCTTGCGGCCCTCGGCGACGAGGCGCGCGATCGTCTCGCGCAGCGCGCCGGGCTCGAGGCCCGCGTCGTCCATGGGGGAGTGCACGACCTGCGCCTGGAACGACTTGAAGACCGTGATCGCGGTGACGTAGGACGGACCCTCGGCGAGCACCACGTCGCCGGGATCGAGGAAGAGCTTCGCCACCAACTCGAGCGCGTGCTGCGACCCGGTGGTGACGACGATGTCGTCCACGCCCGCGTGGATGCCCTCGAGCGCCATGACCTCGAGGATCTGCTCGCGCAGGGCCGGCATCCCCTGCCCCGACCCGTACTGGAGGGCGACGGCGCCGCGATCGCGCACGGTGCGCTCGACGGCGCCCGTCAGCAGGTCCTGGGGGAGCGCCGAGACGAAGGGCATGCCGCCGGCCAGCGAGACCACCTCGGGGCGGCTGGCGACGGCGAACAGGGCTCGGACCTCAGAGGCCGAGAGACCGGCCGTCCGGGAGGCGTAATGCCCCCACCACGGGTCCATGTTGTTGCCCTGGGTCTGCATAACCGTCAAGGGTAGCCGTGCGCCCCCGGGAATCCGGCGTCCCCGGCCCCGGATCGGGCCACGGGCGTCGCCGTGGCCACCACCCCCGGAAACGACGAACGCCCCCTCCCGTGAGGGAGAGGGCATCCGGAAAAACCCTGATCAGGCCAGGAACTCAGCCAGGTCGGCCTCGAGCGCCGGCTTCGGCTTCGCGCCGATCACGCGCTTCACGACCTCGCCGTCCTTGAAGACGTACATCGCCGGGATCGACGTGATGCCGTACTTCTCGGCGGTGGCCGGGTTGTCGTCGACGTTGAGCTTCACGATCGAGAGCTTGTCCGGGTTCTCCTCGGCGATCTTGTCGAGGATCGGCGAGACGGCGCGACACGGGCCGCACCACTCGGCCCAGAAGTCGACCATGATCGGCTTCTCCGACTTGAGCACGTCGGCCTCGAACGAGGCGTCGGTCACATCCTTGGTGGACATCGAGTTCCTTCTTCCTGTGGATTGAGGTCTGTTCGGCACAACCCGGCGACGGGCGGCGGGATTCCCTACGCGGTCGCCGCGACGGCGTCCGGCATCGGCGAGCCCGGCTCGCGGGCCGCGCCGCCGGCGCGCTCGAGCAGCTCGTTCGGCAGGTCCGCGAGGTAGTGCTCCGCGTCGAGCGCCGCGACGGTACCCGAGCCTGCGGCGGTGATCGCCTGCTTGTAGGTCGGGTCGACGACGTCGCCCGCGGCGAAGACGCCCGGGATGCCGGTCTTCGACGAGCGGCCCTGCACGGCGATCGTGCCCTCGGCCGTCAGCTCGAGCTGGCCGTGCACGAGGTGGGTGCGCGGGTCGGCGCCGATCGCGACGAACAGGCCCTGCACGTCGAGGGTCGTCTCGGTCCCGTCGACGGTGCTCGTGAGGCCGATGCCGGAGACCTTCTCGTCGCCGTAGATGTGCGCGACCTCCTGGTTCCAGAGCACCTGGATCTTCGGGTCGGCGAACGCGCGCTCCTGCATCGCGGCGGACGCGCGGAAGGCGTCGCGGCGGTGGATCAGGTAGACCACGTCGGCGAAGCGGGTGAGGAAGGTCGCCTCCTCGAGTGCGGAGTCGCCGCCGCCGACGACCGCGACCTTCTTCTGCTTGAAGAAGGCGCCGTCGCACGTGGCGCACCACGAGACGCCGTACCCGGAGAGGCGGGTCTCGTCCTCGAGGCCGAGCTTGCGGTACTCGGATCCGGTCGCGTAGATCACCGCGAGGGCCTCGACGACCGAGCCGTCGCCGAGGTGGACGCGCTTCACGTCGCCCTCCAGCTCGAGCCGGGTCACGTCGTCGTAGACGATCTCGGCGCCGAACTTCTCGGCCTGCGCCTGCATCTTCATCATGAGGTCGGGGCCCATGATCCCGTCGGGGAATCCGGGGAAGTTCTCGACCTCGGTGGTCTTCATCAGCTCGCCGCCGAACTCGACGCTCGAGGCGATGACGAGGGGCTGGAGGTTCGCGCGCGCGGCGTAGATCGCCGCGGTGTATCCCGCCGGACCCGAGCCGATGATCACGAGCTGTCGCATGACGCTGCTGCCTGTCTTCTTGGAGGGGACGCCGAATCGGGCATCCGAGTGGTTCAACACATCCTAGGGACCCGATATTTCCGAACCCCGAGGCGGCCGGGCGGGTCTAGTTGTAGTGCCCAGGGACGTTGTTTGATCTGGTTGCCGTGACGTGGCGAGAACCTCCGGGCCAGAGTGGAGCTGCTTAGTTCCCGCGCTCTGGACCCAGGAGGTTCTCGTGTCTCACGGT
>Ga0182737_1000205_pt1 | contig 104175 bp, 102 predicted proteins | sample eDN5th30CBELigOP_FD_128878 | JGI IMG/M metagenome (GOLD analysis project Ga0182737, IMG submission 128878) | Enriched Organic Plus compost microbial communities from Emeryville, California, USA - eDNA 5th pass 30_C BE-Lig OP (version 2) (version 2) ... | reverse complement strand
GACGCCCGGCACATCCAATGTCCACGCCGAGGAGGAAAGCGGCGTGCGCACCGTGCGCGGGCTGGACCCAAACAGGATCAGCCCGCCGTTCTGCAGGATCAGCGAGATGCCCAGCGTGACGATGAGCTGGCCGAAATGCCCTTCATCTAGACTGGCCGCCGTGCGCAGACCGGAGACCCGCGAGATGATGTAGCGGTGCACCAGGACGCCACCCGCGAAGACCAGCGGCCCCGCGATGACCGCCGACAGGAACGGCCCGGCATATGGGCCGAGGAAGGAAAGCAGCCCCCAGCCCGCGAACAGATAATAGGCGGCATACATGCCCAGCATGAGGAAATCGCCCTGGGCGAAGTTCACCACGCGCATGATGCCGAATATGAGGCCGAGGCCGACGCACATCAGACCGTAGATACAGCCGATCAGCACGCCCGCCGTCAGCGCGTTCAGCACGTTCTCGACGAGAATCTGGACGTCGCTCACGGACATCCTCCGCCGTGCACGTCCGGTGTCTGGACCACTTCCACCCCATTCCCTCCTCGAAGCACCCGGGCTTGATCCCGGGCGCCGGTGTGCTGGCCGCCAGCCGCCACGCGGAAGGCAGCGACGTCTTCAGGCCTCGATCGCGCCGGACTTCCGCAGGGCAGCGATGCGCGCCGCATCATAGCCAAGGATGCCACCGAGCACGGCATCGGTGTGTTCACCGATGAGTGGCGGGCGCTCCAGCTCCACCCGCTCCCCATCCAGACGATAGGGCGGCGACGTATAGGTCGCCACGCCGAGCTCGGGATGATCCAGGTGCTGCCAGTAACCGCGATGGCGAAGCTGCGGGTCACGTTCCATCAGCGTCTGCGGATCGGCCACCACGCCGGCGGGCACGCCCGCGCGCTGCAGCGCCGCCATCGCCGCCTCGGCATCGCGGTCCGCCATCCAGCGCGCGACCGCCGCCTCCACCTCATCGACACGCGCGAGCCGCCCGGCGGCGGTGGCGAGGCCGGGATCGCCGGCGAGACCCGCCGCGCCGATCACATCCGCGAGTGCGCGCCACTGCGCATCGGTCAGCACCGCGACCGCGCACCACCGATCCTCGCCCTTGCAGCGGAAGACGTTGTGCGGCGCATGATGCGGCGAGCGGTTGCCGGTGCGCACCGGTTCCTGACCCGTCAAAGCCTGTTCGACGACGGCGGGGCCAACGATGTTGATCGTCGATTCGACCTGCGCGAGGTCTATCTTCATCCCGCGGCCGGTCCGGCGCCGATGGCGCAGCGCTGCGATCACCGCGAAGGCAGCGTGATAGGGATTCGCGGCATGGTCCGGGTAGTGCGTGCCGGGGCCGAGCGGCGGGCCATCGTGATACCCGGTCAGGGACATCAGCCCGGTCACGGCGCTGATCGTCATGCCGAGGCCCAGCATGCCGGACAGCGGCCCGTCCTCTCCGTACATCGGCATGGACAGATAGATGATGTCGGGCTTGATCGCCCGCACCGCCTCATACCCGAAGCCGAGGCGGTCCATCGCGCCGGGGCCGAAGTTGTTGCTGACCACGTCCGACTTGCGGATCAGTTCCCGCACGGCCTCACGCGCTTCCTCCGATTTGAGGTTGAGCGCAATGCTTCGCTTGCCGGTGTTGCGGGAGGCGAAGTAGCCGCTGCGGTTCAGCCCGGCGATGCCATCCTTGAATGGCCCGCCAGCACGCACGGGATCGACGCGCGTGGTGCTCTCGATCTTGATCACCTCCGCGCCGTAATCGGCGAAGATCTTGGTCGAGAACGACCCCGCGCCGGCCCAGGTGAAGTCGGCGAAGCGGATACCCTTCAGGTAGTGCGCCTTCATCGCGCGCCACCTCCTGCCGCGGCAGCCCGCGGCGCGGCGCGCAGCACCAGATCCGTGTCCTCGCCCGGCAGCGGTGCCGGCCGGTCGATTCGCCAGACCGGCTCCGACAGGCGATAGGGGGCGCCTGGAAAGCGCAGGCCGCGCCCTGCGGCCGGATGCGGCAGGTCGTGGAAGTAGCGCCGGAAGATGAGCTGCGGGTCGTGGGGCAGGTCGGAGATGGAACTGACCGGTGCGAGGATGATCCGCCGCTTCAGCGCCTCCGCCCGCAGCTCCGCCTTGGTCCGCTTCGCGGCGAAGGATTCGAACATGGCGCGGAACTCGTCGCGCATCGCGCGCGTGGTGCGCTTGACGCGATCGGCCCAGTCCGGTTCGGCCAGCCGCTTGCCGCCGGGATGGCCCTCCTCCTGGAACCACGCCACCAGCGCCTTCCAGGACATGGGCAGCGGCAGTCCGCAGGCGAGGAAGATGTAACCGTCCGCGCAGGCCAGGACCTGTTCGGTGGCATCGCGCGTGCCTTCGCCCCCGCGGATCGAGATGCGGCGCTCCAGGTCCCAGACCTGCAGCGCGTTCTGCAGCGAATGCGCGATGCACTCCTGTGCCGACACGTCGATCACGTGTGACCCGCCGCCATTGACCTCGACATCATAGAGGGCGAGCGCGGTCGCGGCGGCCGTGTAAAGCGACGTGACAAATCCCGCCTGGCCGCCGGCGATACGCAGCGGCGGCTGGCCCGGCAGGCCGGACATCCAGGTGATACCCCCAAGCGACTGGGTCACGAGGTCGGAGCCGGCATAGTCCGCATATGGGCCGTCGAGGCCGAAATGGGACACAACCGTCACCACCCGCGCGCCGGGCACGGACAGGACCAGCGGCAGCAGCGCCCGTTCTTCCGCCTCCAGCACAACGATCTGCGCGGTGGCGACGAGATCGGCCAATACGCCCCGCCCCGCCGCTCCCGTGAGATCGAGGCCGACGCTGCGCTTGTTGGCGTTGAGGAATACGAACGGGACATCGCCGCCCAGACCGGGGACGGCCGGCGCGCCGCGATCGGCGCGCCCCGCCGGCGGTTCCACACGGATCACCTCGGCGCCCAGATCGGCGAAGAGGCGTGTGGCGTAGGCGCCGAGATGGTGCGTAAGGTCGATGACGCGCACATCGTCGTACGGCCGCTCGACCACGGACGGAGGGGATGCTTCGGTCTTGGTCATGGCTTTTCCGCTCCGCGCACGCCGACATAGACGGCGTAGAGCGATGTGAAGGCCGCGATGAACAGACGGCTGCGCCGGCGTCCGCCGAAGGTGACGTTGGCCACCACTTCCGGCACGAGGATCTTGCCGATCAACGCGCCGTCCGGGGCGATGCAGTGCACGCCGTCCGCAGCGCTGGTCCAGATATTGCCGTCCTCATCAAGGCGGAATCCATCGGGGATACCCGGCGAGATCTCGGCGAAGATGCGTGGATTGGAGGTCCGCCCATCCTCGGCCACATCGAAGGCCATGATGTGATGCGGTCCGCCTTCGACATGCGATCCGCCCGAATCGGCGACATAGAGGATGCGTTCGTCCGGCGAGAAGGCGAGGCCGTTCGGCTTCACGAACCCGTCCGCGGCGATAGCGAGCGACCCATCGCGCGGATCGAGCCGGAAGACCAGATTGCGGCCTATCTCGCTTTCGCCCTTCACGCCGGTGAAATCGCTGAGGATCGCGTAGTCCGGATCGCTGAACCAGATCGTGCCGTCAGAGCGGACGACGACATCGTTCGGCGAATTGAAGCGCTTGCCTTCGAACCGGTCGGCCAGCACGGTGATGCTGCCATCGAGTTCGGTGCGCGTGATCCGCCGCTCCCCGCTTTCGCAGGTGATCAGACGCCCCTGGCGGTCGCGGGTATTGCCGTTGGCGTTACCGGATGGGGTGCGGAACACGCTGACGCCGCCGCCATCAACCCAGCGCAGAATGCGGTCGTTCGGGATATCGCTCCACAGCAGCGCCTGCATGTCGGGGAACCAGACAGGCCCTTCGGCCCAGCGCATGCCGGTGTGCAGGCGTTCGACCTGGGCGTTACCGACCACCAGCGGGCGGAAGCGGCGGTGATCCAGGATCTGGAAATCCGGGTTCATGCGTCTTGGCGTTCCTCTTGGGATGGATTGTGCAGAATGCATTCTACCCGTCAAGGCCCGCCCGGCCGGGGCGCGCATGCCGCGCCCTCCGGCAGCCGCGGTCAGGGCGCCCCGTTCGCCGTCCAGCCGCCATCCACGGCCAGCACCGCGCCGTTGACGCTGGAGGCTGCGGGCGATGCGAGGAACAGCGCCATCATCGCCACCTCGCGCGGCTGCACGAGCCGCCGCTGGGGCGAACGCCGCGCCAGCGCGTTCGCATCCAGCCGCCCGCGCGAGACCAGGTCGGCAATCAGTGCCGTCTCGACATAGCCGGGTGCCAGCGCATTCACCCGCACGCCGTGTTCCGCCCATTCGCAGGCGAGCGTCCGGGCCAGGTTCGCGACACCGCCCTTGCTGCCGCAATAGGCCGCGCGCTCTGCCCCGCCCACGCCGTGATAGAGGCTGGCGGTGAAGATCAGCAGGCCGGAACCCTGCGCCACCATGCGCCGCCCGGCCGCCTGCGCGGTGAGGAAAGCGCCGGTCAGGTTCACGTCGATGGCGCGGCGCCACTCCTCCTCGGTCACTTCCAGCGTCGGCTTGTTGGCGGAGATGCCGGCATTGGCATGCGCCACGTCCACCCCGCCCCAGGCCGCGTCCATCCGCGCGAAGGCAGCCTCGACCTCCGCGGCCACGGTGACGCTGCCGCGTACCGTGATCCAGTCGGATGGGGCATCGGGCACCGGGCCGGTATCCAGCACGCAGACGCGCGCGCCGCATTCATGGAAGGCATCGGCCACGGCCCGGCCGATCCCCTGCGCGCCGCCGGTCACAAGCAGCCGCGTTCCCGGCGGCGGCCGCAGCATGCCGGCGGTGTCGAGCGCAGCACTCATCGCGGCAACGGGAATTGTTCGAGGTAAGGCGCGTAGTCCGGCTCCACGTCCACCTCCAGCGTGGCCAGCACGCGCACCACGCCGCAGTAGAAGGCGATCACCACGGTCAGGTCGGTCAAGCACTCGTTGTCGAAATGCGCCCGCAACGCATCGAAGGTCGCCTCCGACATGCCCGGCCCGGCCCACATCTCCCGCGCGCCCTTCAGGACCAGACGCGCCAGCGGTTCCAGCCCGCTGTCCTTGCCGTCCGTCTCGACCGCGATCGCGGCGATATCGGCATCGCTGACGCCGAACCCCTTGCCGATCTTGACGTGATGCGACCATTCGTAAGGGCTGCGCGCCAGCCAGCCGATCTGAAGGATCGCAAGCTCGCGCAACCGTGGATCGAGCCTGCTGGCATGGCGGATATACATGCCAAGGCAGCTGAAGGCCCGCGCGGCGCCCGGGCTGTTGGCCAGCACGCGATGCAGCATGATGTCGCGCGCCAGCACATCCTTGTGCGCGTCAGGCAACTGCTCGCGCGTATAGGCGGGAAGACGCGCCATGGTCAGATACCCTCACCCAATGCATAAAAGCGCGTCGCGGTGCCATGGAAGGCGGCCGCGCGTTCGTCCGGAGTCCAGCCCGCGCTGATGCGCTTGAAGGCGTTCCACAGCGCCACGTAGCCGCAGCTCGCCTTGTCCACGGGAAAGTTGCTCTCGAACATGCAGCGATCCGCGCCGAACGCTTCCACGCAGGCGTCGATGTAGGGCTTCCAGGCGGTGGCGAGACGTTCAGAGGTCGGCGGCTCGGCACCTTCATGGAAGCCGAAGCCGAACAGACGCATGCCGAGACCGCCAAGCTTCACATACAGGTTCGGACAGTGGGACAACTCGCGGATCGCGGCCGACCACGCGGCGAACACATGCCGGGAACGCGTCGTATAGGGACCGATGCCCAACGCACCGCCGACATGGTTCAGCACGATCTGCGTATCCGGGAACGCATCCGCCAGATCGCGCAATTCGGCGAGTTGCGTGTGGTACATCCACGCATCGAAACGCAGCCCGAGCGGGGCCAGCGTGGCGAAGCCCTCCCGGAAACCGGCATCGAGCAGAACGCCCGGCGGAGGATTGGCCGAGGAGCCGCGCGCCGTGGGATCAGGGTGCCACGCGGTGATCTGCCTGATGCCGCGGAACCGTCCGCCACCGGCCTCGATCTCCGCCTCAAGCACCTTGCGCACCGCGCCCCCGGCACGCAGGTCCGCGAAGCCGACGATCGCATCCGCCACACGCGTTCCGCCCGCAGCCGCGGCACGGCCCGCCGCCTCGGCCACGAATGCGACTTCCCCCACCGGCGCGAAGGCCGGGTCGCCGCCGGTGCGATAGGCCTGGCCGCATTCCAGGAACACGCTGGCGCGGATGTTGTGCCCGCCACCGGCATCTTCCAGGAAGTCGTCGAGCAGATAGGTGTTGCCCTCCTTGTCCCAGAGATGATGGTGGGCATCCACGATCGGCAGATCGGGCTCCAGCGCCGGTTCCGGGTTCCGCGCCAGCCAGGCGGGACGGACGGCGGGATGGCTTACGGGTGCCGCGGCTTGCGGGGTCTGACTCAAGGCGTTCTCCCTCGACTCGAATTCCTCATCGCCACGCACGGCGATAGGTGTCGACATACAGCGAGGCTAGGTGATTCACTGCCAGCCGTCGATCCGCCCATTCGCTTGACACCATGAAAGCCGATGGGAAATGTGTCGACACAATGGGAATGTCCGTAAGACTCCTGCCTTCCCCCCTCATTGCGATCGGTTGGATACGATGACCGACCTGCGCCTGCATGGCCTGGCCGAAGGGGCCGGGCCGCTCGTGGTGCTGCTGCATCCGGTCGGCTTGGACGGCACGTTTTGGGGCGGGCTGCCGGCGCGACTGGTCCAGGCCGGGCGGCGTGTGCTTCGCCTCGACCTCGCCGGGCATGGGCGCTCCCCCGCCGTGGCACGGCCGCGGCCGATCGAGGCCTATGCCGATGATGTGGCAGCCGCCATCACCGAAGCCGGCGGCCCCGCCGCCGTGGTCGGCCTGTCCTTCGGCGGCATGATCGCGCAGGTGCTTGCGATCCGGCATCCTTCCCTCGTCTCCGCGCTGGTGCCCTGCGGCTGCGGCGGCGATTTCCCGGAGGCCGTGCGGCCCGTGTTGCGCGAACGCGGCCTTGTCGCCGAACGCGGCGGCATGGAAGCGGTCATCGACGCCACGATCGAACGCTGGTTCACGCCGGACTTCCACGCCGACCCGGCGGTGGAACGTGTGAAGCGCGCACTGCTGGCCATGGACGTGGCGGGCTGGTCGGCCGGATGGCACGCCATCGCCGGCTTGTCGGCCACACCATCGCTCGGCGGCGTTACCGCGCCAACGCTTGTGATCGCCGGCGAACGCGATGCCGCCACGCCGCCCTCGGTCACCGAATCAACGATCGCCCGGGCCATCCGGGGCGCCCGGTTCACCGTGCTGCCGGGCGCGCCGCACATGATGCAGATCGAAGCCGGGGACGCCTATGCGGACGCGGTGTGCGGCTTCCTGCGCGCCCGCGTATCATGACCGGGCTGCTGCATCACGTGCTGCATCCCGCCGCGTCCGGCCGCGGGCCGGCGCTGCTGCTGATCCATCCCCTCGGCGCGGATCATCGGTTCTGGGATGCGTGCCTGCCGGCATGGACGCCACGTGTGGCGTGCCTCGCCGTGGATCTGCGCGGGGCAGGCCATTCGCCCGGGACCGGCACGTTGCCGACGCTCGCGGACCATGCCGCAGAGCTTGAGGCATTGCGCACCTCGCTCGGCATCGATCGCGTCGTGCCGGTGGGCTGCGCCGTCGGCGCCATGGTCGCCGCGACCTACGCGGCGCGGTATCCGGACCACACCGCAGCCCTGGTGATGGCCAACCCCACGGCCTACAGCGTCCCCGCTGCGCGGGAGATGCTGCACGCCCGTGCCAGGACCGTGCGCGCCGAAGGGATCGCGGCGATCCTGCCCGAAGCACTCGACCGCGCTTTCGCCGAACAGCCACGCGACACACGCTACGATGCCTACTACGCCGCGTTCGCCGCGCAGGACCCGATGGCCTATGCCGACGCGGTCGAAAGCTTCGCCACCGCGGATGCGCGCGGGGACATGCCGAAGGTGCGCTGCCCCGTCCTGCTGGTACCCGCGCGGCATGACCTGCTGCTGCCGCCCGCGCTCGCCGATGAGGTCCGCTCCCTGCTTCCTCCCGGCGCGCGGCTGGAACTGGACGAAGACGGCGCGCACTTCCTTCCCTACCAGCGGCCGGAGCGCTTCGCCCGCCGCGTGCTGGATTTCCTGACGCCGCTTCCCGCCGTGCCCATGCCACAAGGAAACACCCAGGGATGACGCGCAAAGCCTGCCTGCTGGTGCTGATGAACCCTCCGTCGGCCTTCGACGAGGAATTCAATGCCTGGTACGACACCGAGCATATCCCCGAACGGCTCGCCGTGCCCGGGATCGAGACCGGGCTGCGCTACGGTTCGGTCGGCCCGGCTCCGCGTTATCTGGCGATCTACGATCTCTCCACCCTCGCGGTTATGGACTCGCCGGAATACCTGCGCGTGGCGCTCGACCAGTCGAGCCCCTGGACCAGGCGTGTGACCGCGCGGGCGAACGTGCAGCGCTTCACCGGTGAACAGGTATGGCCAGGCGACCGCCTGACCGGCCGTGCGGCGCAGATCGGGCTGGTACGCTTCCGCGGCCTGGACGCCGCCGGGCTGGATGCGGCGGTGGCGGGCATGCGCGCCATATATGAGGACCGGGCGGAGGTGCGGCAGGTGCGCGTGCTGGCGGATTCGTCCGCGCCGGATGCCATCACCGCGTTCGGCGTGGTGGAGGCCGCCACACCGTTGCCCGCCAGCTTCGACCCTGCCGCGTTCGGGATTGCCGCCGCGGCGATCGACCTCGTGAACTTCTACGTCCCGCTCTGAGCACACCGGACGCAGCTTCGGACAACCTCGCGCGATTCCGCGCCGTCATCCGGCGCGTGCTCTCCAAGGAAGATGACCGCGCCTCGCTCGTGATCGAGATCGCCTGCACCATCGGCGCGGAGATCCTGGACGGCCAGCATGCACCGGGTGCCGACCTCAACTCGGTCGAACTCGCACGCCGCTTCCGCACCAGCCGCACGCCGACGCGCGAGGCGCTGATGATCCTGGAGAAGGAGGGGCTGGCGGAGATCCTGCCCCGCCGCCGGCCGCGCGTCGCCGATCACAGCCTTCTGGAGATCGGCGAGATTTACCGCGTCCGCGCCGCGATGCTCGCCCTGGTCGCAACGGAAGCCGCGGCCCACGCCACGGCCGAGGAACTGGCCGAGCTGCGCGCCATCGTCACCGCGATGCAGGAAGCCGCCGCGACCGGCGACCGCGACGGCTACTACTGGGGCAATGTGCGCTTCCACGAGCGGCTCGCGGAACTATCGCGCAACCGCACGCTGCAACGCAGCCTCGACTCCCTGGTGCTGCGCAGCCTGCGCTTCCGGCGCCGCACGCTCGCCGATCCGGACCGGGTGCGGCGTTCCATTGCCGACCACTCGCGCCTCGTCACCGCGCTGGAGGATCGCGACGCGGACCTTGCCGCGGCGCTTGTGCGGGCGAACGTGCTGGGCGCGCTGCGGCGGCTGGAAGCACTGCTGCGCAGCGAATCCAGCCCGCCGGCTCCGGCATCGAAGCGCCGCGCGACAGCCAGACCCGCATAGGAAGGCAGGTCGAGGCGGGCGCGCCGACAGGCAGCCGGGCCGATGACGACCTCTCGTTTTGTTGATCGGCCATGCGGGGCCGCTCGTGCTGCGCTGCAGCACAACAGTTGACGCCGGGCCGAAAACTCACCAGTTTCCGGCTTCGCTATCTCCAGATTTTACGTGGTACCCCATGCGCCTCGACCCCGGCGGCCGCCTTGCATTCCTCGTGTCCGCCCCGTCGGGGGCCGGCCTGCGCGCGGCTGCGCTCGCGGTCCTGCTCGGCCTTTCGGCCTGCGATGACCAGCCGACCCGCGCCTCGGCCAACGATGCGCCGGCCCCACCGCCGCCCGCGGTGACCGTTGCCGTGATCCATCGCCAGCCGGTTCCGGTCACGACCGAATTGCCCGGCCGCACCACGGCGTTCCGGGTGGCCGAGGTCCGGCCCCAGGTCGGCGGTGTGCTGCGCGATCGGCTCTTCACCGAAGGCCAGATCGTCGAAGCCGGTCAGGCGCTGTATCAGATTGATCCGGCACCGTATCAGGCGGCGCTGGAAAGCGCCGAAGCCACGCTGGCGCGTTCGGAAGCTGCCGTGCGGCAGGCCCAGCTCACCGTGAACCGCTACCGTCCGCTGGCGCAGGCCCGGGCGGTCAGCCAGGCGAACCTGGACCAGGCCGAAACCGATCTGCGGCAGGCCACCGCCGATGTCGCTTCCGCCCGCGCCGCGGTGGAAACGGCGCGCATCAATCTTGCCTACACACGCGTGACCTCCCCTATCAGCGGGTACACGGGCCGCTCCTCGGTCACCCAGGGGGCCCTGGTCACGGCCAACCAGACCACGCCGCTGGTCACCATCACCCAGCTCGATCCGATCTATGTGGATCTGACGCTGCCGATCTCACGCCTGCTGCAGCAGCGCCGCGACATCGCCAGCGGCGTGCTCAAGCGCGACTCCGCCGAAAAGGGGGCCGCGCACCTGATCCTGGAGGACGGATCGGAATATGCTCAGCCCGGCGAGGTCCAGTTCAGCGAGGTGATCGTCGACCAGGGCACCGGATCGGTCACACTGCGCGCCGTCTTCCCCAACCCCGACGGATTGCTGCTTCCGGGCATGTTCGTCCGCGCACGGATCGAGGAGGGGATGACGGACCGCGCCGTGCTGGTGCCGCAGCAGGCGGTGATGCGCACGCCGAACGGCCAGGCGATGACCTTCGTCGTGACGCCGGAAGGCGTGGCGGAGCAGCGCATGGTGAAGACCACGCGGGCCATCGGGACCGACTGGCTGGTCACGGACGGCGTCCAGGACGGAGAACGCGTGATCGTCGAAGGCATACAGCGCGTGCGCCCGGGCGCGAAGGTCACGGCGACCGAGGCAGCGCGGCAAGCCGAAAACACGACCAACCCCGCCACGGGCGGCTGAGGCGCCGCCATGGCCCGCTTCTTCATCGATCGCCCGGTCTTCGCCTGGGTGATCGCGATCGCGATCATGCTCTTCGGCCTGCTGTCGCTGCGCACGCTGCCAGTTGCCCAGTATCCGCAGATCGCCCCGCCCGCGATCTCGATCAACGTGAACTACCCCGGCGCCTCCGCCGAGACGGTGCAGAACACGGTGATCCAGGTCATTGAGCAGCAGCTCAACGGCATCGACAACCTGCTCTACTTCACCGCGCAGAGCAGCAAGGACGGCAGCGCCAATATCATCCTGACCTTCGCGCAGGGCACCAACCCGGACACCGCGCAGGTGCAGGTGCAGAATAAGCTGCAGCTCGCCGTTCCGCGCCTGCCCCTGACCGTGCAGCAGCAGGGCATCCGCGTCGCGAAATCGACCAACAACTTCCTGCTCGTGATCGGCCTCGTGTCCGCCGACGGGCAGATGACGCGTACCGACATCGCGGATTTCATCACCTCCACCCTGCAGGATCCGCTCAGCCGCACGCCGGGCGTGGGGGACTATCAGGTGTTCGGGTCGCAATACGCGATGCGCATCTGGCTCGACCCCGCCAAGCTGATGAACTACGGCATGACGCCGGGCGATGTCTCTGACGCCGTGAAGGCACAGAACGTGCAGGTGGCGAGCGGCGAGATGGGCGCGCAACCCTCCGTGCCCGGCCAGCGGCTGAACGCGACTATCATCGGCCCGTCCTATCTGCGCACGCCGGAGGAGTTCGGCTCCATCCTGCTGCGCGTGCAGCCGGACGGATCGCAGGTGCGGCTGCGTGACGTCGCGCGCGTGGAGATCGGCAGCGAGAACTACAACTTCACCACGCTGTTCAACGGCCGCCCCGCCGCGGGCATCGGCATCCGCCTCGCAAGCGGCGCCAACGCGCTCGACACCGAAGCGGCGGTGCATGCGACGATCGACCGGCTGCGGCCGTCCTTCCCGCAGGGGCTTGAGGTCGTCTACCCCTACAACACGACCCCCTTCGTGCGGCTTTCCATCGAAAGCGTGGTGCACACGCTGTTCGAAGCGGTGGTGCTGGTCTTCCTCGTCATGCTGCTGTTCCTGCAGAACATCCGCGCGACGCTGATCCCGACCATCGCCGTGCCCGTGGTGCTTCTCGGCACCTTCGCGGTGCTCCAGGCCGCAGGCTTCAGCATCAACACCCTGACCATGTTCGGCATGGTGCTCGCGATCGGCCTGCTGGTGGACGACGCGATCGTGGTGGTGGAAAACGTCGAACGCGTGATGGCGGAGGAGTATCTTTCGCCAAAGGAAGCCACGCGGAAATCGATGGACCAGATCACCGGCGCGCTGATCGGCATCGGCCTGGTGCTGTCCGCGGTGTTCCTGCCGATGGCCTTCTTCGGCGGGTCGACCGGCGTGATCTACCGCCAGTTCTCGATCACGGTCGCGACCGCGATGGCATTGTCGGTGATCATCGCCATCATCTTCACCCCTGCACTGTGCGCGACCATCCTGAAGCCGCATAAGCCCGATCAGGGACGCCGGGGCTTCGCCGGCTGGTTCAACCGCAATTTCGACCGGGCCAATCGCGGCTATACGAAGGGTGTCCAGGCCGCGCTGCGGCGGCCCCTCCGGGTGATGCTGATCTATGTCCTGCTGCTCGGCGGACTCGGCGTGATGTTCACGCGCCTGCCCACCGCCTTCCTGCCGGATGAGGATCAGGGCACCGCCTTCGTCCAGGTGATCGCCCCTCCGGGCGCCACGATCGAGCGTACCCAGCACGCGCTGGATGAACTGACCCGCTACGTGCTGGAGGATGAGAAGGACGTCGTCGCTTCCGTCTTCACCATCAGCGGGTTCAACTTCAGCGGCCGCGGCCAGAACGCCGGCATGGCCTTCCTCAGCCTGCGCGACTGGAACGAACGGCCGGGCAGGGAAAATGGCGTGCAGGCGCTGACCCAGCGCATCATGGGACGCTTCGCCGCCTACAAGGACGCCATGATCTTCGCCTTCGCGCCGCCCGCCATCACCGAGCTGGGCAACGCGACCGGCTTCACCTTCGAGCTTCTGGATCGCGGCGGGCTGGGTCATGAGGCGCTGGCGGCCGCGCGCGACCAGCTTCTGGGCCTGGCCGCGCAGAGCCCGGTCCTGACCGCCGTACGGCCCAACGGGCAATCCGATGAGGCGCAGTTCCGCCTGTTGATCGACTGGGAACGGGCAAGCGCGCTGGGCCTGTCCGTCTCGGACGTGAACACCGCGCTGTCTACCGCCTGGGGCGCGACCTATGTCAACGACTTCATCGACCGCGGCCGGGTGAAGCGCGTCTACATGCAAGGTGAAGCCACGGCGCGCATGCTGCCGGGCGATCTCGACAAATGGTATGTGCGCAACGCCACCGGGCAGATGGTGCCGTTCTCCTCCTTCGGGCGCGCCGAATGGGGGTATGGCTCGCCCCGGCTGGAGCGGTTCAACGGCATTGCCTCTTCCGAAATCGCGGGCGAGGCGGCACCCGGCTACACCAGCGGACAGGCAATGGCCGAGATGGAGCGGCTGGCCGCGCAGTTGCCGCAGGGTATCGGCTACGACTGGAGCGGCCTTTCCTATGAGGAGCGGCTGTCCGGATCGCAGGCTCCGGCGCTCTACGCGATCTCGCTCCTGGTCGTGTTCCTGTGCCTCGCCGCGCTGTACGAAAGCTGGTCGATCCCGGCGGCGGTGATGATGATCGTCCCGCTCGGCGTATTCGGTGCGGTGGCTGCGATGCTGCTGCGTGGACTGTCGAACGACGTGTACTTCCAGGTCGGACTGCTGACCACGATCGGCCTCGCTTCCAAGAACGCGATCCTGATCGTGGAGTTCGCGAAGGAGTATTTCGACCGCGGCCAGAGTCTGACGGATGCCGCGCTGTCCGCGGCGCGGCAGCGGTTGCGGCCGATCGTGATGACCTCGCTCGCCTTCGGCTTCGGCGTCGTCCCGCTTGCCATCTCCACGGGCGCGGGCTCGGGCGGGCAGAACGCGATCGGCACCGGCGTGATCGGCGGCGTGCTCAGCGGCACGTTCTTCGCGATCATGTTCGTGCCGGTCTTCTTCCTCGTCGTGCTGCGGCTCTTCCGGACCAAGCCGCGCGGCGAGGAGATCGCCGCCGCCACGCCGCATCCCCACCCGGCCCCGGGAGAGTGAGCGTGAGCGCGGCCGAGAAGATGGAGACGCGCGGCCGGCTCGGCGAAGCCGACCGCCGCCACATCCTGCTCGACGCGGCCGAGGCGGTGTTCCTGCGCGAAGGCTATGCCGCCGCCAACATGGATGAGATCGCCCGCAACGCGGGCATGTCCAAGCGGACCCTGTACCAGCACTTCAGCTCCAAGGCCGAACTGTTCGAGGCGGTGATGACCGCGGCCCTCGCGCCGCTGCGCATCGACTCGGCGCTGGTGGAGGATGAGCCGGACATCGCCAGGGCGCTTGCCGGCATGCTGGCAGCCTGCACGCGCCACCTTCTCGCCGCGCGCCAGTGCGAACTGATCCGCCTTGTCATCTCCGAGGTCCATCGCTCCCCCGAACTGGCCGACGCGTTCCACCGGGCCGGGCCGGGCCGCGGCGCGGACTCGCTGGAGACACGGATTGCGCGGGAAGCCCGCCAGGGCCGCCTGCGCGTCAACGACCCGCACAAGGCGGCGGAGATGCTGTACGGCATGGCCCTGGGTGCCGCGCACATGAAAGTTCTGCTGGGCCTACGCGAACCGCCTGGCGAAGCCGAGATCGTCCAGCACATCAACGAGGCGGTGACGGCGTTCCTGCATGGCGCGCTGGCCGAAGCCCCGGCCGACGCGTGACCGCTTCTCCGTAGCACGATCTTCACACCAGCTTGCGCATCCGTCGCGCCGACGGCAATCCCTCCCCGGAACAGTGCGGGCGGGGAAGCGGTGGTTCCTGCCGCCGGCCTGCCGGACGCGACAAGGGGGATGCGAGCATGACACGGACAGCCGGCGCCCGCGGCAAGATGAGCCTGGGGGCCTTCTTCCACCCCACCGGCAACCACGTCGCATCCTGGCTGCATCCCGGCGCGCAGATCGACGCCGGCACCAATATCGACCACTACGTCGAGATCACCCGCACCGCCGAACGCGGCAAGTTCGACATGATCTTCCTGGCCGACGCGCTGGCCACACGCGACGGCAACCTCTCGGCGCTGAAGCGCTGGCCGCAATACATGGCCTATTTCGAGCCGACGACGCTGATCTCGGCACTGGCGGTCGCGACCAGTCGCATCGGCCTCGTCTGCACCGCCACCACCAGCTACAACGAGCCATACAACATCGCCCGCCGCTTCGCCTCGCTGGACCATATCAGCAAGGGCCGTGTGGGTTGGAACGTCGTCACCTCCGCCAACCAGAGCGAGGCCTATAATTTCGGGCGCGAGGAGCATTACGAACACGGCGCGCGCTATGACCGCGCAACAGAGTTCGTGGAAGTCGTGCAGGGCCTGTGGGATAGCTGGGACGACGATGCCTTCGTCCGCGACCGGCAGAACGCGCTGTATTTCGTCCCCGACAAGCTCCACACCCTGCACCACAAGGGCACACATTTTTCGGTCCGCGGACCGCTGAATGTCGCCCGCCCGCCGCAGGGCCATCCGGTGCTGTTCCAGGCCGGCACGTCGGAAGCGGGCAAGGACCTCGCCGCGCGGATCGCGGAAGGCGTGTTCTCCGCCCAGTACACGCTGCCGGCGGCGCAGGCGTCCTACCAGGACATCAAGGGGCGGATGCCGCGCTTCGGCCGGTCGCCGGACCATATGAAGATCATGCCCGGCCTGAATCCCATCGTCGGCCGCACCGAGGCGGAAGCGAAGGAGAAGCACGCCTACCTGCAGTCGCTAATCCACCCGGATGTCGGGCTGGAACTGCTCTCCAACGCGCTCGCGAACTTCGACCTGCGCCCCTATGACCTCGACGGTCCGCTACCGCCCGAGGCGTTCGACCTGACCACCAACACCTCCACCACGGCGCTGCGCAACGTGCTGAACTGGGCAAAGACGGAGAACCTGACGATCCGGCAGCTCTACCAGCGCTTCGCCGGCGCGCGCGGGCAACGCACCATTGTCGGCAGCGCCGGGCAGATCGCCGACCAGATGGAGGAGTGGTTCCTGAACCGCGGCTGCGACGGCTTCCTGATCCAGCCGTCGTATCTGCCGGGCGGGCTCGACGACTTCGTCGAACTGGTCATCCCGCTGCTGCAGGAACGCGGCGTGTTCCGCGCGGACTACGAGGGCACCACCCTGCGCGACCATATGGGCCTGCCCCGCCCCGCCAGCCGCTACGCCGCGTCCTGATCAGGCGGCGGCATCCAGCGACGGCTCGCCCAGCGACAGCATCAACCGGTTCGCCCAGTTGAAGAAGGACGCCGCCTGGATGATGTCGGCGATGGCGAAATCGTCCATGCCCGCCTTGCGCAGCCGCGCCACATGCTCTGGCCCGAAGGCGACCGGCGTGGCGGCCAGGGCGACCGAAGCGGCGACCACGGCGTTCCAGCGTTCGCCCAGGTCAGCACCCACGCCTTCGTCGAGCAGCTTCTGCACATCCTCGCCGCGCTTCGAATAGGTCGCGGCGAAACGCGCATGGACGGATGCACAGTAGATGCAGCCGTTGAAGCGGGAGGTGGCCGCGGCGGCGAGTTCGCGTTCGGCGCGCGGGGCGCCGCCTTCGGGGTTGTAGAAGATGTCCTTGTCCGTGCGCGTCCGTGCCTCCAGCGCGTCCGGGTCGCGCGCGAGCAGGCGGAAATAGGGGGACTTGGCGCGCGCGGCGTCGATCAGGCTGGCGCGCTGCCGCTCCGTCAATTCCGCTTCCGGCACGGGTGCAATCCACGCCAGCCATTCGAGCTGCGCCTGGGTGAAGGCGACGGGTCCGGTATGCGGCGGCGGGACAAGGGTTGTCTCGGGCATGGCGGAACCTCGCGTTATTGGCCGGCCAGGACGCGGAAGCCGCTGACCACCCGGATCTGGAAGGACAGGAAGGCCACGATCTGGGACAGGGTGACGATGCCGGTGGCGGACCAGCCGGCGTCGAGCAGGGACTGCAGCGACGGGGGCGCTGCATCGCGCGGATGGAAGATCAGCATGTGCACATGCGCGAACGCCGCGGCGAGGCGCGGACCAAGCGCCGCGCGGCCGGCTTCGCTGATGCGAAGGATCATGCCGTCGGTGTCCTCGCGGCTCAGCGGACCTGCCGGATAGTGGCCGAACGGTCCCTGTGTCCTGCCGGCAGCCGCTTCTGCCTCCACCGCCGCGCGCAGCGACGCGGGTGCGCCGGAGGCGGCCAGGCGTTCGGCATAGAAGCCGAGGATACCCGTGTCGCCATGCAGGCCCACGACGAAGCAGGCGACCGCGAACCGCTCCTCCACCGACATGTCGCCGGGCGCGGCCGGTTCGAACAAGGCACGGTAGCTCGCCTGCGCCTGATCGCGCGCGACTGCCCGCCGGGCGCGGATCGCGTCCAGCTTCGATCCGGGCCGGATCCCGGCGAGGGTGTCGATCACGTCCGCATCCGTCATGGTCGCCGTTCCTCCGGCCGTTGCATCACGCGACATGCCGCATGTCCTCCGCGGCCTCCGGGGCCCAGCCCAGGGCCGGGGCGACTTCCTCGGCCACCAGCTGGATCGAGCGCAGGGTCAGCGGATGCGGCGGATCGACGGAATGGACCTGCACGGACAGTTCCGTCGCCCGCTGCAGCACGGTGTCGGCCTTGAGCGAGGCGATTACTTCCTCCGGGCCGCCGAGATGCATGTCGAAGCCCTTGATCTGCTCCTCCAGCGTGCCCTCGGGCACGGGCCGGCCGACCGATTCCAGCCGTGTGCGGAAGCGGTGCAGCCCGATCTCCGCGTAGCGCAGCGCCTCCGCCCGGTTCTCGGTCACGAACACCGAACGGGAAGCCATGATGCGCGGCGCCCGCCCCGGCGGCAGCGCGGCCAGATAGGCATCGATCATCGGGTTCTGGATATCGTCCAGCCTCAGGTCCGGCGCGTCCGCCGGACGCGGCTGGGTGCGGGAGAGCATCAGCCCATCGCCAGCGAGGCCCGCGCGGCGCGCACCTTCCACGGTGAAGCTCGCCTGCCACATCCGGTCCAGCAGACCGGGCGCCGCCGGATACAGCCGGTGCCCGCCGGGCAGTTCGCGCCCGCCCCAGGCATCGCGCAGCATCTGCGTGTGGCTGGCCATGATCGCGCCGCGCTGTTCGAAATCAAGCCCGAACGCGGCGTAGGAGGATGGCGTGCCACCCGACCCGATGCCGAGTTCCAGCCGCCCGCCGCACATCAGGTCCAGTACCGCCGCGTCCTCGGCCACGCGGATGGGCAGTTCCATCGGCAGGGTGATGATGCCGGTGCCGAGCTTGATCCGCCTGGCCTGCACTGCGGCCTGGGCCAGGAAGACCAGCGGTGCGGGCAGCCCGCCCTCATCCGCGTGGAAATGATGCTGCGCGACCCAGGCCACGTCGAACCCATGGCGTTCCGCGTGCAAGATCTGCTCGGTCGCGAACCGATAGCGTTCGGCCGCATCCGTCTCATCCAGCACGCGCGTGAAAAAGCCGAGCCGCAGCCTGCGCTTCGCCGTGTTCATCCCATCAACCTCGCATGCGGCGGGCCGGCCGGTCCATGATCAGGCCGCAGCCGCGCCGCCCAGATACGCATCCCGGATGCGTGGATCGCGCAACAGCTCGCCCGCGGGCCCTTCCAGCGCGATCCGGCCGGTCTGGAGCACATAGCCGTAATGGGCGATGCCGAGCGCGAGGCTCGCATTCTGTTCGACCATGAACACCGTCACGCCTTCGCGGTTGATGACCTGGATCAATTCCAGCACGCGATCGACGAACAAAGGCGACAGGCCCATGGTCGGCTCATCCATGCAGATCAGCTTGGGGCGCCCCATCAGGGCGCGGGCCATGGCCAGCATCTGCTGCTCGCCGCCCGACATGGTGCCGGCGCGCTGCTTCAGCCGTTCGCGCAGACGCGGGAACAGAGACAGGACACGTTCCTCGTCGCGGGCGATCCCGGCCGCGTCGCTGCGGATATAGGCGCCCATCAGCAGGTTCTCGCGCACGCTCATCTGCCCGAACAGCCGCCGCGCCTCGGGCACCGAGCCGATGCCGCGGCGGATGATCTGTGGCGTGGGCAGGCCGGTGATGTCAGCGCCATCGAACCAGACCTTGCCGGACCGCGGCTTCTGCAACCCAAGAATGGTTTTCATCGTCGTGGACTTGCCGCTGGCATTGCCGCCGAGCAGGCAGACGATGTGACCGGGCTGGACCGACAGGCTCAGGTCGAAATGCACCTGCACCGGGCCGTAGAAGGAGTTGATGCGGTCGAGCCGCAGCAGGGCGGTGTCGGCCATCACGCGGCCTCCGCACCGGAAGGCTGCGCCGCGCCCGCTTCCCTGTGGCCCAGATAGGCCTCGATCACCGCCGGATCGTTGCGCACGTCCTGCGGCAGGCCTTCGGCAATGCGGCTTCCGTTGTCCATCACGATCACCCGGTCGGACAGGCGCATCACCATCTCCAGCTTGTGCTCGATCAGCAGGATGGTCAGGCCACTGCGCTTCAGGTCGTGGATGATCTCCTGCATCTCCGCCGTCTCGGTCTGGTTCATGCCGGCGGTGGGTTCGTCGAGCATCAGCAGCTTCGGTCTGAGCGCGAGCGCACGCGCGATCTCCGTCCGGCGGCGGTTGGCGTAGGAAAGGCTGAAGGCCGGATGATCCAGCCGCGGCGTCAACCGTTCGCCGAAGCGGGCGAGGATCTGCTTCGCCTCCTCGCGCAGCGCCGCTTCCTCGGCGCGCACCGCACGGGGGCGGATGGCGGCCAGCGCGAATTCCAGCAGCGGACCGATGAGCGGGGTGACGGGCCGCACCGCGCGCAGCCGCGTATGGGCACCGACCAGCACGTTGTCGAGCACGCTGAGATTGCCGAACACGCGCCCGTGCTGGAACGTCCGCGCCAGACCCAGCCCTGCCAGGCGTTCTGGCGCGGCTCCGGTCACGTCCTCGCCCAGGAAACGCACGCTGCCCGAATCCGGACGGTCCAGTCCGCTGATCAGGTTGAACAGCGTGGTCTTCCCCGCGCCGTTGGGGCCGATGATGCTGAGCAGCTCGCCTTCGCGCAGGTCGAAACCGGCCTCCACCACGGCGGTCACGCCGCCGAAGCGCTTGTTCAGCCCGCGCACTTCCAGCAGCGCGGTCATCACACCGTCCCCATCACGCCCTGCGGGCGGAAGCGGATCAGCAGCAACAGCACCAGGCCGTAGATCAGGATGCGGTATTCGGCGAGCATGCGGAACGCCTCGGGCAGCGCGATCAGCAGCGTCGCGCCCAGCACCGCGCCGGTGACATTCCCCAGCCCGCCCAGGATCACCATGGTCAGCGCCAGGATCGAAATCGGCGCGTTGAACGTTTCATGATTGATGTAGGAGTAGACATGCGCGGTGATCGCGCCGCTGATCCCCGCCGCGAAGCCGCCATAGGCGAAGGCGAGCGCCTTGTAGCGGTCGCCGCTGACGCCGTAGCTGCGCGCGGCCACGCTGTCGTCGCGGATCGCGCGCCAAGACCTGCCGAGATGCGAGTTGAGCAGCCGCACCTGCAACAGCGCGAGCAGCACCAGAACCGCGAGCGACAGCCAGTAGGTGCCTTCGACCGAACCGAGATCGACGCCGAGCACTTCAAGCGGCGGGATGCCGCCCAGTCCGACCGCGCCATGCGTCAGCCCGGTCCAGTTGAGGATGACGAGGGCGACAATCTCCCCGATGCCGAGCGTGGCGATGGAGACGTAGTGGCCGGTCAGCCGGAAGGCCGGGAACACCAGCGCCGTGCCGAGCGCGGCCGTGATCAGCCCCGCCGCCGGGATCGCCACCGCCACCGGCCAGCCGCCATCGAGCGCGAGCAGGCCCGATGCGTAGCCGCCGATCGCGAGCAATGCCGCATGGCCCAGCGAGATCTGCCCCACCGTACCGGCGACCAGCGTGAGGCTGAGCGCGAGCATCGCATACAGCGCCGAATTCGCCCCCACCTGCAAAAGATAGGAATTGCCGGTCAGCGGCAGCAGCGCTGCGAACACGATCACCGCCGCCATCACCCAGCGCGGCACATGCAGCGGCCGCGCGCGGGCGATGAAGGTGCCGGTCAGCGGCTCCGGCGGCAGGCGGCGCCCGCGTTCGAACAGCCCGTTCGGCCGGAACAGCAGCATCACGATCAGCAGCACGAAGGCGAACAGGTTGCGGTAGGAGGTGCCGAACAGCGCGATGCCGTAGCTTTCCGTCAGCCCCAGGATCAGCGACCCGCCGATCGCGCCCGGCACGTTGCCCAGGCCGCCGATGATCAGCGAGACGATGCCCTTCAGCGTCGCCTCGAAGCTCATCGCCGGGTTGATCTGGTTGTAGTACATGCCCACCAGCAGCCCGGAGATGCCGGACAGCGCCGATGCGATGGCGAACACGACCATGTTCACCCGGTTCACATCGACACCCATCTGCTGCGCGGCATCGGAATCCTGCGCCGTCGCGCGCACTGCCCAGCCGAGCTTGGTGAAGCGCAGGAAGAAATAGAGCACGCCTGCCGCGATCAACCCGATCGCGGCGATCAGCAGGTCCAGCGCGCCGATCGTCCCGCCGCCCAGTTGGATGCGCCATTCCGGCACCTGCATCGGCACGGCGCGCGGATCGGGCGAAAAGACAAGCTGCACGACCTGATCCAGCACCAGCCCGATGCCGATCGTGGACAGCAGCGGCGCGATCCGTGAACTGCCGTGCAACGGCCGCAGGCCAAGTCGTTCAATGCCGATGCCCACAAGCGCGCAGGCCACCACCACGCACAGGATGGTCAGCGGCAGCGGCGTGCCCAGATAGGTGATCGCCGCCCAGCCGATATAGGCGCCGACGACGTAGACCGAGCCGTGGGCGAAGTTCACCAGATTCGACACGCCGTAGATCAGCGCGAGGCCAACCGCGAGCAGCGCGTAGATGTTGCCGATGACGAAGCCGTTGACGGTGTAGTCGAACCACGCGCCAAGATCGGACGCGTTCACGCAGCACGACCCTCCATGAGCTTGCCGCCGGGTCTCAGGACGGTGCGCCGGGCTGCCACATCTGGAAGCGGCCGTCCTTCACGATCAGGCGCTTGTACTGCGCGCCCGCGACACGGCGGGTCTGGGGATCGAACTTGATCTTGCCGAAGATCACGCTCGGCACGTCATCCACCTTCGCGATACCATCGCGGATCGCCGCGCGTGTAGGTCCGTACCGGTTCACCAGCGTGGAGGCGAGGACCATCGTGTCGTAGGCAGTCGCGTTGAAGGTGTCCGGAGCGCGGTTGTACTTCTCCGTGAAAGCCTTGACGAAGCGCTGCACCTCGGCACGCGGTTCGTCCGGAAAGAAGGTGGTGATCAGGTGCACGCCGTTCACCGCCTCGCCCCCCAGCTCGATCAGCTTGGGCGAGTAGACGGAGCTGACCGCCACGATCGGCTGCGGCAGCGCGAGCGTGCGAATCTGGCGCACGATGGTGGCCGCATCGGCATAGTAGGCCAGCAGCGCGATGCAATCCGGATTGCTGTCGCGGATGCGCACCAGCGTCGAGCGGAAGTCGCGTTCGTTCGGCAGGAAGCCTTCGGCCGCTGTCACCTCCGCGCCCTTGGCCTTGGCGGCCGCGACGAACAGGTTCTTGCTGGTCACGCCCCAGTCGGTGTTCAGGTGAATGACGCCGATCTTGCGGCGGCCAAGCCCGCTGATCGCGAAATCCGCCAAGCCCGGCTGCTCCTCAGCCTGGCTGATCGAACTGCTCCACATGTAGTCACCCCCCTTGGTGAAGTCGGGGTGCGAGTTGGTGAAGCCGAACTGCACCAGCTTGCCGCGCTGATAGATGGGCGACGCGGCCATGGAAGCGGGCGAGGAGAAATCACCCAGCTCCATGACGATGCGGGAATCGTTCACGAACTTCTGGGCGATGGCCACGGACTGCCGCGGATCGCTCTGGCTGTCCTCGAAGACGTACTGCAGCGGGTACTTCGCGGTCGGGTTCACTTCAGACAGGGCGAGGTCGAAACTGTCCTTCCACTGCGCGCCATACTGCGCGTTGGGCCCGGTCAGCGGGCCGCTGATGCCGACAAGGACCGGATCCGCGGCGCGGGCGGAACGACGAAGGGCGGCGCCGGTTGCGACGGCACCGGCCAGGGCGGCGCGGCGGGACAGCATCATCGAATCGATCTCCCCAGGCGGCGGGCCCGACGGGCGCGGCCGGAATGGAACGCAAGAAGCGATGTTATGGGTGCATTTTCGCGTCCCACAAGGTGGATTCCGCAATGCACAAATGGAGGGGCGGAGATTTGCTCCCTGGGCCGGGGTGCGGAGCAAGCCATTGTCAGGTGCCGTCGCTGGACACCAACAATCCCTCCGCCAGCAGCGACAATGCCGCCGCTGCGAAGGCCCGCATGTTCGCGACGCGATCGTCCGATCCGGTCTCAATCGTCCGGGCGAGTTCCACAGGTCCGGACAGGGCAATACAGGCATGGCCCGGAGCATCGCCATAGCGGTTCCCCGCCGGCCCCGCGGCTCCGGTCTCCGCCAACCCCCACTTCGCGCCCAGCCGCGCGCGCATCCGGCGGGCGAGCAGCAGCGCATAGGCTTCGCTCGCCGGACGGATGGCTTCCATGTCGGCGTGGACAATACCCAGCAGTCCTTCACGGACCTGCTGCGTGTAGACCACGGCACCGCCGACGAAATAGGCGGAGGCACCAGGCTGGGCGAGCAGCGCCGCCGCGACCAGCCCGCCCGCGGACGATTCCGCAACCGCGACCGTCGCGCCGCGGGCGCGCAGGTACTGGCCAAGTTCCGCCGCCGTCGCGAGCAACCCTTGCATGCATCCTCCGCGCGGCCCGGCGCAGCATGCGGGGGCCGCCGGAGCGGATCAACCGGCGCCTGTCAGATGCCCGGGACCGGCACCCGGCACGGCCGCGATCGCCCTGGCGATGCCGTGCCGGATCTCGCCCCTGGTAAGCGAGGCCCCCCGCCGATGCCGCGCGGTTCCGCGCCACACCATGCGCTTCCGGTCGTTCCACGCTTCAGGACCATGCCCGCCCCCGGCTGCGTCCCGGCTTCACGCGGCCCCGCTGCCGCCGCGCGCCGGATGCCGCCCGGATCACGCGGGCTTGCCCCATGCGCGCCGGGATGCGTCCATTGTGGAAAGACCACAGGACGCTTCGCATCATGCCGCTGCCGACCGCCCGCTTCATGTCCCTGAACGGCCGTGTCGTCCCCTACGAGGACTGCCGGATCCACGCTTTCTCCAGCGTCGTGAAATACGGCGCCGCCGTGTTCGAAGGACTGCGCGGCTACTGGAATCCCGCACGCGGCGACATGTATGTGTTCCGGCTGAAGGAACACCTGGACCGGCTGCGCTACGGCATGCGGGTGATGCGGTTCGATCCGCTGCCGTCCGAGGAGATGCTGGCCGACTCCGTGCTTTCCATGATCCGCGCCAACGATCTGCGCGAGACGGTGCATCTGCGGCTGATTGCCTTCCTGGACGGCGACGAGGAGCTGGCAACCACCGGCCCGGTCGGCGTGGTCTGCGGCGCGATCCCGCGCACACGGTCCAAGGCCGTGACGGACGGCATCCACGTCGGCGTCTCCTCCTACACACGCATCGCCGATAACGTGCTGCCCGCGCGCGTGAAGGCCACAGCCAACTATGTGAACAACCGCGCCGCCGAGCTTGAGGCAAAGCGCAACGGCTTCGATGGCGTGCTGATGCTGACCGGCCTGGGCAAGGTCAGCGAAGGCTCCGGCGCCTGCTTCTTCATGGTGCGCGACGGCGTGCTGCATACGCCGAGCGTGACCAGCGACATCCTCGAAAGCATCACGCGCGACACGGTGATCCGGCTGGCGCGCGACAAGCTCGGCCTGCCCGTCACCGAACGCACCATCGACCGGCATGAGGTCTATGCCGCCGAGGAGGCGTTCTGGTGCGGCTCCGGCTACGAGGTGCAGCCGATCCTGTCGCTGGACCGCCTCGCCATCGGGACCGGCACGCCCGGCCCGGTCACGCGCGCGGTGCAGAAAGCCTATTTCGATGTCGCGGAGGGACACGTGGACGATCATCCTGCCTGGCGCACCCCTGTCTACGGGAATGCAGCACCTTGACCCGCCCCAGCCGGATCGTCCCGGACGTCGATTTCGACAAGGACGGCCGCCAGCACGGCTTCCTGCGGCTGTTCCATTCCACCCATGCCTCGGCCTACGGCTACATCCCGATCCCGGTCGTGGTGCTGAAGAACGGCAGCGGGCCGACCGCGCTGTTCACCTCCGCCACGCATGGCGATGAGTACGAAGGCCAGATCGCGCTGTGCAACCTGGTGCGCAACCTCGATCCCGCGCGCATCCGGGGACGGGTGATCATCCTGCCCGCCCACAACCTGCCCGCCGCGGTCGCGGGCCGGCGCGTATCGCCGATCGACGACGGCAACCTGAACCGGCTGTTCCCCGGCGACCCGGACGGCACGGTCACACAGCAGATCGCGCATTTCACGGAATCCGTGCTGCTGCCCAAGGCCGATATCGCCTGCGACCTGCATTCGGGCGGATCGTCGCTGAACTATGTGCCCTGCGCGCTGATCCGCCGTGTGGCGGATGAAACGCTGCTGAAGAGGCAGCTCGCAGCGCTGCGCGCCTTCGGCGCGCCGCTCGCCTACATCGCCACGGGCGGCGGCGGCAGCGGCGCCAACCACACCCAGAGCGGCGGCGCGGAACGTCATGGCGTGACCATGATCGGCACCGAGCTGGGCGGAGCGGGCACGCTGAACCGCCACGGGCTGGAGATCGCGGAACGCGGCCTCAACAACCTTCTGGTCCATGCCGGCATCCTGCCGGAAAGCGACCGGATCGCATCGCCCGAGACCCGCATCCTCGATGTCGGAGGCGCGGACTACTACGTGCACTCGCCCGAAGCCGGCGTACTGGAACCCGTGGTGGAGCTGGGCGACACGGTGGAGGCCGGGCAGCTCGCGGCGCGGCTGCACACGCCGGAAACACCATGGCTGCCGCCGGTGGAGGTACGCTTTCCCCGTGGTGGCTTCGTGCTGTGCAAGCGCATCCCCGCCCGCACCCAGCGCGGCGACTGCCTGTTCCATATCGGCACCGACAGCGCGCTATGAGCGGCACACGACCGGACGTCGTCTTCGTCGGCCCCGTGCCGGATTGGCTGCGCGTGCAGTATGAAGCCGATTTCACCCTGCATCTGCTGCCGGACGGCGACCCGGCAACGCTGCCGCCCGGCGTGGCGGACCGTGCCGAGGCGGTCATCGCAGGCGGGCCGATCAGCCAAGCGCTGGTCACCGCCATGCCGAAGCTGAAGCTGATCGCCGTGCCCGGCGCCGGATACGACCGCGTCGATGTCCCTGCCGCGAACGCGCGCGGGATCGCGGTGACCAACGCCCCCGGCACCACGGATGGCTGCGTCGCGGACATGGTCTTCGCGCTGCTGCTCGCCGTGGGGCGGCATATCGTGACCGGCGATGCCTATGCCCGGTCGGGCAAGTGGATGCAGGCGTCGTATCCGCTGGTGCCGCGTGTATTCGGCAAGCGCATGGGCATTCTGGGCCTGGGCCGCATCGGCATGGCCATCGCGAAGCGCGCATCTGGCTTCGACATGCCGGTTTCCTATCACAGCCGCCGCAAGCGCGATGACGTGGACTTCCCCTGGTACCCGACACCCGCGGCGCTGGCCGAGGCGGTGGACTATCTGGTGGTCGCCACGCCCGGTGGCGCGGAGACCCGGCATCTGGTGAATGCCGAAGTACTCGCGGCTCTCGGCCCCAAGGGCATCGTGGTGAATATCGGCAGGGGCACCGTGATCGACGAGGCGGCGCTGATCGACGCGCTGGAACGCAAGGCGATCGCGGGCGCGGGCCTGGATGTGTTCGAGGAGGAGCCATTCATCCCCCCGCGTCTCGTGGCGCTGGAGAATGTCGTGCTGATGCCGCATCGTGGCGGCGGCACCATCGAGACATGGCAGGAGGTCTGCGACATGGTGAAGGCGAATCTGCACGCGCATTTCCAGGGCAAACCCCTGCTCAGCCCGGTCGTCGCGTGAACGACATCGCCCCGGCCAGCCGCACCGGCATCCAGTCCTTCTTCCTGCCGGCGGGGGCGGCGGCCCGGCCGCGCATCGCGGGCGGCGAGGGCATCTGGCTGATCGACGACCGGGGCAACCGCTACCTCGACGCCTCTTCGGGTCCGGTCGCGAGCAATCTCGGCCACGGGCACAAGCGCGTGCTGGCAGCGATGCGGCGGCAGATGGACCAGGCCGTGTTCGCCTTCCCGATGCAGTTCGAGAGCGCGGCGAATATCGAACTGTCCACGCGGCTGGCCCGCCTCGCCGGCCCCGGCCTTGACCGCGCCTTCCTGGTCTCCGGCGGGTCGGAGGCGATCGAGAGCGCGATCAAGTTCCTGCGCCAGCACGCGGTCGTGGTGCGCAAGGAGCCTTCCCGCTGGAAGGTCATCAGCCGGCAGCCGAGCTATCATGGCAACACGCTGGGCGCGCTGGCTGTAACCGGCGACGAGCACGCGCACGAGATCTTCGGCCCGCTGCTGAAATCCGTGCCGCGCATTCCCGCGCCCATGACCTATCGCGTGCCCGAGAACCACACGGCCGAGAGCTACGCGCGCGAATGCGCCGCAGCACTTGAGGCGGCGATCCGGCGCGAGGGGCCGGATACGGTGCTGGCCTTCATCATGGAGCCGATCGCGGGCCTCGCTTCCGGCGCGACCGTGGCCCCCGATGCGTATTACGGGGCGGTGCGGGAGATCTGCACGCGCCACGGTGTCGCATTGATCTATGACGAGGTGATCAGCGGCGCCGGCCGCACCGGTCGCTTCCTCGCCACCGACCACTGGCCGGAAGGGCGTCCGGATGTCGTGGTTCTGGCGAAGGGCGTGTCCGCGGGATACGCGCCGCTTGGCGTCGTGCTCGTGCCGGAAGCGATGGCGGACGCGCTGGCGGAGGCCGGCGGGTTCATGAATGGCTTCACCTATTTCGCCAACCCGATGTCCTGCGCGGTCGGCGCTGCCGTTCTGGCGGAGCTGGAGGACCACGACATCGTCGGCAATGCCGCGCGTATGGGCACGTATCTGCGCACGCGGCTGGAGGCGGCGCAGGCAGCCAGCCCGCTGATCGGCGACGTGCGCGGCCTGGGCCTGCTGATGGCGATCGAACTGGTCGCGGACAAGGACAGCAAGCGGATGATCCCGCTGGAACTGATGGCCCCCTACCGCTTGCAGGAGATCGGGCTGCGGCACGGCATCGCGCTCTATTGCCGCCGCACCAGCCGGGGTGCCTATGGCGACTGGCTGATGATGTCTCCGCCGCTGAACGTGATGGAGGAGGAGGTCGATCTGCTGGCCGAGAAACTGGGCGCGACACTGGATGACTACGCGAAGGAACTGCGCGCGCAGGGCGTGATCTGATGGCCGCCCCCCTCATCGGCTACCTCGACCGCTTCTCGGCGCGCCCGGGCGAGAGCCTGGAGGTGAAGGTCTCCAGCGCCATGGCGGGCGCCTATACGGCCGACATCGTGGAGGTGATCCACGGTGACGCGAACCCGGCGGGACCGGGGATGAAGATCAGTCCCGTGCCGGGGTTCAGCGGCACGTTCCCGTCACGCGTGCAGAAGATGAAACTTGGTTCCTGCGCCGTGATCCCGGCAAAGGCGCTGGACCTGTCTGCCGGCTTCGCGCTGCGCGTGCGCGTGCAGCCGATGCTGCTGACCGAAGCGGGCCGCGTAATCGCCACGCGCCGATCCGGTGCCATGGGCTGGACCCTGTCGCTCGACAGCAAGGGCGTGCGGTTCGAGGTGGCGGATGGGCAACAGACCCTCGTCGTGTCCACGGGCACGCCACCGCTCCCGCGCCGCTGGATTGAGATCGAGGCCCGCTTCGACGGCGCCCTCGCCACGCTGCGGCAGGCGCCCGTGACGCCAGGCTGGGGCAATGCCAGCGAGACCGGCGCGGCCGAGGCACGGGCCGGGTTGCGCCTCGACACACTCGCCGCCGCCGACATCATCATCGGTGCGGCGCTGTCCGAAGATGACGCGCCGCAATCGGTGTTCGAGGGGCGGATCGAGGACCCGCAGATCCTGCCGCTCGACGGCGGCGACCCGATCGCGTGGTGGGATTTCTCCCTCGGCATCGACACGCAGGAGGTGCGGGATCGTGGCCCCTTCGGCCTGCATGGCACGCTGCGCAACATGCCCACGCGCGCGGTGCGCGGATCGCGCTGGACGGGAAACGAGCACTGCTGGCGCCACGCCCCGGGCGACTACGCCGCGATCCATTTCCACAGCGACGATCTGGGGGATGCCGGCTGGGCGACGGATTTCCGCGTGCCCATCCCGGCAGGGATGCGCAGCGGCGCCTATGGCGTGCGGCTGCGCGGCATGGATGCGGGCGGCCGCGCGCATGAGGACATCATCCCGTTCTACGTGCTGCCGCCGCGCGGGACGGCGACCGCGAAAGTCGCCTATCTCGCCGCGACCTTCACCTATCAGGCCTATGCCAATCACGCGCGCGGCAACTGCGACGAGGCGTACAAGGCCAAGCGCGCGGCCTGGGGTGCCTATCCGCACAATGCGGACGAATACCCCGAATACGGTGCTTCCACCTACAACAGGCATCCGGACGGCGGAGGGATCAGCCTGTCCTCGCGGCTGCGGCCGATCCTGACCATGCGGCCCGGCTACCAGACCTTCGACGAGAAGCGCGGCTCCGGCCTGCGCCACTACCCGGCGGACACGCATCTGATCGACTGGCTGCACGAAAAGGGCATCGCCTTCGATGTGCTGACCGACGAGGATCTGGACAATGAAGGGGTGGACCTGCTGCGCCCCTACAACGTGGTGCTGACCGGCTCACATCCCGAATACCACACGCCGGGCACCTGGGACGCGGTGCAGGCGTATGTGAACGGCGGCGGCAAGTTCTGCTACCTGGGCGGCAACGGCTTCTACTGGCGCATCGCGCGCCGGAAGGACCTGCCGCACGTGATCGAGGTGCGCCGTGCCGAAGGCGGCATCCGCGCCTGGGCGGCCGAGCCGGGAGAGTATTGGCACCAGCTCGACGGCGGCCTCGGCGGCCTGTGGCGACGCAACGGACGGCCGCCGCAAGTGCTGGTCGGTGTCGGCTTCTCCGGCCAGGGATTGTTCGAAGGGTCGCATTACCGTCGCCTGCCGGACAGCCACGCGCCCGAGATGGCGTGGATGTTCGATGGCATCGAGGGCGAGATCATCGGCGATTTCGGCCTGTCCGGCGGCGGTGCGGCAGGGTTTGAGCTGGATCGCGCGGACCCTATCCTCGGCACCCCGCCCGGGACTCGCATCGTGGCGCGGTCGGAAGGGCACCAGTCGCATTTCGTGACCGTGCCGGAGGAACTGCTTTCCCACGTCGCCACCGTGACCGGCGAAAGGCCGGCCGATCTGATCCGGGCGGAGATCGTGTATTTCGAGACGCCTCAGGGTGGTGCCGTGTTCGCCACCGGGTCGATCACCTTCTGCGGCAGCCTGTCGCACAACGGCTACGCGAACCCGGTGTCGCGGCTGCTGGAGAACGTGGTGCGGCGGTTCGCGGGGTAGGCCGGGTCCTTTCGCTCCGCCCCTGTACGGTCGGTCGGTATCGTTCGCGGACCTTTCCGCCCCGTCCCCTCTCCCGCAAGCGGGAGAGGGGGTTTGGGAGTCAGGCCATCGCCGCCCGCGCCAAATCGCCGATGATCCGCTCGCCCTCCAGCGGGTCTGGGATGTCACGCACAAAGGCTGCGATCACCACGGGCCCCGCCGGCGTGAACACGTAGCCGACATCGTTCACCACACCGGTATTGGAGCCGGTCTTCGTCCCCCATCGCGGCCGTGCCTCACCCCGTGGCAGGTGCCGCGCGATCCGCCGGTCGTTCTGCTGCTTCTCCATCAGGCCCAACATGGCCGCACAGGACGAAGGCGCGGCGGCACGATCCTGAAGAATCGCCTGCACCATCGCCGCATATTCGGCTGGATAGGCGATATTCTCCGTCTCTCCAGGCAATGCCAGTCGCCCGCGCATCAGACGGCCGAGAACGGAATGCGGCATGCCCAGCGCCCGCATCGTCTCATTCACTTCCTTCATCCCCACACGATCAATAAGGATGTTGGTTGCCGAGTTGTCGGAAATGCTCATCATCAGGTAGGCGAGGTCGCGCAGCGTCGGCGCCACGCCCGCATCCAGATGCATCAGTACACCAGAACCGCCCGTGCGGTCCGCATCCGTGAAGGCATGCCGTGTCGCCAGGCTGTGCCGCCCCGCATCCACCTGGCGGAACAGCGTGATCATGATGGCGATCTTCACCGTGCTCGCCGCGGGGAATCCCTGAGCGGCATTATGGTCGAAGGTCGAGCCATCCGGGCGGCGGACGGACAGTCCCACAGTGGCGCCGGACGCTTCCGCGTCGGCGATGATCTCTTGAAGTTTCTTCATAGGTGCTGGCTTCACGATGTTGCTGCGGCCGCGCTGGCCTCTGGATGGCTTCCGAAGTGACGGGCGGGCCGAATCACCTCAATCGGCGCGGATGCATGTAAGCACAGGCCCTGCCTTCGCGTCACCCGACCGGAGGTCGAGCGCGGACTTACATCGTGGCACCGAGCACCCAGGGCGCGAACTCCGCTGCCCCCACATCGAAGCTCTCGCTCTTGGTCTTCTCGCCGCTCGCCACGCGCAGGATCAGATCGAAAATGCGCGCCCCGGCCTGTTGCACGCTCTCATCGCCATCCAGGATCGTGCCGCAGTTGATGTCCATGTCGTCCTCCATCCGCCGGTACATCGGCGTGTTGGTGGCGAGCTTGATGGACGGCGCCGGCTTGCAGCCGAACACGGAGCCGCGGCCGGTGGTGAAGCACACCATGTTCGCACCACCCGCCACCTGCCCGGTGGCGGCCACCGGGTCGTAGCCGGGCGTGTCCATGAACACGAAGCCGCGCGAGGTGACCGGCTCGGCATAGCGAACGACATCGACAAGGTTGGTGCTGCCCGCCTTCGCCATTGCGCCCAGCGACTTCTCCAGGATCGTGGTCAGCCCACCCGCCTTGTTGCCGGGGGACGGGTTGGCGTTCATCTCCGCCCCCTCGCGCGCGGTGTATTCCTCCCACCAGCGCATCAGGCCGACGAGCTTCTCCCCCACCTCGCGGCTGATGGCACGGCGCGTCAGCAGATGCTCGGCGCCATAGGTCTCGGGCGTCTCCGACAGGATCACCGTGCCGCCGTGGCGCACAAGCAGGTCCGAGGCAGCACCCAGCGCGGGATTCGCGGACACGCCCGAATACCCGTCCGATCCGCCGCATTGCAGCGCGAGCGTCAGTTCGGAGGCCGGGATCGGTTCGCGCACCACGCGGTTCGATTCGGCCAGCACTTCCTTCACGAAGGCGATCCCCGCCTCCACCGTCCGCCGCGTGCCGCCCATGGACTGGATGTCCATGTTGCGCAGCCGGTCGGCGAGGCGCTGCTCCTCCAGCATGCCGCCGATCTGGTTCACCTCGCAGCCCAGTCCGATGGCCACGACATGGGAGAAGTTCACATGCCGCGCGAAGCCACCCAGCGTGCGGCGCAGCACGCGCAGCGGCTCGCCCTCGGTCATGCCGCAGCCGGTCTTGTGGGTCAGCGCGACCACGCCATCCACGTTGGGATAGTCGGCCAGCGGGTCGCTGCCGGTGAACGGGTTGCGCTTGAACGCATCCGCGATCAGCCCGGCCACATGCGCCGAGCAGTTCACGGACGTGACGATGCCGATGTAGTTACGCGTCGCAGCACGCCCGTCCGGCCGGCGGATGCCCAGGAAGGTCGCGGGCTCCGCCACGAACTCGGTCGGCCGCGCATCCACGCCCCAGGCATAATCCTTGGCGAAATCGCCCATGCCGCAGTTCTGCACGTGCACGTGTCGGCCGGGCTGGATCGGCTGGGTGGCGAAACCGATGATCTGGCCGTAGCGGCGGACCGGCTCGCCTTCCGCATGTGCCCGCACCGCGACCTTGTGGCCGGCAGGGATGCGTTCGGTCGCCAGCACGTTCTCGCCCACCGGCGTTCCCGGCAGCAGCGTGGCGCGGGCGATCACGACGCCGTCATCGGGATGCAGCCGGATCACGGGCGGTGCGGTCATATGGTTGGTCCTCCCCGGCAACAGCATTCCACTGCCGCCGGGGAGGTGTCCATGCAGTCAGGTCCGGCGCACGTTCCAGAATGCGTACAGGCCTTCCAGCACGCCAGTGATGTCGCTTCGGAAGGCGGTGGAAGCGAAATACTGGCCCGTCGGCAGGTAGATCGCGTTCTCCAGCGCGACCTTCTGGAATTCAGCGGCGATCCGCTTCTGCGAAGCGAGGTCCGGCGCGTCGATCCAGGCCAGCCGCAGCTTCTCCGCCTCTGGCACGTCCGGCCAGCCAAACCAGGCGTCGTGACCGTTGGCGCGGACCACCTGGTAGGTCAGCGGGTTGAGCGAATCGAGGCCGGTCCATGTGGTGTGGAACATATTCCAGCCGCCCTTGTCGATCGGCTCCTTGCTCGCACGGCGCTGCACGACCGTGCCCCAGTCGGCGACCATGTAGTCCACGTTCATGCCCAGCTTCTTCAGCAGGTCGTGGCCGACATCACCAAGTGCGGACAGCGACGGGTTGTCGCTGGCGGCCATCAGCACCACGCGCTCCCCGTTGTAGCCGGAGGCCTTCAGCTCCGCCCGGGCGCGGTCAAGGTCGCGCGGGCTGCTGATCATCTCCATCCCCGCATCGCTGGCGAGCGGCGTCTCGGGCGTGAAGATCCCGACATTATCCCGCCAGATGCCCGGTTCGGTGCCCGCCACCGCGGTCATGAAATCCGCCTGCGACATCGCCAGCATCACCGCGCGGCGTGCCTGCACCTTGTCGAAGGGCGGGATCAGGCAGTTGAAGATGCCGCTGCCCACGGTGCCGAGCGGGTTGGCCCGTTGCAGCTTCACGCTGCGGGCGCCGCTCAGCAGGGGCACGAGGTCGTTGGGCGGGTTCTCCCACCAGTCCACCTCGCCATTCTGCAGTGCCGCGGCCTTGGTCGCCGCGTCCGGCAGCACATGCCATTCGACGCGGTCGAAATGCGTGATCTTGGGTCCGGCCGACCACGCGATCTCCCCATCCGCGCGCGGCGTGTAGCGGTCGAACCTCTCATAGACGACACGGGCGCCGACGATGCGCTCATCGGCCTTCCAGCGGAACGGACCGGAGCCCACGACCTCCTGGATCGAGGTGAAGGAATCGGTCGCCGCGATACGCTCCGGCATGACGAACAGCGCCGAAGGACCGATCTTCGCCAGCGTGTCGAGCATCGGCCCGTAAGGCTTGTTCAGGCGGATGACGAAGGTCCGGTCATCCGGCGACGTCATCTCCGCCACGCGCGCCATCAGCGCCTGGCCCAGCGAATCGCGCTTCGCCCAGCGCTGGATCGAGGCGATGCAGTCGCGCCCGCGCACGGGCTCCCCGTCGTGGAACAGCAGCCCTTCCCGCAGCCTGAAGGTCCAGCGCTTGCCGTCATCCTCGACGGTGTGGCCCTCGACCATCTGCGGCTTGGGCATCAGCTCCGAATCGTAGCCGTAGAGCTGGTCGTAGATCAGGAAGGAATGGTTGCGGGTGACATAGGCGGTGGTCAGGACCGGATCGATGACAGTCAGGTCCGATTGCGGAACAAATTTCAGGACGCGCGCAGCGGCACCCTGCCCGAGACTCGGTCGGGGCAGTGCGGCCGCCGCAGTGGCTACGGCGAAAAGGTCTCTACGTCGCAACATGACATCGGCTCCCAGTGTGAGGGTCGATGCCGTGTGACGTCTGGCGTCGCGTTAAGGGATTAGAGCAAGGCGGGCTCTCGGATCGCAAGCAAATCGTCTGCTGAAACGCGCAACGGCGTCCGGCAGGCGCGATCAGTCGTCGCCGTTCTCCTGTTCCTTGCGGAACGGATGGGCCGGGTACACGCCCAGGACACGGACCTCGCGGGAGAAGAACTGCAACTCCTCCAGCGCCCGGCGCAGGCCCGGCTGCTCCGGGTGGCCATCCACGTCGCACAGGAACTGCGTGGCGGTGAAATGCCCGTCGAGCATGTAGCTTTCGAGCTTGGTCATGTTCACGCCGTTGGTCGCGAACCCGCCCAGCGCCTTGTACAGCGCGGCCGGCACGTTGCGGACGCGGAAAACGAAGGTGGTGACCAGGTCCGGCGCGTCCGCGGGCGGAATGCGCGGCGCCTTCGCCGTCACGTAGAAGCGGGTGGTATTGTGGGCCGCGTCCTCCACGTTGGCGCGCAGGACCTCCAGCCCGTAGATCTCGGCCGCCAGCGACGATGCGATGGCCGCGTCCTCGGTCCCGCCGCGCTGGGCGATGATCTCGGCCGATCCGGCGGTGTCCGCCTCGATCACCGGCGTCAGGTTCAGCTCCCGCAGGATGCGCCGCACCTGCCCCAGCGCCACGGGATGCGAATGCGCGCGCCTGATCGTGGTGAGCGTCGCGCCCTTGGGTGCGAGCAGGCAATGCTCCACGCGCTGGAAATGCTCGCCCACCACGGACAGCGTGCTGTCGGGCAGCAGCCGGTGGATATCCGGCACACGGCCGGCCAGCGAATTTTCGCAGGGCAGCATGGCCAGTTCGGCCCGCCCCTCGCGCACCGCATCGATCGCGGCCTCGAAGCTCGGGCAGGGCAGTGTGGCCATGCCGGGATAGGCATCGCGGCAGGCAAGGTCGGAATAGGCGCCAGGCACGCCCTGGAAGGCGATCATCGGGGTCATTCTGTCAGGCCTTCGCGGCCGGCGTCGCGCCGAGCATCTTGCGGGCGCGGTCCAGATCGGCCGGCGTGTCCACGCCGAACGGCGCGTGGTCCACGCGCGCGACCGAAATCTTCATGCCGGCCTCCAGCGCCCGAAGCTGCTCCAGCGACTCGCGCTGCTCCAGCAGGCCGGGGGGAAGGCGCACGAAACGTTCCAGCGCGGCGCGGCGGTACACGTACAGGCCGATGTGATGCCACAGCGGCCCGGTCCCGCCCGGCACGGTGACGCGGCTGAAGTAATGCGCGCGGGTCACCTGCTGGTTCGGGCGGAAGGCGCAGACGCATTTGACCACCGACGGGGCGGTCGCTTCCTCCGCAGTGCGGATCTCGGCGACCAGGGAACCGATGTCGGTCTCCGGATCCTGCATCGTGCTGAGCGCGGCATGCACCAGTTCAGCGGGCAGCGTGGGCAGATCGCCCTGCAGGTTCACCACGATGTCGTGACGCCCTTCCGGGTCGTACCGGCCCAGCGCCTGCTCGATCCGGTCCGATCCGGAGGGCAAGTCGGGGTCGGTCATGACCGCGAGCCCGCCTTCGGCCTCGACTGCGGTTGCGATTTCGGCATCGCCGCAGGCGACCAGCACGGGGCCGGCCTCCGCCTCCCGCGCCCGATCGAGCACATGGGCGATCATCGGGCGGCCGTGGATATCGGCGAGCGGCTTGCCCGGCAGGCGGCTGGAGGCGAGCCGCGCAGGGATGACGGTGATGGGGTTCATGCGGGCCGGGTTGAAGCGGAACGGTGTGACATCTAAGGGTGCGCCGCAACCTAGGGGCCGGGCCCCCGGCGGGCAATGCCGGCCGGCCCGCCCGTGACGCGGAGCATGCCTGCGTGATCCCTGACACCTATGTCGCCGTGGCCGAGGCGCTGGCCGATGTCGCCGCCGCGGTGATCCGACCATTGTTCCGCACCGTCCCACCCGCGACCGACAAGGACGACGCCAGTCCGGTGACCATCGCCGACCGCGCCGCCGAACAGGCGATGCGCGGCGTGCTGCGGGAACGCCTGCCGGGCCACGGCATCCTGGGCGAGGAATTCGGCGCCGAGAACGCCGGATCGGACTGGACCTGGGTGCTGGACCCGATCGACGGCACCCGCGCCTTCATTACCGGCCGGCCCATCTTCGGCACGCTGATCGGGCTGTTGCACGAAGGCCGCCCGGTACTCGGCATCATCGACCAGCCCATGACCGGCGAACGCTGGGTCGGAGCGGCCGGCCGGGCCACCACCTTCCGCGGGCCGTTCGGCGGCACGCCGCGCACCCGCCCCTGCCCCGCCCTCGCCCTCGCGGAACTGTCCTGCACCAGCCCGGAGATGTTCGGGCCGGAGGATGCCCAGGGCTTCGCCCGGCTGCGCAGGGCCGTGCGCCGCGTGACCTGGGGCGGGGATTGCTATGCCTACGGGCTGGTGGCGCTGGGCCAGGTGGACGTGATCGCTGAAGCCACGATGAAGCTGTGGGACTGGGCGGCGCTCGCCCCGGTTGTGGAAGGCGCGGGCGGGCGGATGACCGACTGGTCCGGCAACCCGCTCGGCGCGGAAAGCGACGGGCGCGTGATCGCCGTCGGAGATCCGGCACTGCTCGCCCCCGCGCTGAAGCTGCTGGCCGGTCCGTGACTGGCCGCGCAGGCCGCACCGCCCCTATTCTGTGGCGCATGTCTTGTCACGCGATGCACGCCGCCTTCGGCGGTCGCGCAGCAGGGAGACGACCGATGCGCCTGGCCGCCACCCTTCTCGCCGCTCTCCTGGCCGCAACGCCCGTGCTGGCGCAGACGCGCACGCATGCGCTGTCCCTGCTCGGCGAGCCGGCGCTGCCCGCCGACTATACGCATTTCCCCTATGTCAACCCCGATGCGCCCAAGGGCGGCGAGGTAGCGCTGGGGGCGATCGGCACCTTCGACAGCTTCAACCCCTTCATCATCCGCGGCACGCCCGCCGCCGGCGTCTCCATGCTGTGGGAAACGCTGCTGAAGCCGAACGTGGACGAGGCCTCGACCGAATACGCGAACGTCGCCGAGACGATCGAACTCGCCCCCGACCGGAGCTGGGTCGCCTTCATCCTGCGGCCCGAGGCGAAATTCCACGACGGCGCGCCGATCACGTCCGAGGACGTGAAATGGACGTTCGAGACGCTGCGCGCGCATGGCAGGCCGTTCTACCGCACCTATTACGGCGACGTGACCGCGGTGGAGACCGACGGGCCGCGCCGGGTGGTCTTTCACGTGAAGGACCCGTCCAACCGCGAACTGCCGATGATCCTGGGCCAGTTGCCGGTGCTGCCCAAGCACTGGTGGGAAGGCCGCGACTTCACCCGGCCGCTGACAGACCCGCCGCTGGGGTCCGGCCCCTATCGCGTGGACCGGTTCGAATTCGGCCGCACCGTCGCCTATCGCCGCGTGTCCGGCTGGTGGGGGGAGAAGCTGCCTCCGCACGTGGGCACCGATAATTTCGACGTGCTGCGCTACGAATACTTCCGCGACGCCACCGTGGCGTTCGAGGCATTCAAGGCCGGGCAGATCGACTTCCGGTTCGAGAACATCGCCCGCAACTGGGCCACCGCCTATGACTTTCCGGCCGTGCGCGACGGCCGTGTGGTGCGCGCGGAACTGCCGCACCGCATGCCCACGGGCATGCAGGCCTTCGCCTTCAACACAAGGCGCGACATCTTCCGCGACCGCCGCGTGCGTGAGGCGCTGATGCGGGTGTTCGACTTCGAGTGGATGAACGCGAACCTGTTCTACGGCCAGTACACGCGCACCACGTCCTATTTCAGCAACAGCGAATTCGCCGCGACCGGACTGCCGGAAGGCGCCGAGCTGGCGCTGCTGGAGAAGTACCGCGACAAGCTGCCGCCCGAGCTGTTCACCAAGCCCTTCACCCTGCCGGTGACAGATGGATCGGGGAACAACCGCGAGCAGTTGCGCGCTGCCCTGGGCCTGCTGCGCGAAGCCGGCTGGACCATCCGCGACCGCAAGCTGGTCAACCCCGAAGGCAAGCCGCTCACCTTCGAGATCACTCTCGACAGTCCGACCTTCGAACGCGTGGCCCTGCCCTACGCCCAGGCATTGCAGCGCCTGGGCGCGGAGGTGTCGGTGCGTACGGTGGAGACGGCGCAGTACCAGCGCCGCACCGACGAATTCGATTACGACATGATTCTGGTGGGCATCGGCCAGTCCGACAGCCCCGGCAACGAGCAGCGCGATTTCTGGACCTGCGCCGAACGCGACAGGCCCGGCAGCCGCAACATGATGGGCATCTGCGATCCGGTGGTGGATGCGCTGGTCGAGACCGTGATCGCCGCCCCGGACCGCGCAGCACTGGTGGCGGCGACCAAGGCGCTCGACCGCGTGCTGCTGTGGAGCCACTACGTGGTGCCGCAGTTCCACAGCCGGAAATACAACGTGGCGTACTGGAACCGCCTCGGCCGGCCGGACTATCCGGTCCGAACCGGCTTCGCCTTCGACGCATGGTGGTCCACCGGACCCAGGCCGCAGTGAGGCAGCCCATCCGCGCGTTTTCCCCCCTCCCGCACGCGGGAGAGGGCTGGGGCAAGGGCTGCTTCGCGTGACCGCATACATCCTGCGCCGTCTGCTGCTGGTCGTACCGACCCTGTTCGGCATCATCCTGATCAACTTCGTCGTGGTGCAGTTCGCCCCGGGCGGCCCGGTCGAGCAGATGCTGGCCGAGATTCGGGGGGAGGCCGTGTCCTCAACCGCGCGGGTGACGGGTGAAGGCGGCGAGACGCGCGGCAGCGCCCGGGCGGGGACACAGGATGCGGAGCCCCGCTATCGCGGTGCGCGTGGCCTCGATCCCGCCCTGGTCGGTGAGATCGAGCGCATGTTCGGCTTCGACAAGCCACCGCACGAACGCTTCCTCAAGATGCTCGGCGACTACCTGCGCTTCGATTTCGGCCGCTCCTTCTTCCGCGACCGCAGCGTGGTGGACCTGATCCTGGAGAAGATGCCGGTCTCCGTCACGCTCGGCCTGTGGTCCACGCTGCTGGTCTATCTCGTGTCCATCCCGCTCGGCATCGCCAAGGCCGTGCGGGACGGCACGCGCTTCGACGTGGCGACCAGTGCCGCCGTGCTGGTGGGCTACGCGATCCCCGGCTTCCTGTTCGCGATCCTGCTCGTGGTGCTGTTCGCCGGCGGGTCGTTCGTGCAGTGGTTCCCGCTGCGCGGCCTCACCTCACCGGGGTCGGAGGCGTGGTCGCTGCCCGCGCGGCTTGCCGACTATCTCTGGCACGCCGTCCTGCCCACGCTCGCGCTTGTGATCGGCGGCTTTGCCAGCCTGACCATGCTGACCAAGAACTGCTTCCTGGAGGAAATCCGCAAGCAGTACGTGGTCACCGCGCGCGCCAAGGGCGCCAGCGGGCAGCGCGTGCTCTACGGCCACATCTTCCGCAACGCGATGCTGCTGATCGTGGCGGGCTTCCCGGCCGCCTTCATCTCCATCCTGTTCACCGGCGCGCTGCTGGTGGAGGTGATATTCTCGCTCGACGGTCTCGGCCTGCTGGGCTTCGAAAGCGCGCTGCGCCGCGACTATCCGGTGATGTTCGGGACACTCTACATCTTCGGCCTGCTCGGCCTCATCATGCATATCATCGGCGACGTGATGTACACGATCGTCGATCCCCGCATCGATTTCGAGGCGCACCATTGACGCCTCTGACTCAGCGGCGGCTGGCCAACTTCCGCGCCAACAGGCGCGGCTTCTGGTCCTTCGTGATTTTCACGATCCTGTTCGTGGTCACGCTCTTCGCCGAGGTGATCGCGAACGACCGCCCGCTCATCGTCCGGCTCGATGACCGCTGGTACGTGCCCGTGCTGCGCGACTACGCCGAGAGCGACTTCGACCCCACGGGGCTGCCCACGGAAGCGGACTACCAGGACCCGTTCCTGCAACAGGAAATCGCGAACCGCGGCTGGGCCATCTGGCCCGTGATCCCGTTCCGCTACGATACGATCGTGCGCGACCTGCCGGTTCCCGCCCCGGCACCGCCGTCCTGGCGCAACCTGCTCGGTACCGACGACCAGGCGCGCGACGTGCTGGCCCGCGTGATCTACGGGTTCCGCATCTCCGTCCTGTTCGGCTTCGCGCTGACGCTGGCGGCCTCGGCCATCGGCATCGCGGCGGGCGCGGTGCAGGGCTTCTACGGCGGCATCGTCGATCTGCTGTTCCAGCGCGTGATCGAGATCTGGGACGGGCTGCCGGCCCTGCTGATGCTCATCATCCTCAGTTCCGTCGTCACGCCCACCTTCTGGGTGCTGCTGATCTTCCTGCTGCTGTTCTCGTGGACCGGGCTGACCGGCGTGGTCCGGGCGGAATTCCTGCGCGGCCGCAACCTGGACTATGTGCGCGCGGCCAAGGCGCTCGGCGTGTCGGATGCACGGGTGATGTGGCGGCATATCCTGCCCAACGCCATGGTCGCGACGCTGACCTTCATGCCCTTCATCCTGTCCGGCAGCGTGACCGTGCTCGCCTCGCTCGACTTCCTCGGCTTCGGCCTGCCGCCCGGATCGCCTTCGCTGGGCGAACTGGTGCAGCAGGGCAAGAACAACCTGCAGGCGCCGTGGCTTGCCATCACCGGCTTCGTGGTGCTCGGCGGCGTGCTGATGCTGCTGGTCTTCGTGGGGGAGGCGGTGCGCGACGCCTTCGATCCGCGCAAACAGCCAGGGGGCGGACGATGAGCCTGCTCGATGTCTCCAACCTCTCGGTCGCCTTCGGCGGCAAGCGCGTGGTGGAGGGCGTGACCTTCTCGCTCGACCGCGGCGAGACGCTGGCGCTCGTGGGTGAGAGCGGGTCGGGCAAGTCCGTCACCGCGCTGTCCGTGATGCAGCTCCTGCCGCCCAATGGCGGCAACCCCGAAGGCCGCATCACGCTCGACGGGCGGGAGATGATCGGCGCACCCGACGCCGCGCTGCGCGACATGCGCGGCAATGTCGCGGGCATCGTGTTCCAGGAGCCGATGACAAGCCTGAACCCGCTGCACACGATCGGGCGGCAGGTCAGTGAAGCCGTGCTGCTGCATCGCGATGTCTCGCGCAGCGCCGCCCGCGCGCGCGCCATCGAATGCCTCGCCATGGCGGGCTTCCCGGACGCGGCCCAACGGCTGGATGCCTACCCGCACCAGCTTTCCGGCGGCCAGCGCCAGCGCGTGATGATCGCGATGGCGCTCGCGAACGATCCCAAGCTGCTGATCGCGGACGAGCCCACCACCGCGCTCGACGTGACCATCCAGGCACAGATCCTCGCACTGCTGGCCGATCTGCGCGCACGGCTCGGCATGGCGATGCTGCTGATCACGCATGACCTGTCCATCGTCCGCCGCTATGCCGACCGGGTCTGCGTGATGAAGGACGGGCGGGTGGTGGAAGCGGGCCTGACCGCCCGCGTCTTCGCGGAGCCTTCGCATCCCTACACGAAGATGCTGCTGGCCGCCGAGCCGCGCGGCATGCCTGATCCCGTCGCCAAGGATGCGCCGCATGTGCTCGATGCCGCGAACGTGCGCGTGCATTTCCCGATCCGCCGCGGCGTGCTGCGCCGGGTTGTCGCGCATGTGAAAGCGGTGGACGGCGTCAGCATCCATGTGCGCGAAGGCGAGACGCTGGGCGTCGTCGGTGAGTCCGGTTCGGGGAAGTCCACCCTCGGCTATGCGCTGCTGCAACTCGAACGCAGCGAAGGCACGATCCGCTTCGATGGGCGCGACATCGCAGGCGCCTCGCGCGCGGCGATGCGACCGCTCCGCGCGCAGTTGCAGATCGTGTTCCAGGATCCCTATGGCAGCCTCAGCCCGCGCATGAGCGTGGGCGAGATCGTGGCCGAGGGCCTGACCGTGCACGAACCCGGCCTGACCCGCGCCGATCGCGCGCGCCGGGTCGCCGCGGTGCTGGAGGAAGTCGGCCTGCAGCCCGGCATGGCGGATCGCTACCCGCACGAATTCTCCGGCGGGCAGCGACAGCGCATCGCCATCGCCCGCGCCCTGGTGCTGCGGCCCCGCTTCATCGTGCTGGACGAACCCACCAGCGCGCTCGACATGTCCGTGCAGGCGCAGATCGTGGACCTGCTGCGCGCGTTGCAGGCGCGGCACCGCCTCGCCTACCTGTTCATCTCGCATGATCTCAAGGTCGTGCGCGCGCTGTCGCATCGGATCTGCGTGATGAAATCGGGGCGTGTCGTGGAAGAAGGCGCGGCCGAGGCCATCCTGTCCGCGCCGCGCGAATCCTATACGAAGGCGCTGATGAGCGCCGCCTTCAGCCTGCAGACGGACGGGACCACCCCATGACGGCAGACGACGCCCTCACCGCATTGCGCGCGCAGGTGGACGCTGGCGCGATCCAGTTGGGGGTGAATATCCGGCTGATGAACAGTCCGGGCAGCCCAGCTTTCCGCCGCCATGAAAGCGCGATACCGATCATCGCGGGGTTGGCCGCCTCGTTCGCGGTAACGTCACTGCTTGGCTGGCCTGGGGGAGCCGTCGTCATCACGGCCTTTGCCGTGCTGTGGTTCGGCTGGCTCTATCCGCGTGTTCGCGGCCATGTGTTTGACAGGACCGTCGCGCTCGCCTTCCGCTCCAGCGGCGATTTCGCCGCGCTGTGGCGCAGGGGCGCATTGTCGCTGCATGCGCAGGATGCGCACTGCCTCAGCCCGCGCGGCGACTGGATTTCGTTCGTCACCGCGCGGGTCTGAACAGGTCCGAAAGTTTAGCCGTTCGCGGCGCGGCGGGCTGGCGCGTCATTGGCAGCGGCCGGGGCGGCCTTCTTCGCGGCGGCCAGCGCCTCGTTCATGATGCTGCGCAGGTCGCGCAGGAAGGCGGACCCCTTCAGCGTGCGCTGCACGAGCACGCTGCGGCGGTCCATCGGGTCGACCTTGCGACGCGCGAGATCAAGCTCGCCCAGACGGTCGAGCGCACGGGTGATCGCGGGCTTCGAGACGTTCAGGTCCGCTGCGAGCCCGCGCACGGTGTGCGGCCCTTCGTGCAGATAGCAGGTCAGGAAAACGCCCAACTGGCGGGCGGACAGGTCCGGGCCGTCGCGCCGGACGAGCGCGACCGTGGTATCGCGCAACATCCCGACAAGCTGATCGGCGGTAAAAGCAGCAGCCATCTCATAAGTCCCTTTTCAACTCATCACCAGCCGGGCGGTCCCCCCGGCGAGGCAGTCTCATGACAGTCCGCATCTAATCAGCCCGGCCGAGTAATCAACGCAAAAATCCGAAATCCTATCCTGCTATCCCATGATGGGAATCATTATCGCTAATCTCATTACTTTTGAGTTGCATTATCGGAGCAATTTGCGCTCGATCGCCGCGAATGCGGCCCGCATACCATGTGCTTCGCCACCCTCCGGCCGCCCCGCCCGGGTACGATCATTCCAACAATAAGTATCCAGATGCGCCCAGGAACATCCTTCGGACACGAAACGGCGCAAGAACAATGCGGCGACGATCGCCCCCGCCATTCCGTCCTTGCCGACGTTGTTGAGATGCGCGACGGGCGAGTCCAGCAACGAATCGTAACCCGGCCATAGCGGCAACCGCCATAACGGGTCACCCGCCCTGGCACCCGCATCCAGCAATGCTTCGGCCCAGGCATCGTCATTACAGAACAAGGCCGGAAGATCAGGTCCCAGCGCCACGCGCGCCGACCCGGTCAAAGTCGCCGCATCCAGCAGGAAAGCGGGCTTTTCGTCGGATGCCTCGGCCAACAGGTCGCACAGGACGAGCCGGCCTTCCGCATCGGTATTGCCGATTTCGACCGTAAGGCCACGTCGTGTCTTCACAACATCGAGTGGACGCATGCCGCGCCCGGCCACCATGTTCTCCACGCAGCCGATGCGAAGCACGAGCCTGACCGGAAGGTCGGCCGCCATGATCATGCGTGCGAGCCCGCTCATCACCGCGGCCCCGCCCATGTCCTTCTTCATGCGCAGCATGCCGGAGGCCGGCTTCAGGTCGTATCCGCCGGAATCGAACACCACGCCCTTGCCGCACAGCGCCACCAGCGGCGCATCCTCCTTCGCCGCGCTGCCGCGCCAGCGCAACACGGCGACATGCGGCTTGCGGTCGGATGCCGCCCCCACCGCCGCGACAGTCGGATAGTCACGCGCCAGTATCTCGCCCTGCAGGATCTCGGTCTTCGCGCCGAAGCCACGCCCCATCGCCGCGGCTGCTTCGGCAAGATCCGCCGGCCCCAGTTCGTTCGCGGGCGTGTTGATCAGGTCGCGCACGAACCACGTGGCCTCGGCCGCCGCGACGGCACGCTCCGCGCCTTCCGGCAGCACCAGCCGCGCCGGCTGCCGTCGTGCCGGCCTGAAGCGGGTGAAGCTGTATGCGCCCAGTGCGAAGCCCAGTGCCGCTTCCTCGGCCGAATGGCCTTCGGGCAGCACGAGGTGCCAGACCGTTCCTTCCGGAAGGCCCAGGGGCAGTCCGCCGAACGCCCAGGGGCCGCCATCCGCACCCAGGCCGAGCACCGCGCCCGCCACGCCTGCGTCGCCGGGCAACAGCACGATCTGCTGCGCGGCCGCCCGGAATCCCGATGCGCGCAGGAACGCGGCCTGTGCCGGGGTCAGGCCACCAAGGAAAGCGTCCAGACCGGAAGGTGCGATGGCATAGAGAGGAAGGGACGGTGTGCCTTGTGCCGCGAAGGGCAGTGCGTTCACATCCATCAGCACGCGATCTTATTGCGCAGAGAGAACATGGACGCGCACTCTACTACCGTGGCGGCGCGTCGGCACAGGCGCCACCGCGACTCCGCGATGCGGTGCGCGCATGGACCGATCCGTTCAATGTCGCGTGTGCGGCCGCGCCGCCCTACCCCGCCGCGACGGCTAGCAGGAACAACCGGCGGAAGGGCAGCAACGTCCGGCCATCCGCCTCGCGCGGATAGTGCGGACGCACCGCTTGCGTATACGCATCCAGATATGCGCTGCGCATCGGCTCTTCCAGCGCCTCGACATAAGGGCGCAACGAGGTGCCGAGCGACCATTGCACCGCCGCGTCCTCGCCTTGCAGCGCATGCCAGTAGATGGTCTCCCACATCTCGAACCGGGCCGTCAGCGGCGCGAGCAGCGCGCGATAGGCGGGGGGCTCCAGGATACGCGGCGCCTTCGCGGCGATCGGCCCGAGACGATCGGCCCAGGGGCCGTTCGCGGCGACCTCGAATTGCAGCCGCCGGATCGGGGCCGCATCCATCGCCGGCATCTGCACCGCGAACACACCGCCCGGCGCGAGACAGCCGAGCAGGCGGGGCAGCAGGACCTTGTGATCCGGCAGCCATTGCAGCGCCGCGTTGGTGAAGATCACGTCGCCCTTCTGCGCCGGGGTCCAGGTGGCCAGATCAGCGGCGGTGAACTCCGCGCCCGGCACCTCGGCGCGGGCGCGTTCCAGCATCGCCGCACTCGTATCCACACCGATGACGCGGGCCGACGGGAAGCGGCTGCGCAACACCGCGGTGCCGTTGCCGGTGCCGCAGCCAAGATCGTAGACGGTTTTAGGATCGGGGTGCGCGATACGGGCGATGAGGTCGAGGGCCGGCCGCAGCCGCTCCGAATCGAAGCGCAGATACTGCGCCGGGTTCCAGTCCGACATGAGGACCTTTCATTCGTTTGAAGCGGGCACGGCCCTCGCCCCCGCCCGGCCGCCCAATCCAGCATACTGTCGTTGGGTGGCCGGGCGGGGGCGAGGGCCGGTGCCGGCTTCTGAACCTTCGCTATACGGCGCGCGGCAGCAGCGCGGCAACCATGCCCCCCTCCTGCGGGTCTGCCCGTGTTCCGGACGCGGGCAGAAACAGGCGGAAGCTGGTGCCCCTCGGTCCCGTCTCGACCAGTGTGATGTCGCCGCCATGGGCCAGCATCAGATCGCGCACGATGGCGAGGCCAAGCCCCGTGCCGCCGCGCCGCCCGCCGGACGCGAACGGCCGGAACAGATTGGCGCGGATCGATTCGGGCAGGCCCGGCCCGTCGTCCGCCAGCAGGATCGCGGTCCCCTCCGCGCCGGCCTCGGCCGAGACCGCGACCCGCCGCGCCCCGGCATCGGCCGCGTTGCGCAGCAGGTTGGCGAGCACGCGGAGGAACTGCGTCCGGTCGGCCTCCACACTCAGGTCCGGCGGCACATCGGCTTCGATCGCGAGCCCCGGCGCGGCCGCGGCCGCCTCGGAGAGCAGCTGCGCCAGCGGGATGCGGGTCGGCGTAAGAGGCGGCGGGCCTTCCCGCACGAAATCGAGCGTGTCGCGGATCAGCCCGTTCGCGCGCTCCACGGACCCGGCCAGCGTGGTCGCCGCGCGGCGCACCGACGGATCGGAGGAATCGGCCAGCCGGTCCGCGACCAGCAGCGCCGTGGTCAGCATGCCGCGCAGGTCGTGGCTGATCTTCGCCACCGCCGTGCCCAGCGCGGCCAGCCGGGCGTTCCGCCACAGCGCACCGCGCAGTTCCCCCTGCATGGATGCGAGTTCATCCGCCGCCACGGCGATCTCGTCACGGCCGTGCAGGGTCGCAGGGTCGATAGGCGGCGTGCGCTCCGGATCCGCCCGGAAGGCGGCAATGGACCCGGTGATGCGGCGCATCGGCCGCACCAGAAGCCAGTGCAGCGACAGATAGACCAGCAGCGCCGGCACCGCGGCGATGGCGAGCGACATCAGTGCGATGGTCTTGGCGAAGGCGCGCAACTGCTTGGCCAGCGCCCGCTCATGCACCACGAGCTGGACCTCGATCCCCGGCCGCACGGGGGACACGCCCGAGACCAACAGCAGCCGGTCGCGCTGCTGGACCAGCGTCGCCAGCGCATCCGCGACCCCCTCCAGCCATGTCTCCGTCTCCAGGTCGATGCTGTCCTCGATCGGGGTCGCGGTCTTGGGTTCCAGCGCCAGGATCGACCGTCCGGGCTCGGTCAGGCGGATCGCCTCGGTCCCGGTCAGGCGCAGCAACTCGTCGCGGGTCTCGGCATCGACCATGCCGTCGGGGGCGGCGGCGACGGAGAGCGCCGCGATATGCGCCTCGGTGATGCGGTTGCGCAGCCAGTCAAGCCGTTCGCGCCCGACCGAGGGGATGAAGATCATCACTTCGGTCAGCAGGACGAAGGCCGCCGTGAGCCACAGAAGCCGGGCGGACAAGCTGCGCCGGGGCCGCATGTCCCTCATTATGGGCAAGCGGGCCTACAAAGCGAGTATCGGTCGCAAATCGTCCGCCGCAGCGAAGCCGCGCGCCCGCGGGATATCGCGCGTGACGACGGGAGCGGCAGCCGCGAACGACAGGCCGTGATGCCGGAAAAGCCTTACAGTCCTCAGCGTGAGGGCGGCCGGCATCAGAGATAGCGCGCCCGGATGTCCACGGAATCCCGCACGCCGACATCCACGAAATGGTCGGCGAGCCAGCCGCGCGCCGCCGCCTCCCCCAACGCCTTCAGTTCCCGCAGGAAACCCAGATCGGCGTTGAACTTGGTGGAGACGTTGTAGGCCACCATCGCCTCCTCGTCGTGGATCGCATGCACGTGCAGGCGGCGGTAGCGCGCCGCATCGACGCGGCCCTCGTCCCGCAGGCGCTGCACGAAGGCGATGGCGCGCATCTCACCCCGCAGCGCGGTGGTCATGCCAATCTCATTCAGCCGGTTCAGGATATCCGGCGCGCTGGTGGGCAGCTCGGCGCGGTTGATCGGGTTGATCTCGACCAGGATGATGTCCTCGGGTGTGCAGGTCTCGAACAGCGGCCAGAGCGGCGGGTTCCCGGAATAACCGCCGTCCCAGTAGCGCTTGCCGTCGATGGTGGGCGCCTGGAACAGGAAGGGCAGGCAGGCCGATGCGGTCAGCACCTCCACGCTCAGCTCACGCTCGGTGAACACGCGCGCCTTGCCGGTGGCCACGTCGGTCGCGGAGATGAACAGCTTGTGCGGGCTGGCGGCGCGCAGCCGGTCGAAATCCATCGTCTCCTGGATCACCTGCCGCAGCGGATTCCAGTCGAGCGGGTTGAATTGATAGGGGCTGAAGGTGCGGACGAAATTCTCAAACCCCTGATAGGCGAGGCTGTAAGTCAGGTCATGGCCCCAGATCGCCTGCTCCCACGGGGCGTTGCGCAGCGGCATCAGCGCCTGGTGCGCCGCGACCCGGCCCCAGAACCGCTCCAGCGCCTCCCGCGCCCCGTCGCGGCCGCCATCGAGCCAGCCCTGGGCCACCGCAACCGCGTTCATCGCGCCGGCGGAAGCGCCGGAGATGCCTTCGAATTCCAGCCGTCCATCCGCGATCAGGGCGTCCAGCACGCCCCAGGTGAAGGCCCCGTGCGCGCCGCCGCCCTGGAGGGCGAGGTTGACGCGTTTCGCGTTCGTCCCGTTGCTGCGCTGCGGCATGCACCACCATGTCTGCACCACCCATGCGAGTGTCAATCATGGGTGGCGAGAAAGCGCGCCCCCGGCCGGGCCCTGATCCTCTCCTCCCACCGTCCCGGCGGAATCGGGGAGGCGGCGGGATCACAAGGCGAATGCGGGGCAGCACCGACGCTGGCGCGGTTGACGCTGGCGGACGGCCCCGCCTATAGGGGCCGGCCCGCGGCTTGGGTGTCCCTGCCGCGCACGGCCCCGTTGGGGCTGCGTCTTTCAATCTCAAGTGGGGATTCGTGCCGTGAAGCGCACCTACCAGCCCAGCAAGCTTGTCCGGAAGCGCCGGCATGGTTTCCGCGCCCGTATGGCCACGGTCGGCGGCCGCAAGGTGCTCGCCAACCGCCGCGCCAAGGGCCGCAAGCGCCTTTCGGCCTGACGGCGGGAATGTCGCGGCCCATGCCGGCCGCACCACCCCGCCTGAAACGCCGGGCCGAGTTCCTCCGCGTCGCGGCGAAGGGCCGCAAGGCCGCCGTCCACGGTCTCGTGCTGCAGGACATGGCCCGCGGCGACGATGCCCCGGCCCGCGTCGGCTTCACCGTCACGCGCAAGGTCGGCAACGCGGTCGTCCGCAACCGGACGCGGCGGCGGCTGAAGGAAGCCGCGCGCCTGCTCGAAGCACGCCTGCCGGCCGGTCACGACCTTGTGCTGATCGGCCGCGACGGCACGCGCGCGCGCCCTTTCGCGCTGCTGATGGACGACCTTCTGCGCGCGCTGGAGCGGACAGGACGATGAGCCCGGCAGCATGGCTGCTCACCGGCGCGGTGCGCACCTACCAGCTCACGCTGCGGCCCGTGATCGGCGCCAATTGCCGCTTCCACCCGCATTGCAGCGCCTACGCGATCGAGGCGATCGCCACGCACGGCGCGGCGCGCGGCTCGGCACTCGCGGCATGGCGGGTGCTGCGCTGCAATCCCTGGAACGAAGGCGGCTACGATCCGGTGCCGCCCTGCGCTTGCCGCGCGCCGGCACATCGCTAGTACAGAGACACGATGGACCAGAAGAACCTGATCCTGGCGATCGCCCTGTCGGTCGCCATCCTGCTGGGCTTCCAGGTGCTGTTCCCGCAGCACCGGCAGGCAACGCAGACGCCTGCCCCCACGCCCGCCGCGCAGCAGCAAGCCGCGACGCCGCAGGCGGCAGGCGGCAATGGCAGCGTGCCCGCCGCACCCACGGCCGCCCCCGCCGTGCCGCGTGAGGTTCCGCGCCTGCGCATCGAAGGCACGCGCGTCACCGGCAGCATCAGCCTGCTCGGCGCCCGGATCGACGATATCCGGCTGAACGATTTCCATGAGACGATCGACCGCACCTCGCCCAACGTCCATGTGCTGACGGACTTCACCTCGCCGCATCCCTACTGGGCGCAGTTCGGCTGGACCGCGCCGCAGGGTGTGGCGGTGCCGGACAACAACACGGTCTGGACCGCCTCCGCCCCCGCGCTGCGGCAGGACACGCCCGTGACGCTGAGCTGGGACAACGGCGCGGGTCTGCGCTTCGAGCAGGAGCTCACGCTGGAGCCCGATTTCCTGATCAAGGTCGAACAGCGCGTCGTCAACACGACCGGCGCGCCGGTCGCGCTCACCCCCTGGGGCCGGGTGCGGCGTGAATATTCGCCGCAGACCGAGGGTTTCTACATCCTGCACGAAGGCCTGGTCGGCGTGATCGACGGCCGGCTGCAGGAATTCACCTACGGCAAGACCCGTGACGAGGGCGCGAAGCGCAACGGCGTGGCCTTCGAGGCCAGCAGCGTCGGCGGCTGGGCCGGGTTCACCGACAAGTACTGGCTGTCGGCACTGATCCCGGACCAGCAGGCGGTCTCCAGCAAGACCTCCTTCCGGCATGTCCAGATCGCCGGGCAGGACCAGTTCCAGGTGGACGTCCTCCAGCCCGACACGCCGCCGCTCGCGGCCGGGGCGACGCTTTCGGGGACCTTCCACCTGTTCGCAGGTGCGAAGGAGGTCCGCGTCCTCGACCACGTCCGCGATACGCTGGGCGTGCAGGATTTCGACAAGGCCGTCGATTTCGGCTGGTTCTATTTCCTGACCAAGCCCTTCTTCTACGTCATCGACTGGCTATTCCACCTGACGGGCAATTTCGGCATCGCGATCCTGATCTTCACCCTGATCGTGAAGCTGCTGTTCTTCCCGCTGGCGAACAAATCCTACAAGTCGATGTCGAAGATGAAGCTCCTCGCGCCCAAGATGCAGGAGCTGAAGGAGCGTTACGCCGGCGACTCGGCCAAGATACAGCAGGAAATGATGGCGCTGTACCGGACGGAGAAGGTGAACCCGGCCGCGGGCTGCCTGCCGATGCTGATCCAGATTCCGGTGTTCTTCTCGCTCTACAAGGTGCTGTTCGTCACCATCGAGATGCGGCACGCTCCGTTCTTCGGCTGGATCCGCGACCTTTCCGCGCCCGATCCCACGAACGTCTTCAACCTGTTCGGACTGATCCCCTTCGACCCCACCGCGCATCTGTCGCTGCTGCATCTGGGCGTCTGGCCACTGATCATGGGCCTTACGATGTTCCTCCAGCAGCGACTGAACCCGACACCGCCCGATCCGATCCAGGCGAAGGTGTTCGCGTTCATGCCGCTGATCTTCACCTTCATGCTCGCCCGCTTCCCGGCCGGGCTGGTCATATACTGGACATGGAACAACCTGCTTTCGATCGGGCAGCAATGGCTGATCATGCGGCAGACGGCGACCACGAAGCCCGGCAAGGCGGTGGCGAAGGCGTAGACGATGCCGCGGCACTGGAGGCGGGGCGGAAGCTGTTCGCCCTGCCCTGCCGCTTCGTCCACGCGGCCCAACGCCTGGACCATCTGCCTCCCGCGGAACTGCCGGAGCTGGCGCTGGCCGGGCGGTCCAATGTCGGCAAGTCGTCCCTGCTGAACGCGCTGACCGGCCAGCGCGCGCTGGCGCGCGCCTCGAACACGCCGGGGCGCACGCGGCAGCTCAACTTCTTCGACCTCGGCGAACGGCTGATGCTGGTGGACATGCCCGGCTACGGCTACGCGCAGGCGCCGAAGGACGTGAAGGCGGACTGGCAGGGGCTGATGTTCGACTACCTGCGCGGCCGGCCGACCCTGCGCCGTGTGCTGCTGCTGATCGATTCTCGCGTGGGGCCGAAGGCGTCGGACCATGCGGTGATGGACCTGCTCGACCGCGCGGCGGTGACATACCAGCTTGTGCTGACCAAGACCGACGCGCTCAAGCCCCCCGCGCTCGCCGCCCGCCGGGTCGAAACCGCGGCCCTCGCCCGCGCCCATCCGGCCGCGCATCCCGTCATCCATGCGACCAGCAGCGAGACGGGCTTGGGGATTCCGGCATTGCGTGCCGAAATGGCCGCCCTGGCCACCTGACCCGCCGCACCTGCCCAAAGGATCCCTGGATGAGCCGCCCCACGATCTGCTTCGCCCACGCCGTCTACCCGCTTGCGAAGATCGCGCGCGACCGCGGTCTCGATGCCGAGATTCTCTCGGCCACGACGCTGGAGCAGGTCGAGGCGCAGATCGGGGGGGCGGACGTGCTGGTGATCTCCGGCCTGTGGCGCAATGCGCTGCTGTCGCTGATGGGCCGGGTGAAGCTGGTGCAGTCGATCAGCGCGGGGGTGGATCAGTATCCGCAGGATGAGTTCCGCAGCCGCGGCATCAGGCTCGCCAGCAACCAGGGTGGCAATGCCAATGCCGTGTCCGAGCACGCGCTGAGCCTGATCCTGGCGCTGACGCGGCATCTGCATGTCGCGCGCGACAACCAGGCCAGGCGGCACTGGGAAGGCATGAACCCGAACCCGGCGACGCGGGAGCAGGAACTGGGCGGCAAGACACTGCTGATCGCGGGTTTCGGCAGCATCGGCTCGCGCCTCGGCCGGCTCGCGCGCGCCTTTGGCATGAAGGTCATCGCCACGCGCCGGACCCCGCGCCCCGATCCGGACAGCGGCATCACCGTGGTCGCGCAGGACCGGTTCCGCGAATTCCTGCCCCAGGCCGATATCGTCGCCCTGACCTGCCCGCTGAACGACCAGACGCGCGGCATGGTGGACGCGGCCGCCTTCGCGACGATGAAGCCTTCCGCCCTGCTGGTGAACTGCGCGCGCGGCCGCGTGGTCGATGAGCCGGCGCTGATCGAGGCGCTGCGCACCAACCGCATCGCGGGCGCCGGGCTGGACGTGTTCTATGACGAGCCGCTGCCGGCGGAATCCCCGCTCTGGGGCTTCGGAAATGCCCTGATCACGCCCCACACGGGCGGCGAGACCGGCCTGTACGAGAGCAACCTGCTCGACACGCTGACCGAGAATCTGGGCCGCCTCCAGCGCGGCGAGCCGCTCCGCAACCAGATCGTCTGACCTTGGCTTGACCATCGGCGGGACCGGTCCCTACACGCCCGCCGACCGCACGAGGAACGCCATGACCGACCAGACCGAAGCCGCGGAACAGGCACGCATCCTGTCCCAGGCCCTGCCTTTCCTGCGGCGCTACGCGGGTGCGACCGTGGTCGTGAAATATGGCGGCCACGCCATGGGTGAGGAGGACCTGGCCAAGACCTTCGGCAGCGACATCGCGGTGCTGAAGCAGATCGGCGTGAACCCGGTCGTGGTGCATGGCGGCGGGCCGCAGATCAACGCCATGCTCAAGCGCCTCGCGATCCAGTCCACCTTCGTCCAGGGCCTTCGGGTGACCGACGCGGCGATGGTCGAAGTGGTGGAGATGGTCCTCGCCGGCACGGTCAACAAGCAGGTCGCCGGACTGATCAACCGCGCCGGCGCGCTGGCCGTGGGCATCTGCGGCAAGGATGGCGGGCTGATCCGGGCACGGAAGGTGACCCGCACGGTCAAGGACCCGGACAGTAATATCGAGCGCGCGCTCGATCTGGGCTTCGTCGGTGAGCCGGAGCATGTGGACGTGCGCGTGATCCACGCGCTGACCGGCGCGGGGTTGATCCCGGTGATCGCCCCCGTTGGCGTGGGCGAGGACGGGCAGACGTACAACATCAACGCCGATACGGTGGCCGGCGCGGTCGCGGGCGCCCTGGGCGCGCAGCGGCTGCTGATGCTGACGGACGTGCCGGGCGTGATGGATGCGGAGAAGCGCTTCCTGCATGAACTGACGCTGACGGATGTCGGCCGCATGATCGCGGACGGCACGATCAGCGGCGGTATGATCCCCAAGGTGGAGACCTGCGCGGATGCGGTGAAGGCGGGCGTGAAGGGGGCGGTGATCCTGGACGGCCGCGTGCCGCATGCCTGTCTGCTGGAGCTGTTCACCGATGGGGGCTTCGGGACGCTGATCCGGAATTGAGCTGGTCGCGCGCGGATTGACCTGACCAGTCCCGCTCCCTAGCTGATCGTCCGGCCAACCCTTTCGACTGCGATCATGTCCGACACCACCGAAACCCGCCCCTTCGGCGCCGAGGTCGGCCGCCTGCTCGACCTCGTCGTCCACGCGCTCTACTCGGAACGCGAGATTTTCCTCCGTGAGCTCGTCGCCAACGCGGCGGATGCGACCGACCGGCGCCGGTTCGAGGCGCTGACCGATCCCGCGCTCGCGCCGCCCGAGGGTGCGAAGGTCCGCATCGTGCCGGACAAATCCGCCCGCACGCTGACGATCGAGGATGCCGGCATCGGCATGACCAGGGACGAGCTGGCGGAGAACCTGGGCACCATCGCCCGCTCCGGCACCCGCGCCTTCGGCGAGAAACTGGCCCAGGCGAAGCCGGAGGACCGGCCGTCCCTGATCGGCCAGTTCGGCGTCGGCTTCTATTCCGCTTTCATGGTCGCCGACCGCGTCGAGGTGACCTCACGGAAGGTGGGCGTGGAAGAGGCCTGGACCTGGGCATCGGACGGGCAGGGCAGCTTCACCATCGCGCCCGCCGGGATGGAAGCACCCGGCACCCGTATCGTGCTGCACATCAAGCCGGACGCCGAGGAATATCTCGACCCGATGCGCATCGAGACCGTGGTGCGCAAATGGGCGGATCATATCGACATCCCCGTCACCATCGCCCGCGACGGCAAGGACGTCGGCGCCAACGAAGGCGCGGCCTTGTGGCGCAAGCCCAAGGCGGAGCTGACCAGGGCCGATACGGACAGCTTCTATCGCGGTCTGGGCAATCTGTTCGATGCGCCCTGGGCCACGATCCACTGGCGGGCCGAAGGCGCGCTGGACTTCGCCGCCCTGCTGTTCGTCCCCGGCGCGCAGCCCTTCGACCCGGTCGATCGGGACCGCGCCAGCCGCGTGCGACTGCATGTGCGGCGGATGTTCATCACCGACGAGGCGGAGCTGCTGCCCCCCTGGCTGCGCTTCGTGCAGGGCGTGATCGACACCGAGGACCTGCCGCTGAACGTCAGCCGCGAGATGCTGCAGGCCACGCCGGTGCTCGGCCGCATCCGCCGCTCGGCGACCGGCAAGGTGCTGTCCGAACTCAAGACACGCGCCAAGGACGCGGCGGACTACGCGGCGTTCTGGGAGAATTTCGGCGCCGTGCTGAAGGAAGGCGTGTGGGAGGATACCGAGCACCGCAAGGATCTCGCCCCCCTGCTGCGCTTCCGCTCCTCCGCGCGCGAGGGCTGGGTGTCGCTCGACGACTACGTGGCCGCGATGAAGCCGGGACAGGAGGCGATCTACCTGCTGCTGGGCGAGGACCCGCACGCGCTCGCCGCCTCCCCCCAGCTCGAAGGCTTCCGCGCCAAGGGCGTGGAGGTGCTGCTGCTGTCGGACGGGATCGATGCGTTCTGGCCGGAACGGCTTGGCACGTATGACGACAAGCCGATCCGCAGCATCACCCAGGGTGCGGACCTGTCGAAGATCGAGGGTGCTGCGCAGGAGGGCGAGGCCGCGGACGTGACGCGCCTGTCCGTGCTGCTGAAGGACGCGCTGAAGGAGGAGGTCGCGGAGGTGCGCGCCACCGACCGGCTGACCGACAGCGCCGCCGTGCTGGCCGCGCCGGAGCACGGGCCGGACCTGATGATGGCGCGCATGATGCGCCGCGCGGGCCGGATGAAGGAGGCGCCGAAGCTGGTGCTGGAGATCAATCCGCGCCACGCCTGGATCGCTTCGCTGGCCGCACGTGCCAACGAAGGCGGCGATGTGGCCGGGGAAGCGCGGCTGCTGATGGATCTTGCCCGCGTGCAGGACGGAGAGGCCCCCGCCGACCCGGCCGGCTTCGCCCGACGCGTGGCGGCCCTGGCAGCGAAGGCCTGATACCGGCGGCGGGACCACGCCCGGGTCCCCTCTCCCGCTGGCGGGAGAGGGGACGAAGCGGACGGGTCAGCGCATGGGACCGCTCGTATGATCCCGCCGCGCTACTGCCCCGCCTTCTCCCAGCCGCGCGCGCCCTGCCGCCAGTAGGTCAGCGTATGGCCGGCGGCCTTGCCCTGCCGCCACCGCTCCCGCGCAGCGGCGACCGCCGCCTCGTCATTGCCGTCGAACAGGTCGAACACGCGCGCGTAGCTGTCGGTCCGGGCGCTCGCCATCCCGTCCAGCAGGAACAGGAAGGCCGCGCCGTTCGGGTTCTCGTCCTCCGTGGTCAGCCAGATCGGCTGCAGATCGGCATGCCCCATGCGCGCCGTGCCGTGCGGCAGCCAGTCCGGATTCTCCGACAGCCACAGCGAGGCATCGAGCGCATCGCGCCGTTCCTCGGATCCGCACAGCACCACCGCGCGGCCGCCCTGGGCCAGCACGCGGCCCAGCAATTGCGGCAGGGCGCGGTCAACCCCCGTGCGCGTCAGGTGGTAGAAGCCGATCTCCGTCATGGCCGCATGCTCCGAAGCATCCGGCCGCTAGGCAAGCCCGTCAGCGGGTGCGCAGGGACGCGAATTCGCTGCGGCTCAGCTTGCCGTCACGGTTGGCATCGGCGCGGTCGAACAGGGCGACCGCCTGCGCGTCGGTCAGCCGCCGCCGCTCCGCCGGGCGATGCGCGCGGGCGGCCATGAATTCCTCGCGGGACACCTGGCCGTCATGGTTCGCGTCGATCCGGTTGAACATCCGCGATCCCGCCGGCGCGGATTCCGCGAGGACGGGCAACGCGGCGAGGGTGAGGACCAGGACCAGGGCCTTGCGCATGACTGTCTCCACAAACTGCCCGCGCGTCGTGGCATGGCCGGGCATCGCCCGTTTTGCGGAGCCGCGACGGAACGTAACGCCGCCTATGCGGCGCGCCCGCCATCGAAGCGCAGCTCGATCAGCGCCTCGTCGAAGGACCGGCCTTCGACGCGCAGCGCATCGCGCTCCACGCCATAGGTCTCGAAGCCCAGCGAGCGGTAGAGCGCGACGGCTCCCGTGTTGGTGGTGACGACCGTGGCCTGAAGCGCTGCCACATGCGACCGGGCATGCGCGATCACGTGTTCCACCAGCGCACGGCCGAACGTCCGCCCGCGCCGGTCCGCCCGTACATAGACACCCCAGAGCAGCCCCTTGTGCCGCGACTTCTCCCCGTCGCGCACGGCGAATCCCGCCATGCCCGCAAGCTCATCGCCGTCGAATGCGCCGAACACCGCATCGGGCGGCCGGGCCGCGGCCAGACGCGCGGCGAAACCGGCCGCGTCCGTCCGGCTCGCCTCCACGAAGCTCGCGCCGAACGCCTCCGGATGAAGGCGCAGGGCTTCGAGCCGGAGGAGGCGGAACGCCGCGCCATCCGAAGGCGCCAGGGGACGTATGTGCATGGGAAGGTCCGTCAGGCCCGGTGCGGGCCCTCGAAGCGCTGTGCCACCAGCCGGTCCAGCAGCCGCACGCCGAAGCCCGTCGCCCCCTTCGGCATCAGGCCGTCCGCTTCCTCGCGGCTTTCGACGCCCGCGATGTCCAGATGTGCCCACGGCGTGTCGCCCGCGAACTCGCGCAGGAACGCGGCGGCGTGGCAGGCATCGGGCAGCATGCGGCCGGTCAGGCAGTTGCGCAGGTCGGCGATGTCGCTGTTGATGTCCTCGCGATGGGCATCCGCGATGGGCATGCGCCACACATCCTCGCCCACGCTCGCGCCGGCCGCGGCCACATGCGCGGCCAGTGCGGCATCATTGTCGAACAGCCCGGCGCGGTGATGGCCCAGCGCGGTGACGATGGCGCCGGTCAGCGTGGCGAGGTCGATCACCGCCTGCGGCTTGTAGCGCGCGATCGCGTGGTGGATGGCGTCCGCCAGGACCAGCCTTCCCTCCGCATCGGTGTCCACCACCTCCACGGTGCGGCCGGACAGGGTGCGCAGCACGTCGCCGGGCCGGTAGGAGGCACCGCCGGTCGCATTCTCGGCCAGCGGCAGCACCGCGACAGCGGGCGCGGGCGATCGCCGCAATGCGAGCGCCATGATCGCACCGGCCGCCGCCGCCGCACCGGCCATGTCCGCGCGCATCTCCCACATCCGGTTCGCCGGCTTGATGCCGATCCCGCCCGTGTCGAAAGTAATGCCCTTGCCGACGAAGGCGACGGGCGGCGCTTCGATCGTGCCGCGCCAGCGCAGCACGGCCAGGCAGGGCGGATTCGCGGAGCCCTGGCCCACGGCCAGCAACGCGCCGAACCCCTTGCGCCGCAGGTCGCGCGTATCGAGCACCTTCAGCTTCACCCCCAGCGCCGCGATATCCTCCAGCCGCGTCGCGAAGCTGGCCGGCGTCAGCACATTGGCCGGCAGCGTGACCATGTCGCGCGCCCACAGCGTGGCCCGCACGGCAGCCTCCAGCGGCGTCCATACCCCCGCGAACTCCGCCGAGCCGTCGAGCAGGATATCGAGCGCGGCGAGACGCGGCGCATCCGCATCCTCGGCCTTGCGGATCGCGGCCGGACGCCAGGCGCGCAGGCAGCACGCGGCGGCGAAACGCGCCGCCCGTTCGGCGGTCAGGCCGCGCGCGTCGAGCGCGATGCGCGCGTAGCCGGACAGGGTCGAGGCCGTGTGGCTGCCCGCTCCCTCCACATCGCCCGCGGCGCCAAGCCCCACCAGCACGACGCGGCCTTCGGTCGTCAGCGCCTCGCAGCTCGTGCCCGCACCGCCGCGGAACCCCGCGGCATCGGCGGCCGCGCGCAGGTTGTCCGGGATCGCACCATCTTCGGCGAGCGGCAGTACGGTCGCATCCGCGCCTTCGATGCGCGCGACCGTGCCGACGGTGAGCATCACTCCTCGAAGTGGTTCGCGACCAGCCGGTCGAGCAGCCGCACGCCGAAGGCGGACGCGCCCTTGGGGATGATGGCGCCGTCCTTGTGCGTCCAGGCCGTGCCCGCGATGTCCAGATGCGCCCAGGGCGTGTCGTTGACGAAACGCTGGATGAACTGTGCGGCGGTGATCGATCCGCCGGGCCGCCCGCCGATGTTCTTCATGTCCGCGATGTCGGACTTGAGCATCTTGTCGTAGGCGTCGCCGAGCGGCATGCGCCATACCTTCTCGCCCGTCTCGATACCCGCGGCGGTGAGTTGCTGCGACAGCTCATCATTGTTGCTGAAAAGACCCGCATGCTCGTGCCCGAGGGCGACGATGATCGCGCCGGTCAGCGTGGCGAGATCGACCATGAAGCGCGGCGCGAACTTCTCCTGGCAGTACCAGAGCGCGTCCGCGAGTACGAGCCGGCCTTCGGCGTCGGTGTTCAGCACCTCGATGGTCTGGCCCGAATAGCTGGTCACCACATCGCCCGGCCGCTGCGCGGTGCCGGACGGCATGTTCTCGACCAGGCCCAGGATGCCGACCGCATCCACCTTCGCCTTGCGGCCGGCAAGCGCGACCATCAGCCCGGCCACGGTGCCCGCACCGCCCATGTCCCACTTCATCTCCTCCATGCCGCCCGCGGGCTTGATGGAGATGCCGCCGGTGTCGAAGGTCACGCCCTTGCCGACGAAGGCCACGGGCTTGGACTTGCCGCGCCCCTTGCGGCCCTTCCATTCCAGGATCACGAAACGCGGCTCATTGGCCGAGCCCTGCGCCACGCCCAGCAGCGCGCCGAAGCCCAGCTTCTTCATCTCCTTCGGGCCGAGCACCTCGACCGACAGGCCGTATTTCTCGAACCCCTCGCAGCGCTTGGCGAATTCGGCGGGGTTGAGCACGTTGGCCGGCTCGCTGACCAGATCGCGGGTGATGAACACGCCCTCGGCGACCGCCGCCAGATCGGACCACGCGGCGCGCGCCGCCGCCTGCTCATCATGGTTGACCACGACCTTGGCGAGCTTGGGCTTGTCCTGCGCCTTTTCCTTGGTCCGGTAGCGGTCGAAGCGGTAGCCGCGCAGCACCGCGCCCAGCGCGGCATGGGCGGCGTCCGCCGCGCCGCCACCGGGGACGATGGCCAGCACCGCGTCGCCCGACGCGGCAGCCTCGGCCTGGCCGCCCGCTTCCTCATAGGCCAGCGCCTTCGCATCCGCGCGCTTGCCGATCCCGACCGCGATCACGCGGGACAGGCCGGCGCCGGGCGCGAGAATGGTTGCCGTCTGCCCCTTCTTGCCGGTGAACCGCGCCGCCGCCAGCGCGCGGCCGACGGCGCCGCCGGTCGCGGCATCGGCCTCGGCCCACAGCCCGGACGCCTGCTCTCCCTCACCGATCAGCAGGGCAAGCGCCCCCGCCTTGGGCAGGGTCGGTTTGGCGAAGGCAACGTCCAGCATGCGTGTTCCCCGGGGGTTGCGGTCCGGCGACCTTAGAGAGCGTTTGGGGATGCGCCAAATCGGCCGGGCTTTGCCGGGACCGCCCCGGGCGCTATCAACGGACGGATGGATGACGATGCGCTGCTGCGGCTCGCCGCCGACCTTGCGCGCCAGGCCGGGGCGGCGATCCTTGCCGTGCGCGCCCGCGGGTTCGACGTGGAGCGCAAGGACGACCGCTCCCCCGTCACCGAGGCCGATCGCGCGGCGGAAACGCTCATCGTCGATGGCCTGCGCCGTGCCGTGCCCGACATTCCCGTGATCGCGGAAGAGGAAGTGTCCGCCGGCCGCCGCACGGAGCCGTCCGCCCTTTACTGGCTGGTCGATCCGCTGGACGGCACGCGCGAATTCGCCGCCGGGCGGGATGAATTCACCGTCAATATCGGCCTTGTGCGCGATGGACGCGCCGTGCTGGGCGTGGTCGGCGTGCCGGCGCTGGGTGAGATGTTCGGCGGCATCGTGGGCCGTGGCGCGTGGCGGCGTGATATCAGCGGGGAGCGGGTGATCCGCGCCCGGCACGCGCCCGCCGACGGCATCACGGTGATGGCCTCGCGGCACTACGCGACCGACCCGCGCATCAATGACTTCCTTGCCGGACGCACCGTGCGCAAGATCGTGAACATCGGCTCCGCGGTGAAGTTCTGCCGCCTCGCCGAAGGCGTGGCCGACCTGTATCCCCGCTTCGGCCGCACCATGGAATGGGACACCGCCGCGCCGCAGGCGGTGCTGGAAGCCGCCGGCGGCACCGTGCGCACGCTGAGCGGCGAGGCCGAATTGCGCTACGGCAAGCCCGACTGGGTCAATCCGGCCTTCGTCTGCACCGGCATCCTGTGACCCGGACGCTGCCCGAGGATGCCGCCGGCATCGCCGAGGCGGCGCACCTGCTGCGCGAAGGCCGGCTGGTCGCCTTCGGCACGGAGACGGTCTACGGCCTGGGCGGCGACGCGACGAACGCGAAGGCCGTGGCGGCGATCTTCGAGGCCAAGGGCCGCCCGCATTTCAATCCGCTGATCTGCCACTACCCGGACGCTGCCTCCGCCTTCGCCCAGGTCGTGCCCGACGCGCGCGCACAGGCCCTGGCGAACCGGTTCTGGCCCGGCCCGCTGACGCTGGTGCTGCCCAGACGGGCGGATTGCCCGGTCGCGCTGCTCGCGGGGGCCGGGCTGGACACGCTCGCCGTGCGGGTGCCCGCGCATCCGGTCGCGCTGGCGCTGCTGCGCGCGGTGGGCCGGCCCGTGGCCGCGCCTTCGGCCAACCGGTCGGGCCAGGTCTCCCCCACTACGGCCGCGCATGTGCTGGACGGGCTCGCGGGCCGGATCGACGCGGTGCTGGATTCGGGGCCGTGCCCGGTCGGCGTGGAGTCGACCGTGCTGGACCTCAGCGGGGCGCGCCCTTTCCTGTTCCGCCCTGGCGGGGCGACGGTGGAGGAGATCGAAGCCGTGATCGGCCCCGTCGCGCGCGGCATCCCGATCGAGGCGGCCGGCCACAGCCAATCCCTGCGTTCGCCCGGCCTGCTCATCTCCCACTATGCGCCCGCGCTGCCGGTGCGCCTGGGCGCGACCGACGCGACGGCGGCGGAAGCGCTGCTGGCGTTCGGCCCGCCGCTGCCGGGCGCGGGGGCAGTGTTCCAGCTTTCCGCCACACGCGACCTGGCCGAGGCTGCCGCCAACCTGTTCACCGGCCTGCGCACGCTCGACCGCGAAGGGGCGGCGCGCGGTCTGGTCCGCATCGCCGCCATGCCGGTCCCCGCCGAGGGGCTCGGCCTCGCCATCAATGACCGCCTCTCCCGCGCCGCCGCCCCGAGGGACTAGCATCGCACCCATGGCCGATATTCCGCACGCGCCCCTGCTCACCGCCATCGCCGACCTGGTCGGCCCGCGCGGCCTGATCACCGATCCGGCCGAGACCGCGCCGTACGCCACCGACTGGCGGTCGCTGTATCGCGGCCAGACCCCCGCCGTGGTGCGCCCGGCGAATACCGAGGAAGTCGCCGGCGTCATCCGGCTCTGCGCCGCGGCCGGGGTCGGCATCGTGCCGCAGGGCGGCAATACCAACATGGTCGGCGGCGCCGTGCCGGCGGAGGATGGCAGCCAGATCGTGCTCAGCCTCGCGCGCATGAACCGCGTCCGCGCCCTTGATGCCGTGGACCTGACCATGACCGTCGATGCCGGCGTCACGCTCAAGGCCGGGCAGGACGCGGCAGCCGAACAGGGCTGCCTGCTGCCGCTGTCCATCGGCTCGGAAGGCACCGCCCAGATCGGCGGCGTGCTCGCCACCAACGCGGGCGGCAACAACACCGTGCGCTACGGCAATGCGCGCGACATGGTGCTCGGCCTGGAAGTGGTCACGCCGCAGGGGGAAATCTGGAACGGGCTGCGGCGGCTGCGCAAGGACAACACCGGCTACTGCCTGCGCCAACTCTTCGTGGGCAGCGAGGGCACGCTGGGCGTGATCACCGGCGCGGTGCTGAAGCTGCAGCCCGCACCGCGCCAGACCGAGATCGCGCTGTGCGCCGTCGCCTCACCCGCCGCCGCCCTGGCCCTGCTCAACCGCGTGCGCGACACGTCCGGCACCGCGCTGACCGCGTTCGAGTACATGAGCGGCCTCGGCATCGAATTCGTGCTGCGCCACATCCCCGGCGCCACCCTGCCGCTCGGCCAGAAGGGCGATCACTACACGCTGATCGAGCTGACCTCCTCCGGCGAGGGCAGCGCGATGCGCGACGGGCTGGAGGCGGCGCTCGCCGACGCCCTGGAAGCGGGGGAGGTTATCGATGCCGTGCTGGCCGAAAGCGACGCGCAGCGCGCCGCGCTGTGGCGGCTGCGCGAGGAGCACAGCGAGGCCCAGCGCCTGGAGGGGGCCAGCATCAAGAACGACATCTCGGTCCCCGTCTCCGCCGTGCCGGCGCTGATCGAGGATGCCTCCGAGGCCTGCCGGAAACTGATGCCCGGCATCCGCGTGGTTGCGTTCGGCCACATGGGCGACGGCAACATCCACTTCAACCTGGAACAGCCGGTGGACATGGAAGGCACCGCCTTCCTCGCCCGCGATCATGAGATCATGGACACCGTCAACGAGGTGGTGCGGCGTCTCGGCGGATCGTTCAGCGCCGAGCATGGCGTGGGCCGCCTCAAGCCCTACATGATGACGGACTGGCGCGGGGGCGTGGAACTCGATCTGATGCGGCGCATCAAGGATGCGATCGACCCGGCCGGGATCATGAATCCCGGCAAGGTGCTGCCCTGATCCTGCGGCGGCGGCGCCGAACGCCCCGCGCCGGGGCGGGGGGCGCGGCCTCGGGCGCGCCGCTCCTTTTCGGCGCCCCGCCCGAAATCGTGTCGGCCGCGCCGGGGCAGGCTGCGGAGATTGCCGTTTTCCCGCCCCGGTCCGCGGGCTACACACGCCCGGCATGACGGGGATCGACCGATACATCCTGCGCCAGCTCGCGGTCGCCCTGGTTGCCGTGACCGGCGGACTCGCGCTGCTGATCTGGCTGACCCAGTCGCTGCGGTTCGTGGAGCTGGTCGTCAACCGCGGATTGTCATTCGCGGTGTTCCTTCAGCTCACCAGCATGATGATCCCGTCCTTCGTGGTGGTCATCCTGCCGATCACGACCTTCGTCGTGGTGCTGTTCGTCTATCAGAAGCTGGCCAGCGACCGGGAGCTGGTGGTGATGCGCGCCGCCGGCCTGTCGCCCGCGTCGCTGTCGCGCCCCGCGCTCACCATCGCGGCGATCGCGACGGTCTGCGGCTGGCTGCTGCACATCTATATCGTCCCCTGGTCCTACGGACAGTTCCGCGAATTCCAGTTCGAGATCCGCAACCGCATGGCGGCGGTGCTGCTGCAGGACGGCGTGTTCACGCCGGTCAGCGACGATGTCACCGTCTATGTGCGCGAACGCCGCAACGACGGCACGCTGCGCGGCCTCGTGATCCATGACGCGCGCGACCGCGCCAACCCGGCCACCATCCTGGCCGAGGCCGGCACGATCACCCCCGGCAACGGCGGCCCGCGCGTGACGCTGTTCAACGGCAGCCGCCAGCAGCTCGACCGCAGGACCGGCCGGCTGAACGTGCTGCAGTTCAGTGAGAACACGCTCGACCTCGCCCAGTCACGCCGGGCGGAGGAGGAGAGCCGCGCGCGCGATTCCCGCGAACGCTCGATCGGCGAATTGCTGCACCCCGACCCGAGCGAGCCGATGAACCCGCGTGACATCCCCAAGTTCCGGGTCGAAGCGCACCAGCGCATGTCCGGCCCGCTGACCGGGATCTCCTTCGCGCTGGTCGCGCTCGCCACCACCCTGACGGGGACGTTCCGCCGCTACGGCGGATTGCTGCGCCCGCTGATCGGCACCGGCCTGCTGGTGGGCCTGCTGGCGCTCGGCCTGTCGATCGGCAACCTCGCCGCGCGCGTCCCGGCGCTGATCCCGCTGATCTGGGTGCACGCGCTGCTGCCGGGCGCACTGGCGGGGCTGGTGCTGTTCGGCCCGCGCGGACTGCAACCTGCCTGGGCCCGGGCATGACCGTCGCGCTGACCCTCTCGCGCTACGTCGCGCGGCAGTTCGCCTGGGCGGTGTTCGGCATGCTCGCGGCGCTGGCCGGGCTTGTCGCGCTGTTCGACCTGATCGAATTGCTGCGCCGCGCCGCCACACGGGAGGATGCGAGTTTCGGCATCGTGGCCACGATCTCCGGCCTGCGCATCCCGTTCATCGTGATGGAGATCATGCCCTTCGCGGTGCTGCTGGGCGGCATCCTGGCGTTCTGGCGGCTCACCCGCAGTTCCGAACTCGTGGTCGCGCGCGCGGCCGGCATCTCCGTCTGGCAGTTCGTCGCCGCCCCTGTCCTGGCCGCCTTCGCGCTGGGCGCGATCGCGACCGCCGCGCTGTCGCCGCTGTCGAGCGCGATGCTTGCGCGGGCGGAGCAGCTCGATGCGCGCTATCTCCGCTCCGGCAGCGGACCGTTCTCCCTGACGGGCGGCCAGCTCTGGCTGCGGCAGGCCGACCGCGACGGGTCGAATGCCGGTGTCGCCATCGTCCATGCGCGCGCCGTCGTCGCGAGCGATGTCAGCCTTGAACTCCGGGACGTGAGCATCTTCCGCCTGGACGCGCAGGACCGCTTCCTCGGCCGGATCGAGGCCCCCCGCGCCACACTGCTGCCCGGCCGCTGGCGGCTGCAGGACGCGCGGGAAATCCTTGCCGACCGCGCGCCCTCGCCGCCCGAGGACATCGAGTTTCCGACCGATCTGACCGTGGAGCGCGTGCAGGACAGCTTCGCATCCCCAGACACGCTGTCGGTCTGGGCGCTGCCCGATTTCATCGCCCTGCTCGAAGCGTCGGGCTTCTCCTCGATCCGGCATCGGCTGCACCTGAACGCGCTGCTTGCCCTGCCCCTGCTGACCGCGGTGATGGCACTGGTCGCGGCCGGGTTCTCGATGCGGCCGGCGCGGCGCGGGGGCGTGGCGCAGATGCTCGCCGGCGGCGTGGCCGCGGGCTTCGCCCTGTTCGTCATCACCAAGGTCGCGAACGAATTCGGCCAGTCCGGCGCGCTTCCGGTCCGGCTCGCGGCCTGGGCGCCCGCCGCGGCCGGCCTGATGCTGGCGGTCGCCTTGCTGTTGCATCTGGAAGACGGCTGACCCGCGTGCGCGCTTTCTCCCTCATCATGATCATAGCGATGGCCGTACTCGCGTCGGCATCGCACCTCGCCATCGCGCAACCAACCGGTCTCGAGGTCGGCGACGGCGGCCAGAGCCGGGACGAACCCGTGTTCTTCACCGCCGACGAGGTCGAGTACGACCGCGATGCCGGCCTGGTCACCGCGCGCGGCCAGATCGAGGCATGGCAGGGCGAGCGTATCCTGCGCGCCGAAACCATGACCTATGACCGCAACACCGGGCGGATGACGGCGCAGGGCAACATCGTGCTGCTGGAGCCCGACGGACAGGTCCTGTTCGCCGATCGCGCGGACCTGACGGATTCGATGCGAAACGGCATCATCGAGGGCATGCGCGGCCTGCTCGCCCAGAACGGACGCCTTGCCGCCAATGGCGCGCGGCGCACCGGCGGCACGGTCACCGAGATGTCGCGCGCCGTCTATTCCACCTGCGACCTCTGCAAGGAAGATCCGACGCGCCCGCCACTGTGGCAGATCCGCGCGCGCGTCGCACGGCACGACAGCGTGGAGAAGCGCATCAGCTACCGCGATGTGACCATGCAGTTCGCGGGCATCCCGATCTTCTACATGCCGGTGCTCTGGCACGCCGATCCGTCGGTCAAGCGGCAGTCCGGCCTGCTCGCCCCGATCTTCGGCCGATCGACCCATCTCGGTGCTTTCACCGGCATCCCGTATTACTGGGTGATCGACGATCAGTCGGACATGACCATCACGCCGCTGATCTCGACGAAGCAGTATCCGCTGCTCGGCCTGGAATACCGCCGGCGCTTCAATGCCGGCATGCTGGAGGCGACAGGCGCGGTCACCTATGATCGAGAGGATCGAAGCTGGAAGGGCCACATCTTCGCCAATGGCCGCTTCGCCTATGACGAGGTCTGGCGCTACGGCTTCAACCTGAACCGCGCGACCGACGACGAATACCTGCGCAACTACCGCATCAGCACCCAGCGCGTGCTGACCTCGCAGGTCTATGCCGAAGGCTTCGGCATCAATGGCATCGAAGGGACGTATGCGCGCATCGACTCGCGCATCTATCAGGGCCTGCGCTCCGCCATCGATGACGATGCGCTGATCCCGTTCGTGCTGCCGCGCATCTACGTGGACTACGCGGGCCCGACCGGATGGCTGAACAGTCGGCTCGGTCTCGATGCCGGGTTCTTCGCGCTGACCCGCCAGTCGGGCACGGACACGCGGCGCATAGCCGGGCGCAGCACCTGGGAAATGCCGCTGCGCGGATCATGGGGCGAACAGATCACGCTCGCGGCCAACCTCGACATGCTGGCCTATCAGGCCAACGACCTGAACCGCTTCCCCAACTACTACAGCACCCAGAGCGCGGGCGCGACGCGGGTGCATCCCCAGGTCTCGCTGACCTGGAGCTGGCCCTGGGCGCGCCACACCGAAACGATGGGCAGCCAGATCATCGAGCCCATCGTCCAGCTCGTGGCAGCCCCCAATGTCGGGTCCGGCCGCAACAGGATCCCGAACGAGGACAGCCGCGACCTGGAGTTCACCGATGCGACGCTGTTCGGCTTCAACAAATTCCCCGGCCGCGACCAGCTGGAAGGCGGGCTGCGCGCCAATGTCGGGCTGAAGGCATCCTGGTACATCGCCGGCACGGTCGTGGACGGGCTGGTGGGCCAAAGCTACCGGACGCACCGGGACGATAATTTCCCCACCGGCAGCGGGCTGGAGGACAAGGCGAGCGACATCGTCTCCCGCGTCACCTTCATTCCCACGCCATGGATGGACCTGACCTGGCGCGGCAGGTTCGACAACGAATCGGGCCGTCGGCGGCTGATGGACTCGGTGGCGACAGTGGGGCCGTCGCAATTCCGTGCCTCGGTCGGCTATCTGTATACGGGCGCCTCCCCGTATATCAGCCCGCACACCGAGCGAAGCGAGATCAGCCTTGGCGTCAGTTCCCAGATCGGGCCGTGGCGCTTCGGGGCCTCGACGCGCCGCGATATCAAGAGCCGGCACATGGTCGCCACCGATCTGGCCGTTTCCTACGAGGACGAGTGCTTCATCTTCGACATCCGCTACCAGCGGCGCTTCGGCACGACCTCGACCCGCGACGACGGGCGCGGAGATACGGCGTTGCTGTTCCGTCTGGTGTTCAAAACTGTCGGTGAGTTCGGCTTCAACGCCCTCTGACCCTGCGCTAGAAGCCTAGAATGCGCTTGTTCCTGATCCTGTTCGCGCTTCTGGCCGCCACGCCGCTTCCGGCACGGGCGCAACAGTTCGGCATCGCCGCCGTGGTCAACGGCGATGTCGTCAGCCGCCTGGATATCGAGAACCGGCGCCGGCTGTTCGCGCTGTCCACGGGCCTGCCCGTGACCCAGCAGGTGCTGGACCGGCTGACGCCCCAGGTGATCAAGCAGCTGATCGACGAACGCCTGCGCCTGCAGGAGATCCAGCGGCGGCGGATCGTGGTGTCCGACCAGGACATCGCGGATGCGATCGCCGGGATCGAACGGCGCAACGAGATGCCGGAAGGAGCCATGCGCGCCCGGCTGCGGGGCCAGGGCGTGGAATTCCGCACCCTGATCGACCAGATCCGGGTGCAGATCGGCTGGAGCCGGGTGCTGCGGCAGGTGCTCGGCGCCCAGGCCGAGCCCACCGAATCGGAGATCGCGGAACGGGCGCGCGCAACCGAGGCGCGCACCGGCCAGCCCGAATACCTGGTGGCCGAGATTTTCGTCCCGGTGGACGACCCCGCAAACGAGGATCAGGCCCGGGCCTTCACCAATGAAGTGATCTCCCAGCTGCGTGCGGGCGCGCCGTTCGCCGTGGTGGCGGCCCAGTTCAGCCAGAGCCCGACCGCGCTTGAAGGCGGCGACCTGGGCTGGGTGACAGAAGAACAGGTCGATCCGGAGGTCGCGCGCCTGCTCGCGATCATGCCACCGGGCGCGGTCAGCAACCCCGTCCGCGTACCCGGGGGGTTCAGTATCGTGACGCTGCGCCAGAAGCGCGTGGTCGGCCGCGACATCGCGACGATGCTGTCGATCCGGCAGGCCTTCCTGCCCTTCACCTCCCCGCTGAACCCGCAGGCACCCACCGACCAGCAGATTTCCCAGCTTCAGGCAGCACAGCGGCTGCAGTCATCCGCACGAAGCTGTGCCGCGATCGAGGCGGCGAACAAGGCGGCGGGCGAGAAGCGTCCCTCCGATCCCGGTGAGGTGCGGCTGGAGACGGTGGACCCGCCGCAGCTCCGCCAGCTTCTGGCCGGGCTGACGGTCGGCCGCGCGAGCCAGCCCCTGCCCACGCAGGAAGGCATCCTGGTGATTATGGTCTGCTCGCGGGAGCAGAAGAACCTGGGCGTGGCCACGCCGCAGGAGCTGCGCAACGCCATCCTGCGCGACCGGGTGGAGCAGGTGTCCCGCCAGCTCATGCGCGATCTGCGGCGGCGCGCGAATATCTCCGAGCGTGCCTGACCGCCCCAAGCTGCGCGAAGTCATCGCGCGGCACGGGTTGGATGCCCGCAAGTCGCTCGGCCAGCATTTTCTACTGGACGAGAACGTCACCCAGCGGATCGCGCGGCTGGCCGGGCCGATCGAACACCGCCACATCATCGAGGTGGGGCCGGGCCCGGGCGGCCTGACACGGGCATTGCTGGACGCCGGGGCGGAAACCGTCACGGCCGTGGAGATCGACGCGCGCGCCGCCGCCGCCGTCCGGGAACTGGCACAGACCGACGCACGGCTCCGCCTGATTGAAGGCGACGCGCTGAAGACGGACCTGCCTGCACTGGCCCCCGCGCCACGCCGGATCGTCGCCAACCTGCCCTACAACGTCGCCACGCCCCTGCTGGTCCACTGGCTGCGGGAGGCCGCGTCCTATGAGGCGATGGCGCTGATGTTCCAGCTTGAGGTCGCCGAACGCATCGTGGCCGCTCCCGACACCGATGCCTACGGCCGGCTTGCCGTGCTCGCGCAATGGACCTGCACCTCCCGCGTCCTGATGCGCCTGCCGCCCGAAGCCTTCGCCCCGCCCCCCAAGGTCTGGTCGGCCGTGGTCGGTCTGACGCCGCATCCGGCGCAGCCGCCCGCCGAGCTGTTCAGGTCCATGGAGCGCCTGACCGCCGCCGCCTTCGGCCAGCGCCGCAAGATGCTGCGCAGCGCGCTGCGCGGCCTGGGCGGGGAAGCGTTGCTGGACCGCGCCGGCATCGCCGGCGACCGGCGGGCGGAGACGCTCTCCGTCGCGGAGTTCGACGCGCTCTGCCGGCTTATTTGAGCCAGGCGAGCAGGCCGCCGATGGTCACGATCGAGACGGCCGTGGTCCAGACCACCGTGGTCGCGGAGCGGTCCGCCAGGGTGGAGTAGCGCCGCGCGAGGATGAAGGCATTGGCCCCGGTGGGAAGTGCGGCCACCACCACCGCGACCGTGTAGGGCGTGCCCGTCAGCCCGAAGATCGGCCCCGCGGCGATCGCGACCATCACGGGCAGCACGAACAGCTTGAGCATCCCGGCCCAGAGCGATTCCCGCCATCCGCCCGGATCGCGGAAGCCGGCCAGCGAGGCGCCGAGGCAATACAGCGCGATGGCCGGCATCGCCGCCCCCAGCAGCTCGGTGAACCGGCGCAGCATGCCCGGCACGGGGATATCCAGCAGGCGCCAGATGAGGGCCACGACGATGCCCAGGATCACCGGATTGCGGACCAGCGCGCGGGCGGAAGCGGCGATGGTGCGGCCGATATGGCTGCCTTCGCTGCGGCTGATCTCCAGCAGGATGGTGGTCACGGGCAGTTGCACGATGGAATGGAAGGCGACCAGCGCGATCAGGTTGGCGACACCTTCGGGCCCGAACGCAGCCGCGATCAGCGGTACGCCCATCATCACCGTGTTGCCGAAGGTGACGTTGAGCGCGAACACCGCCGACGCCCCCAGATCCTGCCGCAGCACGCGCATCGAGATCGCGAGCGCGACGATGTAGAGCACGACAACGGCGCCGAAATAGGCGAGCGCGATGCCGGCGATCCACAGCGTCGCCGCCCCCGTGACGGAGGCGAACAGCAGCGCGGGCGTGGCCAGCCAGAACACGAAGTCGTTCAGCCCGCCCAGCGCCGCATCCGACATGCGGCCGGTGCGGGCGGACACGTAGCCCAGCAGGATCAGCGCGAAGATGGGCGCGACGATCTCCGCGATGGTGCTCACAGCCCGGCGACGAACCCCACGAGTCCGGTGCGTCGCACGCGGGCGATGCGCTCGGCGCGCAGCACGGCGCGCGCGTCCTCGATCGCCTCGGAGAGGTCGCGGTTGACGATCACGTAGTCGAACTCGGCCCAGTGGGAGATTTCGGTCCGCGCCTCCTCCATGCGTCTGGCGACCTGCTCCGGTGCATCGCCCCGCGCCCGCATCCGCTGCTCCAGCGCGGCGAGCGAGGGCGGCAGCACGAACAGCCCGACCACATCCCCCGGCAGCGCGGCGCGGAGTTGCTGGTGGCCCTGCCAGTCGATGTCGAACAGCACGTCACGGCCCTGCGCGAGCGCCGATTCCACCGGCACACGCGGCGTGCCATAGCTGCGGCCGAAGACGGTGGCGTGTTCCAGCAACTGCCCTGCCGCCGCCATCTCCGCGAAGCGGGCCTCGCTGACGAAATGGTAGTGCTCGCCCTCGCGCTCACCGGCGCGCGGGGCGCGCGTGGTGGCGCTGATCGACAGCGCCATCAGCGGGTCGCCAGAAGCAAGCGCGCGGGAGATGGAGGACTTGCCGGCCCCGGACGGTGCGGCGATGACCAGGCAGAGACCGCGACGGGCGATCTCACTCGACATTCTGCACCTGCTCCCGCATCCGCTCGATCGCGGCCTTGAGGTCGAGGCCGAGCGCGGTCAGCTTCACCGACGCGGATTTCGAGCAGAGCGTGTTGGCCTCGCGCACGAATTCCTGGACCAGGAAATCAAGCTTGCGACCGATGCGCTCCCCCTGCGCGACCAGGGCGCGGGCGGTCATGATGTGCACCCCGAGCCGGTCGATCTCCTCCCGCACGTCGGATTTCTGCGCCAGCAGCGCGACTTCCTGGGCGAGGCGTTCTTCCGGGATGTTCGCCTGAAGGTCGGCGAGTGCGGCCAGCAGCCGGTCGCGCTGGCGCGTGGGCTGGGTCGCGGCCTCGGCGGCGGCCTGATCGGTCAGGGCGGCGATCTCGTCGATCAGCGTGTGCAGCGTATCGGCAAGGCGCGCGCCTTCGGCGCGGCGGGAGGCGACGAGTTCGGCGACGGCGGCGCGGAAGCCCGCACGCACCTCGGCGCGCAACGCGCCCTCCGCGGCCTCGTCCGCCATGGGCTGGGCGGGGCGCAGCACGCCGGGTAGTGCGAGCAGCGCCTCGGGCCGCGGCGGGGCGGCGCCGGGGATGCGGGCGGCGAGGTCCTGCGCCAGCGCCAGCATCTGGTCGAGCACCAGCGGGTCAGGGGCGATGCGCGGCGTCTCGTCCCGCTTGAGCGAAAGCGTGGCGGAGACGTTGCCGCGGCCGAGCAGGGGGGCGGCGTCCTCCCGCAACGCGGGCTCCAGCACATCCAGCCCGCCCGGCAGGCGGAAGCGCAGGTCGAGGCCGCGGCCGTTGACGCTGCGCAGTTCCCAGGTCCAGGACGTGCCGCCGCTTTCGCCCGCGGCGCGTCCGAAACCCGTCATGCTGGCGAGCGGTGTGTTGCCGGGCCGTGTCATGGGCGCGGGTTCTGGCAGGCAGGGGAGTATCCATCAAGCCATGCACCCATCCTTCGGCGCGGTCCTGATCACGGGCGCATCCTCCGGCATCGGGCGCGCGCTGGCGGTGGCCTGCGCGGGGCCGGGCGCGGTGCTGCATCTGGGCGGGCGCGATGAAGCACGGCTGGCGGCGGCGGCGGCGGCATGTCGCGCGCTTGGGGCGAACGTGCGTGCCGCCGTGCTGGATGTCCGCGACGCGGAGGCGACGGCGGCGTGGATCGAGGGTGCGGGGCGGCTGGATCTGGTGGTCGCCAATGCGGGAATTTCCGCCGGCACGGGCGACAGGCGGCCGGAGACGGCGGCGCAGACCCGGGCGGTGTTCGGGACGAACCTGGAAGGCATGCTGAACACCGCGCTGCCGGCGATGGCGGCGATGGCGGGCCAACCGGTGGGACCGGACGGCGTGCGGGGGCGGATCGCGGTGATCGCCTCCATCGCGGCGTTCGTGGCCGCACCGGGCGCGCCGGCCTATTGCGCATCGAAGGCGGCGGCGGATGCGTGGACGGTGGGCGTGGCGGCCATGGCGCGGCGGGACGGGATCGTGCTGACCAGCGTGTGCCCGGGCTACGTGCGCACGGCGATGACGGCACGGAACCGGTTCCCGATGCCGGGGCTGATGGACGCGGACCGGGCAGCGGGAATCATCCTGCGCGGGGTCGCGGCCAACCGGCGGCGGGTGGTGTTCCCGTGGTGGATGGGGCTGGCGGCGCGGATCGTAGGCGGGCTGCCGCCCCGGGTGTCGTCGGCGCTGCTGTCGATGCCGGAAGGGAAGGCGCCGCTGGCCGAAAGTTAGGCTGAAGGCGAACGGCAGATGCCGCGCGCGTGCCTTTCGGTCAGGGCTTGGCCGGCGGTTCCGAGGCCAGCACGCCGGCCGTTGCCCAATCCGACTTCTCGACATCCCGCAGGATCACCTGCACGGCCTGCGGCGTGCTGCCTGCGGTGGACACGAACGCGTCGGTCAGCGCCTTCACGAGGGCCTTCTTCTGCTCAGGCGTGCGGCCGGCGAACATCTCGACATGGATCACGGGCATCTCGGTTCTCCTGACATCCCGCCCTGGCCGGCATCCTCATCTGCGAAGGAGAGCCGAAAGGCAGCGCATCGACATGACAACCCTCCGCTACCTTACGGCCCACGGCAAGAGGGACCGGGAGCGAAGCGGGAAGCCGACGTTGACAATCCTCGCACCCCATCTCGAAATGCCCGTATGAGTTGCCTCGCCGCCACGCAGCGACGTCGCCTGCACACATCCGTGCGGAGCGTTCTGCCCGTGCCTGGAAGATCAAGGATCGCGGCGCACTAAGCCGCGCCGCAGGCCCGGGCCGCCCCGCCCGCCAATACGGTCGGCGGGGTTTTTCATGCCCGGACGCCGGCCTTCCGCCCGGAGTCTAGACCACGATGTACGACGACTTCACCCTCTGGCCCACCACTCCGGCGGATGCGGACGCCATCCGGACCCTGACACGGGCCGCCTACGCCAAATGGATTCCGCTGATCGGCCGCGACCCCTTGCCCATGCGCGCCGACTACGACCACGCCGTGCGGCGTCACCGCATCGTCGTGCTGCGCCACGCCGGCGCGCTCGTCGGCCTGATCGAGATGATCCCGAGGCCGGACCATCTTCTGATCGAGAACGTCGCCGTCGCGCCCGGCTTCCAGGGCAAGGGCCTGGGTCGTCGCCTGCTGGCCAATGCCGAACAGGTCGCCGCCTCACTCGGCCATGCCGAAATCCGGCTCTACACGAACAGGGCCTTCGCGGAGAATGTCCGCCTGTACCAGCGCCTCGGCTATCGCATCGACCGGGAGGAAGCGTTCATGGGCGGATTCACCGTCCACATGAGCAAGCCGGTCGCCGCACCGGCATAAGGCGCTCCCCCCCTCCCCGCCGCTGCGTGCCGACCAGCCACACGCCGGCCAGCACCACCGCGCCCGCCGCCGCCTCGTGCATTCCCGGCACCTCCCCCAGCACCAGCGCGGCGATCCCCGCCGCCCAGACCGGTTGCAGGTAGCTGACCATCGCCGCCTCGGTCGCCCGGGCGAAACTCAGCAGCCGCAGATACAGCGTCAGCGCCACGGCGGAGGCGACCATGCCCACCACCACCAGCACGGCCCACACATCCACGCCCTGATCGAAACTGCCCGGCGGATCGATCGCCAGCGCCAGCACCAGTGCCACCGGCAGCGACGCGGCCTGCTGGCCCAGGGCCAGCGGCGCGGAACTCGTGATCCGCGCGATCCGCGCATACAGCGTGGACGCCGCGTAGCAGGCGGACATCCCCAGCACGAGCAGCCCGCCCGCGAGCGAGGCATCGGCCCGCAGCGCGGCCGGCCCGATCAGGGCCGCGATCCCCACGAAGCCCAGCAACAACCCTGCCACGCCGCGCGACGTCGGCCGTTCCTCCCGCAGCAGCCAGGGCGTGGCGAGGGCCACGATCAGCGGCGTCGCCGCCCCGATCAATGCCGCCGGCGCGGCCGCGATCCGGCCCATCGCCATGGCCATCAGCGACAGCGGCAGCACACCCTGGATCATGCCGAAGACGACCGCATGGCGGACCGTCGCCCGGTCGGGCCGCGTCGTCTGCCGCGTCAGCAGCAGGAAGGCCGCCATGGCCAACGTGGCGATGGCGACCCGGGCGGCGGTCGCCGACAGCGGCGGCATGGTAGCGACGACGTAGCGGACCAGCGGATAGGAAGCACCCCACGCTGCCGAACAGGCCAGCAGGTATCCCCACACGCGGAACGCCGCCCGGTCAGCCACCGGCACGCTTCCCCCGCGCCGCAAAACGATCAAGGATCACGTGGGCTTCATCGAAGGGAGACTGGGAATGACGACGCGGCAGCCGGGCACGGAAGAACAGGCGCTGATCGACCTCGCGCGGCGCGTCCTGCCCGCGGGCAATTTCGGCAACATGCCGGTCGCAACCGTCATCCGCGCAGGCAAGGCCGGCCGCATCTGGGACGTCAGCGGCAACGAGTACGTCGATTTCCTGCTCGGTTCCGGCCCCATGCTGGTCGGCCATGCGCATCCGGAGGTGAACGCGGCCGTCGCCGACCAGATCACCCGCGGCAGCACCTTCTTCGCCAACAGCGAACCGGGCATCCGCCTCGCGGCCGAGATCGTGGATGCCGTGGCCTGCGCCGAACAGGTCCGCTTCGCCAGTTCCGGCACCGAGGCGGACGCCTTCGCCATGCGCCTCGCCCGCGCCTATCGGAAGAAGGAGAAGATCCTGAAGTTCGAGGGCGGCTACCACGGCATGAGCGACTGGGCGCTGATGAGCCTGTGGCCCAGCCGCCCCAGCAACTTCCCCCAGGCCCAGCCCGATTCCGCCGGCATTCCCGAAAGCCTCCGCGGCGAGATCCTGGTCAGCCCGTTCAATGACCTCGCCGCCGCGAAGGAACTGATCCACGCCCATCGCGAAGACCTCGCGGGCGTCATCGTGGAACCGATGCAGCGTCTGATCCCCCCCGTGCCGGGCTTCCTCCAGGGCCTGCGGGACATCACCGCCGAATATGGCATTCCCCTGATCTTCGACGAGGTCGTGACCGGCTTCCGCCTCGCCTACGGGGGTGCGCAGGAGTATTACGGCGTGGTGCCGGACATCTGCACGATGGGCAAGATCATCGGCGGCGGCTTCCCGCTTTCGGCCATCGCGGGCCGCGCGGACATCATGGCGCATTTCGACAGGGCGAAGGTGGGCGAAGGCGGCTTCATGCCGGCGGTGGGCACGCTCAGTGGCAATCCGGTGGCCGCGGCGGCCGGCCTCGCCACCCTCGCCATCCTGCGCCGGCCGGGTGCGTATGAAACCCTGTTCGCCACCGGCCGCGCCATCTGGCAGGGGCTGGAGCGCGCGCTGGCCGATGCCGGCATCCCCGCCGTGGTGACGGGCGAACCGCCGATGTTCGACGCGCTGTTCACCAAGGCCACGAAGATGCGCGACTATCGCGACAGCATCGCCGTGGACAAGGCGGCGAATGCCAGGTTCAACGCGCTGGTCCGCGAACGCGGCGTGTTCAAGAGTGACGGGAAGCTCTATGTCTCCGCCGCCCACACCGCGCAGGACGTGAAGGATGCCACCGCGGCCTTCGCTGATGCGGCGCAGGCGATGATGGCGACGGTCTGAGCGGCGGAGAGCGCTCCCCTTCCAAAAAGCGGCCCGGATACCGCCGGGTGCGGCGTCCCGAATCCCTATGCCTCCGCCGTCTCTCGCGCATAGCGCGCCGGCGGTAGTCCGACATGGCGGGTGAATGCGGTGCTGAAGGTGCTGGCGGAGCCGTAGCCCACAAGCGCCGCGATCTCGGCGACACCACCCGCGTTCCGCCGCAGCAAGTTCTTCGCCAGCGCCATGCGCCAGGCCAGCAGGTATTCCATCGGGGCGGCGCCGACCGCCCGACGGAACCGCTCGAAGAAGGCTGAGCGGGACAGCGCTGCCTCCTTCGCCAGTTGCGCGACGGTCCAGGGATAGGCCGGCGCCTCGTGCATCCGTCGCAGTGCCGCGGCCAGCCGCGCATCGGCAAGGCCGCGCACCAGGCCGGGCGAGGCCGCCGTGCCCGCCGTGGAGCGCAGCGCCTCGATCAGCAGCACCTCCAGCAGCCGCGCCAGGATGACCTCGCGCGCCGGCCGGCTGCCGTGCTGCTCGTCCCGCACCAGTTGCACCAGGGTCGCGAGCCGCGCCTCGCCACGCACCAGCACGACGCGCGGCAGGAGCGAGACCAGCAGGGCCGCGTCCGGCGAACCGAACTCGCAATGGCCCACCAGCATCCGCAGGTCGGCCGGGGCGTCCGGGTCGCCGATCCGGAACTCGCCGGGGGCGAGTGGGATGGGCAGGGATTCGGGCGCCCCCGCCGAGGGGAGGGCAAGGCTGGACATCGCCATGCCGCAGGCCGAGGGGACCAAGATGAAATCGCCCGCGCGGAGTTCGGCCGGGGCCTCCCCGCCGACGGCGAGGCGGCAGGCGCCATCCAGCACCACGCAGTAGAAGGGCTGCCCGGTATCCGCGCGGCTGACCTGCCACGACCCGGCGCCTACGACGAGCTTCGAATGGCGCGTGCCCGGCTGGAGCAGCGTCACGACCTCGGCCAGCGGATCGACCACTCCCGGACTCCTGCGAACATATCCTGGATTTCCGAGCATAGAAGGTCCGGGCGTGGCGGCCCATCTCTCCGTGCCATGAACCCACGGCAAGAGTTCTCATGAAAACCATCCTTGTCACCGGCTGCTCCTCCGGCTTCGGACTGGAGACCGCCAGGTATTTCCTCGACCGCGATTGGAGGGTCATCGCGACGATGCGCAGGCCGGACGCGGATGTGCTGCCCCGGTCCGACCGGCTGCGCGTGCTGGCGCTCGACGTTGACGATGCGGCGAGCATCCGCGCGGCCGTCGCGGCAGCGGGGCCGATCGACGTGCTGGTGAACAATGCCGGCTTCGGCGCGGCCGCCCCCTTCGAGACGCTGCCGATGGAGGCGGTGCGCGGGATGTTCGAGACCAACACCTTCGGCACCATGGCCTTGACCCAGGCGGTGCTGCCGCAGCTCCGCGCGCGGGGGGAAGGGGTCGTCGTCAACGTCACCTCCAGTGTCACCTACCGGCCGGTGCCGCTGACCGCCGGCTACCGGGCGAGCAAGGCGGCGGTGAACGCCTTCACCGAGGTGCTCGCGGAGGAGGTCGCACCATTCGGCGTGCGGGCGCATCTGGTGCTGCCGGGGCGCGCGCCGGAGACCCGCTTTGCCGACAGCGCGCGCAACCACTCCCAGGTCGCCGGCTCCGACGCCTATGCCGAGATGGTGCGGGGCGTCTTCGCGCAATTCGCCGGGCCGGGGCCGGTCACCCGCGCGCGCGACGTGGCCGAGGCGGTGTGGCGTGCAGCGACCGATCCCGGCTGCCCGCTCCACCTGCCCGCCGGCGAGGATGCACTGGCCTGGGCGGGGCTGGCCTGACCCGCCTCCGCGCAGCTAGAGCCACGATCACTTTTCGCCATCGGAAGTTCGACCGATGCCGGCGCCTCAGCCGCCGCTGCGCCGCTCCCGCTCGATGTTGCGCCAGCGGGCCACTGCGCGGTTGTGTTCGTCCAGCGTGCGGCTGAACACGTGCCCGCCGGTGCCGTCGGCAACGAAATACAGTTCATCCGTCTGTGCCGGCTGGGCGACCGCGCGCAGCGCCGCCACGCCGGGGGAAGCGATCGGCCCGGGGGGGATGCCCCTGCTGCGATAGGTGTTGAACGGGTGGTCGCGGTCCAGGTCGGCCCGGCTCAGCGGCCGGTCGAGCGTGCCGCGCCCCTCGCTCGCCGCATAGACCACGGTCGGGTCCGATTGCAGCGGCATGCCGCGCCGCAGCCGGTTGATGAACACCGCCGCGATCCGGGCCCGTTCCTCAGGCTTGGCGGTCTCGCGCTCGACGATGCTGGCCAAGATCAGCAGCTCGCGCGGCGTGGCGAGCGGCAGGTTGTCGGCGCGGGCGGCCCAGGCCTCGGCCAGCGCGCGGTCCATCGCCGCCCTGGCGCGATCGATCACGGATTGGCGCGTCGTACCGAATTCATAGGCGTAGGTCTCGGGCAGGATGCTGCCCTCGGCCGGTGGCTCGAACGTACCGGTCAGGCCCGGCGCGTCCGCGAGGATCGGCCCGATCTGCGCGATGGTCAGGCCTTCCGGGATGGTCAGGCGACGCTGCACCGGCCGCGCGGTGCGCAGCACGGACAGCGCCTGCCGCAGGCTGGCATGGGCGGGAAAAGCGAACTCACCCGCGCGGATCGCACCCTGGTCACGGGTGACCGATGCGGCGACGGCGAACGCGCGCGCATCTCCGATCACGCCCGCCGCCGTCAGCGCCGCACCGATCGCGGAGACCGAACCGCGCGGCACCACGACATCCGTGTCCGCGGCCAGCGGCCCGGGCCGGTCGTAGACGCGCAGCGCATAGAAGGCCGCGCCGCCTCCCGCCGCCACGGCCAGCGTGGCGAACAGGACAAGACGGCGCAGCCAGCGCCACATGGCCTAGTGGTAGCGGCGGAACAGGATCGAGGCGTTGGTGCCGCCGAACCCGAAGCCGTTCTTGAGCGCGATCTCGATCGGCCGCTCCTGCGCCGTGTGCGCGACCCGGTCGATCGGGCTCTCGCGGCTCGGCTCGTCCAGGTTGAGCGTGGGCGGTGCGACCCCGTCGCGCACGGCAAGGATCGAGAAGATCGATTCCACCGCACCCGCGGCCCCGAGCAGATGCCCGATCGCCGACTTGGTGGACGACATGGCGACACCTTTCGCCGCATCGCCGAACAGCCGCTCGACCGCCTCAAGCTCCAGGTCGTCGCCCAGCGGCGTGGAGGTGCCGTGCGCGTTCACATACTGGATGTCGGACGGGGCGATCTTGCCGTTGCGCAGTGCCGCCTTCATGGCACGGAACGCGCCGTCATGGCCTTCGGCCGGAGCGGTGATGTGGTAGGCGTCGCCGGACATGCCGTAGCCCGCTACCTCGCCGTAGATCTTGGCGCCGCGGGCCTTGGCGTGCTCCAGCTCCTCCAGCACCACCACGCCCGCGCCCTCGCCCATCACGAACCCGTCGCGGTCCTTGTCCCAGGGGCGGGACGCCTTGGTGGGCGTGTCGTTGAAGGCGGTGGACAGCGCGCGGGATGCGCAGAAACCGGCGATGCCGATTTCGCACACCGCCGCCTCGGTCCCGCCGGCGACCATCACGTCGGCATCGCCGAGCATGATCAGACGGGACGCATCGCCGATCGCGTGCACCCCGGTCGCGCAGGCCGTGACCACGGCGTGGTTGGGGCCCTTGAACCCGTAGCGAATCGACACGTGGCCGGAAGCGAGGTTGATCAGCGCGGACGGGATGAAGAACGGCGACAGCCGCTTGGCCTTGCCCTGACCCACCTGCTGCGAGGCCTCGTAGATCGTCGGCAGGCCGCCGATGCCGGACCCGATCATCACGCCGGTGGCGACGCGATCCTCCTCGGTCTCCGGCACCCAGCCGCTGTCCTCGACCGCCTCCGTCGCCGCGACCATGGCGAGCTGGATGAAGCGGTCCATCTTCTTCTGGTCCTTGACCGGGACCCATTCGGACACGTCGAGCCCGCCTTCGTCGCGCGTGCCCGCCGGAACCTGGCCGGCGACTTTCGCCGGCAGGTCCTTGGTGTCGAAGGACTGGATGGCACCCAGCCCCGACTCGCCGTTCAGCAGGCGCTTCCAGACATGCTGGACGCCCACGCCAAGCGGGCTGACGATGCCCATGCCGGTGATGACAACGCGACGCATCGCGAGGGTGTTCCGCAGAGGCCCGGTCAGGCCTTCTGCTTGTCCTCGATATACTTCACGGCGTCGCCGACGGTCTGGATCTTCTCCGCCGCGTCCTCGGGGATCTCGACCTCGAAGGCCTCTTCGAAGGCCATGACCAGTTCGACCGTGTCCAGGCTGTCCGCGCCCAGGTCATCGATGAAGCTGGCGGTCGGAACCACCTTCGCTTCCTCGACCCCGAGGTGCTCCACCACGATCTTCTTCACCTTGTCGGCGATCTCACTCATGTCTGGCCTCTTGCTCCTGCCCGCCCGGTTGGGAAATGCCTTGAGCCACGTCCCGGGCTGAACGGGCAGGCCGACTCGGCGCCGCACCCGCCCCGGACGAAGCCGGCGGGCACTAGCATGGTTCCGTGACAGCTTCCAACCCGGAGGCTGCCGCGGAGCATCCATCAGATCATCGCCATGCCGCCATTCACATGCAGCGTGGTGCCCGTGACCCACCCCGCCTCGTCGGAGACGAGGTAAAGCACGGACGCGGCCACGTCCTCCGGCCGGCCGAGCCGCGTCAACGGAATGCGTTCGGTCAGCCTGGCCTTCTGCTCGGCGCTCAGCGCGTCGGTCATCGCGGTCTCAACGAAGCCGGGGGCGACGACGTTCACCGTGATGCCACGCGCGGCGACCTCGGCCGCCAGCGCCTTGCTCATGCCCACCAGCCCGGCCTTGGCCGCGGCGTAGTTGGCCTGGCCGGCGTTTCCGGTCGCCCCCACGATGGAGCCGATATTGACGATCCGCCCCGCCCGCCGCCGCACCATGCCGCGGAGCGCGGCGCGGATCAGCCGGAACGGCGCGCCGAGATCGACATCGATCACCTGCTGCCAGGATTCGTCGGACATGCGCATGGCCAGCATGTCGCGCGTCAGCCCGGCATTGTTGACCAGCGCGTGCAGCGGGCCGGCGGCCGCCTCCGCCGCCTCGATCAGCGCCTCGGCGGCGGCGGGGTCGGAGAGGTCCGCAGGGCAGACATGCGCCCGCGCGCCCAACTCCGCCGCCAAAGCCTCCAGCGCCGCCGCCCGCGTGCCCGACAGCACCACGGACGCGCCCTGGGCATGGAGCATCCGCGCAATGGCCCCGCCGATGCCGCCCGAGGCGCCGGTGACCAGCGCCGTCTTGCCGTCAAGCCGGAACATGTTGTCCGTCCTTCTGTCTCAGAGCGCCTTGAGCAGCGCCTCGATCTCCGCCGGATTGGCGGCGGCGAGGCCGGCCGCGTCCGGCGCGATCCGTTTGGCGAGGCCCGTCAGCACGCGCCCGGCGCCAAGTTCCACGAAGGTGTCCACGCCATCCGCGACCATCACCTGCACCGATTCGCGCCAGCGCACCGTGGCCGTGACCTGCTCGACGAGCAACTCCCGGATCGCGACCGGGTCGGAGACACTGGCGGCGGTGACGTTGGCGACCAGGGGCACCAGCGGCGCGCGCGGCGCGGTCGCGGCCAGCGCCTCGGCCATCGCGTCGGCGGCGGGCGCCATCAACTTGCAGTGGAACGGCGCCGAGACCGGCAGCGGCATCGCGCGCTTCACGCCCTTGGCCTTGGACAGCTCGATGGCGCGGTCCACAGCCGCCCTGGCGCCGGAGATCACGACCTGGCCGCCGCCGTTGTCGTTGGCGATCTCCAGCACCTCGCCATCCGCCGCCTCGGCGCAGATTTCCGCGGCAAGCGCGGGCTCGGCCCCCAGCAGGGCGGCCATCGCGCCCACCCCGGGCGGGACCGCCTTCTGCATCGCCTGGCCGCGCAGCTTGAGCAGCTTGGCCGCGGCCGCGAGGTCGAAGGCCCCGGCGGCGGCGAGCGCGCTGTATTCGCCGAGCGAATGGCCCGCGACCATGGCCGCCTTGTCGGCCAGGGGGGCGCCGCCGTCGCGCTCGATCACCCGTAGCACGGCAATCGACATCGCCAGCAGGGCGGGCTGCGCGTTCTCGGTCAGCGTCAGCGTCTCGGCCGGGCCCTCGAACATCAGGCGGGAGAGATTCTGGCCGAGCGCCTCGTCCACCTCCTCGAAAACCTCGCGTGCGGTCGCGAAGGCGGCGGCGAGATCGCGGCCCATGCCGACGGCCTGGCTGCCCTGGCCGGGGAAGACGAACGCGCGCTTGGGCATCTTGGTTCTGTCCTGGTCCTGTGGCGGAACGTGCCGTCGGGCTCGGGCCGGAAAATGAGGGGCGCGCTTAGACGCGGTCGGCGTTGCCCGTCAATGCGATCCGGCCGCCCGGCATGGCCGGTCTGCATCGCGTCGGTTGCATCGCGGACCGTTCCGTGCATAACGCCGCGCTTCCCTGCCGGGGCGGAGGCATCGTCCCCGGCTATGCCCGTGCGTCCATGGGGGATGCAGCGGGACGAGACAAGCCATAGGGGGTCTGATGCCACTTTACGAGACCGTGCTCATCGCACGGAACGACGTCACGCAGCAGCAGGTCGAGGGCATCGCGGAAGCCGTCGCCACCCAGCTCGGAGAGCAGGGCGGCGAGGTGAAGAAGCGCGAGTACTGGGGCCTGCGGTCGCTCGCATACCGGATCAAGAAGAACCGCAAGGGGCATTACATGCTTCTGGGCATCGACGCGCCCGCGCCCGCGGTGCACGAGATGGAGCGCCAGCTCGGCCTCAACGAGGACGTGCTGCGGTTCATGACGATCCGCGTCGAGGAGATCGAGGAAGGGCCGTCCGCGATCCTGTCGAAGAAGTCGGACGACCGCGAAGTGAAGTTCCGCGGTCCCAAGCCTGCCGGCCGCTTCGATTCAGGACGCCGCCGTGGCTATGACGACCGCGAGGAGTTCCGCGCCCGCGATCCCAGCGAGCGCGATCCCAGTGAGCGTGAAGACAACGGCGGCGCGGGGGAGGAGTAATCCATGAGCGACGACATCAACCCGGCCGCGCGGCGCACCGCCGTCGGCGCCCGCCGCCCCTTCTACCGGCGCAAGAAGTCCTGCCCGTTCTCCGGCCCGAACGCGCCGAAGATCGACTACAAGGACGTACGGCTGCTGAGCCGCTTCCTGTCCGAGCGGGGCAAGATCGTGCCGTCGCGCATCACCGCGGTGTCCGCGAAGAAGCAGCGCGAGCTCGCCAACGCGATCAAGCGCGCCCGCTTCCTGGCGCTGCTGCCCTACGTGGTGGTGTGAGATGGCGAACGTCGAACTGATCCTGCTGCAGCGCATCGACAAGCTCGGCCAGATGGGCGAGCGCGTCGTGGTGCGGCCCGGCTATGCGCGCAACTTCCTGCTGCCGCAGAAGAAGGCGGTGCGCGCGACCAAGGACAACATCGCGCAGTTCGAGGCCCAGCGCGCCCAGCTTGAGGCGCAGAACCTCAAGCGGCGCGAAGAGGCCGAGCGCGTGGCCGAACGCGTGTCCGGGCTTTCCGTCGTGGTGCTGCGGCAGGCGGGCGATTCGGGCGGGCTCTACGGCTCCGTCACGGCGCGCGACATCGCCGCGGCATCCACCGACTCGGGCCTCAGCATCTCGCGCGCGCAGGTAATCCTGGGCCACCCGATCAAGACCCTCGGCCTGCACCAGGTCCGCGTGGAGCTGCACCCGGAAGTGTCGATCCCGGTGACGGTGAACGTCGCGCGCAGTGTCGAGGAAGCCGAACGCCAGGCCCGCGGCGAAACCATCGCGGCGGAAGAGGCCGAGGACGATCAGCCGGACGTTGCGGCGTTCGAGCCGGAAGCGGACGAACAGCCTGAAGCGTGACTGACCGCGGGCCGCCGGGAAATCCGGCGGCCCGTGCCCTTTGACGGCGGCGCAACTCGGTTCCATGATCGGGTTGTGGACGCGATGATTGACGCCATCTTGCGGCGTATTGTTCGTTCCGGCCGGTTGACCGTCCAGTATCCCGATGGACGTTCCCGCTGCTACGGCACGGGGGACGGCCCAACCGCCGGCATTCGTTTTCGCGACGCGGCGACCATCCGCCGCATCGTGAGCAATCCAGGGCTGCGTTTCGGCGAAGCCTACATGGACGGCGGGATCACCCTCGCTGAGGGGACCACGATCCATGACGTGCTGACCATCCTGGTCAGCAACATGGCGGCCGGAAATTCGCACCCGCTGATGCGCATGGGGGAATGGCTCTCCCACCGGGTCCGACGGCTGCAGCAGTTCAACCCGGCATCACGGTCGCGGCGCAACGTCGCCCACCATTACGACCTGAACGGACGGCTCTACGCGCTGTTCCTGGATCGTGACCGGCAGTATTCCTGCGCTTACTTCCAGCGCGGCGACGAGACGATCGAGGAAGCACAGGCCGCGAAGAAGCGGCACATCGCCGCCAAGCTGAAACTGGATCGCCCGGACCTGTCGGTGCTCGACATCGGCTGCGGGTGGGGTGGGCTCGCACTCACGCTCGCGCGCGAATACGGCGCGCGCGTCACCGGCATCACGCTGTCGCAGGAACAGCTCACCGAAGCCCGCGCCCGCGCGGCGGCCGAGGGCCTGTCGGACCGGGTCACGTTCGAGATGCTCGACTACCGCGCGGTCACGGGCCAGTTCGACCGCATCGTCTCGGTCGGCATGTTCGAGCACGTGGGCGTCGGCTTCTACCGGCGCTTCTTCGAGGTCATCCACGACCGCCTCGCGCCGGACGGGGTCGCGCTGGTGCACACGATCGGCCGCCTGTTCGGCCCGGCCTCCACCAACGCGTGGCTGCGCAAATACATCTTCCCCGGCGGCTATTCCCCCGCCCTGTCGGAGGTCCTGCCGGCCATCGAAAAAAGCAAGCTCCTGCTCACGGACGTGGAGGTGCTGCGCCTGCACTACGCCAGGACGCTGAGCGCATGGCGACGGCGCTTCGCGGCCAACCGCGACGCCATCGCGGCACTTTACGACGAACGCTTCTGCCGCATGTTCGAGTTCTATCTGAGTGGATCGGAACTGGCCTTCCATTACGACGGGCATTGCAATTTCCAGATCCAGCTCACCAAGGACATCGCGGCGCTGCCGATCACCCGCGACTACATGGCGGAGGCCGAGCGCGCGCAACCGCTGCGGGTGCCGCACTCCCTCTCGACCTAGGGCGGGCGCATTTCCTCGTCCCGCCGGCCACGCATCCAGCGCATGGCCGGCGGGGGCGCGGTGCCGCCCCGGCGCAATTCATCCTCGTTATCCCCATGACTCACGCGATTGAAGGGGGCGCGCGACGCGGCGAAGGGCGCTAGGGTCCGCCCCCCTGATGAACACGATCGAGTCCCCCCTGCTTGGCCTTTCGCAGCGCATCCCGCCCTCGAACCTCGCGGCGGAGCAGGCGCTGCTGGGCGCGCTGCTGGCCAACAACAAGGCCTATGAGCGCGTCTCGGAATTCCTGGAACCCGAGCACTTCGCCGACCCGATCCATGGCCGCATCTACGCGGCGATCCGCCGCCGGATCGACGGCCAGCAGCTTGCCGACGTCGTCACGCTAAAGGCCGAGTTCGAGCATTCCGGCATCCTCGATGAGGTCGGCGGCACGGCCTATCTCGCGCAGTTGCTCTCCGCGATGGTCGGCATCATCAACGCCGGCGAATACGGCCGCGCGATCCACGATGCGTGGCTGCGGCGGCAGTTGATCGACGTCGGTGAGACCGTGGTCAACAACGCCTTCGGCGCGGACCCGGAACTCGATGCCAGATCCCAGGTCGAAGCAGCCGAACAGCGCCTGTTCGACCTGGGATCGGAAGGGGATTCCGCAATCAGCGGGCTGGTCCCGTTCGAGCGCGCGCTGGCCGAGGCGATCCGCGGCGCCGAACGCGCCTTCCATCAGCCGGGCGGCGTGTCGGGCCTGTCCTCGGGCCTGCGCGACCTCGACAAGCGCACGGGCGGCCTGCACCCATCGGACCTGCTGATCCTCGCCGGCCGGCCCGGCATGGGAAAGACCGCGCTGGCGACCAAGATCGCCTTCGGCGCAGCGCGCGCGCTCATGGCCAGGGCCAAGGCGGAAGACCCTGACGCCGTGCCCACCGAGACGGTCGCGATCTTCTCGCTGGAAATGAGCGCGGAGCAGCTCGCCACCCGTCTGCTCGCCGACGCGGCGGAGGTGAATTCCGACCGCATCCGCCGCGGCGACATCCAGCAGCGCGACTTCGACCGCTTCGTCGCGGCCTCACGCGAACTTGCCGCGCTGCCTTTGCAGATCGACGACACGCCCGCGATCACCATCTCCCAGCTGCGCACGCGGTGCCGGCGGCTCAAGCGCACCAGGGGGCTGGCGCTGGTGGTGGTGGACTATCTGCAGCTCATGCGCCCCGCGCCGGGCATGCGGACCGAGAACCGCGTGCTGGAGATCAGCCAGATCACCCAGGGCCTGAAGGCGATCGCGAAGGAGCTGTCCGTTCCCGTCATGGCGCTGTCCCAGCTTTCCCGCGCGGTGGAAAGTCGCGAGGACAAACGCCCGCAGTTGGCCGACCTGCGCGAATCCGGGTCGATCGAACAGGACGCGGACATGGTCATGTTCATCTACCGCGACGAATATTACCTGAACCTGCGCATGCCCAAGGCCGTGGCGTTCGACAACGAGGAGAAATTCCAGACCGCGATGGCCAAGTGGCAGGCGGACATGGAGGAGGCGCACAACAAGGCGGAGCTGATCATCGCCAAGCAGCGCCACGGCCCCACCACGACGATCCCCCTGTTCTTCGAGGCGGAGTTCACCCGGTTCGGCGATCTCGACACGCATCACGATGGCGATGGCCGCTGAAACGGCGCTCCTGACCGTCGATCTGGATGCGATCGCGGCGAACTGGCGCATGCTGCGCGACCGCCACGGCGCGGACGCGGCGGGCGTGGTGAAGGCGGACGGCTACGGCCTCGGGGCCGTGCCCGTGGCCAGGCGGCTGGCGCGCGAGGGATGCGGGCATTTCTTCGTGGCCCAGCTTGCCGAGGGCATCGCCGTCGCGGCCGCCGTGCCCAGGGCGATGGTCGCGGTCCTGAACGGCCTGCTGCCGGGCGAGGAACGCGCCTTCGCCGCACACGGCATCGTGCCGGTGCTCAACGATCTGGGGCAGGTAGATGCCTGGGCGGCGGAAGCGTCGCGGCTCGGGACGCGCCTGCCGGCGATCCTGCACATCGACACCGGCATGAACCGGCTCGGCCTGCCGCCTGTGGCGGTGGACGCGCTCGCCGCGGATCCGTCCCGCCTCGCACCGCTCGACCTGCGCTATGTGATGACGCATCTGGTCGCGGCCGAGGTGCCGGACGATCCGGCCAATGCGCGCCAGCGCGACGCCTTCGCCGCGTCGCGGGCGCGGCTGCCGCCCGCGCGCGCGTCCTTCGCCAATTCCTCGGGCGTGTTCCTGGGGGCGGGCTACCGCACCGACCTCGCCCGGCCCGGTGCCGCGCTCTACGGCATCAACCCCACACCCGGCCTGCCCAACCCGATGCGGCCCGCCGTCCGGCTGGACGGCCGCGTGCTGCAGGTCCGCGACGTGCCCGCGGGGGAGACGGTCGGCTACAACGGCACATGGACCGCTGCCCGGCCGTCGCGGATCGCAACAGTTGCGGTCGGGTATGCCGATGGCTATCTACGCAATCTCAGCAACCGCTGCCCGGCCCGCTGCGACGGGCACCCCGTCCCCATGGCAGGCCGCGTTTCGATGGACCTGACGACCTTCGACGTCACCGATTTCCCCGCGATCCGGACCGGCGCGATGCTCACGCTGATCGGTGACGGGCAGACACCCGACGATCTGGCCGCGGCCGCGGGCACGAACGGGTATGAAGTCCTTACCTCGATCGGGTCGCGTTACGCGCGGCGCTATCTGGGCGCGTGAACGCACTGCTCGACATGATCGCCGCGGTCGGCCGCGGTACGCTCGGCATGCTGTCGGAGGTCGGGCGCATCGCGCTGTTCGGGGCGGAGGGGCTGTCGCACGTCTTCCGCCCGCCCTTCTACGCGCGGCTGTTCTGGCGGGCCTTCGTCGAGTTCGCCTATTTCTCCCTGCCCGTGGTCGCGCTGACCGCCGTGTTCACAGGCATGGTGCTGGCGCTGCAATCCTATTCGGGCTTCGCGCGTTTCTCCGCAGAGGGCGCGGTGGCGACCGTGGTCGTGCTGTCCGTGGTGCGGGAACTGGGGCCGGTGCTCGCCGGGCTGATGGTGGCCGGCCGCGTGGGCGCGTCCATGGCCGCCGAGCTGGGCACGATGCGCGTGACCGACCAGATCGACGCGCTGACCACGCTGTCCACCAACCCGATGAAGTATCTCGTGGCACCCCGGCTGCTCGCCGGCGTGGTGGCGCTGCCGCTGCTGGTGGTGGTGGCCAACATCCTGGGCGTGATGGGCGGCTTCATCGTCGGCGTGTTCAAGCTCGACTTCAACGCCGGGACCTATCTGGCGCGCACCTTCGACTACCTGAAGACGGAGGACGTCTCGCTCAGCCTGACCAAGGCGGCGGTGTTCGGCTTCCTGGTGGCGCTGATGGGCTGCTACCATGGCTACAACTCGAAGGGCGGCGCGCAGGGCGTGGGGTCCGCCACCACCTCGGCCGTGGTCATGGCCTCGATCCTGATCCTCGCCTTCGACTACGTGCTCACCGAACTGTTCTTCTCGCGATGAGCGGCGCGGCCCAGACTCCGAAGATCCGCATCCGCGGCCTGCGCAAGGCGTTCGGCGCGAAGGTCGTGCTGGACGGCGTCGATCTCGACGTCATGCCCAACACCTCGATGGTGGTGATCGGCGGATCGGGGTCGGGCAAGTCCGTGCTGCTGAAATGCATCCTGGGCATCTTCACGCCCGAGGAAGGCGTCATCGAGATCGACGGGCAGGACGTGCTGAAGATGGACCGCACCGGGCGCGAGGCGGCGAACGCGCGCATCGGCATGCTGTTCCAGAACGCCGCCCTGTTCGACTCCCTGCCGGTCTGGGAAAACGTGGCCTTCGGCCTGCTTGCCCAGCGCAAGGCCAGCCGGGCCGAGGCGAAGAAGATCGCGGGCGACATCCTGACCCAGGTCGGCCTCGATCCCTCCGTTGGCGATCTCGCACCGTCCGAACTGTCGGGCGGGATGCAGAAGCGCGTCGGCCTCGCCCGCGCCATCGCGGCACGGCCGGACATCCTGTTCTTCGATGAGCCGACCACCGGGCTCGACCCGATCATGGGTGCCGTGATCGACGGGCTGATCGTCGAGCAGGTGAAGCGGCTGGGGTCCACCGCCATCGCCATCACCCATGACATGGCGAGCGCACGGCGAATCGGCGACCACGCGGCAATGATCCACAAGGGCCGGATCGTCTGGACCGGCCAGGCCGGCGACCTGATGAACAGCGGCAACGCCATGGTCGATCAATTCACCCATGGCAGCCGCGAGGGCCCGATCCAGATGGAGCTGCGGCGCTAGGGCTGCCGCCCGCCTGTCACACAACTGTCGATAAATTTGCCACCCGGCCCGCTCCACCCCGGCGGTGCGCACGGAAACCCAGCTCTGACCAAGCCTGGCACAAGCTTTGCTTCGTTCCTTTCCGCGCGCCCCGTGCGGTGGCGCAGGGAAAAATACGAGGGAAAGCCACCATGCGCCGCCTGCTGCTTGCTTCCGCCGCCACGCTGGGTCTCGCCACGGCCGCTACGGCCGCGCCGATCGTGCTCGTCACCTATGAGGCGCCAGGCGTGCAGAACACCACCGCCGGCTTCGATTACGTGGGCGTGGAGACCTTCGACGGCCGCAGCGTGGGCAGCAACCAGAGCTTCGACACCGATTACGGGACCGCCGGCCAGCCCAAGACCATCACCGGCAGCTACAGCGGCGTCGATATCTACGCGGGCGATGTGTATGGCGGGGCGGGCGGCAGCAACTACGCCGTGACCTTCTCCGGCAGCGGCTACAGCGTGCTGAACCTCGCCACCGACGGCGTGAACGGGATCAACTATTTCGGCTACTGGCTGTCGGCGCTGGATGCCGGCAACCGCCTCGAATTGCTGAGCAACGGCGACGTGATCTTCACCTTCGACCCGACCACCGTGATCAACGCCATCGGCGGCTGCCCGGACGCCGGCAACGCGTATTGCGGCAACCCCGTCGCGGGTTCCAATCAGGGCGGCAACGCAAACGAGCCTTATGTCTTCGTGAACTTCTTCGTCGAAGGCGGCACGATCGACGGCGTCCGCTTCTACGAGAACCCGCAGGTGGGCGGCTACGAGTCCGACAACCACACGGTCGGCTACTACCACACCACCAGCGGCACGCCGGTTCCCGAGCCGGCGAGCATGGCCCTGCTGGGCATGGGCCTGCTCGGCCTCGGCGTCGCTTCCCGCCGCCGGCGCTGACCCAGCGGGCCTGATCGCGGGCGCGATCGGGCCCGTCCCCGCCACGACAGACCCGGCCGCGGCGTGCACCCGGCCGGGTCTTGCCATTCTGAAGCGCCCGGAGCGCGGCATCAATTGAGGTTGAAAAAGCCCTCTTTTGATGCCATCTTCCGTGCATGAGCGGTTTCGCGGATGCACAGACGGGCTTCGAGGTCCGGCCAGCCACCCTGCCGCAGACCTTCGCACAGGAAGCGGACCGGGCAAGGCTGACCCCGGCGGCGCTGGCCGCCCTGCGCTCCCTAGCCGCGGCCTGGCGGCTGTCGGGCGATCAGGCGGCCGGGCTGCTCGGTGTCTCCCCCTCCACCTGGGACCGGATGCGGTCCGGTCAATGGACCGGCGCGCTCACCCAGGACCAGCTCACCCGCGCCTCCGCCCTGATCGGGGTGTTCAAGGGGCTGCACCTTCTGTTCGCCGACGCCATGGCCGATCGCTGGCCGCGGCTGCGCAATGCCGGGCCTCTGTTCGACAACCTGTCTCCCATCGAGGCCATGATCGAAGGCGGCATCCCGCGCATGCTGGAAATCCGCCGCCACGTGGACGCGCTCCGGGGCGGGCTCTGACCGTCCTCGGCTTCCCGGTCCAGCGCGCGGCCTTCGCACGCACGGTGCGGCTCGTGTCGTCGGCACGGCTGCGCGATGCGGTGCTGCTGCGCCTCGTCGATCGTGCGCTGGCCGACGATCTGGCCGAGATCGAGGGCGCGACTTCCGCGCGGCTGCTGGCGCGGCGCGACGGCGCGGCCAGGATCGACCGCGACGAGTTCATCGCCGGCGTGCCGCACGCCGCCTTCATCAACGCCGCCTTCGCCTACTGGCGCCCCCAGGCGCTCAACCGCTTCAACGGCCCGGGGCGGGGAGCCTGGTACGCGGCCCTGGCGACCGGGACCTGCATCGCCGAAGTCGCCTATCACATGACCCGCGAGCTCACCGCCGTCGCGGATTTCCACGCGGTGGTGGAATATGCCGAGATGTTCGCCTCCATGGCCGGCAGCTTCGTGGATCTGCGCGGCGTGACCCCACGCCCGGACTGCCTCGATCCCGACCCCGCGCGCGGCTATCCCGCCGGCAACGCACTGGCGGACGCCACCCGCGCCGCCGGTCATAACGGCATCGTCTGGCCCTCCGTCCGCGACCCGGCCGCCGGCACCTGCCTCGTCGCGCTGTGGCCAGCGGCGGTGCAGTCGGTGGCGCAGGGCCAGGTGCTGCGGCTGGTCTGGGATGGCGCGCCCACGCCCGCGGTCGAGGCCGCCGGCTGATGGCGCGCGCCGCCGCCCGTTTCGTCTGCCAGGCCTGCGGCGCGGTCACGCCGAAATGGGCCGGTCGCTGCGAGACGTGCGGCGAATGGAACACCATCGTCGAGGAAGTGGCGGCGGCGAAGCCAGCCGGCCCGGCGGCCAAGACCGCGGGCGGGCGTCGCCTGTCCTTCGTCGGCCTCGCGGGCGAGACCGCGCCACCGCCTCGTGCGGCGACGCGTATCGCCGAACTCGACCGCGTGCTGGGCGGCGGCTTGGTTCCGGGATCGGTGGTGCTGGTCGGCGGCGACCCCGGCATCGGCAAATCCACCATCCTGCTCCAGGCGGCGGCGGCCCTGGCGCGCGACAACCGCCGCGTCCTCTACATCTCGGGCGAGGAGGCGGTGGACCAGGTGCGCATGCGCGCATTGCGGCTCGGCCTCGCCGACGCGCCGATGGGCCTCGCCGCCACGGGCGCGCTGCGCGACATCGCCGCCAGCCTGGAGTCGGAGCGCGACGTGGCCCTTGTGGTGATCGATTCGATCCAGACCATGTGGCACGACGCGCTCGACAGCGCCCCCGGCACCGTGGCCCAGGTCCGCGCCTGCTCGTCTGAGCTGATCCGCCTGGCGAAGTCGCGCGGCTTCGGGCTCGTGCTGGTGGGCCATGTGACCAAGGAAGGGGCACTCGCCGGCCCGCGCGTGCTGGAGCACATGGTCGATACCGTCCTGTATTTCGAAGGCGATCGCGGCCACCAGTTCCGCATCCTGCGTGCGGTGAAGAACCGCTTCGGCGCTACCGACGAGATCGGCGTGTTCGAGATGACCGACCAGGGACTGGTCGAGGTGCCGAACCCCTCCGCCCTGTTCCTCGCCGAACGGCGCGGCAACGTCTCCGGCAGCGCGGTGTTCGCGGGGATCAAGGGCACGCGGCCGGTGCTGCTGGAAGTGCAGGCCCTGCTGTCGCCCAATCCCGGCGGATCGCCGCGCCGGTCCGTGATCGGCTGGGATTCGGGGCGGCTGTCGATGCTGCTGGCCGTGCTCGACAACCGCTGCGGCCTCGCGCTGGGGCCGAACGACGTCTACCTCAACGTGGCGGGCGGGCTGCGTGTCTCGGAACCCGCCGCCGACCTCGCCGTGGCCGCGGCACTGGTCTCGGCCGCGACCGACACGCCGACCGACCCCGGCAGCGTCTGGTTCGGGGAGGTCGGACTGTCCGGCGAGGTGCGGCAGGTGGCCCAGGCCGAGTCGCGGATGAAGGAAGCCGCCAAGCTCGGCTTCGCCACCGCCTGCCTGCCGCGCAGGGTGGCGCGCGGCAACCGCCCCGCGGTCGCGCCTGACGGACTCGCAACCCTGGAATTCGGCCATCTCAGCGATCTGGTTGCGCGTTTTCGGCCACAGGCGGATCGTAAACGCGCCTGATGCGGTGGCGCCCGAACGTCTGCTCCGCTATAGCGACGCTCGGTTGCAGGGGTATGACGGCCGGGTGACCTGGGTGGATTTCGCTGTCCTGGGCGTGATTGCCGTTTCCGGCATTCTTGCCTTGTCGCGCGGACTGGTCAGCGAAGTGCTCGGCCTCGGCGCCTGGGTCGCGGCGGCGGCGGTGGCCTTCTACGGCTACCCGATGCTTGAGCCGCATATGGCCGAATGGACCGGGTTTTCCCCGGATATCTCCCAGATCCTGTCGGTCGCGGCGATCTTCCTGGTCACGCTCATGATCTTTGCCCTGGTCACCGGCCGCATCGGCGCTGTGGTGCGCGACTCGGCACTGGGCGGCCTTGATCGCACGTTGGGTCTGGTATTCGGGCTCGCACGGGGTGCGGTGCTCGTTGTCGCTGTCTATATCGGTGCCGGGATGCTTACTTCCGCTGAGCAATGGCCGGACCCGGTGAAGGACGCCCGGTCCCTGCCCTTCATCGCGGATGGAGCAAGCTGGCTGGTGTCGCTGCTGCCCCCCGCGCTGCGTCCTCCAGTCACGCCGCCGCCCATGCGTGCGACGCCGACTGCTGCAGAACTCATGCGCGCCCCGGCGGCGCGTCGCGGAGGCTGAAAGCGATGGAGCCGACCACCCTTCCCTGGGATGAGGATTCACTCCACGAGGAGTGCGGTGTCTTCGGCATCTGGGGCACGCCCGACGCCGCCGCCGTCACCGCGCTCGGCCTGCACGCGCTTCAGCATCGCGGGCAGGAGGCGACCGGCATCGTCGCCACCGACGGACAGCGCTTCCACGTGCATCGCGGGCTCGGGCTGGTGGGCGACATTTTCGGCGACGCCAAGGTGATCGCCGGGCTCCAGGGCCCCGCCGCGATCGGCCACAACCGCTACGCCACCACCGGCGACACGCTGCTGCGCAACGTCCAGCCGCTCTATGCCGATTTCGAGTTCGGCGGCCTCGCCGTGGGCCATAACGGCAACCTGACCAATGCCGGTCATATCCGCCGCAACCTCGTCCGCCGCGGCTGCCTGTTCCAGTCCACCACCGATACCGAGGTCTTCGTCCACCTGATCGCCATCAGCCTGTACTCCACCGTGGTGGACCGGCTGATCGACGCGCTGAAGCAGGTCCAGGGCGCCTATTCTCTGGTGGTGCTGACCAGCAACGCGCTGATGGGCGTGCGCGATCCCCTGGGCGTGCGGCCGCTGGTGCTCGGGCGGCTGCCCACCGGCGGATGGGTGCTGGCATCCGAGACCTGCGCCTTCGACATCGTCGGTGCCGAGTTCATCCGCGACGTCGAGCCGGGGGAGGTCGTGGTGATCGACGATTCCGGCGTGCGCAGCATCAAGCCCTTCGGCCGCCAGCCCTCCCGCCTGTGCATCTTCGAGCACATCTACTTCGCCCGCCCCGACTCCGTGATGGAAGGCACGCCGGTCTATGAGGCGCGCAAGAGCATCGGGGCCGAACTCGCGCACGAAAGCGCGGTGGATGCGGACGTGATCGTGCCGGTGCCGGATTCCGGCGTGCCCGCGGCCATGGGCTATGCCGCCGAAAGCGGCATCCCCTTCGAGCTGGGCATCATCCGCAACCACTATGTCGGCCGCACCTTCATCGAGCCGACCGACCAGATCCGCCATCTGGGCGTGAAGCTGAAACATTCGGCCAACCGCGCCGTGATCGACGGCCGCCGCGTGGTGCTGGTGGACGATTCCATCGTGCGCGGCACCACCAGCCGCAAGATCGTGGAGATGATCCGCCAGGCCGGCGCCAAGGAAGTGCACATGCGCATCTCCTCACCGCCGACCACGCATTCCTGCTTCTACGGCATCGACACGCCGGAGCGTTCCAAGCTCCTCGCCGCCCAGCATGACGTGGAGGAGATGGCGCGCATCATCGGCGCGGACAGCCTTGCCTTCGTGTCGATCGAGGGACTGTACCGCGCGCTGAAACGGCCCGGCCGCGATGTCCGCAACCCGGGCTTCTGCGATGCCTGCTTCACCGGCGACTATCCGATCCCGCTGACCGACTTCCAGGACAACCAGGAGCGGCAGCTTTCGCTGCTCACCGAAGCGCGGTGACGCCCCGCCCGTTGGAAGGCCGCGTCGCGCTGGTGACCGGCGCGTCGCGGGGGATCGGTGCGGCCGTGGCCGTGGAGCTGGCGCGCCGCGGCGCCCATCCGGTCCTGATCGCCCGCACCCAGGGCGGGCTGGAGGAAACCGACGATGCCATCCGCGCCGTCGGCGGCCAGGCCACACTGCTGCCCTTCGACCTGCGCCAGGGCGAGAAGATCGACACGATCGGCCCGTCGATCCATGCCCGCTTCGGACGGCTGGACATCCTGGTCCACAACGCAGGCGTGCTCGGCACGCTGACACCGGTCGCGCATATTCAGCCGCGCGACTTCAGTGAGACGCTGGCGGTGAACTTCGCCGCGGCATGGCGGCTGATCCGCACCTGCGACGCGCTGCTGCGCGCCTCCGACGCCGGCCGCGCGGTTTTCCTCACCACCGGCCGCGTGGCACGGCCCAAGGCCTATTGGGGCATGTACGGGGCGAGCAAGGCAGCGCTGGAACATCTGGTGCGGACCTGGGCCGCGGAGCTTGTCACCACCAAGGCGCGCGCGGCCCTGGTCGATCCGGGCATCGTCCGCACGCATATGCGCGCCCAGGCCATGCCGGGTGAGGACCCGTCCACGCTGCCGCCCCCGGAGCAAGTCGCACCCGCGATCGTGGATCTCTGCGCCCCCGCGAGCCAGGAGAATGGCAGCGTCATCCGGTTGACGTGAAGCACTTCACATCAATGGCCTCCCCCCGCAGGCACCTTGGCGTGCCCGGGGGATTGAATGGCGGCGGACCATCTGGCGGCGATACGGCTCAGGCGCGCCATGGCGCTGCAGGACGAAGCGGTGTGGCTTCTGCGCAACGCGATCGATCTGCGCTGGCTCGCCGCCCAGGCCGAGTCCACCGGCCAGTCCACCGCGATGCGCGCGGAACTGGCCGAACGTCTCGCCGCTCCGCATCTGCGCGATGCTTCCGCCGAGACGATCACCGCACTCGCCACGCGGCTGGAACGTGAGGCGGCCGCACTGGCCTCGGCCTGCGCCAGCACGCTGCGCAGCGTGCCGCCGCGTGAGGGGCTGCACTGATTCTTCAGGATGGCGGGGCGGGCCAGCCTTCCCCGATGCCACCGGACCTTCAGCGGAACCGGCCCGCAGCCGGATGCTGGGACATGCCATGGTGCCGCATTCGTCGCACCCTGTTGTCCCGTGACGCGGTTCATGGAAGCGTCCGCCACGTTCAAGGAAGGAATGATGTTCGATCCGCGCCTGCCGGTCGCCCGCGATGGCGACATCGCCATCGTGACGATCAACCAGCCGGAGGTGCGCAACGCGCTCGACCTTTCGCTATGGCAGGCACTGCAGCGCACCATGGCCGCGCTGTCCGAGGATGATGACCTGCGCTGCGTGGTGATCCGCGGCGCGGGCACCCAGGCCTTCAGCGCCGGCGCGGATATCGGGGGCTTCGCGCGCGACTTCGCCGACAAGCCGGCCGCCGACCGTTATGCCACCGTGCTGCATCACGGCTTCCAGTCGATCCGCCTGTGCCGCCATCCGGTGGTCGCGATGATCATGGGCGCCTGCATCGGCGGCGGCGCGGGCATCGCGACCATGTGCGATTTCCGCGTCGGCGGCGAAGGCATCCGCTTCGGCATCACCGCGCGCAACCTGGGTATCTGGTACGCCTATGCGGAGATCGACCCGATCGTGCAGATGGTCGGGACCGGCGTGGTCAATGAGCTGCTGATCGAAGGCCGCATCTTCACCGGGCGCGAGGCCTACGAGAAGGGCCTGCTGACGCGCGTGGTCGCGGACACGGACGTGGAAGCGGAAGCCATGGCCCTCGCCCGGCGCATCTGCGAGGGCAGCCCGATCTCCGCCCGTTTCCACAAGGCCGCGCTCCGCAAGCTGCGCGGCAATCTGGCTGTGCCCGACGAGGACGTCGCGGCCCAGAACGACTTCGTGCTGACCGAGGATTTCCGCGCCGCCTATCGCGCTTTCCTGGAAAAGCGCAAACCGCATTTCACCGGACGCTGATGACCACACTGAACAAGCTGCTGCTGGACACCGGCAGCCCGCCGATCCCGGCCATGCGTGCGCGCTTCGCCGCTTATGACGGACAGGCGGGCCCCGCCATCGATCTTTCTCAGGCCGCACCGGGCGATCCGCCCGCCCCGGTCCTGCTGCGCGCGCTGGGCGGGATGGCGGCCGATCCGCGCTATGCCGGCTACGGCCCGCTCGCCGGTGACATGGCGCTGCGGACGCCGTTCGCGGCCGAGCTGTCGCGCCTGTATGCGGCCCGGATCGATCCGGCGGAAATCGCGATCACCGCCGGCTGCAACCAGGCCTTCCTGGCCGCGATGCTGGCCGTGGCACGCGCGGGCGATGCCGTGCTGCTGCCCACGCCCTGGTACTTCAACCACGCCATGGCACTGTCATTGCTGGGGATCGAGGCGCGGCCGCTGCCGTGCAGCGCCGAGGCGGGCTTCGTGCCCGCCCCCGACGACGCGGCGCGGCTGATCGACAGCCGCGTGCGCGCCATCGTCCTGGTCACGCCGAACAACCCGACCGGGGCGATCTATCCGGCCGAGACCATCGCCGCCTTCGCCGAACTGTGCCGCTCCCGCGACATCTTCCTCGTGCTCGACGAGACCTATGTCGATTTCCTGCCGGATGCGGCCGCGCCGCCACATGCCCTGTTCCAGGGCGAATGGCAGGACAGGCTGCTGCGGCTGTCGAGCTTCTCCAAATCCTACGCCATTCCCGGCCACCGGCTGGGCAGCCTCATCGCCGGGCGCGCGGTGCAGGCGGAGCTGGGGAAGATCCTCGATACGGTGCAGATCTGCCCGCCCCGTTCCGCCCAGGCCGCGCTGGCGCAGGCGATGCCGCATCTCGCCGCATGGCGTGAGGAGAACCGTGCGGAGATGGTGGCCCGTGCCGCCGCCTGCCGCGAGGCTCTCGGCGGGCTCAATGGCTGGCGGGTCGAATCCGTCGGCGCCTACTTCGCGTATGTGCGCCTGCCACCCGAGGCACCGGATGCGTGGGAGGCGGCCGGCCGGCTGGCCGACCTGGGATTGCTCGCACTGCCGGGACCGGCGTTCGGCCCGGCGCAGGAACGGCATCTGCGGCTGGCCTTCGCGAACGTCTCGCGCGCACGGATCCCCGAAATCCCCGCGCGTCTCGCCGCGCTGTCGCTCGCGGAAGGATGCGACGCCAGGCCGGCCTGACCCGCCTATCCGCCCGCCGCCTCCTGGTCCGGCGGGATGGCCGGAACGACGCAGACCGTATGCCCGTCCCCGGCCACCGCCGCCGGGTCCGATGCATCATCCGGCGGGGCCGGGCAGGCCGGCTGCACCTGCCGTACCGTCGTGACGCCCGCTCCGGGCGGAACGGGCAGCGGCACGCCACGGGCGGCGGCCAACAGGCAGATGACCCCGGCGCCGATCGCCACGGCCGGAAGAAGATTCGCGATGCGCATGGGCCCGAGCTTTCGCGGCCGGCTGTTGCACGCGTCCGTCCACCATGAAACGAAACGTGTCGGCCGCAATTCCCGCGGGCTTGCCGCAAGGCCCCAGGCGTCGCACAAAACCTCATGCTCTGATGAGGTTTGGCGAAGATGGAGGAAGGCGGCACCAAGGTGCAGCTCGCTGTCGGGGATGTCGCGGAACGCAGCGGGATCGCCGTCTCCACCCTGCATTTCTACGAGGCGAAAGGCCTGATCGCGAGCTGGCGCACGCAGGGCAACCAGCGCCGCTACCATCGTGCCGTCCTGCGGCGCGTCGCGATCATCCGGATCGCGCAGCGCGCCGGCATCCCGCTTGCGATCATCCGCGATGCGCTGGCGCACTTGCCGCATGACCGTCCGCCGAATGCACGCGACTGGCAGCACTTCACGCAGTCATGGTTCAACATGCTGGAGGAGCGGATCATCAGCCTGATGCAGCTCCGCGACCAGATCGCGAGCTGCATCGGCTGCGGGTGCCTGTCCCTGGAGGACTGCCCGCTGCGGAATCCCGACGACGCACTGGGGCGCGAAGGCCCGGGCCCAAGGCGCCTCGTACCGAAGCGGCCGCCTGACGGATCCGCGCGCGGCTGACCTTTTCGCCCCACCTTGATCTCAACCATACTTGAGGTTCTATAAGCCCGCCGGTCCGCGGACTGTCTCCGCGCCATGGAGGACCGGAATGACCAAGCGCCCCGCATATCCAGTTCCAAAGGCCACGGCCGGCCAGGCGATGCCCCTGCTCATCGCCGTGATCCTGGAATCGGAGGCATTCGCTCTGCTTACGCGGATCCTGCTCACCTTCGTGTTCTGGACCAGCGGCCTCGCCAAGCTCATCGACTTCACCGGGAGCGCGGCCGAGATGGAGAGCTTCGGCCTGCATCCCGGCTGGCTGGTGAATACCGCCACGCTGGCCCTGCAGATCGGGGCATCGCTGCTGATCATCCTCGACCGCTGGACCTGGCTGGCGGCCGGGGCGCTGGGGGTGTTCACCCTGCTCACCATCCCGATCGCGCATCCGTTCTGGGCCAGGACCGGCGCAGAAGCCTTCCGCGACCTGACCGTCGCCATCGAGCATGTCTCGGTGATCGGCGGCCTCGCCCTCGCCGCGGTGCTGTCGCGGCGGTCGATGCGCAGCGCGGCCGGCTGGTAGCATGGCTCTCCGCCATGCGACGCTGTTGCGCATCGCTGCGGCACGTGAAACGAAGCGCGGTGAAACCTGGGGGAGGACCGCCATGCCCGCACGCCGCACGCTTCTGGCCGCCGTCGCACTCGCGCCACTCGCCGCCGCCCGCGCCCAGGACGCCTACCCGTCTCGGCCGATCCGCATCGTGCTCGCCTATCCGCCGGGCGGATCGACGGATGTGCTGGCGCGCGTGCTCGCCGCCCGGCTGCAGGAACTCTGGGCCGGCAGTTCGGTGGTGGTGGAGAACAAGCCTGGCGGCGGGGCCATCGTCGGCACCCAGACGGTCGCGAACGCGACGCCGGACGGCTACACGCTGGCGCTGGGGAACAATCAGACGCATGCCTCCAACCAGTGGATGGCACCCAGCCTGCCCTACCACGTGCTCGACAGCTTCACGCCCGTCACGAAGCTCGCCGTGGTGCACCATGCGCTGGTGGTGCCGGCGAACCACCCGGCGAAGACGCTCGCGGAGCTGATCGCGCGCGGGAAGAACGGCGGCAAGCTGACCTATGCTTCCTCCTCGGTCGGTTCGGCGAGCCATGTGATCGCGGAGACCTTCGCCCGGCGCTTCGGCCTCGATGCGACGCATGTGCCCTATCGCGGCGGCGGACCGGCCACGACGGACACGATCGCGGGCGTGGTGGATTTCTTCGTCTCGACCTGGCCGCAGGTCGTGACCCTGGTGAAGGACGGCAAGCTGCGCGCGCTTGAGGTCGGTGCCGCCGCACGCCTGCCCGAGGCGCCGGACGTGCCGACCGCCGCGGAGGCGGGCGCGCCGTTCATGGCCGTGGATGCATGGTTCGGCCTCTGGGCGCCCGCGGGCACGCCGAAGCCGATCGTGGACAAGCTCGGCGCGGCTTTCGTCGCGATGCTCGCGGAACCCGCGATCATCGGGCGGCTTCAGCAGGCGGGCTTCACGCCCGATCCGCAGGGACCGGATGCCTTCGCCGCGTTCCAGAAGGCGGAAGTGGCGCGCTGGAAGGAGCTGGCGGACACGACGGGCATCCGGATGGAGTGATCGGGGCGGGATCGCCCGCCAGCCTCTCCGCGTCAGTCCGCCGGCACCTGCAATCCGCGCCGGATCAGTTCCCGCCACCCCTCCTCGGCATCGTCCACAATGCTGAACAGGTCGCGGTCGCCGGACGCGATCATCCCCTCGTCCACCAGCGCGTCGAAACCGATCACCCGCTGCCAGTAGTCCGCGCCGAACAGCAGCACCGGGGCGTGCGGCGCCTTGCCGGTCTGCTGCAGGGTCAGGATCTCGAACAGTTCGTCCAGCGTGCCGAACCCGCCCGGGAACACGGCGAGCGCCGTTGCGCGCATCGCCAGATGCATCTTCCGCATCGCGAAATAGTGGAAGCGGAAGGTCAGGTCGGGCGTCGAATAGACGTTGGGATACTGCTCGCGCGGCAGGGTGATGTTGAACCCGATCGAGGGCGCGCCGGCATCCGCCGCGCCACGGTTCGCCGCTTCCATGATGCCCGGCCCGCCGCCGGTGGCGATGACGTTGTCGCGCGCGCCGTCATTGTGAACCAGCGCGCCGCCGCGCTCGCTCGCGATGCGGCCGAAGCGCCGCGCCTCCGCATACCAGCGCGACTGGCGGATCGCGCGTTTGCGCAGTTCCGGATCGGCCATCGCCTCCGCCTGCTCCGGCGACGGGATGCGGGCGGATCCGAACACGATGATGGTCGACCGCACCCCCCAGTCGCGCAGGTGCAGCTCGGCCTTGCTGTATTCCAGCGCGAAGCGGATCGGCCGCATCTCGTCGCGCAGCAGGAAGTCGAGGTCCTCCACCGGCAGGCGGTAGGACGGGGCTCTTGTCTGGGGCGTATCCATCTTGCGCAGCCTAGGGCTTGCGGCGAGTCTGGGCAGACACGTCGAGGGAAGTGCCATGGTCCAGATCGATGCCGACCGATTTGTCCGCGACCTCCATGAGCTGCGGCGCATCGGCACGTTCAAGACCGGCGTGCACCGCCCGACCTACAGCCCGGAGGACATGGAATCCCGCCGCTGGCTGATCGCGCGGATGGAGGAGGCCGGGCTGGACGTGGAGATGGACGGCGTCGGCAACATCCTCGGCCGTCACAAGGGGCCGGGGAAGAAGGTGCTCAGCGGCAGCCATCTGGAAACCCAGAACGAGGCCGGCTGGCTCGACGGCGCGCTGGGCGCGGTGGCGGGCATGGCGCTGGCCCGGGCCGGGCTGCCGGTGGATGCGATCTGCTTCGCGGATGAAGAGGGCCATTACGGCAGCTTCGTCGGCAGCCGGTCCTTCATCGGCCTGCTGGAGGACGCCGAGATCGACCGGCTGGCGAACCGCTACCACGGCAAGCCCCTGCGCACGGCGCTGGCCGAAGCCGGCCTCGCCGGCCGGCCGCGCCTGCGGATGGACCCGGACCGCTACAGGGCCTTCTTCGAGATGCATATCGAGCAGGGGTCGGAGCTGGACCGGACCGGGCAGAAGGTCGGCGTCGTCACCGGCATCGTCGCGATCTGGCAGTGGCGGCTGATCTTCGAGGGCCAACAGAACCACGCCGGCACCACCACGATGAAGGAACGGCGCGACGCGGGCCTCGCCGCGGTGCGGCTGCTCGCTGCCGTGGACCGGGAATTTCCCAAGGCGGCCGGGCCGCGCAGCGTGTGGACCGCGGGGCGCATCACGCTCGAACCCGGCGCCGCATCGATCATCCCCGGCCGGGCCGAGGTGCTGCTTCAGTTCCGCGATGTCGAGATGGCGACGCTGGAACGGCTGGAGGCGACGCTGCGCCGGCTGGTGGATGAAGCCAACGCGGCCGGCCCCTGCACCGTCACGCTGGAGGCGGTATCGAAGTCACTCCCCGCACTGTGCGACCCGGCGCTGATGGCCGCGCTCGACGCGGCGGCGGAGAAGAACGCGCCCGGCAAGTGGCAGCGCATGCCCTCCGGCGCAGGGCACGACGCGCAGTACATGGCGCGCAAACTGCCATCGGCGATGCTGTTCGTACCGTCGATCAACGGCATCAGCCATCACTGGGCGGAGGACACCAGGGACGAGGACCTGGCCACCGGAATCCGCGTGCTGGCGGATGCGGTGGAGATAGTGGCGGCCGGCTGAAGCCACCCCCACCCCACCCCTCTCCCGCGCGCGGGAGAGGGACAGGGTGAGGG